>SDBU01008702.1_pt1 | contig 11488 bp, 7 predicted proteins | sample 2277071 | NCBI WGS metagenome assembly SDBU01 (sample SAMN10397929, study PRJNA504765) | marine sediment metagenome | isolation source: marine sediment core GS08_GC12, 126 cmbsf | place: Arctic Ocean: Gakkel Ridge, Loki's castle | collected 2008 | reverse complement strand
ATGTTGGTGAGATACAACGGCATCTCCGCCAAGACCATGTCGCCTCTACCGAAGTCGTTCTCCCCAGCCATCATCCTGAACACGGCGACTTCTCTGCTCTCCACCGGGAAGGTCTCGATGACGTCTATGTACGGGAGCTGGTTCCCCTCGGGGTCCGCACCCATGAAGTAATGGTTGCGCGAGAACTTATAGTGGGTCTCGCTGATGATGTCCGTCTTCCATCCACTGATATGGGCGCTGTAGAACTCCCCCTTGTAGATATAGTTCGGGTCGTACTCGGTTGGCACAGGCTCGGACGGGGTCATCCCGAAGACCCTGGCGTTCCTGATTGTCGTGAACAGCTTCGGCCACGTCGGCTGTTCGAACTCATCCATCAGCGCCGGTATCTCCGCCGCATTGTACTTGGTGTGATACCTCTTGTAGGTGTGCTGCGGCGCGACGAAGCACCTCGGGCAACCCTTGAGGCCGGAGAAGATGGTGACATCCGTCGACTCTTCAAATCTCCAGTTCGGGTCGTCGAAGGTGATCGTGTAGGTCCAGTCATCCACGACGTTGAACGTGAAATCCTCGCCGGATATTGGGGACTTCATCGCGTCGGGAAGGCCGGGCATCAGCTCCTTGTTGAGCATGAGGTCTTCCAGGGCAAACCGGACGCTCTCCATGTTGAGCGGGTACCCATCGTTCCACCTGGCCCCCTCGCGGAGCTCGACAGTCCAGACCCTGCCATCTGCACTCCCCACCAACGACTTGAAGATAGAGGGCTTGATGAGAACACTGTCGAGGTCTTCCTCGAAGCCGTCGCGCAGGCCCATGTCGGTGACAGTGGCCCCTCCGTGCCAGCCGCTGGCGACAAACCGCTGGGTGCCGCCATACACCCCGATCTCATCGAATGCATTCATGTACAGGATGTCCTCGGGGACGGGCAGGCGCTGCTCCAGCGGGAGGATCCTCCCTTGCCTGGCAAGCTCTGCCGACATCGGCGACTCTTGGAACGTGGTGGGCCTTGGCCCGTCATAGAGCCGAGACGGAGGGGCTTTCCCCGCCTCTTGCCTTGGAGGCACGTACTTGGCAACAGCCGGAGCGGCTGTCGGCGCAGGCGCTGCGGGAGCGGTAGTAGGCGCGGGCGCCGCGGCGGGCGCCGTGGTAGCGGCCGGCGCAACCGTAGGCTCCTCTTCCTCCTCCCCCGCGCAAGCCATCGCCGCTATCAGCGTGACGGCGAGCACTATGAGCAGCAGGGGCTTGATCTTCCACAACTTGACCAACATGTTGTTCCTCCTTGTTCTGTGATCTTCCGAATCTGAGATTGCCGCTATGGCTCGTTAGAACTGCTTTGGGCACCTCCTAATCCAGGATTCATGCTCTGCAACTAGTCCCAATCGTAGGCGATACTTCCCCGCTCACCCTAACTGCGGAACGGTAGCAGATTTGGTCAAGGCTGTCAATAATACATAGCTAGCCGAGGGTGCACGTGTTTTTGCTGTCTAGGAGGCTATGTGAGGCTGTGTTGGGAGGCTAGAGGAACGGGAAGGGCCTGCTGTTCCCACCATTGGGTCCAACGATCGCTTCGCAAGATGGCGCGCAAGGCCAAGATGCCCTTTCTCGAAGGCTGCCTCCATCGAGCCAGTCGCCGACTGGGGTATCTCTTTCCTAATAGGGGTTCAGACAAATGGGTGTTCAGACAAAGAATCGTGATTTGCAGGGACCCCGCCCTGCCTGGACCCCTAGTCGGGCGAACACACGGGTTCGCCCCTACCACGAGACAATACCTCCACGTCTATAGTAGGGGTACTCTGCCGACCCCGATGGTGCCGTAGATTGGCATGGCTGCTATAATAGTGGCGGTCTGGCTGGCTGCCCAAGCCAGAGTCGCCATCCGCACACGATACCGCCGACGCGATGTGGGGAAGCCCGGTCAAGAACACACCGACGGACATCCGTCCAACTGATCGTCAGGACCGAATCGAAAGATGTCTGCGGGAGGCGATCAAGTGGTCCAGGAACGTTGTTCGGGATACGCCAGCAGACCGCATTCGCCGCGCGGGTGCACCGGAAAGCCGCGCAGTGTTCCATCACAACAGGGCGCACGGTGAGGCGAGTTCGCCCTAGACTTAGGAGGAGAGAATGGTCGATAGGACTATGAAGGGCCTCTATCCGATTATGTCGATGCCGTTCGATTCCCAAGGCCGGATTGACGTCGAGGACCTTCAGCGTGAGACGGAGTTCGCCATAGAGGCAGGCGTCCACGGCCTGGGGATCGCTCTGGCCACTGAGGTGCCCAAGCTGTCGGGGGCCGAGCGCGATCTGGCTACGAAGACCGTGGTCGAGCAGGCAAATGGCAGGGTCAATGTCGTGGTCAACACCGGGGCGCCAGGGACCGATGTCACGATTCAGAACAGCCAGCACGCACAAGATCTGGGCGTCGACGCCGTCATGATCATGCCGCCGCCAGCCAACCTCGCAGGCCCCGTCCAGATAAGGGAGTACTACCACCGCATTTCAGACGCCATCGACGTACCCATTTTCATGCAAGATGTCGGCAGCGCGCCGGTGCCTCCGAGCTTGGCTGCGGAGATCGCCCGCGAAAGCGAGAAAGCCTGCTACGTCAAGGCGGAAGTCATACCCACGCCGCCGCGCATCGCACAGGCCGTCAAGCTTGGGGCTCCCGACCTGATCGTCTTCGGCGGGGCGGGCGGCAACATGCTGGTCGAAGAGCTGCGGCGCGGGTCAGTGGGCACCATGCCGCCCTGCGCGTACCCCGAGCTGTTCCGCAAGGTGTGGGACCTGTTCCAGGAGGGCAAGGAGGATGAGGCCGTGCGCGAGCACAACAGGTTCCTGCCGCTCTCGAAGACCCTCTCGCAGGGGAGCGCCCTGTCTTCTCACCGCCTGACGAAGGAGGTCCTGCGCCTGAGAGGCGTGTTCAAGGAAGCGTACGTCCGGCACCCCTATATTCCACCGGAGGACCTGACCTTGCGTGAGGTCCGCGACCTGGTCGAATCTCTGGAACTGAAACCCGTGTAGCGTCCCGAAAGCGGGGCGCGGAAGAGACGCGCGCGGCTTGTGAGGAAACTCGCCCGTTTCCTACGGCACGATGCTTTGGGCAGCGGGCCCTAGCTGCGACAAACCACGGAGAAGGAGTCAACAAATGGCAACCCAAGAAATCAAAGGTGTCTTGCCGCCCCTGGTCACCCCTCTAACACCAGATGAGAAGACAGATGTACCGTCTTTGCGCCGCCTGGTAGACTACGTGATTGACAATGGCGTGCACGGGATCTGGGCATCGGGCACGACTGGTGAGTTCGCGACCCTGACAGACGAACAGCGGATTATCAGCATCGAGACGGTTGTGGATGAGGTCGCAGGGCGCGTGCCTGTCATCGGCAACATCTCCAGCAACGGCACGCAGCTCACCACAAACCTGGCGAAGGCAGTCGAAAAGAGCGGGCTGGACGGTATTGCCGCCACGCCGCCGTACTACTACCTTAACTCCCAGGACGAGCTTCTGGACCACTACCGCTACATCAGGGACCAGGTAGATGTGCCGCTTTGGGTATACAACATCCCGATTACGTGCAAGACGGTGGTGGAGCCGGCAACTGTGGCGCAGTTGGCTGAAGAGGGTACGATTGTAGGCATCAAGGACAGCTCGATGCAAGGCGAGCTACTGGCGCAACTGAACGTGTTGTGTGAGCAACGAGGCATCGAACTGTACCGTTTCCTCGGGACGCTGTGGCGCACCGCATTCACAGATGGCGTCGGTGTGCATGGCGCCATCCCGGGCGTCGCCAACGTGGTGCCGGCTGTCGCTTCCAAGGGTTGGGAGGCCGGTGTTGCGGGGGATAGCGAGGGCGTTCGCGAAGCCAACGCAAAACTGATGGTAGTGGCCAGGCTCTCTCGTCTCTCCAAGACCGGCGGCCTCCACGCAAGCCAATACTCGGGTCTGAAGTCCGCCCTCCAGATCATGGGCATCATAGACCACGACACCGTGACCAGGCCCTTCAAGACGCTCACGGACGAGGAGAAGAAGGAGGTCTCGGCCATCTTGAAGGAGTTGGGACTGATCGAGTAGCGCACCGGCGGTCCGGGTTTGGGGCACGTGCATAGCAGCCGTCTCAGCCTCGAAACGGGAGGGTAGTCTCGTCTCCTCCCCCTTGACGGGCTCACTGGGGCATGTATTGTATCTGGATACCGGCCTATCCGTTCGCCCTGTCCTTACCCCAATGAGCCATGAGCCATTGGCAAGGGAGAGCCTCGGTCGTGCGGTGATGCGCTCCCAGTCTATTCGGGATCCTCCCCGATGCGTCGGGGGGATGGTTCTTGATCCCGACTGGTCGAGGAAGGGTTGGTGGTGAGGCTCAAGGTTGTTGGAATCACGTTGACTGACTACTGGTTGGAGGGGAGAAGACATGCCTAAGTTCGCTGCGAATCTATCAATGATGTTCAACGAGGTCGGGTTCCTGGAGCGATTCCAGGCGGCCTCAAAGGCGGGATTCAAGGGCGTCGAGTACCTGTTCCCATACGACTACGACAAAGAGCAGTTGGCCTCCGAGCTCAAGGAGCAAGACCTTACGCAGGTCCTGCACAATCTGCCCGCGGGCGACTGGGATGCCGGAGAGCGAGGAATAGCCTGCCAGCCCGAGCGGGCAGCGGAGTTCCGGGACGGCGTCGGCAAGGCGATCGAGTACGCCACCGCCCTTGGGTGCAAGCAAGTCAACTGCCTGGCGGGCATCGCTCCCGAGGGGGCCGACCCCGGCACGCTGAGGGAGACGTTCGTCTCGAACCTCAAGTTCGCGGCGCCGAAGCTGGAGGATGCAGGGATCCGGCTGTTGATCGAGCCTATCAACACCCGGGACATCCCCGGCTTCTACCTGCAATACACCGCGCAGGCACGCTGTATCATAGAGGAGGTCGGCGCCGGGAACCTGTACCTGCAATACGATATCTACCACATGCAGATCATGGAGGGCGACCTGACGCCGACGATGCAGTCGAACCTTGACATCATCCGACACATACAGATAGCGGACAACCCGGGGCGCAACGAGCCTGGGACGGGCGAGATCAACTACCCCTTCCTGTTCGATGCCCTTGACAAGATGGGCTACGACGGTTGGATAGGCTGCGAGTACAAGCCGTTGACCACCACGGAGGAGGGGCTTCAGTGGGTTGCTCCCTACCTGAGCAGGTCGCAATAGAAGTGCCGCGGGTCCTCTAATGCCCCCTTTCACTCGTCAGTCACAGCGTATCACCGCAGTGCCGGCGCCCAGGGCGTGACGCTGCGCTCCCAGGTTCCTCACAGTCCGAGAAGGCGCCTTTCGATAACAGAGGACATCATGGCTACCGACGTGCTGGCCCCAGTTGATGCCTTGAGCGACCGCGACAGGATACTCGAGGAGATTCAGGACCGCGTGCTGTGGTTGTCCATCCACATGGTGGACTACGCCAACAACGTCCGGGCCGACCCCGGCGGCCTGAAGGTGGGCGGCCATCAGGCCTCGAGCGCATCTGTCGTCACCGTCATGACCTATCTGTATTTCGAGTACATGAAGGCTGGCGACATGTTGTCGGTGAAACCCCACGCCTCGCCAGTGTTTCACGCCATCCAGTACCTGCTTGGCAACCTGGATGCCGGGTATCTGAAGGCACTCAGGGCGTACAATGGATTGCAGGCCTACCCAAGCCGCACCAAGGACCCTGACGGGGTGGATTTCACCACGGGGTCGGTGGGACTTGGCGCGGTCGCGCCCAACTTCGCTTCGCTCACAAAGGAGTACGTACGCACCCATCTCAAGAGCGACACTCCGGGGGGCCGCTATTTCAGCCTCCTGGGCGATGCGGAGCTGGACGAAGGGGCCGTTTGGGAGGCGATCGCGGACCCGGCCCTGGCTGACACGAAAGACGTGGTGTGGCTGGTCGACCTCAACCGCCAGAGTCTTGACCGCATTATCCCAGGTATCCGCGTGCGCTGCTGGCGCGATATGTTCGCCGCCAACGGGTGGCGGGTGATCGACGCCAAGTACGGCAAGAGGCTCCAGGCTGCGTTCGCGGAACCCAACGGGGATCTGCTGCGCACCTCCATCGACGAGATGTCCAACAACTTCTATCAAAGGCTCCTGCGGGTTTCGCCGGCGACCCTGAGAGAGTGGCTCCCTCGCACGAGCCGCTACCCAAAGGACATGGCGCGACTCATCAGCCGCTGGGACGATGACGAACTCCAGGGTATCTTCCGCAATCTTGGGGGCCACGACTTCGGAATGCTGAGGGAGGCGTTTGGCCAGATCGACCTGGCGGCTGGTCCCAACGTGATGTTCGCATTCACGCTGAAAGGGTGGAGCCTGCCCATCGTTGGCGACCCTCAGAACCACTCGGTGAATCTGAACCGCGACCAGATGGAGGAAGTGAGGGTCGCGCTCGGAGTCCCCGAGGATGGAGCATCCTACGCCTTCGATCCTGGAAGCGAAGCGGGGCGCCTGTGCCGTCAGACTCGCCAACGGCTGGGCCAACGGCCCGCGCCACAGGTCGCCATCCCTGAGATATCGGTCCCTCGCGGCTTCGACCGCCCCTACAAGGGCGAGATGTCAACTCAGCAGGTATTTGGTCTGGTCTTGACCGACATATCCCGAAACGTCCCCGATCTGGCTGAAAGGCTTGTGACGGTAAGCCCAGATGTCGCCAGCTCGACCAACCTGGGAGGATGGATCAACAGGGTAGGGGTGTGGAGTAGGACAGCGAAAGAGGAGTTGCCTCCGGAGGACGAGGTCAGGCCACTTCAGTGGGTGGAGTCCGAGACTGGCCAGCACATCGAGCTGGGCATATCCGAAAACAACCTCTTCATGATTTTGGGCCAGCTAGGTCTCTCCCACGAGATGAACGGAGAGATGCTGTTTCCCATCGGCACTCTCTACGACCCGTTCGTGCGACGCGGCCTCGACGCATTCGTGTACAGCGTCTATGCGGGCGGCAAGTTCATCGTCGTGGGAACGCCGTCGGGGGTTACCCTCAGCTATGAGGGCGGCTCGCATCAATCCCAGATCACGCCGTCCATCGGGGTCGAACTGCCCGACTTGACGTTCTATGAGCCGTGCTTCGGGCAGGAGCTGGAGTGGATCATCCTGTCCGCGTTGGAAAGGGTCCGCCTCCGAGAGGAGTCTACCTACCTTCGGCTTACCAACAAGCGGGTCGACCAGGGGCTGTTCAAGTCCCCATCAGAACCAGGCGCCCTGGAACGCCTGCGCCAACAGGTGCTCGCGGGCGCATACAAGCTGGTTGACCAAAGCCAGGAGCACGGCTACGGGCGGGGCTACGATGTGGTCAATATCATGGCCTGTGGGGTCACGGTCCCCGAGGCTGTTGAGGCCAGCAGGCTTCTCCTCGAGGAGGGCGTCTTCGCCAACGTTATCAATGTGACCGGACCGGGGCCTCTGTATAGACGGTTCCAGGAGTCGGTGCGCACCACCATGAGGGAGGGAAGCACATCCGCTCCTTTCCTGGCCGACGTTATCTCTGTGGGCGACCGGAGTGCTCCCATTGTCACAGTGGTCGATGGGCACCCTCACTCGTTGGCCTGGATCGGCGCCGCGATGAAGACGGCGACTTTCCCGCTGGGAGTCGCCAGGTTTGGCCAGTCCGGAAGCCCCTCGGACTTGTATCGCGAGTACGAGATCGACGTTTCCAGCATCATGGCGGCTTGCTACGGTGTGCTGGGCATGTAGAGGTCGGCACCGCTGACGACGGTCTTTTGGCACAGAAGGCGGATTGGGTGTAGAATGTGCTGCATCCTCGCTGTAGCGGGGAGTGTATCGCCCAGCTAGCGCTTCGAGCGACGCTGATTATCGTGGAGAAAGGTAGGTCTAACTGCAAACCATGACGAACAAGGGCTTTCATCTCATTCTAGCGTCGATGTGTGTCATGCTCGTCCTCGCGTTGGTCGCGTGTGGGGGGGATGACGAAGAGACCGCTGTGACCGAGGAATCCCCGACCACTGTTGCCGCGAAAACCGCGGCCCCGACTGCGGCCCCACAGCCCACTGAGGCGCCGCAGAAGCCCGCCAGCTCCATCAAACAATGGGACGCTCCTTCCACGGTGATCGACCCGGACAAGCACTACACCGCGACCATGCACCTGGCGAAAGCAGAAGACGCTAGAATCGTCATCGAACTCTTCTCCAAAGAGGCGCCAATGACGGTGAACAGCTTCGTGTTCCTGGCCAGGGAGGGCTTCTACGACGGGGTGACCTTTCACCGGGTAATATCGGGCTTCATGGCGCAGGGGGGAGACCCAACCGGCACAGGCACAGGTGGTTCAGGCTACCAGTTTGACAACGAATTCGCCCCCAACAAGCGCCACGACAGCGCAGGCGTGTTGTCAATGGCGAACTCCGGGATGTACGAAGGAAGGGGGACAAATGGCAGCCAGTTCTTCATCACATTTGGGCCAACGCCCGACCTGGACGGACTGAACCCGGACGGCAGCCCGAAGGACTGCGAGACCGCTGGCGTCTCCTGTCACACGGTGTTCGGGAAGGTCATTGATGGCATGGACGTGGTCAACAACATAACTCCGCGTGACCCGAGCTACGCCTCGACGCCCGGAGACGCAATCAGGACGATAACGATCGAGGAGACCGAATAGCCGCTGTGTCGGCCGGTTGACGGAGACGCCTGACGTAGCGTGTTGCCTCGCGAGGGACAGCGGTCGCCCGTGCTCGATGCGCCGGACCCATCACCGGGGCCCACCCCTTGGGCTGGGGCCTCGGTGATGCTTCCGAGAACTCCCTACGAATCATGGCGGTCCACGCATCGGGTCGGTACGTCCTTAGATCCATACGTCGTCGGCAATGCCCGGCCGGCATGGGATGCTGGCCGCAGGCCTGTCAGGAGTGCCGGGGATGGCGCCTTGCCGTCACACGCCGCGCCCTCTCCGAGCCCCGCCGTTTGCGAGGCCTATCGACACACAGTCCCAGTACGCCGCTAGCCGGCTCTCGATGCAGTGGTTCTACCCCTTCCCCGTCCAACCCCAGTGAGAGTCAGGCCCCAGAGAGCAACGGTCGCGAGTAGATGGCCCCAAAGAGACTATCTCAGAAGTCCCTTCTCCCCTCGGGGGAGAAGGTTAGGATGAGGGGGTTCCGACGAAAGTCGGAGCATGCGACCATCCCATGGCCGACTCCGGCCTCCGGCCAGATCACCCTCACCTAGATCCTCTCCCATCGGGGGAGAGGAAAGATATGCGCGCCTCCGATGTTCAGTTCTGAGACAGTTGCTGAGTAGGTGGCTGCAACATAGTGCTCTACAAGGAAACCGGTGAGCTGCCTTCGAGGTTGGGCCGCTCAGCTTGGGCCGTCCGCCGCACGAGTGTGTTGAGAGACGGCGTAACGGCAAGTCGATTATCCGCTCCGGTGTTGGATGAGACCTACGCCGGATGCGTTGCGACTCGAATCAGGTGACCTGTCGTGCTTATTGGCGCTCTCGAACAGATGCAGTCGAGCCCATTCCAGGGGCTGATTACCCTTGCGACCTTCTGTTTCGCCCTGGTGGTCGCAATCACCTTCCACGAGTTCAGCCATTCGCTGGCTGCTACCTTGCTGGGCGATCCGACGTCCAAGAGCCAGGGGAGGCTGACGCTGCAACCCCTGGCACACCTGGACCCAATCGGCAGCGCCATGATCCTTTTCGCTGGGTTTGGTTGGGGGAAACCAGTTCCGGTCAACCCGGCCTACCTTCAGACAGGGGCCCGGCCCGGAATGGCCGTGGTGTCTCTGGCTGGGCCCCTGGCCAATGTTATCGTAGCAGCGATCGCTGCTATCCCAATCAAGCTCGGCGTCGTCAGCACGGGCTTGGTCGGTTTCGCGCTTTTCCGGGGCCAGATGGACGATGTCGCGCCGTACGTGATTGGCACGGTAGTCTTTCTGAATCTGCTGCTGGCGGCATTCAATCTGATTCCCGTTCCTCCCCTGGACGGGTTCAAGATCGCCTTGGGAGTGCTGCCGAGGGATGCGTCGAACCAGTTTGCACAACTCGAACGCTACGGCCCGATGATACTGCTCTCCCTCATCATGCTGGACTTCATCATCCCAGGGGTGGGAATACTTACGAGCGTGATGCGCCCGATCATCAATGCGCTCGCAGCCCTGGTGCTGGGTGGACACGTGTGGTGAGAAGGTGCTATAGATGTTGGGAGAACCAATCGTGATTTGCAGGAGCCCCTATTGGGCGAACACACAGAGCGTGTCTCAAAAGCCCCTTCTCCCCTCGGGGGAGAAGGTTAGGATGAGGGGGCGCCAACGATAGTCGGAATTGGCAGTTATCTGATGACTGTTTCCAACCGTTGGCCAGATCACCCTCACCTGAATCCTCTCCCTTGACGGGAGAGGAAAGAGGCGACCGTTCACGAAGCCAGTTCTGGGACAGGCGCCACAGGTTCGCCCCTACCACGAAGCATTGCCTGAATATCTATGTCTGTTACGCACACCACGCGAGAGGACGAGGGCGAATCAGGGAGACTGGCTTGGACCGCATCACCATAATAGGTATGGGGCCGGTCGGGGCGTCCATTGGACTTGGCCTGAGGGGAGCCTGCCTGGCGGAGACAGAGGTAGTCGGCGCCGACGGAGACCGGGACGCGCTCGGCCGAGCGTCGAAGATCGGTGCGGTGGACCGGGCCACCGGCAGCCTTCGGTCTGCCCTCGAGGGAGCTCAACTGGTGATTCTGGCCACGCCACTGCCCGATATCAAGGAGTTGCTTCAGGCCATCGGCCCGATACTGGACAAGGGGTGTGTCGTAACCGATACCGGGACGGCTAAGGTCCAGACGATGGCGTGGGCGCAAAGCTACCTGCCTCGCAGCACCAGCTTCGTCGGAGGGCGCCCTCTTCCCAGGCTGCGACTGACGAAGCTGGAAGATGCCGACGCCTCGGCATTCCGCGATGCCTACTATTGCGTCATACCTGCCGACTCGGCACAGCCGGAGGCGGTCAAGACGGTAGTGGGATTGGTCGAGACACTGGGCGCGAAGCCGCTCTTCCTGGACGCCCAAGAACACGACTCGTTCGTTGCGGCTGTGGCGCACCTGCCGTTGGTCCTGTCCTCTGCGTTGGTGACCTCGACTATGGCCGGCGTATCATGGAGGGAGATGTCCCGGCTGGCGGGCTTCGAGTTCCGTCAGATGTCGCGCTTGGCGTCCAATGATCCGCAAGATAGCGCGGCTGCGTGCCTGGCCAGTCGCGATGCGCTGGTCCGCCAGTTGGACCATCTCGTCGCCGAGTTGGGCGCCTACCGCGACAGGATCGAGCAGGGGAACGATAGTCTGCTGGAGACCTTCGTTCGCGCGCGGGAGCAAAGGGCCAAATGGGAGTGCGACGACCCGGAGGAGGGGCCGGTGGTGGACGTGCCCTCTGCAACCCAAACGATGGCCGGCCTGGTCGTTGGCAAACGCCTCGCAGGACGCTTCCGGGACATCGTGAGCGCCAGGAAGCGTCCAAGGTGAAGGTACACGC
>SDBU01008701.1_pt1 | contig 11489 bp, 12 predicted proteins | sample 2277071 | NCBI WGS metagenome assembly SDBU01 (sample SAMN10397929, study PRJNA504765) | marine sediment metagenome | isolation source: marine sediment core GS08_GC12, 126 cmbsf | place: Arctic Ocean: Gakkel Ridge, Loki's castle | collected 2008 | reverse complement strand
GTAGCGCAGACAGAATCCCGTGACGGCCAATACGATAAAACTCACCATGAGCAGAGTGTGCTGCCAGACTTCATTGCGCAGCATTCTCCTCACCTGAGGCTTTTTAGTCACAAGAACAATCTGTCTGAAAAGATCAATGAGCCAGTGGAGTGCCATAAGCCCGATAATGACGATAATAGCAAGGATATAGACAATTTTGACAATTTTAACAGTTTTGCTTTCCTGTGCCTGGATAAAAACTTCATGAATAGGTACCGCCGCCAGTTCGGTCGAAATCCCGGGGTGGCACTCCCCACATGTTTGAGTTAAATTGGCAGGATTGACGGAAGAATTTGGGTCCGGGCTGGGAAGAATGAGATGAACCCCATGGCAGGAAGCACAATTGGCGACAAAAAGATCTCCGGACTGACTCTTGAGGCCGTGGTAGTTGTCAATGAATGTCGGCCTCCGGCCGGTGGAGACTCCATATTTCTCTGTCAGTGTAATGGATTCATGACAGGGCGTGCAGGTGGACTCTGCCAGCTGGGAGGGGGACACGGGAGATGCGGGATCATTTGGAGAAATTATTCCGTGCTCACCATGACAGTGTGTGCAAACGGGCGTTTGCGTATCTCCCCTCTTAGCCAACTGTCCGTGAATGCTATCCCAGTATTCCTTAGTCTCCGATTCATGACATTTTCCGCATGTATCAGGAATATTGAAGTGATTAATGGCAGAATTGGGATTTCCCTGAGAATATATTTGATGGGCCGTTCCTTTTGTAGAATGGCAGTCGTTACAAGTTGCGGCCTCCATGAGCCCTCCCTGAACCGATATGCCGTGTATACTGCTGTCATAGATATTAATGGGATGGTTTTCTCTGATCTGATGTTTTTCAATCAGATCGATATCTGCGTGGCATATGCCGCAAGTTAAGGGGAGGTTGCCCGGATTTGTTTTTGAGGATGCTTCTGTGGAAGGAAGTATGTCATGGTCTCCATGACAGTCTGAACAGGTCGGCAAATCTTCATCTTCTCCTGATTCCAAACGTCCATGGACCTTGTATTCCTCCGCAGCATCCTCATGACAGGCCGAACATCCCTGGAGTCCCACCATGATATCGGATTCTTTATGAGGCATCGTGCTTTTCTCAGGGTGACAATCCAAACATCCAAATCCTGCATGGATGGACTGAGACAATTCATCGGCAATAATCTCGTCACTCTTTCCTGTCTCATGACATTCCAGGCAGGAATCCTCGCCAATAGACTCATACTCCTCCTGATCTGCATAGGAAATTCCAAAACTCAAAAATAGAACCACAAAAATTCCTAATAGGATTTTCAATTGAGAAATAGCCTTGTACTTGAGTAACCCCTTCATCATGATGTCTCCTTTAAATAACTGAAATTTATTATTGAAAAATAACTATGTATAATAAAAGATATTAAGAAGTTAAGTATGAAATATATTCATAACAAAGCCATTCACTGAAGTCAACAAAATTACTTTTTCTATAATTCCGATGAAAAAGATGAAAATATTGTTATTTTTTGACAACATTTTTGCTCTATGCTACACTTTTTTCGCCTTCTAATGATTAAAACAATCGGGAAACTCCACGTCATCACAGACACCGTCCTCCAATCCCGGTTCTCCCATGGTGAACTGGCCGAACTGGCCATCAAAGGGGGAGCAGACACCATCCAGTTCCGTCAAAAAACCGGCGCAATAAGAGAGATGCTGGCCCATTCACTCCGGATAAAGAACCTGTGTGCCGAGGCCGGAGTTTCGTTTATCGTCAACGACCGGCTCGATGTGGCTATGGCTTCCGATGCGGACGGCGTGCACTTGGGACAAGATGATTTTCCCATTCCTCTAGCCCGAAAAATTCTTGGTGAAGATATTTTCATCGGCGGCTCGGCCGCAACTCTAGAAGAAGCCCGGAAATGCTTTGAGGACGGTGCGGCATATGTGGGATTCGGACCCGTCTTTCCCACCTCTTCAAAGGATGATGCCGGACCTGTTTCCGGGATAGAACTTCTAAGGCAGGTTGTTAAAGCCATTCCTGTTCCCATCATCGCTATTGGAGGCATCACTCCGAAAAACACACGCGACGTCATCCGGACAGGAGTCAAAGGCATCGCGGTTATTTCAGCCGTCTGCAAAGCACCAAACCCGGAGGAGGCCACACGAAAACTCCTCGAAGCACTGGAAAAGGGATGATATTAAAGGATCGACATGAGAGAGACTCTAGCTGATATCGGAGAATTTGGCCTTATCCGCAGGATCGACAAACTCCTCAAGCGGGAGTCCACCAAGACAGAGAAAGCCTTTTTAGGAATTGGAGATGATGCAGCCGCTGTCTCCCCCAAAGAGGGCTATGAACTCCTGATCACGTGTGACAGCCTTGTAGAAGGCCGACATTTTTTATCAGAATATATAAATTTCTTCGATCTCGGACGGCGGGCCATGACTGTCAATATCAGCGATGTCGGAGCCATGGGGGGCGTTCCTCTCTATGCCCTTGTTTCTCTGGGATTAAAAGCCGACATGAATGTCTGCGATATCGAAGAAATGTATAAAGGATTTGTGGCAGAACTCAATCCCTTCAAAGCCGCCATTATTGGAGGAAATATCACACATGTAGAGTCAAACTTTTTCATCGATATCACTCTGATTGGAGAGATTAAAACAGGGAAAACCGTCCTCCGTTCCACTGCCCGTGTGGGGAATGCCATTCTTATCACGGGATTCCCCGGAGAGGCGGCTGCGGGCCTCGATCTTCTCCTTCATGCAAACCCGGACAAATTTCCGCACGATCATCCTTTAGTCAAAGCGTATCTCTCGCCTGTCCACAGAGCACTCGAAGGACAGGCCATCGCCACTTCAGGTTTGGCCACAGCCATGATAGACACAAGCGACGGGCTTCTGGCGGATCTGGCTCACATCTGCCAGGACAGCGGTGTTGGAGCGGAACTTAACCGTAAAGATCTTCCCATCAGCAAGGCTCTGAAAGAGGCCTCCATTTCAAGCAAAAAAGATCCTTATGAGATGTGCACAAGGGACAGTGACGATTATGAACTGATCGTCACCTGCGTTCCAAACAACGTCGAAAAAATTAAAGATATTGTCAATAAAATCAGTTCGGTTCCCATTATTCAGATCGGTACTATCTCTGAAGAGAGAGAGATTTTCCATTGGGTACTGCCCGATGGGACACGGCAGCCATTCATACCAAAGGGATGGGATCATTTTGCTAGAAACTAGAAACTAGATAAAGGAGTTTGTAATGAAGAGTCAAGGCCTTGCCAAAAAAGCGGCAGAAAATTTGAAAAATCTTAGAGACAAAAAACCTTTGATTCACAACATCACAAATTTTGTCGTCATGAATTATACGGCCAATGCCCTTCTCTCATGCGGCGCTTCCCCTGTTATGGCCCATGCTCAGGAAGAAGTCGAAGAGATGGTGTCTTTTGCAGGGGCCCTCGTGCTCAACATCGGAACACTCACACCCTACTGGATCGAATCGATGCTCAAAGCCGGAAAAAAAGCCAACCTTATCAATGTCCCTATCATCCTGGATCCCGTCGGATCCGGAGCCACAAAGCTGCGTACCCATTCGGCAAAACAGCTGATCGACGAACTTTCCATTACCGTCGTCCGGGGAAACGCCTCCGAAGTCCTCTCTCTGGCCAAAGAGGATTCTAAGACCAAAGGCGTCGATTCTTTACATTCCGTCGAAGAAGCCGCCGATGCCGCCATCCATCTCGCTAAAGAATTGGGCACCACTTTGGCCATCACCGGAGCCGTGGATCTTGTCACGGATGGAGAACGTATCCACAGAGTATCCAATGGACATGAGCTCATGGGATATACAACGGGAACCGGATGCACAGCCACAGCTCTCATCGGCGCATTCCTTGCAGTGGATAAGGATCCCGTTGAGGCCACATCCACAGCCCTGGCTTTCTTCGGGCTTGCCGGTGAACAGGCCGCATCCAAAACAAAAACACCAGGAAGTTTCCAGATTGCACTCCTGGACGCTCTCTTTACTATCGATGAGAAACAATTAGAAGTTGGAGCAAATATTTGCGTGTCGTAGACAAATGAATCCTTTGCATAAATTGTTTTTTTTTCTGTTGACAAACGATTTTTTTACACATAAAATATGCTGTAATTATAATATAGTCAATACTTTATCTATAGTTACGGGAGAATATATATAATTAGTAGGACTAAAATAATAATACCGAGATAATTCAAATCCGTCTAAATCCTCCCTTCTTTTCTATCTTATAATTACAAGGTGAACAGATCCACATAGGATCATTTTTGGTGAGTTTTTTTAATTTCATATTTTATTTATTTCATAAAGGAGGTTTAAGATGGCAGTTAGAGTAGCAGAAGAGTGGTTTACGATCTGCGCGGGATGTGAAATCACCATCCTCGACATCGGAGAGCCGCTTCTTGACCTTTTGCCCAAGCTGGAATTTGTCCACATGCCGGTCCTCATGGATCATAAATTGTGGGGACAGATGGGCGACCAACCGGGTCCTGATATTCCTGAAGCCGATGTCGGAATTATTACTGGAGGGATCCGAACGGAAGAGAACAAGGAAATCGCTGAGGAGATGAGGAAAAAGTGCAAGACGCTCATCGCTTTAGGGTCCTGCGCCTGTTATGGCGGGCTTCCTGCCTTGGCCAACCAGTTTACGGTTGAGGAAATCTATGACAAAGTGTTTAGAGGTTCTGTCACCACCGATTCCGCAGATACCCCCTCAGAAGTTTCACCCTTCACTGACAGAATTTATGCTCTGCACGAAGTTATAGACGTCGATCTCAAGTTGCCTGGATGTCCGACAACCCCTGAAATGGTCGTTGAAGTACTCACGGCCCTTCTGGAAGGAAGACCGGTTGATCTTCCGTCGAAAAGCGTGTGCGATGATTGCCCAACTATCAGAGAAAAAAAAGCTGGAGGCACACTGAAAAGACCTCTTGAAGCGGTCGATTTTGTGCCTGGACAATCTCTGGACACAGTCCGCTGTTTTATGGAACAGGGTTTTCTCTGCAACGGCCCCGCGACCAGATCAGGATGCGGCGGATCAGAGAAAACACCCCGGTGCGTCAAAGCCTACATGCCCTGCAGGGGATGTTTTGGCCCCCTTTCGGATACAGCCAATCCAATGGTTGATATGATGGGAGCTCTTTCCAGCATAGGCCTTGATCTCAAACAAATCCCCGATCGTGCGGCGACCTTTAACAGGTTTTCCGGTGCAGGTCGTTTACGCCCTCTTCCAAAAAGGAGTTAATTATGGGAAAAACATTAACCATTCAACCTGTCACAAGAATCGAAGGACACGCAAAAATCACCATCATGCTCGATGACGCAGGAAATGTCAGCGACACTCAAGTCAATGTCCTGGAACTCAGGGGTTTCGAAAAATTCTGTATCGGCAAACCCGTCGAGGAGATGCCCAGGATTACCACACGGATCTGCGGCGTTTGTCCTTGGTCTCATCACAATGCAGCAGCCAAAGCCTGCGATGCAGTTTTTGGCGTTGAGCCCCCTCCGGCAGGCAAGAAACTGAGAGAGCTGTGCAACAGTATCGCCTTCATGGAAGAACACATCCTTCACTTTTATTTCCTGGCCGGTGCTGATTTTGTGCTTGGGCCGGGTGCAGATTACGGAGTCAGAAACATCTTTGGGATTATAAAGGCAGTTCCTGATATTGCAAAAAAGGTCGTTAGAGTCAGACACATGGCCGGCCACATGCTGGAGATTATTGCCGGAAAGGCCATTCATCCGGCTGCCTCTGTTCCCGGTGGTTTTAGCAAACCTCTGCTCGAAAACGAAAGAGCCGAGTTGAGGAAAATGGCCGATGAGTGTTTAGATTTGGCTCAATTCTCCATGTCCTTTGCTAAAAAAGACATCTTCCCCAAATATCATGATGCCGTCACTTCTCTCGGTGTTTTTGACACCGGGTACTTAGGCACGGTCAAAGAAGACGGATCGATGGATCTTTATGACGGCAAGCTGAGAATGATGCAGGCCGACGGTTCTTATGAGGATTTCGCCTACGACCAGTATACCGATTTCATCCGTGAACATGTCGAATCCTGGTCCTACATGAAGTTCCCCTACATGAAGAAAGCAGGAGAGTTCTCCATGGATCTGGATAATCCCAATGGAATCTACAGGACCAACACTCTGGCCAGACTCAATGTCGTCGATAAAATCGACACGCCTTTGGCTCAAGCCGAACTTGAAGAATACCGAGAAAAATTCGGCCGCCCCGTCAAAAACACATTGCTCTATCACTGGGCAAGGCTTATTGAGCTTCTCCACAACGCAGAGAACACCATCCGACTTCTCGATGACCCCGAGATCACCAGTACTGACATCCGCAAGAAAGTGGAACCCAGAGCGGCCAGAGGAATTGGTTGTGTCGAAGCCCCCAGAGGAACACTGATCCATGACTATGAAACTGATGAAAACGGTCTCCTGACAAACGTCAATCTGATTGTCGGCACCACACACAACAACGCTCCCATCAATATGTCTGTAAAAAGCGCGGCCAAAGCTTTGATCAAAGACGGAAACTACAACGAAGAAATCCTTAACACGGTCGAAATGATGATCAGAGCCCATGATCCCTGTCTGTCCTGCGCCACTCACAGATTGGATGGAAAAATCGGAGTTAAGGTTACTATCGTTGATTCAAAGGGAAAGGCTCTAGATACATTCGCAAATTGAGCCTCAAGAGTTTATTCGAATTTATTGGTGTTGACACTTGCTGTGTGCCCACTCTCTTTTGAGATTGGGCACACAGATTTCCTTGGATATCTAAAAATGGAACAATTCCCTATTTACTGTCAAAAAGAAATTCTCATTGCCGGATGCGGGAACATACTTTACGGAGATGACGGATTCGGACCCGAAGTCGTTGATTTCCTGAATGATCATTACAGCATTCCCGAAAATGTTTGCCTCCACGATGTAGGCACGGGCATCCGTAAAATTCTCTTTACACTTATTTTGAGCGAGCCCAGGCCGAAAGTCATCGTCATCATCGATGCCGTGGACAAAGGGAGAAAACCAGGTGAAGTTTTTGAGATATCTCTCGAAGAAATCCCGTTAGAAAAAATCGATGACTTTTCCATTCATCAGGCCCCCTCTTCAAACCTTCTGAAAGAACTGCAGGATCTGTGTTCGGTCAAAGTCAGAGTGATGGCCTGTCAAACCAAGTTTATACCGGAATCTATGGAAGGCAGACTATCCGAACCGGTCCAAAAAGCCGTCCCCTTGATGGCACAGCGTATTGCAGAGGAGTTCTTCTAACACATACAGAAGCCATATATAACAAGAGATATGAAACTAAGAAAAATCAAGGAACTTTTGGAAGCCGAAATCCTCTGGGGAAATGACGCGCTCGATATAGAAATTGAATTTGCAGGCGGATCCGATCTCATGAGTGATGTTCTGGCATTCAGCAAACCCGGACTCCTTCTTTTAACCGGCTTATCCAATGTCCAGTCCGTTCGCACGGCAAACTTCATCGAAGCCAAGGCCATCATCTATGTCCGGGGCAAAAGACCTGACGAAAAAGGAATTGAAATGGCAAAGGATTTGGGAATCCCGGTCCTTTCAACAAAATACATGATGTACAAAACCTGCGGCATTCTCTATGGTTCGGGCCTGCCAGGAGTGAGTGATGCGGGGGAAGCGGAATGAAGAGTTCCGAGAACGAATTGTCCAAGTGCTACAAAATCTTTAGTACGGATTTCAGCCGAGCCGGACAAGTCTCGACCCAGATAAAGGAACTGCTGCAGGAGATCGGGATCGATCCCTCCATAATCAGACGGGCGGCCATCGCCACCTACGAAGCTGAGATGAATGTTGTCATGTACGCAGAGAAAGCAGAACTGTTTCTCTCGATAACCCCAGACCACATCAACATACGGCTCTGTGACAAGGGACAGGGCATCCAGGACATCGACTTAGCCATGCAGGAAGGATTCTCTACAGCCACCGATAAGATGCGCGAACTAGGATTCGGGGCGGGCATGGGACTGCCCAACATTAAAAAGAATGCCGATGAGTTTAATATTTCTTCAGTCCCGGATAAAGGAACAACCCTCAATATTGTTTTTAATCTATCAACATAGGAGGCCAATGAGTCCTTACTTCCACGCTATCCATATCGACAACAAAAAGTGTGCCGGTCGGATTAAGTGTATGCGGATTTGTCCAACACAAGCCATCCGCGTGAGAGAGGGAAAAGCCAATATCATATCAGAAAAATGTATCGACTGCGGCGAATGCATAACCGTCTGCCCAAATGACGCCATCCTCCCTTTGACAGATCCTTTTGGAGATCTCGGCAAATTCAAGTACACCATTGCCATCCCATCTCCACCTCTCTATGCACAATTTGGAAGAGAAATTCTCCCCGACAAAATCCTGGCAGGTTTGGAACACATGGGATTTGATAACGCGATAGACCTGGCTCCCATTTGCGGGGAAGTGAGCTTCGCCATCCAGGAATACATCCGGGAATACAAAGGGCCCAAACCTCTCATCTCTATTGCCTGCCCCACGATTGTGCGCTTGATTCAAGTCAAATATCCAGATCTCACAGATCTCATTATTCCCATAGATCTTCCAAGAGAAATTGCCTCGAGAGAAATCAAAAAGAAAAAATCCAAGGAACTAGGTTTGAAGCCAAAGGATATCGGCACATTTTATTTAACGCCCTGTCCGGCCAAAATGATTTCCATCCGACAGCCGGCAGAAAAGGGGAAATCCCATCTGGATGGAGCCATTTCCATCACAGACATTTACGGCCCGCTTTTAGCAGCCATGGAAGGCGTTAAAAAAGGGAGTTACCGGGAATCCCTGGAAAACATCTGCATCCTGGGAATCGGCTGGGCTATGGTCGGAGGAATATGCCGCACACTCCGGTTAAAGAACTCTCTGTCTGTTTCAGGATTATCCGATGTGCTGGATGTTTTTGACGACATTGAACGCGGCAAACTGAGGAATATCGATTTTATAGAAGCCTACTCCTGTCCCCAGGGTTGTGTCGGAGGATCTTTAACCGTAGAAAATCCTTACATTTCTTACAATAAAATCGTCCAATTGATTGAAACTCTTCAGTACGAAAAAATCAAGGCCTGTCCCGATATCAGAGAAGTGAGAAAACTCTACAAAAATAACTATTTTTTCATCGAGGGAAAAGTCGAATCCCGGCCGGTCACACCTCTTGATAACAATCTTAATAAAGCCATAAAAAAAAGAAAGGAGAAGGAAAAGCTGTATGCCTCCCTCCGTAAAATCGACTGCGGCGTCTGCGGCTCCCCCACATGTTTGGCTTTTGCCGATGACGTAATCTTAGGAAATGTCAGCCTTTCGGACTGTATCTTTTACTTACCAAATAAAATCAGCATTCAGACTGAGAAGCCGGACACAAAGCTCAACAAATCCTTTTCTAAAGAAAGAGGTAAAAATGAACCTTAAAAAAATCATGGACAAACTTCAATTGACAATCTTAACAGGCCAAGAGAACATAAATATCGATGTGTCAGGAGGATACACAAGTGATCTTCTCAGCGATGTGATCGCCAACAGCCAAGAAAAGTATCTCTGGATCACCCTGCAAACCCACCAGAATATTATCGCCGTGGCCAAACTCAAAGATCTGGCCGGCATCATCATCGTCAACAACCGTGAACCTAATGGAGACACTATTGCAAAAGCCAAGGAGGAAAAAGTCCCTCTGATGCGCTGTGACATGATGGCCTTCGAAATCTCAGGAAGACTTTACTCTTTACTGGATCAAAGTGATGAGCTATAAGTTAGATCCTTAATCCTTTCTTACAATGAGTGTTGAGTCAGAGTCTTTACTCAAAATATTTAAAGCGGACCTGCATGTTCACACATGCCTTTCCCCATGCACAGAGCTGGATATGTCTCCCAAGAGAATCCTCACTGCAGCTCAAGACTCAGCGCTTGACATTTTAGCCATCTGTGATCACAATTCATCAGAAAATTCAATGGCCGTGATCGAGGCCGCCCGAAAAACAAACATTCATGTAATCCCCGGCATGGAAGTCACTTCTACAGAGGAAATTCATATTCTTGCCCTTTTTGAAAATACGGCCGATGTCCATGAATTTCAGGAGTTTATCTACAGAAATCTGCCGGGAAAAAATGATGAAGACACCTTTGGCAAACAGGTCATTGTGAATGACAAAGAAGAAGTGCTGGGATTTAGCGATAGACTATTGATTGGCGCCACAACTATTCCCATCGAAGACATTATCCTATTGATTCATTCTTTACGAGGCACAGCCATCGCCTCGCATATCGACAGAGATTCATTCAGCATTTTTAGTCAATTGGGATTCATCCCCGAAAACTTGAGATTGGATGCCCTGGAAATCTCATCAAAAATGACCATAACAGAAGCTAAAAAAAGGTATCCCCAAAATTATCCCATTATCTCCTCCTCCGATGCCCACTACCCCAGTGACATTGGGAAAAGCTTTACGTCTTTTTTGCTGAAAGACAGCACTCTCACAGAAATTAAAAAAGCCCTGAAAAATGAGGAGGGGAGAAAAATCTTGAATAAGGATTAAGGATTAATCCTTAATCCCTTCTTGAGTGAAAAGATATGGAAGACCTGTCATTACACATTTTAGATATCACAGAAAACTCTGTGGCTGCCAAAGCAGACAGGATCGAAATACGAATAGCCATAGATAAAAAAAATGATTTATTGTCTCTCGAAATCATCGACAACGGCACCGGCATGGATAAAGATACTATCAAAAAAGCCCTCGATCCTTTTTACACGTCCAAAACGGTTCGCCGCTTCGGATTAGGATTATCTCTCTTATCGGAATCTGCAAAAGCTGCAAACGGAAAACTGACCATAGAATCAGAGAAGGGCAAGGGAACCCGTGTCAGAGCCAAATTCCAGTTCAGCCATATCGATAGAAAACCGTTGGGCGATATCGATCAGACGATTCTCACTTTGGTTATGGGAAATCCCAACGTAGATTTTTTCTATGAGATCAAGAAAAATAATCACACACTCCGTGTGGATACCAGAACAATAAAGGCAGAACTCAAAGAAATCCCCCTCCATTCTCTTGAAGGGATAAGACTGTTCAGGAAAAAGCTGAAAAAAATAAGTGATCGGATTTAATGATCTTTCCGCTCTGATTTATCGATCACCGGCATCTGTCTGAGGTGTTTGGCCTGCATCTTTTTTTTGTTCTCCGCTTTGATGGCACGCTGACGGTCGACTTCATCCTGGATCGTTTGGTGCAGCTCACAGCTTTCACAGTGATAGAGCTGGGAACATGAACGGACAGACACTTCTCCACTCATTGTGTACCTGCATTGATATCTTCCTGATTGTGAGTAGAGTTTTTCCAAATAAGGCTGAATTCTTGGATCACGGCTGAATTTTTCTTTTTTCATCAAGGACGCATGAAAATCA
>SDBU01008700.1_pt1 | contig 11490 bp, 7 predicted proteins | sample 2277071 | NCBI WGS metagenome assembly SDBU01 (sample SAMN10397929, study PRJNA504765) | marine sediment metagenome | isolation source: marine sediment core GS08_GC12, 126 cmbsf | place: Arctic Ocean: Gakkel Ridge, Loki's castle | collected 2008 | reverse complement strand
TTTAATGGAAAAAGGAATTGACATAAAGGAATTTGTTGATGAGAGGTTTGCAGAAAAAGCTTATGAAAAATACAACTTAGAAAAGCAGGAGTGGTAAATAAACCAGCAAATAAAAACAATTGTTTTCGTTACTCATGATATAGAAGAAGCCATTTATCTTGCTAACAGAATTGCCATAATGTCGCATTGTCCCGGAAGGATCGATAGCATAATAGATGTAAATCTTAGAAGACCAAAAGACAGGACAAGTGATGATTTTTTAAGAATTCGAGATAAGATATATGAAGAATTTAAATTAAAAGCAAAAAAACAATTTACTTATCAGATATAGGTGGTGATTCTGACTGGAAAGATTTAGCTAAACACGATTTAGGGACTGCCTTGGCATATTGTTTTAGCACTTTATTTGGCACCCCAAAACCTAAAACAGTAGAGGTAAATTATGGTATATTAAAAAAAGGCTATGTCAATATCCTTATTCATGGTCATACCCCAACTTTAGTAGAAAAGGTAGTAGAAAAAATTAACTCGAAAGAAATTCAAAAACTCGCTAAAGATTCTGGGGCAAAAGGAATCCAGTTAGGGGGAATGTGCTGTACAGGCTTAGAACTTTTAGCAAGATATGGTATTCCTTCAGTAGGAGGTATTCTTGCTCAGGAACTTATAATTGGTACAGGAGCAGTAGATGCAGTAATCGTAGATATGCAGTGTGTTATTCCAGGTTTAAAAATTGTGGCCGATTGTTTTGGAACAGAGATAATTACAACTTCTAGGTCAAACAGAATGCTAAACGCAACACATATTCCATTTGATCCACTTAAAGCTGATGAAATAGCATTAGAAGTTGTAAAAAGAGCAGTAACTTCATACTCTAGAAGAAACCATTCGAAAATAATCATACCAAATATAAAATCAAAAGCGATAGCTGGCTTTAGCTTAGAAGCAATTTTAGATGCTTTTGGAGGAAGAAAAAAACTACTGGGATTATTAAAATCCGGAAAAATAAAAGGAATTGTTACCTTGGTTGGATGTAATACAACAAAAGTTCCTTTTGAAAATAGTCATGTAACCATAGCGAAAGAATTAGTTAAACATGGAATATTAGTTACAACTACAGGTTGTAGTTCTCATGCTTTACTTAATGCTGGTTTATGCTCAATGAATGCAGCAGAATTAGCAGCTGAAGGTCTAAAAGAAGTATGTAAGGAAAAAGGTTTACCCCCGGTTTTATCAGTAGGTGCATGTGTTGATAATACAAGAACAATTAGATTATTCATAGAACTTGCAGAAGAAGCAAAGCTGCCAATACATAAAATGCCATTCCTTTTTTCAGGACCAGAACCAGGAAATGAAAAAACAATCGGACAGGGAGTAACATTTTTATCTTTGGGTGTATCTGTTCATCAAGGCTTTCCAGGACCAATTCCAGTACCAATTCCTACATTAAAGGAAAACTCAGAATATTTAGATGACTATAACGCGGGTAGGAATGATATAGCAGACTTTTTTGCTGATGGTATTTATGATATATTAGGCTCAAGAGTTTATAGTGAACCTTATCCCAATTTAGCAGCAAAGACAATTCAGATGCACATAAGAAGAAAAAGACTAAAATTGGGATGGAATTAAAAAATGATGTAGAAATCCTCGTCGTTTACGACAAGTGAGTTAATTTACAAATTGTAAGACATATTATCAGTCCAGTTCGCTTTGCAAATAAGTGAGCTGAGCGGATGATCCGTAAGGCATATCAATCCAAGGTACCCTGTCTAAACATATCTAATAAAGGGAGACGCTTGCAAATTATATCTTTTTGGTTTGAATGCTAAAGGTTTTTTTGATTTTTTAGATAAAATGACTTTTATCTAAAAATAAGGAATAAAGGGAAAGATTTAGAGGTAAATTAAAGAATGGAAAGAACATTGTTGTTAATAAAACCTGACGCCTTTAAAAGGGGCCTTGTTGGGGAAATTATTTCCAGATTTGAAAGAGCAGGATTAAACCTGGAAGAAATGAAAATAGTAAATGCTGCTACTGAAATTGTGGGAAAACACTATTCTGATGATAAAAAATGGATTAGATCTGTTGGTAAAAAGGCTGTAGATACCTATAAAAAATATAATTTAAATATTGCGGAAGATTTAGGTACTGATGATGCCCTGGAAGTTGGTAATCTGGTTAGAAAATGGTTGATTCAGCAAATAACTTCAGGACCAATAATTGCAATTATCTTAAGTGGAAACCATGCTATTGAAGTTGTAAGAAAAATAGTTGGGAATACGGTTCCACTTTTTGCGGAATTGGGTACAATAAGGGGTGATTTTTCGATAGATTCACCCGATATTTCTACAAAAGAAAAGCGGGCTTTACAGAATTTGGTTCACGCCTCGTCAACCATTGAGGAAGCGAAACGAGAAATTTCTCTTTGGTTTTAAAATTTGACAATTTATTATTAGAAAGTTTTAATTATATCGAATATAGACAAGGCATAGAAAACATGCTAACATTATCTCGTTAAAAAGAGGGATACCAGATTCACAATAATATTAATCTATATAATCCGATTATAATCTGGGTAATCAATAATATTATATTAGGAGGAAGCAATGAAAGAAAAAGTGGAAGCAGCTTTAGAGAAAGTAAGACCATCTCTTCAAGCAGATGGCGGAGATGTTGAATTGGTTGAAGTAACTACAGATGGAGTAGTAAAAGTAAAATTAACCGGTGCCTGTGCGGGTTGCCCAATGAGACAGATGACCCTACAGATGGGTATTAGCAGAGCAATAAAGAAAGAAGTTCCTGAAGTAAAAGAAATTGTAGCTGTATAATTATAATTTAATAAAATAATTACAGGAAAAATAAATATAATAAACGTAATAAGGGGTACGATATTACAATATACCGTACCCCTTATTACGTTCAAAGTTTAATAAATAATTTCACTTCAATACGGAAATCTTGTTAGTGTAAACTTTAGTGGGGTAATTAGAGAAAACCTTGATTTAATTGTAAAATGCTGTAGTTTTCAGTTATAATAAATATTATAAAAGAATTATTATTTATATATATTTATCATTTTAGTAATATTCAAGAGAAAGGGATAACCCTTTTTCGATTGATGCTTTGCTCCAATAGAGCTAAAATTAGGATATAATAATTAATCTATAAAATATTTTAGGATGGTAATTAATGAGTAAAACTGCAATTAAAGAATTATATAACAAAGTATCTAAAAAGATTTTATGTAACCAAATATCGGATAATATTTCTTTAGATAAAGAGTTTGTTAGAAAATATATCGAAAATCCTCCATTTTTAAAACAATTATCATCTATGGTAGAAAAGAGAGATTATAGCTGTCAGGCAGTATATTTTTTATGTCAGGATATCCTTATCGATATAGACAAAAAACATAATTCTGCTAATTGGCTTTATCAGGTATTTCAGTTTGCCCTCTCTAAATCTTTCCCTGAAGCAGTAAATCTATCTGTTAAAGATATTTCCGATAATTGCCGAAAAGCTTTCTTGTTTTATTTAGAAATTTTAAGAGTAATTTTGAAGTTCCAAAAGTCGTCCGGTGATTCTACTTTTCACGGCAAATATCCCATTAATTTCTTAACTTCTGAAGAAAAAAACAAACTGGAGAATCCTGTTGAATATAAAAGATTTTTAAAAGCACTTAACGATGAATATATTTATGAGATGATGAAATTAAGCCAGGAAGTTTTACAGTTCAATACTCTTGACCACATATGCGGGGTAAATTGGATTACTTTGTTTATCGGCAGGCAGTTATATGATCTGGGTCTTCCTGTTGATTTGGGGAGGATTTCCGGGGCAGCAGCAGGTCATGATATCGGAAAATATGGATGCAAGGATATTGAGGCAGAAAGGACTCCTTATTTACATTATTACTATACTGACATGTGGTTTAAAAAACATAATATCCCCTATATCGGACATATTGCAGTTAATCATTCTGTTTGGGATTTAGAATTAGAAAATTTGCCCTTAGAATCACTTATATTAATTTATTCTGATTTTCGGGTTAAAAATACGAATAATAGTACTAAAACGGAGATGAGGATCTTTAGTCTAAAAGATTCTTTTCAAGTAATTTTAGACAAACTGGATAACGTTGATGAGAAAAAAAGAAAAAGATATTGCCGGGTTTATGAGAAATTAAAAGACTTTGAAGATTATATGATAAATTTAGGGGTAAATGTAGATGTAGAGAGTAAAGAGATAAGTTCTTGTAAAAAAGATAGAAAACCGTATTATCCCCTCATGCAGGGTCAAGAAGTTATACAAAATATAAAATTTCTTTCTATAGAACATAATATAAATTTAATGCACGAACTTCGAGACGAATCTTCTCTTAATTCACTTTTAGAATTAGCTCGAAGCGAAAAAGATTGGAACAATCTACGGGAATATCTACAAATATTTAATGAATATTCCACCTACTTGACTCAAAAACAGAAGATGATCACCTTGAGATATTTATACGAACAATTAACTCACCCGGAAGATGAAATAAGAAGGAGAAGTGCAAGACTTATCGGTTTATTAATTACCAGCTTTGAAGAAGATTATCGAAAAGAGATTCCTCAGGATGTTACCCTAAAATCTCCCGCGATTACCAGCGTTAATTTATTGGAAAGATATTTAAAATATTTTTTACAACCAGATCATAAAAAAATTGCTCTTCATCAATCTCGAATTATTAATAGCACTGAGAATATGATTTCTTCTCTCTTTTCTAACTGTCGCAATAATCATCAGGTGAGCAATTATAGAAAAAGTATTTTGAAACACTTTAAAAAAGACCTGTACAGCAATGAAGAAATTCAACAGTGTTTAATAAAAACCGCTGAACATATATCAATCTGTTCAGATGAAAAAAATGTAAAGGTATTATTTGATTATATTATAAAAATGTTAAAGAAAGAGAATCACAATCTTAGGCTTACTGCTTTAGAGGTAGTCTATGATTTAATACCTAAAATTGATAAAAAATTTAGATTTATAAATAACTTAAGAAAATTATTTACTGGTAATATTTCTGCCTCAGTGCTCCCTGCTGAAAATTATTTAAATATGAAGATAGTTGAATTATTAGGCTTAGATGAAAACATTGTAAAAAAGCACATCGAATTTTATCGAAGAGATATAGAAAGAATACAGTATATATTTCTAAGCAACCTTAAAACTTCAACCAGCGGAATAATTAAAAAAATTCAGATAGAACTTTTATTAGACCATACCTTTAAAGGAAAACAGGAAAAAATCTATACTGCTTTGCATTTTTGCAATATTTTAAAAGTTAGCGGCGTAGAAGATATTAGAAATTTGGCCGGCAAGGCTTTGGTAAATTTGATGCCTTCCTTATCTTTTCAACAGAGGAACGATATAGCCATTGAACTATTGCGGGCTTTAGAAATGGAAGATTATCAATTTACTAAATATATTCCTTACTATTTGGGCCAACTAATACTCTATCTTACACCTAACGAGCTAGAGGAAATTGTTGATGATTTAATAGAAAAAATCAAACAGTCAGATCCTAAATTAAGTTCATTGCTGCTTAGAACCATTGGTATAGCTATTGCAAATTATCCTAAGTATCGAGAAAGATTTTCAGAAAAAGAGAAATCATATGAAAACAGATTAAGCAAAATGATAGGTATCCTTTTGAATGGCTTTGTGCACTATAATTTAAAGGTTAAACAGGCAGCATTTAGAGTTATTGGTAAGGAAATATTTGGTTCAAGACATCTTGATTTAGAAGAAAAAAACCACATATTTCAACTTATTGCTAAAAAAATTCTTACTTTATTAACTCCTGCAAATAAAGAAAGCCTGATGTTTTTAATAAGCTGTACCGGACTTAATTATATGTATAAATTTATCTCTGATTATAATTTCTTAAAGGGAAGTATAAATCTTAAAATCCCAGACAAAGTTGCTTTCTTTCCCGGTGCTTTTGACCCATTTTCCCTAGGCCATAAAGAGATTGTAAAAGCAATAGAAATGCTCGGATTTGAAATATATTTAGCAGCCGATGAATTTTCCTGGTCAAAAAGGACCCAGCCACATCTTTTCAGAAGGAAAATAATTAATATTTCTATTGCTGATGAACTTAATGTATATTTATATCCCGAAGATTTACCGGTTAATATTGCCAATCCGGATGATTTAAAGGTTTTAAGAGAAAATTTCTCATTTTCTGAGGTTTATATTGTAGTAGGCAGTGATGTTATATTAAATGCTTCTGCTTACCAAAAAAATAAGAGAAAAAATTCCATACATACTTTTTCTCATATTGTTTTTGACAGAAGGACTTTGCATGCTGCTGATGAGAAAGAAAAAATGATTCAAGAAGCTATTAAAGAAATAAGGGGAGAGACGATAAAACTTAATCTTACTGCTTGTTATGAAGAAATAAGTTCGAGTCAGATAAGAGGCAACATTGATGGAAATAGAGATATAACAAGACTTATTGATCCTTTAGCTCAAAAATATATTTACGAAAATAGTTTATACCAAAGAGAACCACAATATAAGAGCGTAATACAAACTATTTCTATTGATATACAGATAATTGAAAATATTACCCAGGATTTAATAGAAGAACTTTGTCAGAAAATGTTTTCTAAATATAATCAAAATGAAGCATCTAAAAAGTTGGTTGAGTTTACACTTAAAGTAAATCCGAGAATTTTACTGTTACGCGATGCCCGCCATAATGGAATGATATTGGGTTTTTCAGCATTTCATTGGGTTCGTTCAAACATCCTTTTCCGGGAGTTTAAAGATAACTTAATATCTGAGTATATCCGGGAAAATGCAGTTGGCCGTACTATAGTTATTGATGGTATTTTTACTATAAGTGATATGCAAAATAAATCAGAACTTGAAAACCTTGAGCAAGTTATTCTTACAGAAACCCTTTCTTTTTGTATTGAGGAAGATTACAATTATACGATATTTAGAAACATATTAAAAAATTATCCGTTAGCTTCTTTAAACGAGAACTTAGAACTTATGGGGTTTTATCGCTTACCCTTCAGCAACGAAGATAATCCAGTATTTGTAGTGGATATGAGTAGACCCTGCATAGTCAATCTAGATACTGAGACAATTATAAAGGAACCTTTCTGTCAAAATTTAAACATTAAAAAATCAGTTATAATGTCTCGTAAACGATTATTAAAATCATTTACCACTTTTTATCCCGGGAATATTATTTTGCCGTTTAATATAAATTTAATTAATCAGACTATTGTAAAGAAAATTTGCAAGATAAACGATGTTCCTACAAAGCCTTTAACTGTTCGAGCTTTAGGAGGATTGATGTGTGTGCCCTTTGGAAAAATACTGCATAAGATGGTAGTACCCAACACGGTAACTAAGTCTCTCCATACGGAAAAAATATTTGCTTCTGACATGAAAAGTTTTAAAATAGATGCCTTTCCCAATTATATGAGCCTGGAAAATCAGGTTAAGATGATTCGCTCATTTGATATGCCCGTAATTCTTATTGATGACTATTTGCATAAGGGACATAGAATAAAGACTCTTGAGCCCCTATTTAAAAAACATGATATTAAAGTTAAAAAAATAATTGTAGGAGCACTATCCGGAAGTGGGAAAGAGATAGCAACTATATTAAATAGAGATGTTGATTGTGCTCATTTTATCCCCAATCTTAGATTATGGTTCAATGAAAGCGAATTATTTCCCTTCATTGGTGGGGATGCATTAAGTAGGGTAATTAGATCTCAAGGAAATTTGGTTAGGTCCATTAATTTGATATTACCTTATACCTTTCCTTCATTTATTAAAAATATTTCTGCAAAAACTATCTATAATTTTTCCGAAGTTTGCATTGAAAATGCTTTAACTATATTGGAAGCTCTGGAAAATGAATACCAGGTAATTCAACAAAGAAAATTGACTTTAGACCATTTAGGAGAAGTGATTATTTGTCCCCGATATCCTGACCAGGGAGAAGATATGGATTATAATCTAAATCTTAGTCCTTCTCATTATTTAAGAAATAGCCTTGAACTTTTACGACGAGCCAAAGGAATGACAGACAGAATAAAAATAGCGGATAGCATTAACACGTAAAGCTAAAAGTGAAAAGCGTAAAACCAAAACTTAAAACTTAAAATTAAAGAGTGCGGGAAATAAGAGAGAAGAATATCGTATAGAAAAATAGTCATTAGTGAATATTATTTAGTAAAGAGATAAAAAATGTAGATAGTGAGTAAAATATTTTATCGGTTAGTCAGCTTACCAGTTACCAGTTATTCGGTAAGTTATACAAGGTGTAATATGTGACAAGTAACCTGTTTTTGTAAACTTAAAAAGATAAACTCATTACTTATTACTTGTCACTGTATTTCTATACGCTAAACGCTGTACGCTCTACGCTAAATAAATATTAAATTTACGAGAGGGTTTTTTAATGTTTTTTTATAAACTAAAAGATAAAATACTAATTTCACAATCGGAATACAATGAATTAAATAGAATATCCGAAAGCGAAGCCAAAGAGAACAAAGAAATAATTTATGCACTTAACCGGATAAATCCCCTAAAATCCAGAAGATATTTTAGTATTACTGATCCATCCCTAATCTTTTTAAAAGAAGAGGGAATCCACCTACTGCAAAAATCCAAGAAAATTGATTATGATTTACCCCCATGGCTTAACGAAAGAATAAAAGAAAAAAGAGTAAGTTCACTTAATACCGAATATCCTAACTGGCAAGATGTGTTAACTTATAAATTTTCTTCCCGGTGGAAAGTTAATATTGTAGGATTGGGTGATGTAGGAGGGGCTCTCCTTACCGGTTTAAGATTATTAGGTGGAAGATATATTGAGTCTATTGGAATATATGATAAAAATATAAAGGCGATAAAAAGATGGAAATTAGAAGCAAATCAGTTATTTTGTCCTTTTATTACTTACAAATTTCCTGAGGTTTACCAGTTAAGAGAAGAGAATATTTTCAATTGTGACATGTTTATATTTTGTGCAACTGTAGGAGTTCCTTCTTTGGGGGAAGAACAAGAAGATGTAAGAATGAAGCAGTTCGTAGGAAATTCTAAGATAATCTCTGATTATGTCCGAAAAGCCCGAAAAAAATCGTATAAAGGGATATTTGCAATTATCTCAGACCCGGTAGACTTATTGTGTAAAGCTGTTTTTCTGACCGGCAATAAAGACACAAACGGAGAGTTTGACTTTAAAGGATTAGCAGCAGAACAGATAAGAGGGTATGGATTAGGGGTTATGCATGCCCGGGCGGTCTATTATTCAAAACAAAATCTTGAAACTGCTAAATATAATCGAGAAGGCAGAGCATTTGGTCCTCATGGTCAGGGCTTGGTAATTGCCAACAGCTTAAAAAAATATGATGAAAGTCTTTCAGATATGCTTACTGATCAGACCGTAAAAGCAAACTTAGAAGTAAGAAAGACCGGTTTTAAGCCTTATGTAGCTCCTGCCTTATCTTCCGGGAGCTATCCTCTTATTGCCACCATGAGTGGGAAATGGCATTATAGTGCAACTTTTATGGGAGGGGTATTTATGGGAGCGAAAAATAGATTGCTTAAATCAGGAACTGAAATTGAAAAGTTAGACCTTCCAGTTAATTTAATAGAGAAAATTAAAGAAAGTTATAAGGAATTGGGTAATATTTTATAAACAATTATCGATAGAGGAAATTATTTCATGGAAATGATTTATTTGATTATGCCGGGAAAAATATCGGATAGTTTTGCTGAGATTGTCAAAATAGCCACAGAAAGTTATCAATTAACAGTTGTAAAAACTATTAATGACTTTCCCATTGATCTACGAAATAAAAAGATTATATTTGCTATCGAATTAGATGAATGCGGATTTAATATCCCTTTACTTAAGATGCTCTCAAAATTAAAGGGAAGAGGAGATAATTCCCTTTTAGGTTCAAAAGCTGTAATTATAATCCAAAGTTCGAGTGAATTGTTTACCAAGAGCACAGCTCAAAGTATTATTTTTTTAGCCAACCAGATGGGATGTAGATTTCCTGGGCATCCAGTTGTGGAAGCTACCTATAATCTTAACAATTTTAGTACCTGGCAAAAAACTTTTAACAAACCACTTGTAGAGATTTATAAAAAACAGTCTAAAGAATTAGCAAAAAAACTTATAAGGGAAAATTTAGAATCAATTAGTAGACCAAAGATACTTGTGCTGCATTCGAGTTTGTTTAAGACTTCTAATACTCTTATGCTCTGGAGAATGGTAAAAGAAAACCTTAGAGGAGAAGATATAAAGAAACTTCATGTAGAAAACGGAACTATGGTAGACTGCAGGGGGTGTTCTTATAAAACTTGCATACATTACAGTGAAGAAAAAAGCTGTTTTTATGGAGGGGTCATGGTAAAAGAAATTCTACCTGCGATAGAGGAGGCTGATTGCCTGATCTGGTTATGTCCCAATTATAATGATGCAATATCTGCAAAACTTATGGCAGTTATCAATAGGATGACTGTACTTTATAAGAGGGTGAAATTTGAGGATAAAACTCTATTTTCTGTTATTGTCTCCGGAAATTCAGGGAGTGATTGTGTGGCTAAACAGTTGATAGGGGCTTTAAGTATCAACAAAGGGTTTAGATTGCCTTCTTATTTTGCTTTAACAGCTACTGCTAATGATCCCGGGTCTATAAAAAATATACCAGGGATAGATAAAAAAGCAAAAGAATTTGCTGAAAACATAAAAAGAGAAATTAAAAAATAAAATAAAGAGATTTAATTTATATTATGCAGAAGAAAGACATTAAAAATTTTACCTTAAATGAATTTCAAGAAGAGGTTAAAAATTTAGGAGAAAAAAAATATAGAGCAACTCAATTATTTGATTTGCTTTACAATAAAGGTATAGAATATTTTAGAGATATGTTGAGTCTCCCAGCATCGTTTAGAGATTCACTTCAAGAAAATTATTATATAAGCAAGATAGATTTAGCTAAATTGGCTAAATCGAAAGATCAAACTGAGAAATATTTATTTAAATTAGAAGATGGAAATTTAATAGAAAGTGTTCTTATATTTTCCGGTAAAAGAGTGACTGAATGTATATCTTCCCAAATTGGTTGCAAATATAACTGCTTGTTTTGTGAAAGTGGCAAAAAAGGCTTTATCAGGAGCCTTACAGTTGGCGAGATTTTAAATCAAGTTTTATTTGTTAAGAAAAAAATGAAATCTAATCCCAACAATATTGTATTTATGGGTATTGGGGAACCTTTAGACAATTATGATAATATTGTAAAAGCCATTTGTATATTAAATTCTAAAGATGCTTTTGATATTGGAGCAAGAAAGATTACCATTTCTACCTGCGGGATAATACCGGCTATAAAAAGATTACAAGAGCGTAATTGGCAGATAGAGTTATCAGTTTCCCTGCATGCCCCAGAAAACAAGTTA
>SDBU01008699.1_pt1 | contig 11491 bp, 11 predicted proteins | sample 2277071 | NCBI WGS metagenome assembly SDBU01 (sample SAMN10397929, study PRJNA504765) | marine sediment metagenome | isolation source: marine sediment core GS08_GC12, 126 cmbsf | place: Arctic Ocean: Gakkel Ridge, Loki's castle | collected 2008 | reverse complement strand
TCCCCAGCCAACCCAGTTTCTTACTGTTTGTGCACTGTAGCCTAAATAATCTGCTGCCTGCTGTATCGTCATCAAAATGCTCATTTGTCACAATTATAACATAATTTGGCAGAATTTGCAAGAATATGAGACTATAGGAGACCTATGAGCAGTCTGCTATGCTTCAGTGTTTTTGGATTGTCTAGAATGACTGAGAATATTTAACAAAACGTAGGAATACTGCTCAGATAGAAGGACCTAACGTAATAAACTTGGACGGAATACTCTATTCCCACTACAGTGAAAAGGTGTTAAGTGAAGAGGAGACCGGTGATTGCAGGCTCAGTTAGTCCAGCTAGCGGATTTGTAGAGGGCATGAGTAAGTAGAAACAAGCAAAGTCTAGATATATGACTAGACGTTATACACAAGCGTTAGGCTTTGAGGATGTGTTTAAGAGGCATGTATTGGCTTCTCCGGTGGATAGATTAATTAGAAAGTAAAATATCCATTCAATAATCAGTTAGATTTAGAGAAAAGTTTTTCAAATTCCTTGCTGATAGGGAATCTGGCGAAAGGATTTGGTACAACTTTGAAATCATAGATGAGTTCTAAACTATCGAAAGTCGGATGGTAGTCCACGAGAATAACGGCACCAAATCTAGTATTTACTTGAGGCTGGAAAGCCGAGGCTAATGCACGAGTGTTCGCGTCTTGGCTGCCTAATATGATATTTCCATCAATCATTAAAATGTATGGTTTGTTACCTGGATGTTGCCGTCTACTTCTGTGAAATTTAGCCCTCAATGTTTTTGTAAAATCTACACGAGGTCCACTTATCGAGATGGTATGTCCATCTACACCATATGAGTGCACCGGATATCTGCAATTATCGTCAAGGTCTTCCATAATGCCAAAAAACACTACTTTAATCCTTTGGTTTAAATATGCCTCTCGTATTTGTACTCCTACCTCAAGATTATCATTATTGATTATTTTCCCATCCCTCTTTACCTGATGTAATCTCTCATGTAATTCTTTACCTAGATTGTGAAGTTCGGTATCTGGAATGGACTCTTTATATCTAATATCAATCTGATGAGGGACATCAAGATATTTACGTAATATTTCTAGTATTGTGTTGTGTTCTTCCAAATAGTCAAATTGTTTGGTATCAATAGTTTTGCACTCTAAGTAAACTTCCTCACCTTTTAAATTGACGAGGATATCTGGATTCTTACCAGTAGAAGATACTTGCGGCTCAAGGATAAGATTATTTACTCCTTTATCCACTAAATAGCATGCGATAGCCGTAACAAAGTAGCTTGATTTCACTTGGCTTTTCGTATAAATATTTTGGTGTTTTTCAAATCCTTCGTATTTCTTCAATTTATTCATTCTTTGAGAAAGACGAATAATCCATTGCATAGTGAAAACATCATTAATTTTGTCGGGAATAATATATGCCGCCCTTGACCTAAAAAGTCTACTAACCTCGTCGAGACAGTTTGTTACTTCTTGCGGTGTGAGGTTCAAAGTTTGCATAATAGTTGGAGCTATTTGAATCTGTCTTTCTTTCTTTTGCACAGCTTCTTCCACCGACTCCCTTCGTTAAGCCAATAAACCATGAACGCAATTGTAATTATACACTGGATAACAATGGACACAAATGTTTTATTAAATCCATAGAATAATTAATCAGGATATTACCCAGACATCAATTCTAAGCGAAACTACTACTTTGTTAACAAGGGATTCTAAAGACAGAACTAGGGATGGATATAAAACCATGGATGAGTGAATTGGCCGAGGGAAATCGTTGGAGATAAAGGGGAAATAGCTTCACCGGTGAATAGGTTAATACGCTAGCAAAGATTTTACCAAGTCAGGGAGTTTTATGAATAACTTCAGCATTTCTGGAGGTCAGCGACGAAGTCAGGTTCTTTAAGCGTATATAGTAGTAGAAGTTTCAAGCTTTCCTTGAGGAATTCTTGGATATTATCACGACTTGAAAGTGCGGTAAACTTACCTTTGAAGTCCGTGTCCCCACCATGAGCGACTGTACTCCTATATGAATAGAGTTTTTTCCAGGTCTTTTCTGGTGTTGATAATTGGGGAAAGTGCCGGGTATAGTCCAGCTTCCTCTGAAATAGCTTGCCAAGTAAAGACATCTTCGTACTTACTTGACGAGTCAAGGAATCTATTGTATCTATAGGTCGAGGAACATGTGTAAGTAGACACTCTATTATCGAGAAGTATGATAATACTTTAAGTATAGAACGGTTTGTTATCATCTTAGTCTGGTGAAAATCCGAAATAGCTCGGAATATGTTAGGGTACTGAAGCTTGTCCAGGTTCACTATGCCATCATAATTAGTATTTATCTCAAGTAATTCATTGGATTCTAAAAGTACTTCTTCGTGAAGGCCTATTTCTCGGTCAGTAAAGAACGTAGATGCAATATATGGGTTATATATAATACCACTAGGTATTCCTTCTTGTGAAAAGAATGTGAAGGCTACATTAATATCGTGTTCTAGCAAATTAGCTGAATATTCTATATCTCTGATCTTGTCATTAGAGCCATCAAAGGATATTACGTAGTATCTCCACTCTTTAGGAGGTAATTGGATGGGCTGCCGTGAACCCTCTTTAGCTGCCGGAACAAATCTATACTCATATCCGAGCAGCCTTACACTACGAGAATCCAATTCTCGCTTAATACGCTGGGTTTCTTCAGTACTGGCTTTTCGAAACCAATGACCTGATATTACTTCCAAAGGAAGTTTACCTTTAAAGTTAATCACATCCGCTATGAAGCAGAAATGCTCTCCCATAACCTCACCCCTGAATGACTAACAATCTGTTGTATGAACTATCAACATTATAACACTCATAATCCAAATAAACATGTCTGAAGGTTGTCATCAAGGTCTTCCTGTCTAATTTACGCTATTGATTAATAGAGCAACTACCAGACATCAATTCTAAGCCAAATTCCTACGATACTCTTAAGGGATTCTAAAAACAGAATTAAGGATGAAGGGAAAGTATCGTAGGCGGAAAAGCACTTGTAGATATTAACATGTGTTAAGGTTTGAGGATGTGTTCAAAAGGCATGTAATGGCTTCGCCAGTTGAAAGGTTGGTGAAGTAAAGGAGCGATTACTCTTGTTACAATCTTATTTATGAAATTAAAGATATTCATATCTTCATTATTCACTAAATACCAAAACTATTTACCCTTAAATGTTTTTTGCCCGCCTATTCTCGCTTCTATCCAACGCACTGATTTAATAACATAATATCTCTGCCACCAATAAACTATTAGTAAAGCAATAATAACTCCGATGGCTATAAGTACATTATAAACCGGGCGAAATGGTAAAGTGATAAATAGAATTGATATAACTACAGTAGTAATCATAGCAATAAGTCCAACTAATATTGTTAATGAATTACCACTAGGCTTTGGTACATGAGTTGCTGATACAGACGCCTTTATACCTATCGTCTCATTCATGGTAACTGAACAGTTCTTTCCAGTCTTGCCACATTTTGGGCATGGTCCTATATGGCTTGGCTCTAGCTCTGTTTTACAGTTCTTACACCAGCATTTCATTTCATTTGTCATCGTGATATTAGCCTTTTATAAAGGTCACGTATTATGATGATTTTAATGCCCAAAATAAGTATTGTAAATAATTGTTATTAGCAAGAGGCTATTGCTTTCTCCAGGTACCAACTATTTCAGCTGTAAATTCACCTTTTAATTAACAGTCAAAGTTCAAACGCTGGTGACCTGTATTTCATACCATCAGCTGTGGCTATTAACTTGAGCTTACCTTCTGATGAACCAAATTCGTAATGATGCGAATAGAAACGTTCTAACTTGAAACTTTTCCAATGTTTAGGATGTTGGTTTCCACTGGCAGTTTCTAATTCAATATTGTCTATGGTAACTGGTGAAAAAGCGGTGTGAAAATTAACGCTAATAATTCTATCTCCTTGGACAGTCTCAACATCTGAGGCTGCATATGTAATAGTAATACGATATTTCAAATCTCGTATGGATAGATATAAAGCAACTAGTATTCCAACAGAAAAGGCTATCCAGACCGAAATAACGGGCATATTATAGTGTACGCCAGTAAGTCTCTCAACTAAACCAATAGGGTCGAGTATAACCGCTGGTACTAATATCCAAAATCTATGAAGTATCCTTATGGCTATGAATTTTGCTCTTCGCATATGCTCTATACACATTCAAACTAATATATGCTTTATCACCATTATACTACACGAGCCGTAAATTCACCTCTTGATTATTGACCAACAATTTCATCATAAATAAGTTTCAAAGAAAATTCAATGACCACCGCCTACATCGCCAATCTAGCTTTATCCTGTTTACTCGGTTTCTCAGCGACAACCCACCTCCATCTAGAGATAGTATATATCAGATATGTTATTCAGCAAAGTTGATGGTTACCTCCCTTTGTATGCTCGTTTGAAACGCAATTTAGCGATAGGCTTCGCCTATCACAAAATTGCTTAATATAAGATGACATTAACTCACTAAAACCCCTCTCAAAACTGATTTTGCTGCATCTGAATTGCATTCTTACCTGTTACCATGTAAAATTTAATCAAATTTGAATGTAATATGTTCATTGTTAACAGGTGTTAATGTTAACACATAAAATCAGGCATGAAATGAGAGTAATTGATAAGTTATTTACACATAAAAGACAAGATGAATCCATAATTTGGGGCATAAGAGTACCTGAAAATGTCAAAACCAGGTGGTTGATGTTGGCTACCCTCATGCGGATACCTACTAACCGGCTAATCTTGTTTGTGCTTCAAGATTGGGCACGCCAAAATACTGATACTTTGCTTGATAGAGAGGCTAGAAGCCGACTCGCTGACACAATTACTGAGGCATACTTGAAGAAACAATGAAATTAGCTAGCCTCTATGACTATTGACAGGATTCTATCCCCAGCAGTATGGGTGTCAATGGATTTAATTGAGAAGCGGTGATATAGCGGTACAGGAAATGGAAAAACAAGAAAGTTAGCAGTCTGGTTAATTTGTAGGAACGAAAAGGCTCAGCCCTTTTAATGATGACTCAATTGTCAGATGAAGTTTCGTCTACTTAATATTTGCCTGAATGAAGCTTTTCCAAGCTTTTATACACTTTGTAGCAAGTGTAAAAGCATCTACATGTCCCGATTTGGTTTCTATCGTGTATTTCACACTTATAATCTGTTGTGACCCTCCTACCTGTATATGAAAGTTTCTTTTCCCGAATTGAGGCTTTTGTCCACTACGATCTGTTGTGAGAGTCAGATGTTTGAGACCATTACAAATATCGGCACATAAACTCAGGTATTCATTGTTGCTTAGAAAATTCTCAACTTCTTTTCTAGCATTACCAGTCGTTGGGTCATGCTTTATCCAGTCTTTTAGATGATAGCAATTCAAGAAGAATGAATAGATGTCATCCTCGTAGCAATTTGATGCCTTATTATGCTCTTTCCCTGTATTTATTTCTTCAAATCTTTGATACCATCTTGTAACTCTTTCAAACTGCTCACGATATGTGTGTATTCTGCTCATCTCAGCCTCCCAAATCAAAGGAGCTAGAGAAATTATTCAAAGAAGTGAATCTACCCAAATTCTATCCCCACGCAGTATGGGTGTCAATGTTGTTCTTCTGCGTACCAATTGAATTCAGAGTACTTCTTCTGGTTATTTACTATCCTTTATTGTAAACTAATTCAATGTATATTGAGAATTTCGATATACTTAGCCTTTTGGAGGTTAAATAGTATTGAAACACTTGGAACGAAATATGCCAGCGCTAGCTCATTCTCCTATGTATAATTGGCATAAATATTGGGCACGAAAAACATGGAATGTCGTTGGGCAATATATTAACCATTATTGCCCAAGTAACGGCATAGTACTGGATCCATTTAGTGGTAGTGGAGTCACAGCAATAGAAGCAGTGAGAAGCGGACGACGTGCTATCGCTATTGATAATATGCCGATAGCTAATAACATTCTTCGAGCTACACTTACCCCAGCAGACTTGCTCAATCTTCACGAGGAATACAATGAGATCAAACAGAATGCAACGAATCAAATACTCAAGTTCTATAGAACAAAGTGCAGAAAGTGCGAACAGGAGATTGCATTTGACAGTATGATTTGGGAAGGAGATAAACCGAAGAGTATTAGATACAAGTGTGGATATTGTGGAGACAGACAAGAGAACGGTGTTGCGCTTTCAAAAGACGACAAAGGACTATTAGAGCAGATTAGAAATACAGAGATATCATTTCCATATCCCAAACAAAAATTGTACTACGATAATGGCAGACCTTTTATGAAGAAAGAAACAACTGATTCTATTGATCAGTTGTTTACACACAGGAATCTTATGGCTCTATCGCTGCTAAATAAGACCATCAATAAGGCTAGGAATGAAAATTCCAAATTTCTATTGAAAATGGCATTTTCATCAATGGTACATCTCTGTACACGAATGATGCCTGTGCGCCCAAGTAGACCGTTTAGTGGGTTTTGGGCTGAACCAAGTTATTGGGTACCTCCTATGAATATGGAGCAAAATGTTTGGGAAGCATTTGAAAGTGCAGTGGTGGGGCGCCAAGGAATGTTGGCAGCAAAAGCCGAATCGAACGACCAGATAAGGGATGTTAGATTCGCAAAGAATATCGAGCAGCTTATTAATGGTACAGCTAATATATTTATAGTCACAGATTCTTCTTTGAATTACATGAAAGATATACCAGATGGCATTGTTGACTATATCTTTACCGATCCTCCCTATGATAGCGCTATCCAATACGGAGAGCTTTGTTACCTGTGGACTGCTTGGTTTGGCGATGATAAGGGTTATCTGGACATGCTTAGTAAAGAAATAATACACAATGATAGACAAGATAAGGATTTCGATACATATCATAGGATGGTATCCAACGCTTTTGAGGCAATGTATCGAGTATTACGTACTGAGAGTTACATGACAGTAACGTTTCATAATCCAACTACGAGAGTCCGCAATGCTACCATAAGGGCTGGTATATTTGCTGGATTCAATTTCGAAAAAATTCATTGGCAGCAACTTGCAAGACCATCAGCAAAATCACTACTGCAACCATTTGGCTCAGCAAACGGTGATTTCTATCTACGTTTCCACAAACCAAGAATTGGTGAAAAGGTAGTGACTCCAGAAGAGATTACTGAAGCCCGATTTGAACGTATCGTTGTAGAAACTACGATAGAACTCCTTGCTGAGAGAGGAGAACCTACTCCGTATACAATTATCATTAACCATATTGATCCTGTGTTAGCAAGAAATGGATTCTTTCTAGCTCTTCATACAGGATTGGATGTAAAAACCGTATTAAGTAACCATATCGATAAAGAATTTGTACTAGTTTCAGGATGGATAGGAAGCGCAGAAGGAGACCTTTGGTGGTTCAAAGATACTTCGATAATTCCCCATTTCGAGATTCCACTCTCGGAGCGAGTGGAACAAACTGTTCTAAGGAAACTAATGAGCGAACATAGAGTCACGTTTACGGAGCTTTGGGAGGCAGTTAGCATTGAATTTCCAAATGCTTTGACGTCAGATAGTACTGGTTTATTAGAGATACTCAAAGTGTATGGGAAACAGGAAAAGGGAGGCTTCTGGACATTACACCCCCTATTTAGACAACGGCAGAGTCAGCATTCGATTATGATCGGAATGCTTGCCAGAATAGGTCAATCTCTTGGATTTCAAACTTGGGTAGGGCAAAAAGAGCAAAGTGAGGTGATAAAGGGAGTTGCAGGAACATCTACGTCTTTGTCAGAGTTCTGTAAACCGAGGCGGCTTAATCTTAAAGATCTGTCCAAGGATCAATGGGCTGACATCGTTAATATAGATCTTATCTGGTATATAAATGAGAGTATCGATACCATTTTCGAAGTCGAAAATACTACTGCAATGACTGAGGCTTTAAGGCGTGCATCTTCAATTCCATACAATGCAAGAAAATATATGGTTCTTCCTGACGAGAGATCGAATCAACTCGATAGAAAAAGGAAGTCACCAATGTTCAAAGAGTGGTTTGAAAGTTCAAATTGGCAAGTCCTTTTTTATGGCGCTTTAGAGTCAAATGAACGAGATATACGGGAGAAAAAGAAGAACCTTAACGATCTGGTCGGCATCATGTCTGAAACTCGTCGAAAAAGCGTGGATTCTAGTCAACAGCTAGAACTCATTTGAACCCAATATTTCGACCCTCACCAGTTTGAGTAAAAGGAACAGTAACATCCCTCAGTTCTAGCTAAGCCTGGAGCGCTGCTCCCCTTTCACTTATCCCCATTTACCCCTCTTCAAATAAGGCAGTAGTATGGAGGACACACAAGGGGTTTGCTGAATGAAATTGCAGAAGCAAGCTTTGCGATGTAATATAGAAACAAATGGCGAGTCATCATGAGTAAAGGCTGAATGTCGTGGTAGAAAACAATGACCTATTGACTCTAAAAGAAGCTGTCAAGCAGTACCAACAGGAAGAAAAAGCAGTATCAAACTCCTACGATTGGTACAGGAACCAAGCACAAAAATATGGAAAAGCGTGGATAGGGGGTATTGACGTTTCGGCAATAAAGAAGTATGGAATTTGGTATGTTGATAGGGAAAATTTATCTAGAGCCATTAATCATCATCGGGAATCTGTAAAGCATCTTAAACAGGTAACAGAAGATTATGAAAAGGGGATAATTCACGGTAACGATGGTGACACCATACACACTGAGTGGGGGGGATACGAGATTCACAAAGAATTTAGGTTCGTATGGAATGATGTCGAGCGATATAGAAAGAAGAGCTACGGCACATGGTATTGTAACAAATGTCAGATTGTCGCTGAGACCGAACATAATAACCCAGAATGCCATCTTTGTAGTGATTGGGGATGTTGTGGAAAAGATTATACTCTGAGTAAAGTATATTGTTCTAACTGCGGAGTAAGTATTAACGTTTAGTTATTATAAAAACAGTTGAATTGGTCTCAAGTAAGGAGGCTTGGAATGGATACAGAGAATGAGAAGGTAGTTGCATACTGGGATTTCTACGACTCACAAACAAATATTATTCTGGAAGAAGGTCGGATGATTGGAGGTAATCCTCAGCCTGTTATTGGCGAAAAGGTTACTGGCGTTGGAGATTGGGGACAAGCTGAAGTGGTAAAATTCCTACTTAAAACAGTTGAAGGTAACATCCCAAAATATGATGTCTATGTAAAACGACTTATTTAGCTTAGGGTGTATAGAACAGTAGCGTTATTCACCTGTTCTCAGCATTTTTCAAACTTCACTCGGCGTGCTATCCTTGCTTACTTTGGTATTGTCCCGGATATATATGTCTCAACCTAATGACAATATCATATATGGATAAATAAAGAGGGTTGATATAATTAATAGAAATATTAGTTTGTTTTCTTGGACCACGGAAGAATACTGAAACTATGCTTACTCTTTGTTGTTTTAATCAGTTCCCATAGTAGAGGGTCAAACTCTAGATAATAGCTAGAGATATCAGTAATTTTCTTCGCAAAGTAGATTATCATATATTTCTTGAGATTTGGAAACCCTGGTTTTTTCTTATCAACAATATTTTCTATCCATCCAAATGACTTCAACGATAAATCAGCGAATATAATGTCCGATTGCTTGATACCCTTGTGCCCACTGTCTCGCTTACTAATAAACTGCCCTATATCATAACAAAGGTCTTCACTGAGTGAGCGTTGTTTACCTTTACCGGTATCTAAATCAATATCTTGAGTCCAATCAGATTCATCTATTACCTTTACTTCGCAAGAAAAATTGTTAATAACCAAATCGGGATTATATTGGTTATTAAGTTCTCTAGGTATAAGTATTTTTGAGCCTTTATTCAAATAATATAAAGCAATTGAGGCGAGGGAGTTTGCATGCAAGATACCATGTCGGGAATTATTCTCGATTAATTCGTTACGAATTATTTTGGAAACATCGATATTGAATTTTTCCCTAATTAATATACAAGATGCAACACAGATGGCAAAATCATTCATTGGATTAATTTCTATATTGCTAAAAATATTACGATTTAAAGTCTTAAGATTGGGATAATTGTCAGGAACTTGGATGTTATATTCTTGAAAAAGAATGTTTGCTTTATGGACGAAATCTTGTTTGGATAATTCTAACTCTCCAAATATATCATAATAACCAGGAGCATAGGATGTGGGAGTAGGCTGACCATTAAAATATGGCCATTCATCGTCACCGTGTTTGATAAGCTCAAAGTAGCCCATAATTAATTTCCAAATGATATATGTGTCTCAACTTCATGATAATATCATATCTGAATAAATAGAGGGGGATTAGAGGGTTAACTAAGGTGAGGGACATGGATACGGCTACGGTTATACTAATTTCTTCCAATCAAACACTTAATAGAATATTAGAGTTGTTGTAGTTTTGAAGTTGGACTTCAATACTTCACTGTCCCTAATGCAGATACAGGTAATTAACAGTACCTCAACCGCTCTACTTTCTTTGATGTATTTGAAATATACCTACCCACCTTCTTCGTCCTATAATAGCAGTATAAAAGTAACTTCTTTGAGGAGGCTCACATGGACTTTTTAGAACTTGCTAGGAAACGATATAGTGTTAGGGCATACAAATCGATTCCTGTAGAAGACGAAAAGTTAAAACAGATACTTGAGGCTGCGCGGATGGCTCCTACTGGTTCAAATCAACAGGCCTTCCAGTTGATTGTTGTCCTTACAGAAGGTAGAGAAGAAGAGTTGAGGCGTATCTACGACGAGGATTGGTTTGTGCAAGCGCCAATCGTGATTTGTGCTTGTGCGACTACAATCCCAGGCCAAGCCTTTGATGAAGGTAGAAGCTATCGTAATGTTGCTATAGTTATGGACCACTTAATTTTGGCTGCTACGAACCTTGGGCTAGGTACATGTTGGATTGGTGCATTTAACCCCAATGCAGCTCGTGATATTTTAGGAATACCAAAAGATGTGAAGCCAATTGTATTCGCAACTGTTGGTTACTCAGATGATGAACCTAAGCCGAAAGTACGTAAATCTATCTACGAGTTGGTAAGATACAAGCACTGGTAGAAATAGCAACATTAGTTAATATCAAAGACTGATTCTCTTATACAACTTCAAGCTATCCTCAAACTTCACTGACCTAGTACAGCGTTCTATCTTGTGGGTGGGTGCTTCCTTCTCTATTTGTCCATCCTCCAGTATTAATTACAAAGGTATATAGGACACACAAGGTGGTTTGCTTGAGCGGATGCTGCACGTAGAGGGAGTTAATAGCTCATTTGGGTTATTGACAAAGATACTCAACACTTATATATTGAGGTTGTGAAACGCTTGCACATTCTGTATATCTTGCTTGGAGGTTCTCTAGTAAT
>SDBU01008698.1_pt1 | contig 11492 bp, 12 predicted proteins | sample 2277071 | NCBI WGS metagenome assembly SDBU01 (sample SAMN10397929, study PRJNA504765) | marine sediment metagenome | isolation source: marine sediment core GS08_GC12, 126 cmbsf | place: Arctic Ocean: Gakkel Ridge, Loki's castle | collected 2008 | reverse complement strand
CTTAACTTTATATTTATAGTCTATTATGCGAGCTCCAGTGGTGAGTCCTGCATCATACTGCTCCCAATGCATAATCTCAACATAAACCCTGTCCACTATAAGCAAATTGTTTGACGTGTTGGTCACCAGAAACTCAACATCACTGGTCCCTGGCGATAGACCATGTACTAGTAGAGACTCCTCTTGTTTATGCGGCGTTTCTTCATACACCTTTACTTTGGACTTATTAACTAATCCTACATCCGGTCTTATACCTTTAATCCAAACCTGAAGGTCATCGGGGAGTAGACGTATCTCATCTAACGGCATTTCCGTTATCTCCTGCTGTAGCTTTTTGTAAGTATCTCTACTATACGGAATATACTTCAACTCACTCTCAGTGAAAAGCTGGCTATTATCGGCAACGTATTTTTGCCAGGCAACGAAAGTGGGAATACCCTTCATGACCCGCCACAGCTTTATCTTTATTTCTGTGGGTATATCAGTTTTTACCCATTTGGGCTTTAGCTTTGACACGAATTCCTCAGTTTTGCCTTACTTTTTCCTTAAATCTAGCGAACCTAGTCTGCGTTAACCTATGTTAACCTTAGACTAGCATAAGTATCAGTTGCAGGCAAGCGAGGTGAAAGATGGACACGATACTAACCGTCAGCCAAGCCGCACGTGAACTGGGACGCTCAGAAAGATGGCTCAGGGATGCTGAACGCAGAGGGAAGATTCCCAAGGCGAAGCGGGACCTAAACGGCTGGCGCGTGTACACGATTGACGACATAGTCAAACTCAAGGAACTGCTGGTCGGCAGTCGGAATGAGAACGGAGCTAACTAGCCAAGAAGGGGCTGATAGTGCCTAAGTCAGATATACAACCAAAAGTAATTATGAATTTCCAGGCCGGGCCAGCTACCGAGCTTCGGAGAAAGCTTTGGCGGGCCTGGTGGACACGGTTAGTAGCTTCAGTCCGCGAGGAATTGGAGAGTGAAGCAAAGGGTAAGCGATAATACCATGCTACAGAATCGGCTTGAATCCATGACTGCTCATTAATATTAAAGGACAAAGGTGAATATGCCAAACCGCCTCCAGGTCAACCAGCACGACTTAGCCTACAACTTCTTGGCTGCCTATGAAGGCGAATATTGCCTTGTCGGTAGAATCAGTCACAAGAAGTGTGCAGGTATCTTGCAGATCGACCATGCTGACAATGACTCCTGGAATTGGAAGCCAGGCAACATACATTTGGTGTGCCAAAAGCATAATCTTGATCTCCGAAAATTGGCCGAGCCTAAACGCTGCCAACTATGCCGACGCCGGCGCCGTGAGACCATAGTCCCCGGGGGGTGTCATGGCTAGCCCCCGCGTGCCCCCCAATAAGGGAGTCGACGATCATCTCGTCGAGGCTTTCGCTTCTGTATTCCAGGGCAGGACTGACGCATGTGGAGCTCTTCCCCCAAAATGTAACCACGAGCGTGTAACGCTTGCTCACTATAAGTGCCACTTAAAAGGACAGATGAGTCTAGGTATCTACCCCCTGCTTGACAATGGAACCTGTCCTTGGATTGCCGCTGACCTTGACCAGCCGGGGACTGCTCCTTGGCACAATGGTCCCGATGATGCTATGCCCGCCTTATCGCTCATGGAATCATTGGGCTACTATGGCCTAAATCAAGGTCTTTCTCTAGAGAAGACGAAGAGCAAAGGGTGGCCAATCTACCCAGCGGCGATTGATTAACGTGCCGGTATGAAATTAGAGCGAAATGCACGAAGCCGCTAACCGCAACCTGTGCCGAGGCCGATTGCCCGGTGTGGATTAAACTCTTCGGACCGAAACTAAGGGGGTGTCAGTAATGCCGAGACGCCTTGATGTAAAACAGCGTAGAATCATTTACGATTTACTCGCCAGGATGGAGGGGGAATACTGCCTTGCCTGTTTCGCTGAGGGAGTGGGGCGCCGCGGACCGCCGGAAGTAAACCTTGAAATCGACCACGCCAACGGCGACCCGAGCGACTGGAGCGGCGGCAACATTCACCTGGTATGTAAAACCCACAACCTGAAATTCCGCCGGCTGAGTTCAAAAGAACACGTTTTACTCATGGCGGCTTATAGTGACGTGAATGTGAGTGTGTGTATGAGAGAAAATCGGGACCCAAGAAAAATCAAGGTGGTGGAAGAGGTTGACCTTAAAACTGGAAGCCCGGAACTCCGCCTTAACAATATCTATGAGCCGGGATGGTTGACATGGATGCACCAGCAATTAACCTCCTACGGTAACATTACCAGGAAAGAGGCTATCAATGCCGGGGCAGCTGCTCAGCGTTGTAGCAATACCACCACGGCCAGGTACTGTGACGTTCATACCTCTTCTGAGGGGGTATTTGAGGAATTTACCGACGGCTCCGGTCACCGGGCTATCAGGTATCGAAAAATAGAGCCGCCGAAACCGAAAGCGAAAAGGAAGAAGTAAGGAGGCAAACGTCAATGGTTAAATTAAGGAACAATTTTTGGCTAGGACAGGATAAAAGGTATTGACATCCTGAACGATTTGTTGTATGCTGTAGTAGAGGCACACCTAAGAGTAGGAGGTCAGTCTTTATGCATCTTAAACTCTATTACAGCACGACGGTCAAACCCTTCGACTCGCCAGTTAATGAGGGATTTGACGAGGTTCTGGAACTTCTCGAAAAGGTAGAGAGAAAAGGCATAACATGCGAGAGGATTGATACCAGTCAGTTAACGGACGAAGAAATATTTAATGCTTATATGCGCTCGGTAATAGGTCCGACTCAGTTGAAGAAATATAGGGTAAGGCAAATATTCGGTAGCGCCCGTCACAGTGGGTGGCTTTTTGGAAAACAGGTTCCAGCACTTGTCGTATACGGTTCAAGCGGCAGCCAGGTTCCTGAAGACGTTTTCCCACACGCTACTGGCGGTCATATTGTCACAATCCGAGAGTACCTTGAAAAAGCAACGCATCAACAACAAGAAAATGGGTAGAGCCTAAAGTATATCCTAAATGCGCTTCACCATACTGGAATAAGCCGAAGTGGAAGGGGGTAAAGAAATGAAGACAGCTTTTGTAATCATTCGCGTCAGCGCTGAGGATCAGCTTCGAGGCTATGGCCCGGACACCCAATGGCAGGATGACATCATGCCGATGGCTCCGGTGCTGGGACTGACTGTCAGTGAGAACTACCGGCGCGTGCTACAGGAAAGCGCCACTGGCTGGGAGCGCCCATTGTTTGAGGCTGCGGTTAGGGAAGCCATGACTCTGCACAAGGCGGGCATGATACAGGCTCTACTATTCCCGCGAGTAGACAGGGAGACAAGGTTCATATTCGGCTCATTCCCGCTGCTCACTGAGGTAGTGCAGTCCGGCCTAGAAGTCTACTTTGCCAGGGAACGATTGTTCCTTGACCCGAATGACCCTGAGAGCATTGAGCGGTATCTGAACAAGGCAAGCCAGTCACAAGCGTACGTGCAGACGCTCAAGATAAACACCGGCAGGGGCCTGCGGGCCAGGGCACTCAAGGGTAAGATTCAGAATGGCCGAGGGGGATACGGCTTCACCTACATGCCTGGCAAGAACAAGGACGAGGGCATACGCAAGATTAACGAGGAACAGGCCAAGTGGATTCGCCAGTGGGTTAGGTGGATACTCGATGACGGCATGACCACTGACGCCATAACCATGCGGATGCGGGCGTTGAAGGTGCCTACTGCATCTGGCAAGGGATTTTGGCGCGACAGCACCATTCACGGGATACTGAGGAATCCGGCTATCATGGGCAAGACATACTCATACACCTACACCTATGTGGAACGGGATACTCCGGCTGGTAAGAAAAAGAAGCTGGTGCGAACACCTAGAGAGAAATGGATCGAGCTGCCAGCAGGCGTGACGCCAGCTATTATCACCGAAGAAGAGTTCAACGCGGTACAGGCCAAGTTGTCCCGCAATAAGTACCTGGCACCGCGAAAGGCAAAGCATGAGTTTCTATTAAGCGGGTACGTGTTCTGCCGGTATGACAACAGGCGCTTCCGTGGCAAAGGCCAGCGAGTGCCGAGCAAGAGCAACCCGCATTACGTGTACTATTACCACTGTCCTTGCAAAGACCGGATAGTCTCGCCGGACCCGTGCCCCAACCGCAGGTGGAACGCTGATAAGCTAGAGACTCTGGTCTGGCGACAGATTGAAACCTTCCTATCAAAACCCGAAGTCGTCCTCTCCAGTATAGAAGAGACGCAGGACAACGTCAGTCAGGAAGAATATCTGAAGCAAGAACTGAATAACGTCGAAGTTGCGCTAAAGACAATATGTAAGGACCAGGAAAACCTACTTCGCCAATCGTTAATGGGATTTCCAGAAGAGATTGTGACTGCCGAGAATAAGAAGTATAATCAAGAGCGGGCTGACCTATTAAAGCGGAAAGCGGAACTCGAAGCTAATATAGAAGGAATTAAGCAGACCAAGGTTAATGTGGTTAGTATTGAGCGTTTCTGCGAGATGATTAAGAAGAGTCTCGGGAACCTCACCTTTGAAGACAAGAGGCTAGCTCTCGATGCGCTCGGAATAAAGGTGTGGGTTAAGGGAGATGAAATTGTTATCGAGGGACTTATCCCCATTGGTGAAGAATGTGCTTTTGACTCCGTGACATCAAGATATTCAGAATAGGGAAGGGTTAGGCTTAATAATTTATTGCGGAATAGAAATGGTATTAGCAGTGAACTCCCCCGAAAGTAACAACAATTCCACGAGAGGAGGTTAGGTGCTGTTTCCAATAGCGTATAAACATCGCACAAAAATGATGGAGGTTTGTAAATGTTTGACCTATATACTGCAATCTGCATGCAGATGAACCGCACTGGTATAACCCACCGGAGTCAGATAAGAGAGGCCAATTTAAACCGATGCCTGGAGCTACTGGAATATGCCGCGGTAAAGGTCAGTTTCCGAGAGTATGCTCCCATAAAGCTGGTTGTCTTCCCCGAGGTTTTCATGCAGGGGTGAAATGATGACCCCCATCCCTACTCGAATATATATCAAAAAGTGGCTAAAGACATGGCGATAGAAATACCCGGGGAAGAAACCGACCTGCTGGCCGAGAAAGCCAAGAAATACAAAATATATGTAGCTGGAAGTGCACACGAAGTAATCCCCGAAATAAGCACTGACTACGCCTTTAACTGCGGCTTCATTATTGACCCCGAGGGCGAGGTTATCTATAAGCACCATAAATACATTCCATATCTCCCATACCGCGGGCGCGATGATATCAGTCCACATGATATATGGGATAAATACATAGAAGTAATGGACGGAAAATTTGGGAGGAAGAAGGGTGACGTCCTTAGCTGCATGTTCCCGGTAATAGAGACTGATATCGGTAAAATCGGTTATATCATTTGCAATGAAGGCTTCTATTCCGAACATTCCCGGGCATTGGGCATTCAGGGTTGCGAGGTCATGCTACGTTCCAGTGGGATTTCGGAGCCCGAAGGTTCTCCACCGCAGCAGCTCTGGGAGGTTACCAATAGAGCGGCAGCAGCATTTAATATGATGTATGTAGTGGCTTGCGCGCCGGGTGACTTATTTGTCAAAGGTAACCCGGTCAATGCCTGGCCGGGTCAATCAATGATAGTGGACTTCCACGGAGCTTTATTGCAGAACGTAACCTATACCGGTGAGACAATTACCGGCACGGCTATAAACATTGAAGCCTTAAGGAGAAGGAGATTAGACCCCAGACATAACTGGCTAACACAACTGCGGACGGAGGTCTATAAGGAAATGTACAATAGGCCCATATATCCCATAAACCTCTTCCGTGATAAACTTCCCACAGAACCGGCAGAGAGGTCTCAGGCACAACCAATAGAAAGGTTCCTTGAGGAAGGTATCTTTATTCCTCCGGCAAAGTCCAGCCAAAAATGAGTGAACGCCAGGTGACATGAAATGGGCGTCTTAACAGATTATAGGTGCCCAATTGACTGAATCAGGCAAGCTATCGGTTCCAGTTGAGACAGGGCTTTACGTAACGCCTGACTTCCTCAGCCTATCTATCTCCCGACCAGTCATTCCCAATAGCTGTTTTAAGACCTCCTCTGTATGCTCTCCCAAATCGGGAGAAGCCTGTTCTACTTTACCGGGGGTTCTGGATAGCTTGATAGGCGTATTCACCACTTTGAAATCGCCTGCCCTGGAGTGATGCACCTCGACAATCATCTCCCTGGCAGCTACCTGAGAATCGTCAGCTACCCTGTCAATACTATTGACCGGGCCGCAGGGAATCCCTACTGCTTCGAATTCCTTCAGCCACTCCTCAACCGTCCTGCCCTTCATTGCTTCGTTCAAGATCGGCTCCAGCACTGCATAGTTCTGGGTGCGCAACCAGCCGGTTTGGAATCTATCATCGTCAATGATATCCAGGCGACCGATAGCGGAACAGAAAAGTGGCCATTGGTCTTGAGCGCCACCCATTGTAGCTACCGCAATATAGCTGTCCTTGGTCGGGAAAACCTGGAACGGGGTAAAGACGGGGTGCCTCGTACCGAGAGGCTGAGGCACCTCCCCGGTAGCAAGGTAGCGTACCAGGGCATTCTCCTGTATGGCTAGCTGGCAGTCGAGCATGCTTATATCAATCATCTGCCCCTGACCGCTTACATGGCGTTCCTGGAAAGCCGCTAGTATGGCAATCGCTAAAAAGAGGCTGGCAGCGATATCACCTAATGATACGCCTGGCCTCACCGGCGGCCTGCCGGGTTCCCCGGTAATACTCATGATGCCACCCATGGCTTGGACGATGACATCAAAAGCAGGTTTGTTCGCATAGGGTCCAGTTTGACCAAAACCAGAGCAGGCAGCGTAGATTAGCTGCGGGTTGTGCTGCCTCAACGTCTCATAGCCCAGGCCCAACTTCTCCATCGTCCCGGGCACAAAATTCTCGACCACAATATCAACCTGCTTTACTAACTTCAAGAATATATCCTTGCCCTGCTCCGAGGTCAGATTAAGGGTAATGCTCTTTTTACCACGATTAAGGCTGAGGAAGTAAGTGCTTAATCCATTGACATGCGGGCCATTGCCTCTGGCGATGTCACCCACCTGTGGCCTCTCAACCTTGATTACTTCAGCCCCAAGGTCGCTGAGCACCATAGTGGCAAACGGACCGGACAATACCCAAGTGAGGTCAAGAACCCTTATTCCTCCAAGTGGCCCGGTCATATCTCATCCACCCTGAATATGTATACTCTTCCAGAACAGAAACCATTTTGCTTGTAATAACCAGCCACAACGTACCTCCCCGAACATACTTGATAATAGTAAGAAAAGCTCTACTGTCTATCAGTAGCCCTTTTTCTGCGCCATTCAGCAACTGGTATCGCCTTTTCCAATCTTTCCTGACGCATTTCAGCTCGCGCTTTCTCCGTTGCTTCACTATCCACTGCTAAAGTCTCAGCGTCAAGGACCACACCATATATCTTCCGTGCCACAGTTACGGAGGTGGCAATGTTCTTCACATCCTCAGCCACTCTTTCCGGCTCGCGGTCTAGAGGGTCACCATATCCACCGCCGCCAACCTGACGCCAAATCAAAAGGTCATGTTCCTTAAGTGAAGGCTGCATAAAGTTGTTTGGTGGGTCAACGATTTTTCCTCCCAATGCTTTAACGTCCTCAAAGTTGCTTGGCGAACAAGACCTGTCCAGCCATCGTGGCAAATCCGAATCTATAGCAAAGCGAGCCTCTGCCACCGCTGAAGGATATCCGCCAAACATTCCCCAATTCGCCGGGGTTCTTCTGCCGGTGCCTTTCAGCCCAAGGTTCAGCTGGTCTGTACCGTGTATCATATATAACATCTGTGGCCCCATCCCCCCACGGAACTTACCAAATCCACTCGAGTCTGTAGCCTGTTTACGACCCAGGCAAAGGAATGGGGCCATCATTTCTATCATTTCCTCGTCAGCAATATTTGACTGGGGGTTCATCATATTGCCTCCAGTATCACCGCCATCTCTATAGGGTGTCGCTCCAAGTCCAGCAGCAAAACTGTGCAAAACCTGACCCACCGCTCTATCACCAAACTGGTTGATACATTCAAAGTATGGGTTATGACCACTCGGCCCTCTCCACGCTGAGTTGACATCCTCAAGTATACCCGCGGCAAAGAGCATCTTGGCACTGCACTCATGCGCCGCTTCCTGTATCATGCAACCAGTGGTAAACACTGCGGTACCACAGGCAGCCGGGTATTTACAGTTAACAACCGTACCTTCAGGGGCAACAAGCTTCACCGGAGCTAACATCCCCTGGTTCCAGGGAACATCCCAAAACAGCTGGCTGCAAAGCACCACAAATAGGCTACCATTAGTGGCAGGAAAGGTACTGTTCAAGGAACCCTCAACCTGGGGGCTTGAACCAGTAAAGTCAAAACAAATTTCGTCCCCTTCCTTAGTCATCGTGCACGTCACCTTGTACGGACTCTCTCTAAAACCGGTCGTATCAGCATACATGCGGGAACGCCACACACCATCCGGGAAACTTCTCAGCTTCTGACGGGCCATTCTCTCCGAATCGGCGATAATTTTATGGCTCGCCGCTTCTACAAAATCCACGCCAAATCCTTCCAGAATCTGAAGATATCTCGCCGCACATACATTATTAGCCGCTATCCGGGCATTAATGTCCATGCCAACAAAATGCGGGTCTCTGGTTTGCTCCGTTATCGTGTTGAATACATCCGGGCGCAATCTGCCCCGTTCCACAACTTTTAGACCATGAATCCTTATGCCTTCCTGATATATGTTGCTCATACCTCCCCCAGACCCTGCCGGCGTCGATGCTCCGGTTTCGCCGGTGTGCATTATTGCACCCGTCCAAGCAACTCTCCTTCCCCCGTAGAATATGGGCTTTATCACCACCATATCTGCGGTATGCTGCCCGCTTATATACGGGTCATTGAAAAACAACTGGTCACCGTCATGGATACCGGGATTATCCTCGTATAACTCAATTGCATTGTAAATGAAGTCTCTCGTACTCTGTCCGTGTAACAGTATTCCAGCTGCAACCAGTATCGGTGTCCCATCGGCAAGATGCAGGGAACAAGAAGTTTCCCCACCCTCGACTACCACCGGTGACCCGGAGACCATCCCGATGGCAATCCTCCCCTCTTCCATAATATTGAAAAGTCGGTGGCTAAACACCTCATATTTGACCGGGTCAATCTCACTGCTCATTCTAAGTTACCCCCATGTTAACTCGTTCTCTAGACCTTAATCTGGATATCCCAGACGATCGGCTCGTCACTGTCCAGCTGAGGACAAAATAGATCGACTTCTAACAGTGTCCCGCAACCCGGGCAGATGAATTCATGATAACGGGTAAACATCGGGTCGCCTGATATTGGTGTCCTGAGCGGAATATCATCAAGACTCCTCTCCCACAAAAGAGTATATTCCTTATAGTTCTCCCGGGCATCGCAAAACTCGTGTCCACATTTAATGCATTGAATAGCTTTGCTCCCATCTTCCCTGGAGATAACTTCAAGATACTCGTGGATTCTCATGGCATGAGCTGCCTCCTTTCCTATATTCTCTATCACCAGCTTATCTCTACCTCTCGGAATGAACCTATCCGGCCCTCTATTTTTGGAGGGATAATGATAGTGGTGGTCGCCGACTCGATAATACAAGGCCCCGGTAAGATGTTGCCGGGCTCCAGGTTACCGAAATCGTAAATCCTGGTGTCCAAAAACTTTCTAATGCCTCCGGGAAAGTATACCTTTCTCATGCCCTTAAGCGCTTTAGCCGGGTCCGGGCCCTTCCCCTCATAAGCCACAATAAGGGGCTTGGGTGTTTTGGCTACGGCATCGACGCTAAATGAAATAAGCTCAATGCCAGCGGCGGGGTAGGCAGAGCCCGCCCCGTAAACCTCCTCGTACCGCTTTTGGAATTGTTTCATTATCTCCTGCACATCATCGTAATTGTACTTCTTAGTGGGCACACTGACTTCCAGTTCATTTACCTGTCTTATATACCTCATATGAAATATCCGCCTGAACTCAATATCACTCTTTTGGAACCCATCTTGTTGTAAGACTCCATATAATTTGTCTTCAATCTCAGCCAGAGTATTGTTGAGCTTTTCCGGGTCCACTGGCATCCGGTAACGATATGAAGTCATAAAGGTATGGACTATATCGGCTCCAGCAATGCCAAAAGCGGAGAACACCGCTGAGGTGGGAAAGACAAATATCTTCCTTATACCCAGTTCCGATGCGTAGGCTACGGCATGGACCGGACTCGCTCCCCCAAAAGCATAGACGACGTGCTCTTCCGGCATCAACCCGGTTTGGACCACCTTTTTACGAATAAGGTCTGCCATGCGCGCATTGATTATGTCATAGATACCGGCCGCAGCCTGGACTACATCCATACCCAGAGGCTCACCTATTTTTTGCCTTATCGCCTCTTCCGCCTTGTCCCTATTAAGCCGCCTCTTACCTCCTAAAAAATAATCCGGGTTGAGGAAGCCCAGCACCAGATCAGCATCGGTCACTGTAGGTTCACTGCCACCCAGGTCATAGCACACTGGCCCCGGCTCAGCCCCGGCACTCTGCGGTCCCAAAAGCAGCCGCCTGGTTGTCAGGTCTACTCTGGCAATTGTCCCACCCCCAGCCCCGATGGACTCAACATCAATCATCGGCCAGGTTATGTGAAACCGCTCAACTACCGGCGACCGCCGGTAGTGCCAAAAACCCCTGGTTATGAGTCCCCCGTCAAAGCTGGTACCGCCCATATCAGTGGTGATTACCATAGAGTGACCAAAAAGGTCAGCCAACTGCTTAGAGGCGATGATACCACCGGCAGGGGCCTGACCCCACAGTGCTGATAGCGCTGACGTGCTCCTCCGGCGCGATACCACCATTAGGCCTGCATGATCATGAGGCGTCCCTGGTAGCCGTTCTCTCTCAGCTTGGCCCTCAGTCTATCAAAATACCCCCGCATGGGGGCCTCAAGAAAGGCATTAAGTATTACCGTATTGCTCCGGGCATACTCCCGCACAACCGGAATTAATTCACTGGCCAGGCTTAGTAGTATGCCGCTGTCGGGATACATCTCATGCATCAGTTGCCTTATCTGCTCTTCGTGTGCGGGATTAACGAATCCGAACATGAGGTTCACCGCTATGGCATCTACTTTCTCATCGTCAACCAGGCTCCGTATCGCCTCCCGGGCTTCCTCCACGTTTATCGGTATTATTACTTCGCCGCTGAAATCTACCCTTTCAGTAATCCCCTTGATAAGCCGTTTTGGCACCAGGGGAATCGGTTTGACCGCTGTAGCCTGATGCTTTATTTCTTCCTCACTCAAACCAGCCACTCTGCCGATAGCCCTCATTATCAGCGTGGTGTCTTCGAATCCCCCGGTAGTTATCAGCCCTACTTTTGAGCCCACACGGTTTATTAAGGCATTGGTGGTAATGGTACAACCGTGCTTTA
>SDBU01008697.1_pt1 | contig 11492 bp, 23 predicted proteins | sample 2277071 | NCBI WGS metagenome assembly SDBU01 (sample SAMN10397929, study PRJNA504765) | marine sediment metagenome | isolation source: marine sediment core GS08_GC12, 126 cmbsf | place: Arctic Ocean: Gakkel Ridge, Loki's castle | collected 2008 | reverse complement strand
GTCTTTTTGCCTGACGATACATTATATATCTCATTGTCTAAAGTATCTTGTTTAATAAAAGTTAATATGGCTCTGATAATATCACTAACATGAATATAATCCCTTAACTGTAATCCATTACCATTTCGTGATATTTCATTGTCTTTTTTAATGGATGTTATCCATTTGCTAATAACTCCTCTGCCTCCTTTTCCATAAATATTGGACGGTCTTAATATTACATAGTTTAAGCCAGAGTTTTTGATAAACAATTCTAATAGCCGTTTTGAAGCACCATAAATGCCAGATGGATTTGGAATGTCTCTTTCGATTGCATCTATCCTATCACCATAAACTGCGGCTGACGAAGTGAATATTAGCTTTTTAATTCCTGTACTTTTTATTGCTCCAATCAGATTAATTGTGGCTTGAATATTATCCCTGTAGTTCTCTATAATATCTTCTCCTGTGTGTGCGGCTAAATGGATAACAATATCTGGTTTGTTAGTTCTTAAAAACTGAAGAATATTGGAATAATCTATAAGATTATTATGGAAATTGGTTTTCTTGTCATAAACAATAACCTCATAATCTTTTAGATTTTCAACTAAGTGGGTTCCAATAAACCCAGCCGAACCAGTTACTAATATTTTCATATGGCATTCTCCCACTTTGTACCCTTCCACTTGTCCTTAAATCTTTGTGTGTTACCTTTCATCTTTTTAATGTGTTCATCTGTCATTAATCGTTTGGTCAAACTGCCTAAATGCCTGAATGTTCCACTATGTTCATGTATTCCAATTTGTATTTTGGCATCCATTAACCTAACACTCATATCCACGTCATCAACTTCTAATATCTCATAACGTTCATCAAAATATCCAATCTCTCTGAAGACTTCTTTATCAAACAAAGTAAATCCCATTGCACAATGTGTTCCTCTGTGAAGTTCTGGTGGAGATATTACCCTGTTTTGTGGAGCCATATTAATGAAATATTGTAGCCATTTATCTTCCTTTATTATAATGTCATCATTAAGGAAGAATATATGAGTTATTTCTGGGTCTTCCATAATGTTTTTTATTGCTTTGTTTACATTTGGCGTGTAGCCTGTCATTTCATTTTTCCTTATGATTAGCTGGTAATCATATGCTTTAGATTGGTTTATCAAAGCACAAAGGCAGTCTTTCAATACATCCTCATTCTCTGGTACTGTGAGAATGATTATACATATTTTTCCTATTTTTCCGTTCATTTTTGTTCACCTCTATTTTAAATCCTGATTTAGTTTTGGGTTTAAGTTTTCCGACAAACTTTTATCCGCTCTCAATATGACTATAAGTTGGGCACTAGGACCATTATTATCAGTTTCATTCCAACTTTCTTTTTTGAAATAAGCATATTTTTGTGTCACTCTTAAAGTAGTATTTGAAACACCGCTATAACCTTTCTTATAATGGTCAAATGCAATGTGGTTTAAAAATATTTTGTGGTCAAGGCTGTCTTGAACAAAATGTCCTGATTTTGGTAGCCTTATTTCTACTTTTGCATCTGGTTTGCAAACTCGCCATATTTCTCTCATTACAAAATAAAAATCTTCCCAGTATAAATGTTCTAAAACATGTGATATATATATTTCATCAACTGAATTGTCATCAAAAGGTAATCCATTTTTTATGTCTCTAACTATATCAGGCATACAGGTTGGGTCAAAATCAATATTAATCCATCCAGAACTTTGTGGTTTTGGTCTTAACCCGCATCCCAAGTTTAGTTTTCTCATTTTATATTGTCACACCAACCAATGTCATTTCCTTATAATTAAATCTGTTGGGAGTTTCCTTTATCTTAATCCCAGCATTTTGAATTTGCTCAATCCACCATTCTTTTGATTGGAATATTTTATGTGTTGAATCTTCGTGCAAAAATCTATTTCCCAAAAATGGTATTGAAAAGAAAAATGTTGCTTTTTCTGTTGAGGAATCAACAATATATTTCAAAGCAGTTTGTAGGTCTTTTTCTTCGATATGTTCCAATATGTCATATACACAGATTAAATCAAATTTGTCTTTTGATTTGTCTTTAGTAACATCTGCTACAAACACTTTGTCAGCTATTTGTCTTGCATAAGTTGAATGCTTAACTGCATAACTGCTTTTATCACAACCATATGCTTCTACCCCAATTTTGTTCATAGTCCAAACTCTTTGGCTCATTCCGCAACCAACAAACAGAACCTTTTTTGGTTTGAATTCATCCCTTAGATTATGGCAGTTTATGAAGTGCTTTCCTTCAAATATTCTTCTATCTTTGAAATATAAAAAGTCATCAACATCTTCCAGCATAAAATAATCTTTTATGAACTGTGGCATTTTAGCAATATCAAAATCCTTTTTTAGATAATTTCCTGTAATATGGTTATAATACCAATCCTTCAAATATCGTGGACTATGCATTTCAGATTTTTTTAAGTTGCCCTTATATCGGTTAAGATTATGGAAAACATCTTTGCAATATCCAAAATGATATATTGTGAAAAAGCTGGTGTTGCCATGAACTGTTGTTTCTTTACATTGTAGACACGGATGCTCTTCTTCTTCGTAATTAATATCAGGACTTACTTTAAAAAATCTAGTTGGGCAAAAATGTTCTGGGAATGTTGAATCTTCGTGTGCTAAATCTTGAATGAAATGTATCATTCTTGGTGCGAAAATATAATTTTTTTGGTTGGGATATTTATCTGTGATTATTTTAATGCTGTATTGTATTCCATCAAAGTTTTCAACTGCCTCGTCTGGGTCAATAACTACACACCAATAATCTGGATAATGTTTTTTTATAAAGTCCAGATAATATTGTCTTGCTCTGCCGTTTTCTCTTTTGTCCTCTTTGTCGTATGGTCTGTTTATTAATATCCTATGATTATTTTTCAATATTTCAACATCTTTATTAGTGTATCCAACAAACCCATTTTTTCTAAGAATATGCACGCTATTGTCTTTACTTCCGCCGTCTACATATACTATGACATCGGCTTTTTTAATACTTTCAAGGCAGAGTGACAGTGTTAAACCTGCATCCTGTCCAATCATTGCTATGACTATTTTTTCCATTTTGGTTTTTTCACCATATAACTTCTTTTTTTCTTTAATTTAAGTTCTTCATTATACATTTTACCTTCATCAATAACATCATGGATGATATATTGTAACTTTTTGTGTAAATATGACGAATCAAGATTATCAAAACTTGAATTATAAACATTCCTCATTTCTTCTACAGCCATCGGTACTTCAATCTTGCCTTTCTTCTTGTCTTCAATTACTATTTTTATTTTTATTTTCATTTTATAACCACCTCTTTAAAATCAAATATCTCTTTCTTAATCTCGTCATAATGCTTCCTACATTCTGCCAAATCTTTGCCTTGTATGGTTATTACTTTACTTTCTAATATTGACCTATCTGCATATTGCTCTTTCTTTACAGATATGAATGGCATATTTGGTTGTGGTTCTGTCATTTAGGACTACTCTTTGCTTTTTCAACTATGCTTTTAAGCATTTCTCTATCTTTTATTTTCCATTGTTTTTCTGAATTTACAAATTCTGGATGCCATTCTGCATAGTGAAATTCACATAGATTTTCTAACTCAATGGTGTCATGTCTTGCATGATTTCTAGTTGCATTTCTGTCACAATATTTACATTTTTTATCCATTTTCATTCATTAACTAACTTCGTGCTGGCAATTATCACAGTTTCTACAAATTTTTTCTGCTCCACTTTCTGAGCCAATACATAAAAATCGGTATCAATATCCATAACTTCCAATATCTTCAATCCAGCAATATCAAATACAAATTCAATTTCCTCTTTTGTATAATATTCCATGCGTGGTATTAAATCGCCCATCTGAAGTTTAGCAACTATATCGTTGGTATATCCTTTCTTACATTTAAGTAAGTTTGGGTATTGGACTAATACTTTTCCACCGAGTTTTAATATTCTGCAAAGTTCCATAAGTAATCGTGTGGCTTTATATTTCTCGATATGTTGCAAAACAATTATTGAATATGCCTTGTCGAAACCGTCATTTTGCATTAGGATTGTGTGGTCAGTTTCCATTGGTTTGAAGAAAACATTTTGGACGCCGTAACAATATTTTGAAGCAATGCCAATCATTGCATCACTAATATCAACGCCCACAATTTTGTCACAATGTTGGGATAATGGTTTCATAAGCCTACCAATTCCACAACCAAGTTCTAATATTGCATCTGTTTTTTCTGGCCGGAGGTTTTTGAGGATAATATCTACATGCTTGGTAGTTGGTGTATCAAAATCTTTGTCGGATATTACTCGGGCTTTGGCATCTGTTTCATCTCTGATGTTGAGCCAGTAGTTGAGTTCGGTGTTTTGTTTCATTTTAGTTTGGAAAGTCATCTCCCTTTATTGTTATGTCTATTGTAGGTTTATTTTTACTAATTTTGTTATAAATCTTCTCAGCTATTTCTTCAATAGCTCTTGTACTCTTGGTATAATAATATTTATCATGAAATCCTTTCTTGCCGTATTTTAATTGTTTTGCTTGTTTATAATTATCTGTTGAATAAAAACAAGGCATACTATCATTTACTTTATCCCACCTAATAGCTAATCGAATTTGTCTACGAATCCATGCTTTGTCTATTGTTGATTGTTTTTTACGCATTTTACATTTGATGATAATATTATTTCACTGTCTTTGTGTAGATTTCTTAATTTTCTTTGGAAATTTTTAATTTTAAAATATCTTATTATTTTATTCAATAGTTTGTTCTTTGAATATATTGGTATTTCAAAAGCTATTGTTTCAGTTACTGTTATTAACATGGTTTCCACTTAACTGGTTCGAATTTTATTCCATGACTAAAACACAATCCACCTGCTGTTGACATATTGGATAGATAGTTCTCTACATCTACCCCGTCAATATATTCCTTGCTTCCATCTTCATATTCATTTATTACTTTTATTAGTTTTTTGTTGGGCATTTTAGGTCTTCCTTTTTAATATCGAAGAACATTATAATCCAATTTCTTCTATAATGCATTCCGTTTGCAAGTGATAATTCACATCTATAGTTTTCTCCTTTCATATAGTTTATCTTGTCATTAGATTTTATATGTTCATCATATTGTCTATCAATTTCTTTAATCCATTCGATAGCTTCCTGCCTCAATTCATCTATTGTATTATTTGTACAATTAGAATTACATCCTATATCTAATTCTTCAATAGTTTTTAATCCTGGCATTTAAATCCTCTTCTTTTATGTTAAATTTATCCATCCATCTTTGTCTATTTTCTGTAAATAGCCAATATTCTCTATTATTTCTTGGCTTTAATAATGGTTTAATTGTATCATCTAAAAAATCATTCTCTAATTCTTCAATCCATTCTATAACTTCTTTAATAAGACAAAAATATTCTATACACTTTGGTTTATTTATTGCATTGCAATCTGGACATTTTTCTATTTTTTCAATGGTCTTCAATTCACTCATTTCAAATCCTCATTTTTAATATTAAAGAACATCATTATCCAATCTATTTTTATTGAATTCTCTAATAAAATTGTCATACTATTTCTTTTTGTATTTGTTTCCATATATTTACAGTCTTCAATTTCTTTTTTTAAAGATTTAATATGATTAATGAGTTCATGCCTTGTCATCTTTTTGAGAGCAACTACTGGCGAATCTTCTCCTTGCGAAATTGCCCAAATATTAATAATATCATTAAATGTTTTCAATTCTGTCATTTCAATTCTCCTCTTTGATATTGAAGAAATATTTAATCCATTGTATTATTGCTACTTGTTGTGTATATTCCCATTCAAACGGTTCAGGAACTTTGCAATCATCTAATTCTTTAATATGTTTAATAGCTTCTTGTCTTAATTCATTTGTCTCTATCATAAGAGGTAAATCGGATTTATGGTTATATTTACTACAAAATTTACAAGTACATTGAAGGTCATTTATGGTTTTTAGGTTGGTCATTTCCATCCTCTTTTTAAAATTCTATCTGGGTCATGTCCATATTTTATTAGCAAATATCTTAACTGTGCTTTTTCTTTTATATTATAATCACACATATTTTTTAATAAATCTTCTTCATCACTTACAATATATTTACTTATTAATTTCAGTTCTTCAGTCATATGTTCAAATAGTTTATCATTGATATTTTTTGAAACTCCTTTTATCAAAATATCAATGCTCTTCAATATTTCATCCATAAGAAGTTTCTTAACCCTAATAGATGGTTGATTTATAACTTTATAAATATCCTTCTTTACAGTATCTAACTTCTCATAAAGAAGGAATCTTTGCCTAGAAGTATTAAACTCTTTTTTTGTTTCTTTTATTGGGGTATCAATATCTCCATTCTCAACTAAATCATTCTCTTTCAATATCTGGTTGCCGTCTTCTTTTGTTAAAATATTTTTCTTAATCAAGTCATTGATATAATCAGAAAAATTATAATTCTTAATCATTTTGCGTTTTTCAACAACCTCTTTTTCAATAAATTCAATATTGGTTTTTGTTAATCTTAATAATTTGTTTATTCTGCCTTTAAAAATCATAATTATCACCTTATATAATTATATTAGCTTTTTATTTCCTATATATTACTAATATATAGGTCGTTTTTTGTTAATATAATTATATAAGGTTACTTTATAAAACCTTATGGTTATTTTATATACTTTGGTTAATTATATAATTAAGCCTAATATGAATTTATAAAGGTTTTGGTTTTAATTTTTTACTATCTTTCTTAGTGATATTGCTATTTCCACAACTAATAAATAACTAAATGACCACATTAAAAAAATATTCCAATCACTCATTTCAACCCTCTCAATATCTCCAACACTTTCTCCTGTGGCAAATCCTCGCTGTCAATATTCAACCTGCCATCAGTCTGTGCATATCCATAATCCCTGTCCAATATCCTCATACCCAACTTTTTGCTATTATCCCACAATACACTGCCTGGAAATGCAACCATTGTGTAAAAATCATATTCATCAATATCCATTCGCTTAATCCATTTGATTGTTTTGTCTATGCTCTCTTCAGTTGCACCAGGCAGGTTTAATATAAAAAATCCTTTAACCCTGACATTGAGTTGTTTGCACCATCTTATTACATCTTCATGCTGTTTTACCTTCATGCCTTTTCCAGCAATTTTCAATACATCATCATCGGCATGTTCTATTCCTAAACTGATAATATCCAAACCAACCTCTTTTAAATATGATAATGTATCATAATCAACCAAATCTGAGCGGGTTGTTACACGTAAACTAATATTCCAACCTTTTTCCTTAATCATTTCGCATATTTTTTTAACTCGTTCTTTATCATAAGTGAAACAGTCATCTTGGAAGTAAAAACTCTTATACCCATAATTCATAATTTCTTCCATCTCCTCAATTACATATTCTGGGCTGTGCATTCTTACTTTGTCACCTAACGCTTTACGGGAACAAAAGACACAATGACCATTACAACCACGGGAGGATATCAGTGTCGCAGTTCTTTTGCCATTTATTCGCATATTATACTTGCTCATTTTTAACAAATGTCGTGCGGGTTTTGGTGTTGTGTCTAAGTTTCTAATATTGTCCATCCTTATTATTGTGCCAGTTGGTGGCTTTTCAGATAATATTTTTAAAAAGGCATATTCGCCTTCACCAACAACTACATAGTCAAAATCCTTCAAACAACTTTCTGGGTCTGCCGATGGATGAGCACCCCCACAGATTGTTTTGGCAGTTGTAAATGCTCGGATGGCTTTTGATAATCTCACTGCTGAATGATAAAGAGGTGTCATGAAGCTTATGCCAACATATTCTGGATTGAATTGCTGAACAGCCTCAAACGAATCGTGATTTAAATCTATCACCTTGACAGTGTGTTTATATTTCTCCAACATGGAAGCAATATATAATAAACCTAAGTTTGGTCTGTCACCGGTATTTATTAGGTTTTCATCTTTTGGTGATATTAAGAGGATTCTTGTCATAAGTATAACAAGGTTTTCCTCCCTTTGTCTTAATCTAAATCACCTCTCTATTCATCAACCATCTTTGTAAATAGTTTATCCCATTGTGGTCCAACAACTGACCACGTATACTTCTTCAATATTTTTCTTCTGCCAGCAGTTCCATATTCTCTTCGTAAGTTAATGTCATTTAACAATAACTGCAACTTATTTGCACAATCATAGTCATCTTGCAAACCTCGTTCTACATTCCAATTACCTGAAACTTCTGTTAGAAGCCTTACTGGTTCTCCGCTTTTACCATCATCTATCAATAACTCCTGAGTTGTCGTATAATCTGTTGCTACTATTGGCACTTCGCAAGCCATTGCTTCAAGTAGGGGTACGCCGAATCCTTCTCCACTAGTAGTCAGTAAAAACACATCCATCAGGTTATAGACATCGTTCATCTTACTGTATGAGAAGGTGTCGTGATATTTCATGCCTGTAAACAAAACTCTGTTTTCCAGATTATGTCTTTTAATCAACATTGGCAAATGGAAAACTGCTGCTGGGTCTGCTGGGTCGGTGTGCATGAGCAATACTGCTTTTGGGTTTGTTTTGGCTATTAGGGCAAAAGATTTGATAGTTCTGTCCAGCATTTTTCTGCCTTGATTACGAGCCACAACCCCTATTATTTGTTTATCAACTAATCCCCATTTTTGTCGCAATTTTGCCTTTTCTTCATCTGACAAAGGATAATATCTTTTTTGGCTTATGGCATGGGGTATATAGGCGGTTTCAATACCATAAACTTCTTTTGCTTGTGTTTGTGCATACTTACTCATAGCAACTGGTTGGTCTACTTTTCGCAAGACATTCTCACAACCAAGTGGCAACCCACCTCCGCCATCGGAAGGAAAATAGAAATAGCTTTTTGATGGTGCAAAATCAATATCTAAAAACCATGGACTCGGTTGCATCACCATAAATGTGTCCAAAAGGGCACCACACAAATCTGGTTGTATTTGTCTTATTCTCGGTGTTAACACATCTTTAAAGTATGACTCTTTGCCTGTTCCCCAAATATTAAAGTTTAATGGGGTTCCGTCATTAAGCCAAAGAGCTGGAAGTTGAAGTTGTGGATATTTTTTAAATATTGTTTGAATATTATTTATATCTTCTGGCTTCATTCCTTTTTTCAAGTAGTTAGTTAGATTTGACAATGGCAATTTGAAAAGAGTTTGGCCTGGATAGTTATGTGCAAAATAATGTATTTCGTACTTGCCAGTATCTGCCAAATAATTACACATCTCCATACTGATAGTTGAAAACCCAGTAGTGGTTGTCGGACTGTCAGAAAGATGACACAACTTTATTTTCTCTTTCAATATATCCACCTCTTTTTTCTACCTTACAACCTGATTCAAGAATTATAGATGTGTTTGTGATAAACATCGAAAAATTCACACCCTTAAACTGTTGAGCTATCACATGAGGAATATTGATACCAAAAGCATCCCCCGTTTTGTTGCTTTTGGTAATCTTCCTTATTTTGTAGTTCCAAGTTGGGCTACGGAACGGTCTTATTGTTTCACTCATTCTTTTTTACAGGTTTTTTAACTTCTTCAGATTCTATTTTCTTTTCTTGTTCTAATGCTTCATCTTTAAGCGGGACTTCAACTGAGTGACCACAGTTCCTAGTTTTACATGTAAACTCATGCCAATATGCAGACACAATTGGAACACGAACACCGTCTATAATTTTTTCTTGTCTTATAGGTGACTTCTTTAGAAACTGAAAGCGATTTATATTGCCATATTTATCCAAGTCCGGTATTTCAATACTTATTTCTTTCCAATTAATGAACCCGTGACTTCTTATTGATTCTTGTTTCTGTCTTTCTATGCTGTCATCAAAATCTAAGTTTGCACACCTGAAGCAGTATGGTTTATGTTCTCTTGTGTATTTGGCCTGCATCTCTGTATTTTTTTTCCTAAAAATCTCAGATACCGTATGTTCCCTATTTACTCCAATATCTTGGTAGTCCTTATTTGAATGTATGTTTGGTTTATATGGTTGCATCTTTTTTCACCTTTTTTTTGGCACGACCCCTTCTTGAATCTGCCTTTCTAATTCTATTACTGTCACATTATTATTATGTATGTTTTCGTTGAACTCCCTTTTTTTATTTAAGAATTCTTTTGTTTGTTGCTTTAAACTGAATGGTAGAACGTAGTTGACTTTGTGGTCTATATCTGCCACCTGTATCTCCATATCCTGATTTGCTTCTGTTAATCGTTTAATGGCTGTTATGTTAAGATTCTTTTCATCTTCAGAAAGTGGGCGTTTTTTGGGTTCTTCCATTTAAATTATATAATTTAAAATATAGGTTATATATAAATTTTTTGTTTTTTAGTTACTTTTATAGTAGAACAGTATTTTCTAGGGTCATCACACTCATTATCCTCATATTCTCTCAACTCCCTATAGTTCACTTTCCTCATCCCGTGACAGTTTGGCATAATTATCCCAACCTCCTGATTTTCACTATGAGTAATAATATCATGTAAATTGGATACATGATTCCGTAGAACCACATGAAGATGTCTAACCTGTTAGTTAAGATTGCTACTGTTGCCCAACCTATGAACACTTGTCCCATGAATATATTACAAAACATTCTTTTTATTCTTTTAATCATTTTGATAAGGTAATGAACGAAGTCATCAAATACGAGACTACTATTGAAAAGCCTAGAGCAAACACAACAAGAGTATTCTGTTGAGTAAATAGGTAAAAGGTTATGCCAATAGCAACTAGTATAGTTTGAAAATGATGAGCTATTCCTTCCAGGTACAATCCTTTCATACTGGATGTTTTGGTGACTCTTGCTATTGCACCATCAACGTAATCTAACATTACAGCAATCTGGAACGTGATTATTGCTAAGATTGGATGATTAGTGAGGAACAAAGCTAACCCAACAAATCCTAAAGTTAACCATGAATAAGTAACTTGGTTTGCAGTAATCTTCAGATACAAGCAGAGCTTGACAAAGACTGCTGCTATAGGGGAATAGACATACTTACTTCCCATACCTAGTCCAATCTCTTCATTTCTTGGATACCGATACTTGAACAATATCTCTTTATAGCTTACCATTCTTTAATCCCAATCATTGCTAAAATTGCAGCACCCAAAATTAGACAGACTAAAATTATTAGAGTATATTTTTTTAATCTATTAACTAAATCATCTGGTTGTTTAGGTTGTATGGGTTGTGGATACGCTGGTTGTTGATAAGGTTGAGGATTTGGTGGCCTGTAAGGGGTTGGTGTTTGAGCTTGAGGCTGTTTGTTAGTTCTAAGCTTTCCATTATCTAACATGTAAACTCTAACTTTTGTTCCATACGGTAAATCCCATTTAGCAGTAACTTCTGCTGGCAGTACCAACGTATAGCTTTTAGCTGAA
>SDBU01008695.1_pt1 | contig 11493 bp, 9 predicted proteins | sample 2277071 | NCBI WGS metagenome assembly SDBU01 (sample SAMN10397929, study PRJNA504765) | marine sediment metagenome | isolation source: marine sediment core GS08_GC12, 126 cmbsf | place: Arctic Ocean: Gakkel Ridge, Loki's castle | collected 2008 | reverse complement strand
CCCTTCAGATCACTTTCCAGAATCATATCTGCCCCTCCGACTGCCACCAAGGCCTCGGCATTAATGTCCTGGTGCTTATGCGCTGCATAGGGATAAGGTATAAGGATCGATGGCTTTCCCAAGGCGGCCAGTTCAGCAATCGTCGTTGCACCTGCCCGACAGATAACCAGATCAGCCCTTCCGTATGCCAAGGCCATATCCTCTATGAAGGCCTTTACCTCTCCATCAAGCCCAAGACTATGATAATCATCAATCACCGTTTGTAGATCCTCCTCACCTGTCTGATGGATTACAAAAGGAAGGAGACCTGCTGCCTTCAATTCCTTAAGGGCAGCTACGGCCGCCCTGTTTATTGCCCTGGCTCCCTGACTTCCGCCCATAACCAGGATAACAAATCCCTGATCAACCCTCCTGGGAAATGGTTTTGGGTGCAAAAGCTCATCCCTTATCGGATTTCCACTTAACAAGGGATTCCCCCTTTTGAAATATCTCCTGCTTTCCTCAAAGGATATAAAGACCTTTTTAGCCAGAGGAGCCAAGATCCTGTTTGTCAGCCCTGGAAAAGAATTCTGCTCATGTATAGCTGTCGGTATTCCAAGAAGCCAGGCAACCAGGCACACAGGTCCAGATGAATAACCGCCTACGCCAACTATAAGATGGGGTCTAACATCCCTGATTATGCCAAACGACTGAATGGAGCTTATTAGCACCTTAGAAAGGGCCCTTATCCTTGTCAAAAAACCCTTACCAAGCATGCCTTCAACATCAATCGATCTGGCCTCAAATCCAGCGTTGAAAATAATATCTCTCTCCATCTTCCTTCTACCAACGACAAAAAGGACATGTGCGTCAGCAAACCTTTTTTTCAGCTCCCTGGCAATCGCTATCCCCGGGAATAGATGACCACCCGTGCCTCCACCAGCAATTATTATTCGTTTCTCGTTTCTCGTTTCTCGTTTCTCGTTGATTTTTTCTGCTTACTGCTTACTGTCTACTGGCTTGCTTGAAGCCTCCAAGGACCTTTTTGATATGTTCATTAGTATTCCCATGCCTATAAGACTAACAACAAGAGAGGAGCCGCCATAACTTATAAATGGAAGCGTCAAACCCTTAGTAGGTAAAAGGGCCATTACAACGCCCATATTAACTATTACCTGTACTGCCAACATACAAGTTATTCCCAAGGCGAGATAGGTCCCAAAAAGCTCCGGGGCATGTAAAGCAATCCTGATACCCCTGATCACAACAAAGGCAAACAGGATTATCAAGATACTCACCCCTATGAATCCGATTTCCTCAGCTATTATCGCCAGGATAAAATCGGTATGGGGTTCTGGTAGATAAAAGAGCTTTTGTTTGCTATTACCAAGTCCCACCCCTGAGAGCCCCCCTGAACCAAAGGCCAGAAAAGAGTGGATTATTTGAAAGCCAAATCCATGTGGATCCTCCCATGGGTTTAAGAATGCCCACCATCTATTAAGCCTGTAAGCAGTATGGGATATCAGATAAAAGGCAACAGGGGTTATGAGGCCTACCAGGACAAAGAGCTGCCCTAGATTCACTCCACCTATGAAGAGAAGGATCAACATCCACATTCCTATAATTATGGCCGTTCCGAGGTCTGGCTGTTGAAGAATAAGGATTACAAAGAGAGCTGCCACCAATAGATGCGGAAGAAGCCCGTGAGAGAAAGTCTTCATGTTCTCAACGTTTTTGCTCATGCTGTAAGCCACGAAAATGGCCAGCGACAACTTGGCTGCCTCTGATGGCTGGATTGAGATAAAGCCTAATCTGAGCCACCTCTGGGCACCCCCCACTTTATATCCAAGCCCTGGGACAAGCAGTAAAATCAATAAAATCAGACTCAAGCCCAGAAAAAAGTAGACCAATTTTCTATAGAAAAGGTAGTTGATATTCTTTGCCAAGATCATAAGCAGGATACCAAAAAGACAGAATATAGTCTGCCTTCTAAGATAGTAATAGTGATCCCCATACCTCTCTTCTGCAAGAATTGAACTGGCACTATAAACTGCAACCAATCCAGCGCCAATCAACAGTATAACAGTGATGAGAATAACAGGATCATACTTATAATGATGTCTTTCCTCGGGCACCATTTCTTAACCTTTTTACCGCCTCCCTAAACACCGCTCCCCTGTGTTTAAAATCCCTAAACATGTCAAAACTCGAACAGGCAGGAGCAAGAAGAACTACGTCTCCTTCCTGGGCCTGATCAAATGCAAGAGATACTGCATTAATCATATTGGTTGCCTTAGCCCATGATACCTTATTGCCAAATGCCTCTGCCAAAAGGCAACTTGCCTCCCCTAATAAAACAGCCCCCTTTACCCTGTCAGAGGCTGCCTCAACAAGAGGAAAATAATCACTGCCCTTATGCCTGCCCCCGGCGATTAATACAACTGGTCCTGTAAAGCTGGTAATAGATTTTATAGCCGCATCTATATTGGTGGCCTTTGAATCGTTATAAAAGGCTACCCCCCTCACCGTGTCTACAAGCTCAGTCCTATGGGGCAAACCCTTAAAGTCATCAATTACCTCCTGTATAGTAGAGGGAGATATCCTTAGGGCCAAAGATGTGAGTGTTGCGGCCATCAGATTTGCCCTATTATGATTTCCAGGCAGTGAAAACCTTTCCAGATTTAAGGTAATCATCTTCTCCCCTGGGAGTTTGGCCTTTATCTGTCCATTATCCAAGAATGCGTGCCGCCCTCGTTTACTTTTCAATCCATACCTATATACAGTAGGTCCATTCTTGTGCTGTAACTTTCCCAGCAAGGGATCATCATCGTTTAAGATGAGGATCTGCCCTGGTCTTTGGTTTGCAGAGATCCTCTCTTTGGATCTTGCATAGGAGTAATAATCCGCATACCTGTCCAGATGATCAGGGCTTACATTGAGAATCAGGGCCACAAGAGGGGAAAAGGTTTGCGTGGTATCAAGTTGAAAGCTGCTTACCTCTAACACCACATAATCGGCTCTCTGCTCTCCTCCTATGTAATTGGTGAGGGGACGGCCGATATTTCCACCGACAAAGACACTTTTTCCAGCCCTCGGGAGTATATCACCTATTAAATTTACAACCGTTGACTTTCCGTTTGTTCCGGTTACAGCTATACATGGTGTCTTCAGATATCTACTGGCAAGCTCTATCTCCCCTATTATAGGAATTCCCTTTCCTCTGGCCTCAACAAGTGGTCCGATATCAAGGGGGACACCAGGACTGACAACAATTAAATCCGCCTCTGTGAAGGTCTTCACCTTGTGTCCGCCAAGCTCAAGCTTGATGCCCGATCTTAAGAGATCACCCAAGACACCGTTATCCAAGTCTAAATCCGACCCTGTTTGTTTCTCACTGACAGTTACTTGAGAGCCTTGCCTAACAAGCCAGCGGGCTGCTGCCAGGCCACTCTCACCAAGCCCTACCACCAGAACCTTATTTTCGATTTTCAATTGCCTTTCGGCAGTGAGCTCAAGGTCGAACTGACAATTGACAATTTTCAATCAATTACCTCAACTTCAGTGTACTCATTGAAAACAAGGCCAGCATAATCGCAATAATCCAGAACCGAACGGTCACCTTTGGCTCCGGCCATCCCTTTAGTTCAAAATGGTGATGTATTGGGGCCATCCTGAATATACGCCTGCCACCAGTTATCTTGAAGAAGGCAACCTGCAAGATTACTGACAGGGCCTCAACCACAAAAAGGCCACCAACAAGAATAAGGGTTATCTCCTGCTTGCTAATTACGGCTATCATCCCTAAGGCAGCACCCAGAGAGAGGGAGCCCGCATCGCCCATAAATACCTGAGCAGGATAGGTGTTGTACCATAGAAAGCCCATACCTGCCCCCACTACAGCCCCGCAAATCACAGAGAGTTCTCCTGCACCGGTTACATATGGAATCTGGAGGTAGTTGGCAATCTTTATATGTCCAGTAAGATAAGAAAATACGAGATAGCTCAAGAATGCGATAATAATCGGTCCTATGGCCAGACCATCCAATCCGTCGGTCAGATTAACTGCATTGGATGCACCTACCACAACCAAAACAATCAGGATGATGTAACCCATCCCAATATCGGGTAAAACATCCTTAAAAAAGGGGAAACTGAGCCTGGAATCAAAATCGGTGTAATAGTACAGTATTATTCCAACAACAAAGGCTATCCCGGTCTGCATGGATAATTTGCTCCATACCCTTAGTCCCCTACTGCTCTTTCTTATCACCTTGAGATAATCATCCACAAAGCCAATACCACCAAATAGGATGGCAACAAGCAAGACCAGCCAGATATATACATTCTTCAGCTCCGCCCAGAGAAGAGAGGATATAAGGATCGAAAGCAATAGAAAGGATCCTCCCATGGTGGGGGTTCCTGCCTTATTCTTGTGGTTTGGGGGCCCATCATCTCTGACATATTGCCCAATCTGGAGTCTCCTTAACCTTGGAATGATCCAGTACCCAAGAACCAATGAAATAACAAGAGCGGTCAGGGTTGCATAGATAGTCCTGAAGGTTATGTATCTGAATACATTCAGAAAGGAGTAATCGGTATGAAATATATAGATCAGCTTGTAGAGCATTCCTCTATCCCTTACTTACTCCAAAATACCCTTTGATAACCTCAACTACCTTTTCCAGGGCCATCTTTCTTGAACCTTTCAAAAAAATGATGTCACCCTCTCTTACATTCGCCTTTATTGCATGAATCATTTCAGCATGATTGGTTACGAGGTGTGTCTGTGTTATATCCATACCCCCTTTACATGCCCCCTCGATAACCTGGCGGCCATGTTCACCTAAGACGACCAAGTATCTGACCCCCATTACAGCCATAAGTTGACCTGCATCAAAATGGTATTTTGAGGTCTCCTTACCCAATTCCATCATCTCTCCAAGCCCTACCACCAGACCCTGCTTTTCCACAAGCAGCTCCTTAATGATCTGGAGGGCAGCACTGAGAGAGGATGGATTGGAATTATAGGTATCGTCAATAATCTGTATTCCATCTTTTAAATCTATAACCTGAAAGCGGCCTTTGAGTGGCCTGAAATCCTCTAAACCCTGGACAATCAATTCTTTTGATGTAGATGAGCACAAAGCGATAGCTGCTCCACCCAATGCATTGAAGACATTATGAATACCAGGAAGATTTATCTTTACCCGTATCCTCTCATTATCCATGTAGATATTGAAGGCCTGAGTGCAAGCTCCGATTTTTTTTATGTTTCCAGCCCTTACCTGATTCATCTTACCTAACCCAAAGGTGACTATTGGCCCCTGAAATGTTGAAGCCAGCCGCACAGTTGATCCATCATCTCCGTTCAGGATTGCAGTTGACTTCTTTGACATCACTTCTAAAAGCTCTCCTTTGGCCTTAACCACCCCATCTAAATCACCCAAGCCCTCTAAATGGGCTCCTGCTACATTGGTTATCACACCTATATCAGGCTCGGCAATCTGGGTCAGTCTTGCAATCTCACCGGGCCTGTTCATTCCCATCTCTAAAACAGCCATCTCATGACCCTCTTCTAACGATAAGAGCGCCAACGGTAAGCCAATGAGGTTATTAAAATTACCGGGGCTCTTCATTGTATTTGCCTTTAGAGAGAGAATCGAGGCGGCCATCTCCTTTGCTGTGCTTTTGCCATTGCTTCCGGTTATAGCAATTACCCTGCCTCCCCATTGCCTTCGCCACCACATGGCCAGATCACCCAGGGCCTTTAGGGTGGATGAGACGGTAATTACAATTAGGTTGTTATTTGTAAGTTCCTTAGGTATAGTGCTGTCAGACTCTACAATCACGCCAGCAGCTCCGGCATCAACTGCCTCAGACAAGAAATTATGGCCATCGTATCTCTCACCCCTGAGGGCCAGAAACATGTGGCCAGGGACCATTGTTCTCGAATCGGTTGAAAGACCTCTCATGAGTTTATCTGGCGAGCCATATATCTGCCTTCCACCTAATGCTGAAACCACCTCCTTAACGGCTATTTTTCCCCACTGTGCGCCCATTCACTTTCCTGTTTGTTGGGTCTATTGTGTTTGTTGAGTTTGTTGTGTTTGCTTTAGCCACTTAAAATCCGATATGCGCAAATCCCCACACATCACACATCTCTAACTTTAGGCACTTCTTCTCGCTATGTCGGTTGCCAGTGCTGCCTCCTCTACATCATCAAAATGTCTTTTTCTGTTTCCAACAATCTGATAGTCTTCATGCCCTTTACCGGCGATCAAGACAATATCTTCCTTTTTGGCCATATTGATGGCGGCATGGATAGCCTTCCTTCTGTCCAAAATAATCTCATAGCCCCTTTCTTGGTATGAGCGACCTGATTCAATCCTCTTTAACCCTGATTCTTTCATGCCGAGTTCAACACTATCGGCAATTTCTGCCGGATCCTCTCCCCTCGGGTTATCTGAGGTAATTATGGCAAGATCACTATAGTTCCCTGCAACCCTACCCATATCTGGTCTTTTGCCCCTGTCCCTGTCACCTCCACATCCAAAAACAGTAATCAATCTGCCTTTGGTCCGCCTGAGGCAGATCAATGTTTGAAGCACCTTTTCCAGGGCATCAGGTGTGTGGGCATAATCAACATACACGGAAAGTCCTCTTTTGTTCTCCACCGCCTGAAGTCTGCCAGGGACAATGGTAATCCTCTTTATGCCCCTTGCAATAATCTCCAGGTCTACATTGAGGCTAAAGGCAGTGGCAGCAGCCCCCAATATGTTATAGACATTTATCTGGCCTAAAAGGCAAGAGGTAGTGGGTACATGCCCAGAAGGTGTAGCAAGTGTAAAACGTAAACCGCTTGCGGCGGACTCAATATCGGTAGCCCTTACCAGACAACCATCCTTAAGACCATAACTCACAACAGGAACCTTTGTTATTCTTGCTAACACCTTGCCCTTTGGATCATCCATATTGACTACTGCCTTTACCTGATCTCTTTCTTTGTCCTCTCCCAGTGAATCAAAGAGTAGGGATTTTGCCTTGAAATACTCTTCCATTGTTGAGTGGTATTCAAGATGGTCTCTGGAAAAGTTTGTAAATATCGCCCTTGACCAATTCAATCCCCTTGTTCTTCCCTGGTCAAGAGAATGGGAGGAGACCTCTACTATAATATCCGTTACACCGGCATCTCTCATTTCACGTATAATCCTCATCAAATCAGTGGATTCAGGAGTGGTTAATGATGCCCTCAAGGATTTTCCTCCAAATCTATAACTGATGCTCCCGATAACCCCAACCTTCCTGCCCGCCTCTTTCAATATCGACTCCAGGAGGTAGCTTGTTGTTGTCTTCCCGTTAGTACCGGTAATACCTATTAGATTCATATCCCTAGCAGGATACCGGTAAAAGCGGGCAGCCAGCTCAGAAAGGGCAGCCCTTGTATCAGATAACCTGACAACAGTCACACCCCTGAAAACCCTTTCAACATTTTCTACTACTAATGCATGGGCTCCTCTCTGAACTGCATGAGCCACATACCTGTGTCCATCTTGATTATCCCCCTTGACAGCAACAAATAGGTCACCCTTTTTGACAGCTCGAGAATCATTGGTCAGCCCTTTGATCTCAAGATCTCCCCTTCCATGGTGCTCCAGGATACTAAGCCCCTTTAATAGGTAATCAAGCCTCATGCTCGTTACTGGTTACTCGTTACTCGTTGGTTTTTCTGCTTACTGCCTACTGCCTACTGCTTACTCCCTACTGTTTTTGCCTCAACCCGGTGGTCTAAATATGACAGTGAGTAATCTGTGTTTTCTCAAACGTGTACCAGGTGCTGGACTTTGTTCCACAGCAAGCCCACTTCCCTTAACAATCACTTTCAGCCCCAATGGTTTTGCCTTTTTCAAGACCTCTCTCACTCCAAGTCCTTTTACATTAGGTATTGTACCGGGCAAATCAGGATGGAGGACTACCATTCCCTTATCTTTTTCTGGGGGGTAGGAAAAATTTCGCTGACCTGCCCGCTCGTGCCTCGCAGTGGCAGGCGGGAATGCTGGCGTTACATTGAGGTGGTTAAGTGTCCAGCCACCAACATTACTGAACACAGGGGCTGCAACAATCCCCCCATATGGTTTCCCTTGTGGCTTATCAAGTGCTACCAAGATCACTATAGCAGGGGAGTCTGAAGGAGCAAAACCACAAAAAAAGGCCACAAAATCTTTATTCGAATAGGTTTTCTTAATCGGATCGACCTTTTGTGCCGTACCTGTCTTACCAGCAACCGGATATCCCTTTATTGCAGCTTTAGGGGCCGTTCCGCCTTTTCTGACTACGCCCTCAAGTATTCGCCTTACCTCTTTTGCTGTCTCAGGTTTTATGATATCTCTTCTCACTGACGGATAAAATTCCCTTATTGCTTCCCCCCTCTGATCAACAATTGATTTTACCAGATAGGGTTTCATAAGATGCCCACCATTGGCTATCGCCCCAAAGGCCATGGCCAACTGAATGAGAGAAGCTGACATACCCTGACCAAAATAGAGGGTATTTTGACCAACAAGGCTGGTATCCTTGATAGATTTCAGGCTTCCTTTCCTTTCACCTGGAAAATCTATCCCTGTCCGCTCACCAAAACCAAATCTTTGTAAATAGTAATGGAAGCGTTTTGCTCCGAGCCTCTGACCAATCTTTATCGCCCCTATGTTACTGGAGAATCTAATTATTTCCCTGACAGGTAACATCCCAAAGGGCCGTCTATCATGTATAATGTCATTGCCAATGGCATACTCTCCCCTTTCGCAGTTAAGAACTGTTTCCGGGGTAATTACACCATCTTCTAAGGCAGCAGCCAAAAGAAATGCCTTCAGGGTGGAGCCAGGTTCAAAGCAGTCAGTAACTGCCCTGTTCCTCCACTCATATGGCCTAAAACGCCAAAAGATATTGGGGTTAAATTCTGGCACCACTGCCATGGCCAGGATCTCGCCTGTCCGGGGCCTCATTACTATGCAGACACCACTCTCTGCCCCTGATCTTTGCACAGCCTTCCTTAGTGCTCTTTGAGCCTTATAACTGATATCCTTATCCAGTGTTAAAATGAGATCATATGGAACATGGTTCTCCGTCTTTGGCCCGTCAAAAAGAAGGGACCTGCCAAGGGCATCATGAATTCTGTTAAGCCTTATCTCCTGTCCCTCTAAATACCAATTATGGTGTAACTCTATGCCTTCAATGCCCTTGTTATCCTGACTTGCAAACCCTATGACATGAGCACCTGTTTCCATGCAGGGATAGTAACGCCTGCTCTCCTTGGTTAACTCTATTCCGGTTAGGTTAAGCTCTCTGACTCTTTTGATCTCCTCTGGAGTTACCTTCCTTTTAATCCATACAAAAGAGCGAGAACTCTGCAATTTTTTCAGTATATCCCTTCTATCTAAATCGAGGGCCCGGGCAATAAGAGCTGCTGTCCTCGTCTTATCCCTTACCATTTTTGGATATGAGGATACTGAGCCTACCTCAATACTGACCGCCAGTTCCTTGCCATTCCTATCAAAAATGCTCCCTCTCTGGGTAGTGAAAATTAGCCTTCCTGTATAGCCCTCCTTAGCCAGGGATGAAAGTTTACTCCCTTCAACGATCTGAAGTTGATATGCCCTTAAAAAAATGACACCGAGAATAAGGAGAAAACAGATCCCCGTTACATATATCCTGATTCTTATCCACCTTTTATCCCTAATCCTCATGGCAAAAAGACTATCTGTTCAGGCAAAGGGTGTATTAAACCAAATTCTCTAATTGCCCTATCTTCCAAGAACTCAGGGGATTTTAGAGAGGCTATCTCTAACTTCAACTTGCGGTTGTATTCCTCAATCTGTACGATCTCTTTCTTAAGTTGGCTCAATGTGTACCCTGTCTGGGTCCTTTTGAAATTCACCCAGACATGAGAAATTCCTGCCGACAAAAAGAGAAAAAGGATAACCACAAGAAAATGGAATAATCTTATAGATTCCCTTTTCCCTTTTTTCACCTCAAATCCTTTCCGCCACTCTCATTATAGCGCTCCTGGATCTTGGGTTGACATTCACCTCATCCTGGCAAGGCCTGAGCCCTTTTTTACGTAAGGCCTTCATAAGGGAAGGTCTGGCTTTAGGAAAAACCGGAAGCTTTCGAGGATACACCTCACCTTTTTCCCAGTGGTGAAAGGCCTGTTTAACAAGTCTATCCTCCAATGAATGATACGATATCACCACTAACCTTCCTCCCTTGACAAGCAATAGAGGGGTCTTCTCCAAGAAATCAGCTACATTGTCAAGCTCCCCATTAACGGCTATCCTCAGGGCCTGGAAGGTCTTGGTGGCCGGGTGTCTTTTCCGGGGATGATATTTAGCAGGGATAGTAGTTTCAATGAGCAGGGCGAGTTGCCTGCTTGAGGTTATAGGCCCTCTTCGTCTTTCTTCCAATATAGCCCGGGCAATCAATTTGGCCCATCTTTCCTCAGCATAATTCCACAGAAATCCCTCCAGCCCTTCCATGGAACTATTGTTAACCAATTCACGTGCAGTTATGTTCCTGTCTTGGTCCATTCTCATGTCCAAAGGTTCATCCTTAAGGAAACTAAAACCTCTGCCAGACGACTCGAGCTGATATGATGAAACACCAAGATCTAAGAGAATGCCGTTCAGCCCATCAATTCCGATCCTTTTCAGCACCTTATCTAAATCAAGGTAACTTTCCCTGATTATCTTGATCTTCTCTCCAAAAGCAGAAAGCCTTTTCTTGGCTAATTCTATTGATGATCTATCAACATCCAGGCAAATCAACTCTCCCTTGGGCCCTATCCTTTTACCTATCTCCGCACTATGGCCACCAGTGCCAACCGTGCCATCAACATATATCCCATCAGGAGTGGTTATCAGATACGTAATAACCTCATCAACCATTACCGGTTGATGAGTAGTGATCATCTTCTCCCCCTGTCAAATTCCAAGATCGGAAAGAGTCTGACTTATCTCTGGAAAAGTTCTCTTGGCCCTTTCAAACTCTTCCTCCCATTTGGCCTTATCCCAGATTTCGAACCTGGTTAGATGGCCGACCAAAACTACCTCTCTCTTTAATCCAGACAGCTCTCTCAGATCTGAAGGGACCAAAATCCGGCCCTGCTTTAACGGACACTCTATGGCACCGGATATGAAATACCGGATATAGATGTTGGACGCAGAATCAAAGAGCGGGAGATTTACGGCCTTATCCTTTATTCTCCGCCAATCATCCCTGGCAAAGGCCACCAAACAGTCGCTAAGATTGGTAACAACAAGGGATGAATCACCTCTTTTCTCCAGAATCTCCTTGAACCGAGCCGGGATAGCCAATCTTCCCTTTTCATCAAGGGTATGTTTTGATCTACCCTCAAAAAGCTCTTCTGCGGCATTCTTCATATATTTTTTCCCACTTTTTCCCACTTTGTGACACTTTAAGATAAAACAAATCCCTCTGTCAAGAAAAAAATTGCCCTATGGC
>SDBU01008694.1_pt1 | contig 11494 bp, 9 predicted proteins | sample 2277071 | NCBI WGS metagenome assembly SDBU01 (sample SAMN10397929, study PRJNA504765) | marine sediment metagenome | isolation source: marine sediment core GS08_GC12, 126 cmbsf | place: Arctic Ocean: Gakkel Ridge, Loki's castle | collected 2008 | reverse complement strand
CAAGGACGGATCCGGGTGTGGTTCGCCGATCTGTGCCTGGGCGAAACGGACGCTTCGTTTCGATCCCCGCTCCGGCCTACGGCCTCCGCTGGGATCGAAACATGAACAATAACTGTTACCCATGTGTTGATAATAATGTGTTACCCATGTCCTGGTTTGCTCACCCCAGCCCCCTCTCCGCCCGCGGAGAGGGGGAGTTACGCCCGTCCCGCCAACGGCGGGGGAGTAACCGGGGAGAGGTTTCGTGCGAAGTGATAAACTGGAAACTTCGGGACCCCCTCGCAATGACCATCGAGAGCGCTTGCCGCGTTGGCCGTCTGAACTGATCAAGCTGGAGTTCATCTGTAAACCTTAATGATAATGAGCGAAACTGCGATTAGTCCTCATGTGGAACCGTAACACCCCGATCAATCCCCTTAGTTGGCTATTGAAACAACATACCCCAGCTAAAGGTAAGCATGGCCGGGTGGCAAGGCAAGTGACGGAGATCACACCAGTGGTATTATCGCACTGTTGGCAATCCGCGGGAAAAACCGCTTTTGGCCACCAGCTGGGCTGATTCACGGCCCTCAGCATGGATGTGCCATGTTCTTTCCTGGTGCGTGCCGAATCCCGCTGTAAGTGGGGCAAACCCACGGCTCTCGGCTTATGGAAGTACAATAGTTTCCTATTTCGTACCCTTGCCCGGACTCGAACCGGGGACCCTCTGCTTAGGAGGCAGATGCTCTATCCAGCTGAGCTACAAGGGCGTCAGGTGGAAATTAGGTGTTTTATCGGCCATAGAAAAGGTTCCCGGCCGGTGCGGGCTTAACGCAGCAACACCAGTTTCCTGATTACCTGGGTGTTCCCGATCCGCAGCCGGGCCAGGTAGACACCGCTGGGGGCCGGGCGCCCGTTACCCAGGGACCCGTTCCAGAAAAGGGGTGCCTGGTCCTCCCCGGATCGCCCGGGATGCCGGTAAACCCGGCGGCCCAACAGATCGAAGATAGTCAGTTCCACCGGCCGGCCCGGGCTGAATATCGGCAGCGCCACCAGGCCGCCGGATCCGCTCCCGGCAATAAACGGATTAGGGTAGAAATGCCCCACGCCCGGGGGGATTTCATCGGTAGCCATCCCGGCCCCGGCCCGGTGATAGGTCAGCCGGATGGTCCAGTTGCCGCTGAGAGTCTCACCGCCCATTGTGTACCGGTCCAAGAGATCGAAGTCGGTTCTCCCCGGAAGCCGGAGGTAACTGCGGATCGGTTCAACGTCGGGGTTGTATGCCAACCCACTTCCCCAGCTGCCAAGCAGCACATAAACGGTTTCACCCTGGGCAACCGGTAACCCTTTAGGTAACCAGTGCGTAGCGAGCGTACCGGCCAGGGGTGAGGCGATTCCGCCGGAATAATAAGATTGCCAATTATAAGGCCGCCGGGGAAAGTTACCGCCGAGGTAAATCTCGACCCACAGTGATTCACTGGAGAAAGGGACAAACTGCACGTTGGCCAGCTCACCGCCCACCTCGGTGAGGGTAAACTCGATGACGGCTTCCCCGGAGGCCGTGTCGTTTCCCAGTGGCAGGAATTTGGGCTGGTCGGGGATCTCCGTGTCATCGTATGACAGTACCACTTCCTGCCCCCCACCGCTGGCGGTTACGTAAAGGCTATATTCGCCGCCGGAGTTGAAAGACAAAGGAACGGTTGCCAATAGGTATAGCGTCTGGTAATCGACGCCAAAAGTGGTGTCCAGCCAACCGGTCTGGGTAAGCGCCGGGAGGGACACATCGACGAAACTGCCGTCGTCACCGCGGATCAGCGTCAATTCAACCCCCTGGCCGGATCCGATCCCGCCAGCTTTGAGATACAGGTCGCGCCCATCTGTGATCATGGTCCAGCGAGCCCCTTGCAGGGCCACCGATCCGCCCGCGTCGGCCTGTGGAAACTCGACGATCGTTTCGTGCATGGCCGGTGCCGGTATGGAAAACTGTCCCTGATAGCCGAATATTCCGCTCCCATCTATAAAATTCGCCACGTGCCAGTTAAGGGTGAATTCATCAATCGAGTAAGGGGGATAGTCATACAACTCCTCCCGAAAAGCCGACCAGCCGTTTTTCCGATTCTCAATCAGGTCCTGGATGAAGCCGGTCCCCAGCTGCACCCATGAATACAGGAAAAACAGGCCGGTGCGGGCGTAATCGGCCAATTCGCCCGAAAAAGCCGTCAACGGCACATTCGTGTCGGTCAGGTAATACGAGTATTCCCTGTGGGGCAGTCCCATCAACACAGGGGACAGCTCGCTCAGTCCCTCGTTGACCCAGGTTTCCTCATCGGCATCCCGGCCATAGTGGATCAGATGCTGATATTCATGGGCCAGGGTCTCCAGCATGAGCAGGGTGTGAGCGCCGCCTGGATTGGTATCTAAATAAATAATATCGGCGAAGTTGCCCCCCTGGCCCTGGTCCAACGGGTCAAAATAGCCGGCGATAAAGCTGGTGGAGGAGGTAGAATCCCAATCATCCCGTACATCCAACAGCAGGATGAAGACCTGCCCCTTCCCGTCGATGTCAGGGGGCAGGCCGAATATCTGCTCGGCCAGGTCCTTGATCCCCAGGGTAGGATCGATGGAGCCGGGCCGGCCCTCATCCCGGAAGGCGGACACCAGGTTCGTGACCGCCGTAGCGCCTATCCGTCTAGCTTCCACCTCGGCCACCTCGCCATAAATCAGGAAGTTGTCCTCTTCAAACAGCAAATCAAAATCCACCTCGATCAAATCGGCCTGCTGCGAGAGGATATTCTTGCGGACTTTGAACGTCCGGTCGCCCGTGACTTGCGCCATGGATTTCCACAGGGTGATGGGCGCCTCCACCGGGATAGCGGTGATGTGCGGTAAACCACATAAAGGATGGAGCCCCTGTCCAGAGAGGAGGCTGCCGGCGATAACGAGGGCCTGGGCGACCCTATGTAGCGGTCTCATCCCGGAGGTCGCGGGTCATGAGATCAGTGATAGCTTGCCGCGGATCCTTAGCTTCAAATAGTACCCGAGAGACCTCCCGGCAAATGGGCATGTCCACCCCGTATCTCTCAGCCAGCCCCATGACCGATTGGGACGTGTAAAGCCCTTCGGCCACCATCTCCATCTCATCCAGGATATCCTTCACTTTCCGGCCCTTGCCGATCTCCAGACCCAGGTAGCGGTTACGGCTATGACGGCTATAGGCGGTCACGACCAGGTCACCGATCCCGGCCAGCCCCGCGAAGGTATGGCGGTCGGCGCCCAGCGCCAAACCCAGGCGGGTGATCTCCGCCAGACCGCGCGTTACCAAGGCGGCCATCGTATTATCACCGAAGCCGATCCCCACGCAAATGCCGGCGGCAATAGCAATCACGTTCTTCACGCTCCCGCCCAGTTCCACTCCGATGATGTCCCGGTTAGTGTAAACCCGCAAGCGCTGGGTGCTGAGCAGCTGCTGAAGCCGTTGGGCGTAGTCCAGGTTCTCGCTGGCGGCCACCAGGGTGGTTGGCAGCTGCTGCATGACTTCCTCAGCGTGGCTGGGGCCGTAAACCGTCGCAATACGTTCAGGCGGCACCTCGCTGGTGTCCAGAATCACCTCCGACATACGCATCAGGGTACCCTGCTCGATGCCCTTGCTCAGGTTCATTACCGGGCGATCTCCGATCAAGGGAGCGGTCTGCACCATCACCTTCCGCACCACTTGCGAAGGCACCGCCACCGCCACAATATCCGCGCTGTCCAGGGCCTCGTGGAGGTTCGAGGTAATGCGTAGCCCGGGTGGAAATTCGAAGCCGTCGAGGAAGGGATGTCTACGGGTACTTTCGAACTCGCGGGCTTCTTCCTCAATAAAATGCCAGCAGGTCGTCGGGTGGCCGGACCGGTGCAGGTGTGCAGCCATGACGGCGCCCCAACTGCCGGCTCCCAGTACGCAAAACCCTATCGGCGTCATCGCACTTCGCCGATGATTTTATGTGCCTCTCCCTCACACTGGAGATATGCTTGCAAGTCCGCCCATCCCTCTACGGCGATCACCAGCACCCAGCCGATGCCCAGGTTGAAGGTGCGGCGCATGTCGCTTGTTTCAACCTTTCCGGCTTGCTGGATCAGCTGGAAAATCGGCGGCCATTCCCAGGCCTCCCAGTCGAGCGCCAGGCGCTGGTCGGAGGTCAGCAATCTATATAAGTTACCTTCCAGGCCGCCGCCTGTGATATGGCCGCAACCTCGCAGCCAGGACTTATCAAGCAGGGGCAGCGTGATCTTCAGGTAGGAACGGTGGATCGCCAGCAGAGCGTTCCCCACTGTGTCGTCGAGTTCGGGCAGCCTGGTATCCACGGTCCATTCCCGCAGCAAGGCCGCCCGGGCCAGAGAATATCCGTTGGTGTGCAGCCCACTCGACGCCAGGCCTACCAGTACATTGCCGGCCTGCACTTCCCGCCCGGTGAGCAGCGCTGCCTTTTCAACCGCCCCCACGATAGTCCCGGAAATATCATATTCACCCTGTTGATAGAAACCGGGCATCTCCGCCGTCTCGCCACCTATTAAGGCACAGTCATTCTCCCGGCAAGCCTTAGCCAGGCCGCGCACAACTTCCTCAAATACCGGGGGATCGAGCCGGCCGGCGGCGAAGTAATCCAGGAAAAACAGCGGCCGGGCGCCGGTGGTGAGGATGTCATTGACGCAGTGGTTCACCAGGTCCTGGCCAATCGTGTCGTGCCGCCCGGTGAGAAAGGCTATCCTTAACTTGGTGCCTACCCCATCGGTGCTGGACACCAAAACGGGGTGTTCGTATTCACTGTTGGGAAAGTCATAGAGCCCGCCGAAACCGCCCAGGTTGGCCAGGACCTGGGGGCCCTGGGTGCTGCGGGCGAGCGCCTTGATGCGCTCGACGGCGTCTTCGCCGGCGGCGATGTCCACGCCGGCGGCCTTATAACTCAGGCCTTGACCGGCACTCATCCCCATTCAGACTCGGGCGGCCTGGGAAATGGCCCCGGCGTACATGGCCTCGATCTCATCGGCAAAATGCTCGATGACCACGTTGCGCTTCACCTTCAAAGTGGGCGTAATCTCCCCCTGTTCGATGGACAGTTCCCGGGGCAACAGTGTGATTTTACGCACTTGCTCGAAGCGGGAGAATGATTCCATTGCCTTGGCGACCTCCTGCTCCACTGCCGCGATCACCGTATCATCCTTAATCAATTCGGCCGGAGCGCGGGCCGCCAGCCCTTTCTCTTCGGCGAAGGATCTGAGCTTCTCGAAGCTGGGCACCACCAGGGCCGAGATGAAGTTACGTTTGTCGCCGATCACCAGTACCTGCTCGATGAACGGGCTGGTGACCAGTGAATTTTCCAACGGCGCGGGGGCCACGTTTTTGCCACCCGAAGTGACCAGAATGAACTTCTTCCGGTCGGTGATCTTCAGGAAGCCGTCCTCGTCCAGCTCTCCGATATCACCGGTAAACAGCCAGCCGTCATCGTCAATGGCTTCCCTGGTGGCCTCGGGATCCTTGAAGTAGCCCTGCATGACGTTGGGGCCCCGTACCAGCACTTCACCATCGGCGGCGATTTTTACCTCCACGTTGGGGATCGGCAAGCCCACCTTGCCGAACTTGAAATTCTCCAGCTTATTCACCGTGATTACCGGAGTAGTCTCAGTCAGTCCATAGCCCTCCAGCACCACCATGCCCATCATGGCGAAGAACTCCGCAATATCGGCGGCTAGGGGTGCGGAGCCGGATATGAAGAACCGGATGCGGCCCCCGACCCGGGCCTTCAACTTGTTGAAGACCAGCTTATCCGCCACTTTATACTTGAAGGCCAAAAAGCCCTTGGGCTGTGCACCGGTCATGCGTAGCTCCAGCACCTGTTTGCCTTGTGACATCGCCCACCAGAAGATTTTCTGGCGCAGTGCCGGGTCCTTGCTGACTTTTTCAATCACCCGGTTATAGACCTTCTCGTAGAACCGCGGCGCTCCGATCAGCACTGTCGGATGAGTAGTCTGCATGTTTTCCGCCACCTTCTCGATGCTTTCGGCATAATAGACCTTGGCGCCCCGGCTGAAGGTCAGGAAATTGCCCGCCATCCGCTCGAAGGAGTGGCATAGCGGCAGGAAGGATAGGAGGACATCGTCGGAATGGACTTGAATACACGTCAGAGAGTCCTCGATGTTGGTAACCATGTTGTTGTGGGACAGCATAACACCCTTGGGATCGCCGGTAGTGCCGGAAGTGTAGATCAGGGTCAATAGATCGTCCGCCTTGGGGGTCCGGCACATTTTCTCAAAGTCCAGGCCCTGCTCCTGGCCGTAGGCTTGGCCGGTTTCAAGCAGATCGAAGAAGGTAAAGACCTGACGGCCCTTCTTCTCGAGGTCAGTGCCCGTGACCCGCGAGTCGTCCAGCACAATCAGGGTCTTTAAGTCGGGGCACTCGTCCCAGACCGCCAGTACTTTGGCAGCCTGTTCGGCATTCTCGGCGAACACCAGCCGGGACTCGCTGTGTTTCAAAATGTAGGCCACCTGGGTGGTGATCAGCGTGGGATATATAGCCACAGTGGCCGCCCCGGTGCACAGAATTGCATAGTCGGTCATCGCCCACCGGGGCCCGTTGCTGGAGATGATCGCGCCCTGGACGCCTTTCTTCAGTCCCAGGGAAACCAGGGCATAGCTCAGGTCCTCCACGGTGTGCCTGATATCCTTTCCCCGCAAACCCTCCCAGGCACCGCTTCTATTGCAGCTGTAGTAAAGGTACGCGTCCGCATACTTGTTTGTGGTATTTAGAAACATCTCGGTAATGGTTGAGTACGTAGCCATGGCTAACTCCTCAGATTTTATCGGTGTGCGAGGGTAAGTTAGGCAGCCCAAAAGCTCTTGCCACCATGCAATTCGCAAGACCCAATATATGTTTGCCGAGGCTGAATATCCAGCCTCTTTTTTAGTTCCCGCCCAAACCTATCATGATCTTGATAGCGGCAAAGCTTGTGCAAAGTTTGTAAATTGCGCCACTTAGATTCAATAAGTTCAATTTTAACGTTAATCGGGCTTCGACCCTGGCGTGAAACGGAAAAGAGGCTATGGCACAACCCCTCACCCACTTCTTTAAAACCGTCCGGTTCGGGCTGCCGCTACTACTGGTGGTCCTTCCCGGGCTGTCAGCCGGCCAGACTGACACTACTTCCGCCACCCGTATTACTACTGAGAAAAAACGGCTGGTGATTCTGCCAGCCCAGGACGATACGGACGAGGAGGGTTTCTCCATCAACCGGGAGGTGAACCGCACGGTGGCATCGGTAGCGGCAGGTCTGGGGAGGTTCGAAATCATCGACCGCAACGACCTGGAGGCAATCCTCCAGGAGCAGGACCTGGCGCTGCTGGGTCTGGTGGACGATTCAGCGGCGGTGGAAATAGGCAGGATCGCCTCCGCCCAGGAGGCCCTGCGGATCACGGTGCTCAACTTTCACCAGATCGGTGTGCCCAAAAAAGGTGAGAAGGACGACGAGGACGACGATGAGAGCATTGGTGCAGCCATCGCCAAGGGGATCGTCGTTGGGTTGTTGAAAGCGGCTGTCAAGGGGGATAAGGGAGAACTCGAACCCTACCACGACAATATCCAAACCCAGATCAGTATCGAGGTACGCAATATCGATGTGGAAACCGGCCAGACTTTATACTCATTTCATACTGGTGGCTCGCATACCGGTGGCGCTAGGGGCAAATCCAGGGAAAAAGCCATGGGGAAGCTCCGGAATAACCTCAACACCGAACTGCGCAAATTCTACACACTGGAATCGCGGGTCATTGCCGTTCGCGGTGACGAGCTACTGCTGCCCCTGGGTACCGGCATCGGCCTGCGCCAGGGGATGCTGTTCACCATTGTCGAACCTGACCGTGAGGAGCAATTCGGCGACCTGACTATCGCCATCCCCGGCCGGCCGGTGGCCTACGCCAAGGTTCAGGAAGTGTCCGAGACCGGCAACCGTTCCCTGGTACTACGGCGTTGGGGTGAGGTCCGCCCGGGTTATGCCGCCCGGGAGCACATCGCTCCGTTATGGAGCCTGCAATTGGACGCGCGCCCCGGCAATAACGGCGTTGGGACCAATAACATGGGCCTGGGTGTCCGCTTTCACGCCCTGCCTTTACAGCGTTTCGACCTGGGCCTTGGTATCGGTTACACCAGCACCTTCGATAGCCGCGATCATAAGGTCCCTGGAATCGAATTCGGCGCTATGGCTGGAACTCGCTATCACCTCTCCCCTGCTGCGGCCCTATTTACTCGGGTGGAGCTGGCCTTCAGTCCCTTCTTCCGCAAAGATGATACCGGGCAGGCAGTAAATGCCGGTGTAGGCTTCATCGCCCTGGGCGCCGACCTGGAACTGCTGCGTTCCCAGGGCAAGGACCTGGTGGTGGGGGTGGCCTGGCGCTTCGGCGGCTCCAGCGATGACTGGACCTATAGCAAAGGCGACGAGATTAACAAAGAGACCTTTCCCGCCGAATGGGACGAGCGCGGTGCTCCCACGGTCGATATATCCGGTGTGTTCTTTACAGTTGGACTGCGTTTTATTTTCCCGGGTGTGCGCCTGCCGGGATTGCCGATTCGGGGGCTGTGAAGAAGCCTGCTCTAAGTTTCCCTATACCATAAACGGGCACGGCCCGATCTGGTCGCACTTTTTCTGCATCTGGTCCCATAACGCCGGTTCGGTGATTACCTGCAGCGCCATGGGATAGAGCACGCTATCCTCTTTGTTGATGTGCGCCACCAGGTTGGGCACCAGCCGGTCGGCGGTGTCGGAAATAGCCTGCTGCAAATGAATGAAGCGCTGGGTGGGAGCGTCTCCGCCTGCCAGTTCCAACAGGCGCTGCTTCAACGGCCGCAGGAAATTGTGCTCCTGGCGCATGACCGCCGTGGGAGCTGCAACCCCGCGTTGTTCCATTTCGGGAAACAGCACCTCTTCCTCCCGGGCATGATGGTTCTCGGCGCCCACCAGGTTCCGGGCCGCCGTGGCCAACTCGGCCAGTATAGGTTCAGCCGCTTCCCGGGTATCACACTCCTTCAATCTGGCGTTTAACGTATACACCTGGCGCAGGAAGCCCAGGATCAGCACGTGTTCGCTCACCATGGTATGGATAACATGGCCTTCAGGTAGTTGTTCCAGCAGCTTGGCGCCGGCCTCGGTGCCGGTAGCGGGTGGGTCCGGGTTGGTTGGCATGGTATCATCTCCTGGCGTTTCTGATATGTTTCTCATAATGGCCTACGGAACGCCCGCAAACTTAAACGGATTCGCCCCTATTGCGGAATCAATAGTGCGGGATGGGTGAGAACTGGGAAGGGGCCAACTCAGTCCGTATTAGCTATCCGTCTTACAGCCTCGGCCAGTCCTTCGGATAAAAGACGATTGATCGAACCTTCGATGTCGTAGGAAGTGGATCGCAGGATTCGCCCGGTTTCAACGTCGATAATTTTCATGTCGATCGTATAAACCGTCCCGAGCTTCCCGAAGGATCCCGCCAGCATCTGTTGGGCTCCTATCAATTGTCCAATCTCCACCGCACACTCATTGGTAGTACAACCTGTGAGTTGGAAATCCTGCTCCTGAAGAATCTGCTCCATCTGGCCACGTTCGATGACGTGATAGGTACCGAGTTGGACCATCTGAGTTCCCAAGCGGTTGGTTAGCACCTGTGCCTCCTGGGCTGAGACGCCGATTCCCTGGAAGTCGAGAATGGCGATGGTGGCAACGCTCGGGGCGGGTTCAACAGCAGTAATTCTGGATACTGGCGGAGTTCTATAGTACGCGACTATGGATGGTTCAACAGTAAATGATCCCTTTTGGGTTGTATCCTCTTTGGATTGCAGGTTAATTGTTAAGGAACCACCAGGCTCGGCCATATCGGCAAGGTCGGCAATGTCAAATTTCAACAGGCCCTCATCGTTAGTGTTTTCTATCCAGGAGCTACCCCTCACCGACACTGAGACGGGCAGATTCAAAGCGGGTTTAGACTGGGGTGAAAGTTTCCTGATTTCAGGCTTCCACTGTTCACCCAATTCCTTGCTCGCAACAGCTGCCCCTCCCAGCGGGACAATTAACCCCAATCCTATCAGGTCACGGCCGAGAACCACATAACCCTGTTCATAAACAAGGTATCCTAAACTTCCAACTAAAATACCTCCAAACCACAGCCCAAGGTGCGTTCGGAGTCGCGCTACCCTTTTCTCGATATACCGTCGCTGAAAGCTCTCTTCCCTTGCGGCCTGTCGTACAACCTCTATCTCCAGGTACGGATTGCGGGTGCTGGCCTTCTTGCGCTCCTGGAATACCACCTCTGAACTTTCGGTGGTGGTTGAATTGCGAATGGTATCGGTGGGCTTGAGTTGGACTGTGGTCATGGAGGCGCAGCCCAAGAGAAGGAGAGCCAAGGTAAGTAGGAACAAGCGCGAATGCATGTGGCAGACTAGGTTCATTTGCTCCGGTAAATATCACGACGATGACCGACCCGCAACACCACAATCTTGTTGTCGTCCACGTCGAAGATCACTCGATAATCGCCCATGCGAAAACGATAGGTCCCAAGTTCAGCGCTGGTCAGCTTGGTTGCAAATTGATATGGGTCATCCCGGTACCGTTCCAGGCCGTCACGGACGCGTTGCAATGCTTCCTGGTCCAGTTTGTCCAGGTCTCTCGCGGCCCGGCGGGTATAGACCAGCTCATAGGTCATTCTTTCCTGAAGGCCTCGTCGTGGGTCAAGACGCGGCCCTGACGGTAATCTTCCCGGGCCTCGCGAATACTTTCCAGGTAGTCAGGGCTGGCCTGAGCCAGGAGGTCTTCGATCAGGTTATCCCGCTCGTCTTCGCTCAACTTCTTGACGGCTTCGATGATCTGCTGCCTGGTGATCTCGAGCTGGATGATGTCGTTGGTCATGCTTCCTTACCCCTTACGGTTTGGCTGGGCCTACAAACGGGCGCCCCGGATAGGTATAAACGCTGTGGCTGTTCGAAGTTAAATGATTTATCCGGAAATGGCTACCGTCATCGCTGAACCGAAGTAAGTCGGTAAACCACCATGCCCAGAAGCGCGAAGCGATAAATCGCCTCGCGTAAACAAATAAACCCCGCTAAAGCGGGCTGTCCGAATCCAACAGGCGGCTTGAACCCCACAGCAGACGGGGCCAACGGCGGGGTTTTTGATTTAGCGAATTCATTTATGGATTCGCATTCTCGCCTGATTAATCCGAGCTAACAAATCATCAATCCTTAAAGTTAATCTCCTCCAACTGGTCCAAGGCAGTACTGTCCCTATGGTGTTCTTCCTGATTTTCAATATAGTTGTCTACCCTTTGAAAATTATCCTCAGATACAGTGATTACCCCATACCCTTGCTGCCAATATAGCACATTACTACCGCCCAGTTCCTTATTCACAAAATAAGATGAAGCCCCCTTGATCTGACCGATGATATCTGCAACCGCGACCTTGGGTGGAATGTATATCAGCATATGAATATGATCCTGAACCCCA
>SDBU01008693.1_pt1 | contig 11495 bp, 14 predicted proteins | sample 2277071 | NCBI WGS metagenome assembly SDBU01 (sample SAMN10397929, study PRJNA504765) | marine sediment metagenome | isolation source: marine sediment core GS08_GC12, 126 cmbsf | place: Arctic Ocean: Gakkel Ridge, Loki's castle | collected 2008 | reverse complement strand
ACGACACAAGTCGGAGCAGTCACTCTTGCCGATTGGGTCACACGTGTCGACTCGGCCACCTTGGGCACGACTCTGGCGATCTCTCAACCCGGCGAATATGTCGGAGTCGTGTACGTACCTCTCGCTGCGGGTTTCAATATCCAAACCGGAGTGACCCTCGACGCTCCAGCAGGTATTCGACAAGGGAACTTCGAAATCTTCGACCCTTCCGTGTTTTCGTCGACCTTCAAGTTCTCATCGACGATTCAAAGTTCAACTTCCGGCTTGACGCTTCCCATGATCATCACTCAAGCCGATATTGACGCAGGAAACAACATCATCCGCGGGCAGATCACAGACGTCGCAGGCGCGGCACCCGTCGCTGGGGCTTACGCCAACGCAGCCAATGTTGCACTCCGCGTTGCTCGAATGGGCAACGTCGCCGCTTGATCTGCCACACCTGCTATACCTTCCACGAGATGCTATCCTGAGTCCGTGGTGACAGCAGTTCAATCTGTGGAAGTCGCATCATGATCACTAAAACCACCGCGTTGACCGCCGGAGAAACTTTCAACGTCGCCAACGACTTCGCCGATCTTGGGCTTGCCGATCTGATCGACGAGAGTGTTCCTCTCGTCAAGAACGTCTCCTTTACAATCGCAGCGCTTGACACGTGGCTGTTGTCGGTCGAGCACCCTGACGGCATTGCAGCGGGACATATCATCATCTCGAACGAGACCCCTCCTGCGCTCTCTCCGGGAGGTTTCGGAGGCTTCGCAAAAATGGGCTGTTCTTACCCGATCCCAATCGAAGCAGACTTCCGGTCTTGGATCCTTCGATTCTCAACAGGTGTCTTGACGGCCGACGGCCTCTACACCCTCTCCTACAGCGTTGCACGTGTACCTTGAGGAAGCTTTCAAACGATGGCTCAGCGCAAGACCAAACGACCTCCCAAAAAACCGGCTCGGAAACCTCCGAAGAAGGCATCTTCCAAGAAGGCCGCGCCCCGACGCCGGGGAAAGAAAACACCGCCAGCAGCCCCTATGCCTCCGGTGAAGCTGGACAAAGCGCTGCACCAATCGGTCATCAACTTCCTGGAGAACCAAAAACTCAGCGACATCGTTGGGCTCTGGAATGACCTTCGTCAATGCAAACCCAAGGGCAACGTCGTTGCCATCCCGGGCCTCCACGCAGTCGAACTGGTGCGGTACATCGAGCAGACGCAGCCCATCGTACAGCTGTACCTACGTCTTCGCAGCGTGACGCCTGCACCTGCACCTGCAGAAGATCCACCAGACGAATCGGCGTCGGATAAGGCCTCGTAAAATGACTGACTGCTGCGGCGTAAATTCTGTCGCGGGTGCCGAGAGTAGCCCGCCCACCGGCGTGGCAGGTGGAGACCTGACTGGGTTTTATCCCAATCCGGTCGTCGTAGGCCTACGGGGCCGTGCCATCAATGCAGCAGTACCTTCAAACAACGACGTCTTGCAGTTCGACACCGGAACAGGGGAATGGGTCCCCACGGCGCCAGGCATCGGCGTCACAATGGACGAGACGTACATCGCGAGTGCGGGGGCGTCCCCATCGATTCAAGTCACGGCAGCCAACGGCCCCATTTCGTTCCGAGGCGACGCCGCCGTCACAGACATCCTCGTTTTTGAAGACAACACCGGAGCGACAACTTGGCGCTTCACCGACGCTGGCGACTTGGTGGGCTTAGGTCTGCTGGATGTCACTGGTGACGTCACCTTCGAGTCCGACCTGATTCTTGATGGCGCCACGGGTGCTGGCGACCTGACGATGGAGGGGCAGCTCAGCGTTGGCGGTGCAGGGGTCGTTGGGAGCGGAATCGCAGCCCAGTTCCAGGCGGCGAACGGTATTGTACTTGCAGCCACTACGTTCACGACAGGGGCAACAAAGAACGGACGGTACGGCGCCCCTGCGTTCGTGAGCGCGCAGATTCCTTTCCTTGGCATGTTCCTGCAGGCAACAGGGGGGACCAACATCGCGAACTGGGGTGGGGGCACAGGCTTCGGGCAATCCGCAACGATTCACAACTGGTTTGTCGCCGGGGCGGTGAACGTGGGAACGGGCACCCTTGAGATGTCGCTGGACGGCACCGGCCTGGATGTAGTCGACAACATCGACCTTGGCGGCGACCTGACACTGGACGGCGCCGTTGGCAACGGCGACATCGTTGCGGTCGGCGGTCTTGCGCTTGCCGGAGCTGCGCTGTCGGACGGGATCGCGGGCGCGCAAGACCTCGTGGTGGGCGACCTGGCTGCCAATAGTGGCATGACGCTCACGACTGGCATCGCTGGCACAAGCATCTACGGGTTCACGGACGGGGGCTCAGCGTTCCGGGCGGGCACTCGCTACAATCACAACCTCGACGAGCTGCAGTTCATCTCGTCGGGCGCGCAACGCATGGCGTGCAACGACGTCGATGCCGTCGCCAATGCCACAGAACTATCGCTAGGGTCAGCGGCTACGGGATCAGCGGGGATGACGATCCTGTGTACTGGGACCGGCACGATCGCGTGGGCCGACGCTGCAAACTTGTTTCGCGGTGGTGTTCGCTACGCCCACGGGACTGACCAGCTGCAGTGGGTTGCCGCTGGCGGCCAGCAGATGTTCCTGAGTTCGGTCGGTCTCTTCGTTTCAGATCAGCTCAGTGTTGATGACGACGTCACCTTTGAGTCGGACCTGATCCTCGATGGCGCTACTGGTGCTGGCGACATCGATATGGCGGGCTCGCTGACCTTGGACTCAGCGTCACCCGCGGCGATCTTCGGGGATACCGTCGGGGCTCCGCTCCTCATCGTCTTCAAAGCTGCCGCAGCTACATCCAACATGTTCTGGCGCACCAGTGCTGGCGGTGCGGTCGCTAACGACAAAGCCTTTGCGCACACGCCGACAGAGTCGATGGAGTTCCGCAGCCACGACGGCGCGTCCTTTATCTCTATCTTCGAATATACCACCACCACCATCGCTTCCAACGTCGCCCATACGATGGAAACGACCCTCGACGTCGTCGGCGACGGGACCTTCGAGTCCGACCTTACCCTCGACGGGGCCACGGGCGCCGGGGACCTGACGATCGCGGGGGACTTCCTCATGGACAGCGCCTCGCCGACGGCGACGATCGGCGACGACCTCGGGGCGCCTACCCTTGAGATGCGTAAGGTCGGTACACAGGCGGCGCCCATCCAGTTCTTTTCGGACAACGTCCTCCGAGCGGCCCTCATTCTCAACTCAGCAGAGTCCTTCCTCATCCGCGTTGGCGCGACGGGTACCGAGTTCGAGGCGAGCTTCAACGAGTCTTCCGGCCGCTGGGTCATGCCCGCGAACCTCCGTGTTTCGGGGGTGGACCTCGACATCCTCAACGCTAATGCACGGTTCAGTCTGGGCACCGACAGCGCGACCGCTGTTACGATCCGGCGGAACGACGCAGCGAGCGCCACGCCTGGCCAACTCCTGATCGAAGGCGGCGCGCACATTGGCGGCGGCGCGGGGGACTTCAGCGGTGGCAACCTCTTCCTCGCTGGCGGCGACACGGATGACACCGGCGCCGCGGCTGCAGGCGGCACCATCACCCTCCACGTGGGCGCCACGTTAGGCGGCGGCGGTCCCGGCACCATCGAGGCTGAGGGCGACACAAACATCACCGGAGACGCAAGCGTCAGCGGAGCCCTGGAGATCGACGGCTTCCTCAACCACGATGGCGCCAACATCGGATTTTACGGTGTCGCTCCAGCTGTGCGACCTGCTGCGTACACGCGTTCGGCCGTCGTCGTGGAAACGCGAACGCTTCTCGCCAATGCCTCCGCGACCGCTGCCAACAACAACGCTGTGCTCGCACAGATCCTCGAAGACCTCGCAAGTACCGGAATCCTCGAAGTCGCGTAAAAAAGGAAAAGACAGATGAAACTCACGTTCACCATCGATACCAAGCGCGCTCCCGCAGTCATTGCCGCGGTGCTGGCCGTTGACCCCAAGCCGAAGAAGAAAGATCCGCACTACATCAAAGGCGAGACCGACCAGCAATGGGTGCACCGCTACCTCGAACAGCGGTTCCGCCGGACGCTCGTCGCCATCCTGGCTAAAGCCGAAAAGAAGGGTTTGACCAAGGCCAAGCTCGACCCCGGGATTCCGAACGGCCTGAAGGGCGATCCAGAAGAGCCCGAAGAAGAGCCCGAGTAAGAAGGACGCCACAACCATGCAACGCGCCACATCACTCTTCCTGTTGCTGCTCCTGTTTCTCTGCAGCTGTGCAGTGCCGATCTACGTACTCCCAGACACAGACACCCCAGAAGCCAGGGAGACGATCAAAGAGGGCGCAGCCTACCTCGACGTCAAGCTCAAGTTCGTCGAGGAAAAAGACGACGCCGTCATCACGATTCGGTTCGACAAGCCACGACCGGACGGTGTCTGTGGGGAAGAAGTTCGCTCCGGCGTGTGCATGCGCAAGGTGTGGTCGTGCAACGGCCCCGTACTGGTGGGTCACGAGATCGGCCACGCGCTCGGGCTGAAGCACATCCGAAAAAGGGACCCGGACCCCAAGAAAGACAAGAAGCTCCGGACCCAAAACCTGATGGACCCGATAGCACCCGCAGTCCATCCAACGGTCACCGACGAACAGAAGACGATCGTCAAGGTGTATGCCACCGGCCTCGCGACATGCAAGCGGCACCTGTAACCGGCTGTCCGGACGTTATTTCAATAGCTTCTTCTTGAGCTTGCGGACAACTGTAAGATCAGGACCTTGAGGACCATCCGGACCGGCGAGGATTTTCAACGCGTCCTGCTTGGCGCGATCGCGGGTGGCCTGGTCCGGATGCCACTTCTTGATCGTGATCCGCATCTGAAGGTTGTCGGCAGCTTCGATGACGCCAACAGCCGCTTGTCGCTGGCGCTGATCGAGAAGACCGTTCTCCGCAGCTTGAGCAAACGCCTCACCTGCTCCCCACAGCAGAGCTTCTAGCTCGACCATCTCCCCGACCGTGAACGCTCCTGGAGGATGCGGGATTTCGCGTACCCAGTAAGGTGGGTCGAACTGGTCCTCGTAGACGACCCAGTCCCCTGTCTTCGCATCGCGGTACCAACCCTCATCGGCATCAGGGACTTCGATCGGCTCGATCAGCATCCTCGACACACGCTCGAACATCTTCTCGCGTCGAGGTGCTGAGGCGAGGCGGTCCAGCAGCTCCAAGGCACGACGGCCCAGCAACAACCGGAGCTGGGGATCGGCTCGGGCAGCCGCTGTCTCTTCAATGACCTCGTCGCCCCACACGCCGAGACTAACTCCCTCGGTGGGGGCCTGTTCGAAGTAGAACTCTTCATCAGGTCGTGGCATCAGGCTCCAAAAGCGCGTGCGTAGTTGGCCTCCGCGAAGGGCCAGTTGGCGAGGTGTTCCAGAAAAGCCTTGGCGTACTTTCCTCGATCAGGGCCGTAGTCCAAGAAGTAGCTGTGCTCCCAGACGTCGAGAGTCAGAAGAGGACGCAGTCCATGACGCATTGGATTGTCTGCGTTGAGACCGGGCCACAAAAAGACTTCCCCGGTGTTGTCGGCCACAAGCCAGAGATAACCAGAACCGAAGATCGACTTCGCAGCTACAATGAAGGTTTGCTGGAAACCGTTTCCCCACTGGAGCAGCGCTTGACCGAGACCTGTCCTTCGTGAAGGAGTGCCCCCTCCCTTACGTTTCATCGAGTGCCACAAAAACGTGTGGTTGAACACCTGCTGAGCGTTGTCAAGCAACTCTCCTTCCGGTGCTTCCATGATGAGCTGATCTAACGGAAGATTGTTCCCGTGCCTTCGCGTAAGAGCGTTGAGTTTCTCAACGTAGCGGTGCTGCAACACCCCGTGGTGGATCTTGAGCGTCTTGGCGCTGATGAAAGGCTCCAAAGCGTTGTTGGCGTAAGGCAGTGCAGGAAGCTCGTAGGCCACGAGCGCAGTGTACCCGTTCCTGGCGCGTTACTGTCCAAAGCTGCTAGGTTTGATAAACGAGAGCCGCGTGAACTGTGCCTGATCCAACACCGATCGAAGGGTTTTCGGTCTACTACGACCGACATCAGCGGTGCTGGTGCTGGAAAGAACGCTACCCAGGCGGCAAGGATGAATCACCGAGCCCTCGTGTGTTCGCCGATGGCTATCGTACTCGGGGCCACGCATTTGCTGGACTCCGACTCGAACTGAACAACCGCCATGCTCGACAGTCCCAGCTCTACCCTCATCACGCTGTGCATGATCGTCAAAAATGAGGCGCACGTCATCGAACGGTGTCTCGCGAGTGTCAAGCCGTACATCGATCGATGGATCATCGTCGACACAGGCTCAACCGACGACACTCAACAGCGCATCCATGCTTCGTTGAAAGGTGTCTCCGGAGAGCTGCACCAACGTGCGTGGGTAAACTTCGGTCACAACCGCACCGAAGCTCTCGAACTTGCTCGCACTCTATGTCGAGATGTGGGGCACATCCTCGTCATCGACGCCGACGACACCCTTGATGCTCCGCACGGATTTCAGTGGGGCACCTTAGACATGGATGCGTACACGCTGCGCCACACGATGGCCCACATCGAGTTTCAAAGGGCCCAGCTTTTCTCGGCATCTAAGCCATGGAAGTACGTCGGAGCGGTCCATGAACATCCGGTGCTAGAGGGCGCGCAGGTGATCGGCTCGATAGACGAGGTAACGATCAGGATCGGCGAAGACGGTGCTCGGCGCCTCGGCGATAAGACCTCGAAATATCTCGCTGATGCCCTGCTCCTCGAAGAGGCGGTAGCTCAAGATCCAGGAGACATGCGATCACTGTTCTACTTGGCACAGAGTTATCGCGATGCTGAAAAGTTCGGAGCCGCGTATCAGCATTACAAGCAACGTTCCCAAGGTGGAGGTTGGGAGGAAGAGGCCTGGTACGCCTTGTACCAAGAAGGGTTGATGGCCAACGCTCTCGAAAATACGGCCGAAGCGATCGCGACTTTGCAAAAAGCCTTCGAACGACGACCCAACCGCCGCGAACCTGTAGTCGCGTTGTCTCGCCTCTATCGGAACCAAGGGAACTGGTCCATGGCCCGTCTATGGAGTCACTACGCTGTCTACGCCCCTTTCGATTTGAAGGGCGAACAACTCTTCGTTGAACCGGCATGCCACGGAGGTTGGCGTGCACTGGATGAGTTGTCACTCGTTGCCTTCGACCAAGGCGATCACAATGAAGCAGTCGTACTTTTTGAAAGGCTGCTTCGCGATCCATCGATACCTCCCGTGGAGCGGGACAGAATTCGTCAAAGCTTAGGTTCCTTGATCCCGTGTCCCGGCAGTGAACCTTACGAGTTGAGCGTCTCGGTGCCTCACACCTTGGAAAAGTTTTTGACTTGTTTCGCGAAACAAGAAGCTATCCAAAGTGCCATCCACCTCGGGAGCAGCTTAAATTTTGACATCTTGAAGGAAGTGGTTTCTGAGGTGACTTCTATCGACATAGAGGTCGTGTTGTGGAATGAGTTCACCGAAGATAAGAGCTACGAGCTGGTCATCCTCGACATCGCAGACATTCCACAACAGGCTCAATATTTGCCGGTCGCATGGCAGTTGCTCGGCGACGGCGGTTGGTTATTCATCAACAACATGCACCGCTGGCCTTATCGTCGACAAGTCGAGAAATTCTTGGCCTTAGTCGATCACCGTCGTTTCGATGTCCACGAACACACGCTCGATCATCATGGCCGCTATGGCTGGCTCCTCCGAAAATTCGACGTCGCTGATCCTGCTTGATAGGATCGAAGCCCTATGGGGAACAATCCAGGAGTTTCTGGTTACAACAACCAGGTCTACACCGTTGAGTTTGCCGTTCCTAGGAACTTGGACGGGATCACACTGGGTCCGGCCATTACAGTCCCTAAGGCGAACAACGACCCCCAGCAGATTTACCGGCCTCCCCTCACCGAAGAAAACCTTGGGCTGATCGACGTCGATTATGTCGTCGAAGCTTCTGGGCCTGAGCGTCTCGGTGCTCGTGGATGCAGGGTCGTCCACGTCGTCTGGATCGAGGCTCCCGTACTGTCCGATCCTGTGGGTGGAATTCAAGTCGTTGATAATGTCGATGGCTCCTTCACCCTCCAAGAAACCATCGATCTCATCCCCGCAGGATCAGCCCGGTTCTATCGCGATAAACCTTTCTTGGTGCCACAGGGTTCGATGCTCAGAATCTTCGGATTCACCAACGCCACAGGTACACCGATCAAAGTCCGTCTCACGATCGAGTACTGCGAAGACCTTGCCGCGGCACAGCAAGCAATCTGCGAATGTGAAGGCGGAGCCACGGGAGCCACAGGAGCGACGGGGGCAACAGGTGCAACCGGAGCGACGGGAGCAACAGGTGCAGGAGTCAACACAGATTCGTCGACGTTCAGCGGCGCCGACGTGATCATGAGCGATGACTCGGGCTCAGAACGCTACTTCGGTTTCAGTGCACGTCGTGTTTTGCCAAGTCAAAACAACGTGTCCGAATGGATTGGCTCGCTAATCCTAATGGACATCGGAGCGGAAAAATTCGTCTGCGATCCAGGACGTTTCACGTGCATCGTCATGCGGTCTGCCACGACGGTGACCGTCGACATCTTCATCGAAGTCGACACTGGGGGAGGTTTCGTTCGCACCATCATTGCCTCCGGTGTTGTCCTAACGGGAGGTGTCATCACCTTGATCACGCCAGCGCCCCTCGTCTCGTTCATAGCCACGGACATTGTCCGGATCGGCTTCTTCAACTCCGGAGTGGGTCCCATCACTGCAGACGTCGTTGCGGAAGTGCAGTTCACGTACCCCTAGAGGATCCTTCCAGGAGAGAGCCTCACGCGCCTCTCTCCTGACGTTTCCAGGAAAGAGCAACGCCGACAACCGAAACCTGCTGGGCTCGATCGTCGGCGCTCTGAGAGGCCTCCTGAGTCGATCTAGTAGAACCCTACGTAGCCAGGCCCGTAGGCACGGCCTCCTAGGCCTCCCAAGAAGCCGTACGGCCCGTAATAGCTCCCGTAGCCCCCATAGCCGTAGCCGTAGGGGTACCCATAGTACGGATACGGGTAGTACGGGTAGGGATACCCACCCCCGCCGCCATAGAAGACGCCTCCACGATGTCGTCCACGGCCGCCACGGCGTCCACCGCCACGACCGCGACCCCCTCTACCTCCACCTCCACGACCGCCTCTGCCTCTTGGATTAGCAGCACGAGCCGACGAAGCACGATGTTTGCTTTTCACCGGACTGCGGGCACGACGGCCGAAGATTCGATCGAGAATGCTCATGGGGCTTTTTCCTTCCGAAACAGTTTCCGTCGTTCAAAGAATAACTCCCCCGACCGCAGCCGGGGGAATCAATCGTAGATACGAGCCCTACTTCAGCAGACGGCTCTTGAGAGCCTGTGTCGAGACGTTGGGCAGCGAGTCAGCGGGCGGGTTGGGCCTCCGCGTATCTCCCAAAGGAGACGCAGGGGCCTTCGGGGTTCCTCCACGGGTTGCCTTGGTCACCTTCCCCGAAGCGAGGGGCTTTTTACGCGCGCCCTTCTTCTTGCTGCGCTTCTTGCCCTTCTTCTTCTTCTTCTTCTTCCGCTTGAACTGGATGACGCGTTCACCTCCGCGACCATCGAGTTTGATGATCGAAGAGCCATCATGGAGCGACGCAATTGCCTCGGCCTGCGGCTGAGTCGCAATCCCGTGCTCGATGAGCGCACCGTCGGAGCCGCGGACGTTGAAACTCCCGGGGTTGGCCTTCCGAGGGGGAGCCTTCTTCTTGGCGGTCTTCTTCTTGGTCGCCTTGGGCGTGGCGTCCGTCCGCGGATTTTCATCTCGCTTCGGGGGGGCCTTCTTCTTGGCGGTCTTCTTCTTGACGGCCTTCTTGACGACCTTCTTCTTGGCGGTCTTCTTCTTGACGGCCTTCTTGACGACCTTCTTCTTGGTCGCCTTCTTCTTGACGGTCTTCTTCTTAGCGCTCTTACGCTTCGTCTTGCGCTTCGGCTTGCGCTTCGTCTTGCGCTTCGTCTTGCGCTTGCTGCCGCGTTTCGTGGAGGTCTTCTTGGCGGTGCGCTTCTTACCGCGCTTCTTGGCGGGCTTCCGCTTGCTCTTCTTCTTTTTCGCTCTCATGGTCGTTTCTCCTGGATCGTCGTTTTATTTGGTGGCTTGCCGAAGTCCTAACGGAGCAGGCGGGCCTTGAGTTTACGAGTTTCTGTGGACTGAGGATACTCGCTGTCGGATGTCGAAGTCACGGCGGCCTCTGGGTTGACCGCTCGGACTTTGTGCTTGCGCTTCTTTTTCTGGGTGTCACTCATTTCAAAAGCTTCGCTTTCAAGCGTCCTACCGACATTGGCGGACGCGGAGGTCGACGTAGCAGGACAGCAGGATTGCTCATTCGCCCTACGCCGACTTCCTCGATCGAACTTTCGTAAAGCGCCAAAGCATCTTGCACTTCGGATTTATTGTCCCGGTTGCGAGCTTTGGCGTATTTGATCCCCGCCTTGTAGGCCCCCTCACAAGCATTCCTCGCGTGGGCATCGGTGATCCCTGCTCGGTCCCCCGCAATGGCCACCAAGCTTTGAGCCTCGGACAAGAGCATCTTGGTCTCTTGGCCAAACTTCTTCTGATTGGCTTCGGTGGCGTAGCCATGGGCTACACCAGCATCGAATGAGGCTTCGACACTTCGACGAATCGCTAGTTCGGTCTCCCCTTTTTCGATGTCCTGAGCTGCAAGTGCTAAGCGGGACCGTGCAACCTCAGCTTCCACCGAGGCTTGCTGACGAAGTTCCTTCGTCTTTTTTTCCGATCCCTGCATCAGGTCCGATTCCACCAGTCTTTCGCGCTTCCGTGCTGCGCTTGAGGTTTCCGCTGCCCCATGCCTCCTGGGAACCTAACACTTGAAGTGTCAATCCCCAAAGCCGACACCGAAGAAGGGGGATCGATCATGGAGCGACCATCCGGCCAATGCATTCCTTCGACGGTGATCCGTCGCTCGTTGCGGAGGACAGCAAGGTTGATCGCTGGATTCCAGGCCAAGGGACGATGACTGGCTTCAATGTGCGCTGGAAGCCTCTGGCCCTTGATATCCGTCGTTCGGTAGAGCTTTTGACCGTTGGCGATGAGGGTCCTGATTGGGGCATGGCGGGGCTCCCAGTTGATTCCCCGGTCTCGCGGCCCCAGGCCACGTCGTCCCCCGACAAGCGACGTCGTGCTGGTGCCGTACAAGCCGTCGTTGTACTCGCCGGACGCTTGAAGATCAGCCAGTTGCTTGCGGAGAGGGGCTCCTGCGCTAGATGTCGCCAACGAAGTATCCATCTCAGCCATGACCAAGGCACTCCCCAGAAGCGCCCTCAAGAAGCTGTCCGTTCCTTTGAAAACGTAGGCGCCCTGAGGGTTGTTGGCGTCGAAGAAGGTTCCCGGCATCGGGTAGTTCTTGGCGTGGAGCGCTGATGCAGCCCAGGGATAGCCTTCATCGTTGGCCGTCCGGTAGCTCCAAGGAGACCCGACCCT
>SDBU01008692.1_pt1 | contig 11496 bp, 15 predicted proteins | sample 2277071 | NCBI WGS metagenome assembly SDBU01 (sample SAMN10397929, study PRJNA504765) | marine sediment metagenome | isolation source: marine sediment core GS08_GC12, 126 cmbsf | place: Arctic Ocean: Gakkel Ridge, Loki's castle | collected 2008 | reverse complement strand
GCTATTACGATCCATTCCAATGCGAGCGATCAGCCCAGGAGCTGCGTAATCAGGGCGTCCCGATGCAGGAATGGCCGCAGACACAAGCGAGTATGGTACAGGCATCGGAGACGTTGCAGGGGCTGATGAAAGCCGGCCAACTCGAGCTTTACGAATCAACGGAACTCCGGCGGCACTTATTGAACACCGCAGCGAAAGAAACCCCGCGGGGCCAGCGGATCACGAAGATGGGATCCGACAGTCGCAAGATCGATCTCGTCGTTGCCCTGGCCCTGGCGGTGCAGGCGGCACACGAAAAGTTCCTGATGCAGCGAAAGATCGATATGAGCATGTTTGGAGGTGGTGGAAAAAGGGCATTTAGTGTAACCGATGTAACGAGGACCAACTGGTGAACATTCAAGAACGAAAACGTCGGGTATATTCGGCAATTATGGACTTTCTCGGCTCCCAGGGAGGTCGGGAAAAGACCGACACCGAATTGAAGGCTGAGGCCGAAGCTCTTGTCAAGCGGGGCCTGTCGGGTGATGTGGACGCGCTCAGGACGATTGTCGAGTTGACGGAGGACGATGACGATGTTAATTCGGCATAGAGGGACGAACGCAATCGTGAAAGTACCCCTGGGGCCTCCCCCTTGTCGTCGCCGACGGGAACGCCCGACTTACGTCGATCCCAACTGTTGGGTAATCACAATGGCCGAGGGTCCCGAGGAACAGATAGAGCTTACACGCAGGGGCTTTGAAATCTGCGAATAAACTGAATACAACTTTTTGGAGTATCATCATGACGACAACGGAACAACCTGTAATCGACAACCTTCCCCCACACCCAGGGCCTGAGCCTTACGAGGCGGCGGCCAAAGCGGAGCGTGCTAAAATTGAAGCGGCTTCTGTCGCCTGGCGCGCTAAGCTCAACGCCAGCGAGGCGGCGGCTACCGAAGCGTACAGGGCGAAGAAACGAGCAGCACGGGACGCCCGGGCGAAAGTCGCGAATCAACTTTCGAAAGCTGACGCGGTTGACCTTGCCGCGGCCTTGCAGATGAAGCTGCAAGAGGGTCACGGCAAAGTTGAAACGGCTTGCAAGAAATGCTTTTCCGTCTGGGAACAATACGCAGGTGTCAAGCATGGCGACCGTGGGAGGACGGGCACAAGTCTGCCTGCACTTACGACGGCCTACTTAGGTGATTTGGAAGTGACGAATATCGCTCAAATCGTACAGGGACATGAGAAGAAAATTGAGGATACACTCGAACATATCGATCATCGGACGCGGACGTTGGAAGGAAACATCAAACTGATAAAGTCCGGCGCGCAAATCCTTTAATTATAGGAGATACATTATGAGCTATAACACATTCACCTTCAATCCCGAAAGTGATGACGAGCAATTTGAATACGACAAGGTTAATGGCGTCCCACGGGACGAAATCGAAGACAATCCACACGCCCTTGCGCGGCTGTCCCACCAGCGGCACCTTGACGCGTTTATGGGTAATCACGAAAAAGATAGTCATACTTTCATTTGCCCGAACCCCCCCCCGAAAGGAGTTGAACCGTGACTACAGTGGACACACAACTAGGTGAGGCCCGTGCTTTAATCCAGCGGGGCTGCACCAAGCATATCGACGCTCGAATTGCGGCCAAGCGTGAACGTTTTCACGCAAGCGGCCATGCGACAAGAACCAACGGGGACGGCTCACCGTTCTCAGTCAAACTCTTTGGAGACCAGCACATGAATTCACCAGAATTTGCACTATTCAGCGAAGCACAGAAAAGCGTTATCACCGACTGCCGAGAGAAAGCAATTTCGTTGTTCGCAGAGATGGAAGCGGGCACGGGCTTTGAGGGCACAGAAATTGGCTCATTACTCGCCGACCAACTCCGGGAAGCGGGTTTTGACGCGAAGCAAATCCGGCGGGCATTATCCGACGGGGAGCGTGAGCAGGCGGGCCTTGTGGAATAGTTTTATCTTCTGACCATTGCCGCTGCGTAATCCCAGGCTCATTGGGTATAGGTCGTGGCGGGATAGTCTCCTTGTATAGCCTGGTCTCAGTTCGTTACTGGGGCTGGGTTTTGCCGGCGGCCCCTTGTCTTTGAAAACCAACGACCCCAAGGTCGCCCCCCTATTGAGGAGGTCGTGGGAACTGCGATACATGTCCGCAGGTTAGGCATTTCATCTGTTGGAGTGTTTGGCCCTCTCTACGCGGGATCACTCTATGGCTCGTTGCCCCCTGGCTGGGACATTTGGGGTTTTCGCAGGGTTTCGTAACAAAGGACCGGCCTTTTTCTCCCGTGCACACGTTGGTTTCTCCTACGCAGAAGTTAAGGATAGAGTTTGACTGTATCATATCCCGTTTTTGCTGATATGCAACGGTTTCCCGGTGGACTCCGGATTCAAGGCGTTGGCTGCCACTGACCGATAGTTGGCTGAAACGCACTTGATGAAGGAGCTTATCATGGCGGCAAGTTGGCTGACACCGGCGGAAGCGGCGGCAATGATGAAAGTATCGGTCAGAACGTTACGTAGGAAGATCCAGCGGGGCGAAGTGGCGGCCAGAACATCGGACAATGGCCGCCAGGAGGTACGTGTCGATACAATGGCTGCCAATGGCGGACAAGTGGCGGTCAATGAGTCCCACCTGGCGACGATTAACACCGGACTTGCGAATCGCCTGGCCGATCACGCTGACATGGAGATTGCACGGTTTGAACAGACATGCCGACGGGTCGAGCACGACCTGACCAGGTCGAGGCGTATCGGGGCAATGGGCTGGGTGCTGGTATTCGTCCTGTTGGCCGGCGGAATAGGAGCTGCATGGAAGGGTGCCCGGATCCTGGCCCAGGCCGAATCACAGGCCGAAACCGCCCGTGTACGGGCCGAAACGCTTCAAGCCGACCTGAGTATCGCCCGGACCGAGAAAGACGCTGTACGCGTGAGTCTGGCCACGATAAACGACGCCTTACAGGAACAGACAGCAGCGACCCGGGATAAATCCGCCGAAGTCCGGATCTTGCGGGCGGAACTGGCCCGGAACCGGGCAACGGCAGGGCAGGCGACGTGGATCCGGCAGGTCTTGGGAGCGTTCTATCAGGCAGGCCAGGTAACAACGCAGCCAGCCAGTGCGAAGCCCCTGCGGGCGGAAGAATATTGATCTGGAGTCATAACCGCAGTATAATTGGGATACTCATGCTAGAAAACAGGAGCACCTAATGGACAATTTGTTCAAGGTACTGGGCCGCTTCTTTACAAGGGATGTTTTCTACATATTCTCAGGCCTCTGCATCCAAATGGCGCTGGCTTATAATTGGACTGTAAAATGGCCTGATATCAGCGTCCCCGCAGGATCCGTAGGTAACGCCATTTTCTCCTTGGGCATGGCCTATATACTTGGTTTCACCGCCAAAGAGATTTTCGGGTTCGCCCGCATAACCGTCGAATCACATTACTGGGAGCCGGGGTGGGGGGCGCTGTGGCTTTACAGACGGCACCAAAGACCCGCAAGAAGGTGGAAACAGCCAGTGCATTTCAACTATTGGAACGCGTCCGAATCTCTCGCTACAATGGAAGAAAGCGTCCGGAGTCGATACGACCGAATTAACAACCTGGTGCATGTTTGCTCAACCGTAGGCACAGCCCTGATCATATCTGGCATCGTGTGCTGCATCAAGTTGTACTGCAAGCTCGTTTCCGATAAGCCTTCCCAGGAGGCCGCCGAGGCCGGAAAAGACATCATAATTGTTTACGTGGTGTACATTGCCATTACCATACTGGGCATCATGCTTATTGCGATGTCCCGATTTCAGGCAGTGCGGAGGCTGGATTTTCTATCTTATGTCATAAAAAGGGAGCAACGAGACAATGGGTGACAACACTGTTTTTGCCATTAGCGCGGATAATGCTGTGGAAGTCTTCAAAGAAGTCGTTGTGAACGAGCGTATTGGTTTAGTGGCGACATACTTGGATCGTGACGTCGAGATGTTCCCCTTATCCAGGGATGTTGGCGACGTGGAACAAATTAAGGATATACTGAAGAGACTTAGCGTAGACTACCAGATACGTTAAAGTCGAGTAAATAATCATCCTGAAGGTAATCGGGGTTTTGGTCGCCTGGATCCTCGGGGCGCTTGCTTATGCCTGGATCCGGCAACGGCGGGGGTGACAGCAATTACAACGTAACCCGCGGTCCCGGGCCAAAAAAGGGGGGTTGACAGCCCGTGGTATGATATGTACTGAGCGATAGATGATTATGATTACTCGAACCAACGGTTACAACCAGCAGGCAAAGAGGTTTCTGACGGTCTCTAAGAAAAAGTATTTTGCAACGGTAGGCCGTCTAGTGGCCTTCTGTGGCCGGGTTTGGGGTCCCTGCCTCTTGACAAAATCGGATCATGTGGTATAATCGGGGTGTAGGGTAATATTATTGCGTTGGGGTAACTTCACTCTCTTATTTTCCGGGGAGATTCTATGACTGCACTGAAAGAATATCGCACACGGCGGGGTTTATCGCAGGTACAGCTTGCCGTGAAAAGCGACGTCTCGACGTTCACAATTCACCGGGCCGAAGCGGGCCAACGACTGACCAGCTTGACCGAAGAGAAGCTCGCGGACGCCCTGGGGGTGCAGCGGGTTGACCTATTCTCTGAGGCCGATTCTGCGGGATAACGCGCTGAAGGTTTCTTTTTATTTTCCCCGATTTTATGTTGACACGGCCTAGGATTTATCAAGATAATGCAAATGTTGCAATCGGAATGTAATGTCAGCGATGGAGAAATGAGATGCCCAGAGCAATCCTGTTAAAAGACGCGGCGGCGGTCATCGGAATTCCCTACCGTACCGCCGCGTATTGGGTCGAGACCGGGGTCATCCGCCCGAAGGGGTATGTAGGTAAGAGCGGGGCGGAAATTCCTTTCACTGTCAAAGACGTCCGCGAGCTGGCGATACTGGCGCAGCTTCGGGAAGTGTTGCCACTGCAGGCTCTCCGAAAAGCTCTGAAGTACCTGCGCGGTTTGGGGCACAATCCCCTCAGTACGGGTCGTTTTGCTGTACTGTCCGGTCCCCGCGGCAAACGTCGTCTCGTCAAGATATGCGACGACGGGACCGCGCTGGAGCTATTGACGCGGCCGGGTCAACTAATCTTACCTCTTGAGGATATCGATGAAACCAAGCTCTGATAAAAGTGGGACCGCAACGGGTGCAACCGCGGCGGTCCTGAGAAACAAATTCGTGAAGCGTGAGCATAAAGTTACCCGCATGGACATACGGTGTCAACACAAATCCCTCTGTTTTCTTTGTGGGCAGTCACACACTTCGAATACGACTCTAGTACGACTCGACGTTGCAGAGGTCGAGCGGCTGATCTGCGAATTCTGCGCGAATGAACTCCCCGAGGCAATTCACTTTTCAAAGGTGCATACTAATGATTTCAACAACGACGAATGTGAACGGACTCGAACCACAAGAACTGGCCCGGATGCTCGAGAGCAAGGGCTTAAAAGTAGTCAAGCTGGCGAACGGCAATTGGGTAGCGCAGTGCCCGGCCCCGAAACACGAGGATAGTCAACCATCTTTCGGGTTCGGCCCCGGCAAGTCAGTCCCAACCGTTGGTTTCTGTCAGGGGTGTAAGCGCGAGCTCCCCGAACTGTTGGAATACCTGGACTTACCACGTGTGACCAAACCGGCCACGCCGAAGCGGTCGCAACCCAAACCCGAGAGGCGACACCAATACACCGATCAGGCTGGCGTGGTGTTGTTCGAAAGCCGCCGAACCCCCCAAGGTAAATGGATGCTATACCGGCCCGACGGGAACGACAACACGATTTGGGGCATGGCGGCAGACTGGTACCGACAGGCCGAAAACGGCGATTGGTACAGAATAAAAGGCGATGTGGCGGACCCGGCAAATAACGGTTACCAGTGGTTCCCTGAATGTCCGTTGGTACCTTACGGCCTGGCGGAATTGACGGCGGCGGATAAATCAGAAACGTTATGGCTGCCCGAGGGGGAAGGCGACGTGGACACGTTGCGAGCGTTGGGCCTTACCGCGACCACAAACCCGACCGGGGCCGGAAATTGGGACAAGATCAAGTACGATTTTGTCGAGGGGCACCCGGTTGTAATTTTGGGCGACGCCGATACTGCCGGCAGGAAGCGTGTCGAGGGCCTACTTCGGAAGCTCCCCGAACACAAGCCGGCGGCGGTCAAGGTTGTATGGCTGCCGGGCCAGGCGGAACGGGACGACGGATTCGACGTTTCCGATTGGCTGCGGAACGGCGGGTCGAAAGAAGAACTGTTGAAGATTATGGAAAAAGCTGTAATACCCACAGAGGGCGTCAAACCGTCCGAAGTGAAAATCAACCTGAAGCTGCCGGAAGGCAAATACCTCGATGATATCGGTAACGGCGAACGGCTCATTCATTGGTTTGGGGACAAGATCAGGCACACGGTTCAATTCGGCTGGTTAAGCTGGACCGGCACACACTGGAACAGGGAAGGCGGTGAACGTGCAGTCGAGGGAATGGCCAGTGTGACCGCACGTCGGATATATCACGAAGTGGCCGCGTGCATAAGTGAAAAGGCCGGACTTGCAATGGCGGCCCATGCGAAGCAATCGGCGAAACGATCGAATATCAGCGGGATGATGTTTTGTGCCCGAAGCATGGAACCGATCGCGATCGACGCCAAGGACCTGGACTGCGATCGCTGGCTGTTCAATTGCAAGAATGGGACCATCGATCTTCACACCGGCAAGATGCACAAGCACAATCCCAAGGACCTGCTGACGCAATTCGCACCCGTCACATTCTTGGCTGACGCTCAATGCCCGCGGTGGATGGAGTTTCTTGACCGCATTATGGCCGGGCAAAAAAGTCTGATCACATACCTTCAGAGAATGTTGGGGATGTGCCTGACCGGCGATATCGGTGAACAGATATTGCCCATGTTCATCGGCCCGGGTGCAAATGGCAAGAGCACGCTGCTCGATACAATCATCGGAATCCTGGGAGATTACGGTTGCGAGGGGGCACCGGACATGCTGTTGATACGCCGGCAGGATGCACACCCAACGGAGAGGGCGGACCTATTCGGTAAACGGTTGGTAGTGACCTCGGAAACCGCACCCGGACGCCGACTGAGGACGGAGCTGGTCAAGAAGCTGACGGGCGATCTATGGATTAAGGCCCGGTATATGCGACACGATTTCTTTCAGTTTGAACGCACCCATAAGGTCCTGATCTCGACCAATCACGAACCGATAATACCCGACAGCTCTCTGGCGATGTGGAGGCGGATAAAAAAGATACGGTTCGACGTGGTGATACCACCCGAGGAACAAGACAAGAACCTGTCGGCCAAGCTGAAAAAAGAATGGCCGGGCATCCTGATTTGGCTGCTCGAAGGTTGCCTGGACTGGCAGGAAAACGGGATCGGCGAACCCGACGAAGTACGCCAGGCAACCAAAGAATACCGCCAGCAAGAAAACCCCCTGGCCGAATTCTTTGAAGATCGCTGTCAATTCGGGACGTTACTTTTCGCGTCAAACCGGGCGCTGTGGGACGAATACAACGAATGGAGCAAAGCAAACGGTGAAAAATATCCACTGGTTAAGAAGCGGGAATTCAGCAAATACTTACCAGATTACGGATGTGAACCCGAACGAATCTGGGATGGGAAAAATCAGGTGCGAGGATGGACTGGAGTCACCATCAAACAAGCACAAAGACTAGAGCAAAAACAAGACGATGATGCGCCATTTTGAACGCTTAGCAGACACAACAGACAGACGCAGACGGCGTTTCCTATATAACACCTGTATAGGCGCACAGCGCGCGCCAACTAGGAAGTGCTGTCTGTATCCGTCTGTAGCGTCTGTAACGGCTAAAATATGAATGTGGGACAGATATTTATAAACAACGTTCACAAATTCAGGCCTGCACCTGCCTGGGTTTGGGCTTTGGGATCCGGGCGTCGGGCTATATTCTCCCGGCGCTCGGTCTAATATTACGCCGGCTTCAACGGGACGGGGGGGGGCGCTGCCGCGGGCCTGACGAGTACACAACGGCACTCGCACAGAATACGATGAATATACCCAACGGAGGCCGTTAAGATAATTGATAAAACAAAGTGAATTGCCCAATTTAATTTGCTTTTGTCTGATAAGTGTGGTATACTTAGGGTGTTACAACACGCTTATTGGAGGTAAGGCAATGCGAAAGGCTTTCAGTTACTTGCGGGTGAGCGGCGGCAGTCAGATAAATCAGGGCGGTTTTCCACGTCAACGGGAGACGGTTCTGCGGTATGCCAAGGCATCGCGGGTCGAGCTGGTCGATGAGTTCCTGGACGGCGGCGTGAAGGGCACAACGGCGGGCGACGATCGCCCCGGGCTGGCAGAGCTGATGTACCAGCTTGCGGCTGATGGTGTTAGTCTGGTACTGGTCGAGCGCGCCGATCGGCTCTCGCGGGATTTAATGGTAGGTGAGCTGATACTTAAGAGTTTCCGTGATTTGGGAGTGCAGGTGGTTGCGGCTGACAGCGGTACTGACTTGACCGTCAGCGACGCCGAACCCTCACGGGTATTAATCCGACAAATGATGGGTGCAGTGGCTCAATACGATAAGACCCTATTGGTTTCCCGGATGCGAGCCGGAAAGCTACGCAAGAATAAGGCCCTGGGGCGGTCTTGTGAGGGTGTCAAGCCGTTCGGGGCCCTACCCGGTGAGGATGAGACACTGAAGCGCCTCAAGGAACTGGCACGAAAGCTACCGGGCAAGAAACGCCTCGGCTCATACAAGATAGCGAACATCTTGAACGACGAGGGCAGAGCAACGCGGTCAGGCAAGCAATGGCATGGCGTAACAGTCAGGCAGATACTTGAGAGAGGCTCGAAATGAGCTTTCGACGTACCAGAACATGGATTATTCCACAGGATGCAACAGCGGGCAAATGTGAGCCCCTGCCAGCAACCTGGGGGCAACGGCTACGGGGGATAGGGTGATCGAAATGAAGCGAACCGAGCCGAAAATAGGCGGCGATATCATGCAGCTGGTCGCTGGTTTGCTGGCCATGATCAAAGAGAGCGGGCCTGTACCAAATTGTGACCGCCGACACTGGAGGCCGAGTAAAATGACCAAACCCAAGCGGGGATACAAAGTTGGTACATGGCCCAACGATATAATCGGGCCCAATCCCGTCCGTGGTGGATGGCAGGTCGGCTTCCGAATTGAGACGTTGCGACACTGTATTTCTATCGTTAATGAGATGAAACAATATTGGCAGCTGACCCTGCGGCAGGTCTATTACCGGTTAGTGGCGGCAGGGCACGTGGGGAACAAGCCGACAGAGTATAAAAAGGTGGGCCACGTGATAGCAAAGGCACGGCTTCAGGGTCTTATTAAGTGGGAGGCTATTGAGGACAGAAACCGCCCGTTCCACAGCGGCAAATCTACCGGATGGGATAACGCTCAACAGTTTATCAGCCAACAAACGCGTGGTGTTCTGGTCGGCTATCACCGTGACATATTCCAGACACAAACCGAAGCGGTCGAACTGTGGATTGAAAAAGATGCATTATCATCACTGGTCAAAAGCGTAGCTGAGCCGTATGGCGTCCACGTCGTGGTCGGTAAGGGTAACGCGTCGCTATCATGTAAACACGAGGCCGCGGAGCGGATACGAGAGCGTAGTCCGGGACACTGGATGGACTTGACCGGCGATGAAAAGGTGTCGAAACATACCACCATTCTGTACTTTGCCGACCTGGACCCGAGCGGTTGGGATATGCCCCGGCAGGTGGGGGAGACACTGTTCAATGAGATGGGCGTGCCCCGCAAGGACGTGACTATTAAGCGGTGCGCACTGACACCGGAACAGGTGATGGAGTACAATCTGCCACAAAATCAGGGGGCGATCAAGGTAAACGACAGCAACAAGGACAGCTATCAAGCAATGATGATCAAGGCCGGGCACCCGCCGGATATGGCCGTCGAACTTGACGCACTACCGCCTGATGTATTTACCGACATGGTCAGATCGACAATTGAAGATCACGTCGATCTTGAGGCGATAGCACGTGAACAGCATCAGGGAGAGGACGACCAGGTCGCTATCGAGGACGTCTGCCAAGTGGTAGTGGACGCCATCGAAAACCTTGACCTTGACATAGGATAGTGATACAATACCACCAGCGCCGTAACCTTTGCGGCCGGGCCTGAGTGCCCGTATATATAGGATTGCAAAACATGGTTGCTAATCGACATCGTAGCACAGACAGCTATCGCGGGCGAACCCCTGAAGCTCGAGCCAAGCAGACCGCAAACTTGAAACAGGGGCGTCGGAAGCCACAGATTGCCGCACGTATCGCCAAACCCCTGCCGATCAAAGGCCTGCCAATAGCCGTCTTCGCAGAGAAACATTTCTACCTACCTGAGACTCGCAAACCGATTGTATTACTGCCCTGGCAACGACAGATTTTCGCCGACATGTTCGACGGGGAACAGGAGACCTGGCCGACGTTGGCGGTCCTGGGGATGTGCAAGAAATCCGGCAAGAGCACAATGGCGGCAATCGTTGCTTTGTGGATGCTGATAAACCGGCCCTTTGCTGAGATTTATGTCGTTGGCCCGGACAAGGAACAAAGTCAGTTGGTCGTCTTTGAGAAGATAGCCCGGGCCATTCGCCTGCACCCTGAGTTAGCGAAGACGTGTAAGGTTGGGGCCGATGCGATAGTCCACGAAAACGAAGGAGCTATCCGGGCCTTGGCATGTTCAAAAACCAGCGCCGGCCTGAATCCTGACTTGGTGATTCTCGACGAATTATGGCAATTTACGAGCACCGAGGCCCGCCGCACAATCGACGAGTTGACCGTCGTCCCCGGGAAGTACTCCATGACTCTGATCGTGACCTACGCCGGCTATACCAGCGACGAAGATTCTCATCTTTGGAAGTGGTACAAACGGGGCAAGGACATTACGGAGGGCAAAGAAGACCCGGACCCGAAGTTTCTTTTTGTTTGGCGAACGGATTACCAAGATATACCTTGGGTCAACCAGAAGTATCTCGACGGCCAAAAGAAACGACTAAGCGATTCGTCCTTTCGACGATTCCACCAAAACCAATGGGTCGAATCCGAGGAGGCGTTCATCGACCGCGGCACAATCGCACAGTGCACCGTCCCGGGGATGCTGAGAGGACGTCCGCACAGCGGGCGGGTTACGATTGGCGTCGATATTGGTCTGAAAGATGACTGCAGCGCCGTTGTTGTCGTCGGGGCATCCGAGAACGCCGGCAAGCTGTCGGTGGTCGATCACAGGCTGTTCCTACCGATCCGGGGCCAGACAATGGACCTGGGCAAGACGGTCGAGGCGTCGGTGCTGGAGTTCAAGAGCAAATATCACATTGAGCTTTGCTATTACGATCCATTCCAATGCGAGCGATCAGCCCAGGAGCTGCGTAATCAGGGCGTCCCGATGCAGGAATGGCCGCAGACACAAGCGAGTATGGTAC
>SDBU01008691.1_pt1 | contig 11496 bp, 9 predicted proteins | sample 2277071 | NCBI WGS metagenome assembly SDBU01 (sample SAMN10397929, study PRJNA504765) | marine sediment metagenome | isolation source: marine sediment core GS08_GC12, 126 cmbsf | place: Arctic Ocean: Gakkel Ridge, Loki's castle | collected 2008 | reverse complement strand
CTCTGCCATTATATTTTACCTGGTTCAGTGCGATGCTACCATACCCTCTTTACCTTTAGACCTTAATAAAATTAAACTGAGAGCGACGGCTAGCGTGCTAATTATTACACAGATTAATAAGGCTAAACTATAACTCCCGGTTACATCAAAGATACTTCCGGCTAGAGGTGCTCCTAAGGCCCCTCCAACTGTGCTAAAGAGCATGAGGGCACCGAAGATCAAGGTATCCCTGCCTATCATCACCCTGAACCCGGGATCGCACAGCCTGCACATCTCGGCCACCTGGGTGAGATCCCCCGAGCTGTCTTTGATCCCTGCGAAATTCGGGATCTCGCGCGACATCGAGGCCAGGGTCTGAGGGGTCAACGCCACCCCACCCGTGCGGCCTGGATTGTTGTAGCAGAAGACGGGGATCTTGACCGATCGGCAGATGGCCTCGAAATGTTCCCTGAGCTCCTCCTGGCTGGGGGTGATGAAGAACGGCGTGATGATGGAGACCGCATCGGCTCCAGCCGCTTCGGCATATTGGGTGAGCTCAATGGATTCCCTGGTGGTGATGGCACCGGTGTTGGGCATCACGAAGACCCGTCCGTCGGCCTCCTCTACGGTGATGTCAGCGAGCCTCTTCTTCTCCTCCGCGGTGAGAGCATAGAACTCCCCCTGGCTTCCCGCCGGCAGGATCCCGTTGACGCCCGCATCGATCAAGAAGTTGACGGCCTGCCTGAATGCAGGCTCGTTTATCTCCTCGTTCTCGTCGAACGGCGTTATGACTGCCGGGATGATTCCTCCGATCTGTTTCTCCATGGGTTCCATTGACTCCTTGTCTCATTCGATTTCGACCATCCGGCCCATCATACCGCCGCCCCGTGGAGAAGTCAACCCAAGGGCTGCGCCACCTCTATCCGGGTCAGCTCCGTGAGCTCGCCGCCGGACAGGCCCAGGAGCAGCCTATATTCTCCCTCCCGCACATCGGACGGCAGGAAAATGTGATGCTGATCCCGAACCACCTCTCCCGCCTCCCACTCCGTGACGGGGTAGCGCCCGTCCACCGGGCCGCCCTGACGGCTAGCGATGACCTCCCCCTCGTCGCCGACCAGCCTCAGACTCAGCGTGACGTCCCGCGACGGCTTCTCCGCAGCCTGCCAATACAGAGACAAGTGAACCACGTCCCCGGGGTGGAAGATCTCCCTGCCCTCGCAGGGCTGTCCCAACCTGCATAGGTCATAGCCCAAAAGCCGCAGCGGCCCCAGCTCCGCTCCCGCCAGGTGCTCCATCCGCAGCGCCTCGATGGGCGGCGGGGACGCCACCCGCTCTATCTGGATCGCGCCCAGAAGGACCCGCGTGTCCACCAGCTCCCCCCCCTCAAGGACCGGCAGACGCTCGCCCGTCTCCAGGTCATACATCCCCACCTCGAGTTCCGCCCGGCCGGGCGACGTCCCCGGCTCGACCAGGACGCCGTAGTTGTCCTCCACGCCCTCCCCTTCCTCCCAGGTAGTGGTCAACCGTGCCCCCCCCACCGGCTCTGCGTCGCGCTGTCCCACCACCTTCCCGCCCTCGTCCAGCAGGTGGACGAAGACCTTATAGCGCCGCTCGATGGGCCCCCGAGCCTGCCAATAAAGCGCGATCTGCAAGATATCGCCAGCGCGCACCTGCGGCGTGAGCAGCGTGTATCCCACCAAGGTCACCTGATCGCCCAGGTTGGCGCTCACCGCATGTTCCGGCCGGCTGGAAGGCGGGGCCTTCGGCAAGGCGTAAACCACGAAGCGCACGTTGCCGTACCAGGTATCGCTGGCTTTGTAGGCGTACCCACCCAGCCAACCCTCGATGAAGCGATCGGGGTCGCTCTCATCGGTGGCCCAAAGGACGGCGAACACGCGCCGTCCTGCGTGATCATCCGCCAGGCCCTCCAACTCCTCCCGGGTGAGCTGGGGGTCGAGTGGGCGGCCCCCGGGCAGCAGATAGACGTCCAGGTCGCCCCCATAATAGTAGGCGAAGATCTCCACCTGTCCGGGGGCGTTGAGCAATATGGCGTCGCCTGGCTGCGCCGCCGCCTCGACGTAGCGGGCTATTGCCCGGTAGTCATCCCTCGCGCACCTGGGATCGAAGTAGTATGCCCCCAGGGACTGCGCCGATGTGGCGACGATCACCATCGACAGAGCCCCCGCCAGGATCAAGCGCGGCGCGCGCCATCGCCCTGCCCAGGCGAGCGCGACCACTCCCCGGCCCACCAGGAGCAGATAGCCAGGCGTGGCCAGAAGGATGAACTTCGGGTTGTACATGGGCCGCCCCTGCGAGAGGGCGTACATGACGACCACGGGGACGACGAAGCACAGCGCGGCCAGGGCGACGGGAAAGGCCCTCGGTCGCCAGGGCCGCCCCTTCAGCCACCAGGCCGCCACACCCACGACCAGCAGGAAGGCGAAGGCCGCCATGGCGGGCGCGAGATAGGCGGAATCCGCCGAAAGCCCCAAGCTGAAAACCTCCAGCACCCGACCAGCCAGCTCGCGGGCGCCGAATCCCTCGCTCACCGCCGGCCAGCTCCGAAGCTGGCCCAGCGTCAGCAGCAGCCAGGGCGCGAAGGCGCCCACCACCATCGCTTGAAGGGCCGCCCAGATCGCGAAGGCCCTCCAGCGGCCTCGGCTCCCGCCAGCCAGCCAAACGAGGAAGCCCAGATTCTGGGCCAGGAGGACCGTAAACCCGAAATAGTGGCTGTAGAGGCACCCCACGGCGGCCGCGACACACAAGGCCGCCGGAAGAAGCGGGCTGCCCCTCTTTCCCAGCCGCTCCAACAGCCACACCATGAGCAAGGTGGACAAGGCGCCCAGGAGGGCCACCAGGATGTACATCCGCGCCTCCTGGGAGTAATACACCTGGAAGGGAGAGATGGCCGACAGGAAGGCGGCCGACAGGCCCACGGCGCTGCCCCACAGCTTGCGGCCCAACCCGAAGGTCGCGGCCACCAGCAGCGTGCCCAGGAGCGCGGACAGGCCCCGGATGGCCGCCACGCTGGTGCCCAAAGCCGCCGTCCAGAAATGGAGGAGATAATAGTACAGGGGCGGATGGATGTCCTTCGCCGCCCCCCAGGTGATGGCCGTCAGGCTGCGCCCCGAGAGGGCCACGCTGGTGCCCTCGTCGGCCCACATGCTCTGTCCATCCAGCCGGAAGAACCTCAGGCCCGCCGCCAGGATCAAGACGGCGGCCAGGGCCGCCCAGACCAGCCAGGGACGGGACCCGGCTTTCATCCCTCGCCGCGCCCCAGGGAGAGCGCCCACGCCCCCGCGATGCCCAGCCCCAGGAGGCCCATGGCCAGCGCGCCCAGGACCCTCTCGGTCCGGCTATGAACGACCACCCCATCCACCGCCGGCGCCCCGTCCTCCACCACGAGGGTGACCCTGTGCTCCCCCGGCCACCAGTCGCTCGCCAGGGGGACATGGACGCCGTACGTCTCCCGGGGGTCTTCCAGATCCAGGCGAGCCGCGGGGCCGCCGTCCACGATGGCCAGCAAGCCCCCCCCCTCCGGGCCGGTCCGGGTCACCAGGTCGGCCCCCGTCCCGTAGAAGCTGAAGCTCACCAGCTCGCCGCGGGATCCCGTCCTGAGGCCGCCCAGGGACGCCTCCGCCACGGCCACATCCCGCCAGCCGGACGAGTAGGCCAGGGCCCAGTGGGATTCCTGGTGGAAGCCGGGGCCCAGGGCGGGTGGCCGCCTGGCCGCATCGGCCAGGGCGCCATAGACGGGAAGGGGACGAAAGTCGGGTTCCACCATGCGGAAGTAATAGAAAGGCTGATTGATCTCGTAATCGCCGGGGCGGCGGAAGAACCAGTAGCACATGACCCCCATCCAGGGCCATTCCTCGTTGGCGCGGCGGTAGGCCGCCACCGCGTAGCCAGCCTGCTGTTCCTCGCTGACCCGCCCGTAAGGCGCCTCCATGCTCGGCGGAGCCGCGTTCCAACCCGCTTCGGACACCCAGATAGGCTTATGCTCGTCCCCATGTTGGACCATGATCTCGCGGATGAGGATGGGCCGGGAGAAGTTCGTCCGCTCAGGATCCACCCGCCTGTCCCCCGGGCCCGTCCACAATCCATAGGCCATCACGGACATTATGTCGAAGTGATCCTTGGCCCCGGCGGCGTACATGCGCTCCAGGAAGGCCAGGTCGTTGAGGTTCTGGGGGCCCGTCTCCAGCGTGGGGGCCAAGCCCGCGGCGAGCACCACGCAGTCCGGATCGGCGGCCTTGGCGCGGTCGTAGCCCTCGATGAGCAGGGCCGTGTAAGCTTCTGGATCCGCCGGTCCCTCGCCCCACTCGGGGTAGATGTTGGGTTCGTTCCATATCTGGTAGTAGCGGATGCGGCCCTTGTAGCGGCTGACCACCGCCTCCACGAAGTCGCCGTAATCCCTCACATCATCGGGGGGAGCGCGGTCCCCGGCGCCGGGATCGGAGCGGGCCCAGTCGGGGGGGTTGTCCAGCCGAGCGATGATCTCCAGCCCCATCTCCTGGGCGATATCCACGATGCGGTCGTATTTATCCCAGGCGCTGTGATCCCACTGGTGGTCCCAGAAATCGCCCTTGGCGGAGATTTCGATATCCTCCCAGGGGAACTCCTGTCGGATCCAGCCGAAGCCGGCGTCCCTGACCATCTCCAGGGAGCGCCGCACCTTGGCCTCTTCCACCTCCTGCTCCAGGAAGGTGTTGACGCCGTAGGGGTTGACGCCCACCTGCTCGATGGCGGCGTAGGGCTGTGTGTCGCGGGCCGGCTGGAACAGGCTGGCCCCCAAAGCGCCCAGGGCCTTGACCTGAGCGGTGGGCTCCTCCTCGCCCGTCCAGCCCCCCAGGAGATCTCCCAGGGGATCGCCAAGGAGAAACGCGGCAGCGATGGCCGCCGCTAGGACGACCGCCGCCGTCGGCAGCCATCGTTTGCGGCGCCAGGCTCTGACCTTTTCCATCATCTTCTCAAACATCGAGGGAGATTATAGCCCAAGAGCGCAGAGGAGGACGACTGAGGATAGGAACGGAGATTGGTCTCAGGAACCGGTGTATTGCTGTACCCAAGGAATCCTCACCGCTTCGCCAGGCTGGTAGCCTTCGACCTTTGGTTACAGTTAGGGCACTTGAGGTACTTGTATCCTCGCCAGCTACCGTTCTCATCCCTGCTTATCCCATGCGGGCTGATGACATTGGTCAGCAGAGATATTTCGAATTCCTCACCACATCTAGCACAGCGATACGCAAAGGTTCTGGTGTGCCAGAGCATGAGGACGGCCGAAGCTACCACCAAGAGGACACCCCAGGCCAGCCAGGATTCGGGCAACAGAAGAAAGGCGCCTGCACTAATGGCCAGAACGAAGATGGCGATGTAAACGCCGGTTCTTATCCAACCCTCTATCTCGGTTCCCCGATACCGCGTCGAATCCATCGCATACCCGCCTCTACCTGCGTCTGGAGATCTGTTCCAGAGCCCTCTTAAACATCTATGAGGATTATAGCCCAAGAGTGGGGGGGCAAGAAGGGGACTAGCCCAGGGAGCGGAGGTGTGATATATTGCTGCCCTGGCTGATGTGGGAGCTCTGATTCATCGCGATGGCAAAACGCACGTCCAGGAGACCTTCATAACATGACTGAAGGGCAAATGTTGGTCTTCATTTTGGCATCGTTAGCTCTCATTATCACGCCAGGCCAGGATATGATATTGGTTATGTCCCGAGCCGTGTCCCAGGGCCCAAGAGCAGGTATCGTAACGGCTGCGGGCGTCTGCATTGGGTTACTTGGTCACACCTTATTTGCTGCTTTAGGGCTAGGGTCTCTTTTGATGGCGTCTGAGTTTCTTTTCACTATCCTCAAAGTCGTTGGCGCTGGCTATCTTATCTATCTTGGCATGCGCCTTCTTCTCAGTCGAAAATCTGAACTAGGGCTTCAGGAAACCGAACCCATCCAACTTAGAAGACTGATTACAGAAGGCGCATTGTCAAACATATCCAACCCCAAAGTCACCATTTTCTACCTCGCTTTCTTACCTCAGTTTATTTCCAGTGATGTGCCCAATCCCACCCAACTGCTGATCTTTCTGGGCATTGTTTTCTCAGGATTGACTTTCCTGGTCAAAGCTCCCATAGGCTTTTTTGCAGGCAGTTTGTCATCCTGGTTGCGTGCCAGGCCCATAGTGCTCAGATGGCTCGATCGTACGAGCGGCGCAGTCCTCATCGGACTTGGTGTGAAGCTCGCCCTTGAACGGCGCAGTTAGGTGAGGGTGCCCATAACAAATGTCGCCCCGGATTGAGCAGGCGCACTTCAGCGCTCTCCGAACTGTCAAAAAGCACAGAACGGGATTGACTCCAGGAGCGGAGGTGTGATATATTGCTGACATGGCTGATGCGGGATCTCTGATTCAGCGCGATGGCTCTGCAAAATGATCAAGTAAGGGCTTCTACAGAACCATTCTTCACAATCACCCGAGACGCTTGCTTCAACAGAAGGGTTCCGTAGAAGCATAGGTTAGCCGCCATTCCGCGTTTATCACCAAAGAGCTAGAAAGGAGAGTACAATGAATGCAAAACACCTGCAGTTTTTGCGGCGAGCCTCCCCTCTAGTATTGTCACTGGCTTTGGCAGCCGCCCTTCTGGTGGTGGTCCGGAGCGCGCTGGCTGTCCCAGGGGTGGATAGCCTGACCCGCGTCACCTCGGCCTCGGATGCTAACCGAGACAGCTCGTGGCCCAGCCTGAGCGGGGACGGGACGGTCGTCGCCTTCCAAAGTGACTCCGACCTCCTGAACGAGGGCAGACCCGATGAGCAGATGGAAATCTGGCTGTACGACACGGCGACGCTGACCTTCACCCGCGTCACCACGGCCTCGCACACTAACCGAGACAGCGAGTCTCCCAGCCTGAACGGGGACGGGACGGTGGTCGCCTTCGAAAGTGACTCCGACCTCCTGAACGAGGGCAGACCGGCATACGTGGACGAAATCTGGTTGTACGACACGGCGACGCTGACCTTCACCCGCGTCACCACGGCCTCGCACACTAACCGAGAAGGCGCGTTTCCCAGCCTGAGCGGGGACGGGACGGTCGTCGCCTTCCAAAGTGACTCCGACCTCCTGAACGAGGGCAGACCGGATGACGTGTTTGAAATCTGGCTGTACGACACGGCGACGCTGACCTTCACCCGCGTCACCACGGCCTCGCACACTAACCGAGACAGCTATGGTCCCAGCCTGAGCGGGGACGGAACGGTCGTCGCCTTCCACGGTGACTCCGACCTCCTGAACGAGGGCAGACCGGCATACGTGTGGGAAATCTGGCTGTACGACACGACGACGCTGACCTTCACCCGAGTCACCACGGCCTCGCACTCTAACCGAGACAGCTCTGCTCCCAGCCTGAGCGGGGACGGGACGGCCGTCGCCTTCCACGGTGACTCCGACCTCCTGAACGAGGGCATATCGCAATACGTGTGGGAAATCTGGCTGTGGGAAGAGGACTACGAATATATATACCTGCCACTGGTGTTGAGACAATATCCGTAGGAGAAAGCCCTGTAATGGCGGATAACGCCTCGCTGGAGGCGACCGGGGATGCTGCGGGATTCGCTGCTGACACTGTATGACTTGGATGTTGGGATTGCCTGTTGTGGACCGTGCCCCGACGCCGTCAAGATCCGGGGCGCACTTCAGCATTCTCCGAACTGTCAATAAGCATAGAACAGGATTGGCTCAAAGAGCGGAGTTGTGATATAATGCTAACATGGCTGATGCGGGAGCTCTGATTCAGCGCGATGGCAAAATGATCCATCCCGATGGCTCTGTAAAATAGCCCGGTAGGGGACCTCTATGAAGTATGAGTTGGGCGCAGGCAACAAGCTGACCCAACCAAATGGGACGTAGTGATTGCAAGATGAAAACAGGCGAGCCTTTAACGAACAGAATCAAGCAAGCTCTTAGCGGTATGGACGGTCCGAACTTTGATCCATCGCGATGTCTGATTCAGATAATTGCCATTTTTGATGAGGTATATGCGCCAGAGGAAGAGTGCGACCCCTGTGTAGCGGAAAACCGCGAGGAAGCGTGTAATCTGTATGGAAGGGCATCCAACAGTTTCCTTTTAAAAGGATACCAATCCGCAGCAGAAGCACTTCTCGTTGATGGATGGAACAAGTTCGGACACAAACAATTCAGCACCAAGCGGAGAGTCTATCGAGCAGGGCTTGCTATGTACCTGACCATCATGTATGGGAAGCTTGGGGACAAAGGCGCGGCTCTTAGATGGGCATTGCATACTCAGGCAGATGACATGCTAGGTGAACATGCACAAGGAGGCGCTGCTGGAAAACACTGGCTTCTCACAATCTTGGGAATGAGTACCCGGGCCCTTGCTGAATTCAACAGTATAGCGACTCAAAATGTCAAGTTGGTCAAAGAGAAACTCAAGTGCGATTGGTCAGATGTACACGGCTTTGCCGAAGACGTAGTCATGCGCTTCGCCCTAGAGAAGCCCGAGTTCGCCCACTTGCTTGCACTGGAGTCGTCTGTCCACGAGTTTCCGGTTTCTCAGGCATACTTCTCCTCACTACTCAGGAGAGTAAACGCAACTCACCCAACCACAACAAGCAAGGGAGATTCTCTTGAGGATTTAGCTTCGTATCTCTTCTTGCTCATTCCCGGCTGGGTCCCTCGTCGCAACCTGATTGATGAGTATCACTCGTTTGAAACCGACGTCGTCGTACGCAATCTAAGTCGTGCCAGCAATCTCACTGCCGAACTGCTAGGCCGTCACTTCTTGGTTGAGTGCAAGAACTGGGAGGACCGCGTTGGCGTGAGACATGTAGGATACTTTCTCTATAGGATGCGGCTCACCCACGCTAAATTCGGGGTGCTTTTTGCCAAGACTGGAATCACAGGCGATGAGGCCAATGAAAAGGCTGCCCACAGCCTTATCAGGAAGGCTTTCCACGAGGATGGCAGCATCTGTGTAGTCTTGGATAAAGACGTTCTCGCATCCTTAACTGACGGCCAGTCATCATTCTGGCCCATCCTGCTTGAGCGAATTGAGCGTGTGCGATTTGGCAAGCCAAAGTAACCAGTCAATGGATAGTGCGGGAGCAGCCTCAGCCCAACCCCCTCTGGAGCTGACAGCGCCGATAGGCGCTGGGTTTTATCGGCGCACATTTCAGAGCAGATGAAGTTGTGAAGTAGGTTCTGCAAATCCGGCGCCGCAGCTCAGCTTCACGTTATGCGGCCCCACTGTAGAAAAAAGAAGTCGGGTAGCTATGAGGACACTACAAGATATTTGGGAATCCCAAATCGAGGAGCAACTCAGCCCTCATAAGCTTGGCACAAGACTCATTGCTAAGAGACTCAAGAAGAAAGGCGTCATTCTTACTGATGACCAACTAGCTGAGATCGAAGCCAAGTTGCTAAACCTGCAAGACGATGCCATTACTATAAGCATTGATGAAGACCAATTGCCTGCCGTTGACCTAAAATCAGAAGAGGACATCCGGGAGCTGCTGCGGATTGATCTGAGCGATTCTGAGCAGGATATAGAAGAACTCTTTGACCAACTCACTGAGGGTCTGTCAGAGGCAATACCAGAAGTTGTGGCAGATCTCTCCAAGCTGATTCTGAAACAGCTTAAGCAAGATGCCCCTTCAATGCTGAGAGATCGTGAGAAGGATAGAACCTCACTTGAAGCTCGTCTTGCTGAAACATGGTGCAGACCATTAACACTACTGGAAATGCTTCTGGTTATTGCGCTTGAAGCTGGCGATGACTTCAATCGTGAGTTTCGCCCAAGTGCTGTGGAGCGGGATGACTATGTGTTCGAGGTGATAACACGTTTGCATGCTCGGGCATGTCAGATCACCTCCGAGGTGCTGGTTCTACTCAAGTCAGGTCATGCTGATGGAGCACACGCAAGGTGGCGTTCGCTACACGAGATTACCGTGGTAGGCATGCTTATTGCAGCATCAGGTAATCAGATTGCAGAGAGGTACCTACTTCACGATGCAGTTGAGTCTTACAAGGCTGCCCGGCAGTATCAAGAATATCACAAGAGACTTGGCTATGAGCCCCTTTCCGACCAGGAGTTCAAACAAATTGAATCGGCCTATCAGCATCTTCTCAACCGCTTCGGACCCGCCTATAAGGAAAGCTACGGATGGGCAGAACCGCTAATTGGCAAGAAGAGGCCAACGTTCAAGGATATTGAGGAGGAAGTAGAGCTTGATCACCTACGCCCGTTCTACAAGATGGCAAGTCATAACGTTCATGCCAACCCAAAAGGCGTCTTCTTCAAGCTCGGCCTGGGCCTGTATCCAGAAAGTCAAGACATTCTTCTAGCCGGCCCTAGCAACCAAGGTCTTGCCGACCCTGGCCAGGGAGCCGCGCTATCCTTGGCTCAAATCACAGTAACGCTTCTAGGCCTGGAAACGAACATAGACAGGCTTGTGATCTGCAATATCCTGATGGCGCTGGTGGATGAAATCGGAGAGGAGTTTGTAGCAGTACAGAAGCTGCTGGAAAGCAGCGAGACCGCATAACCACTCGCTGCACCCGACCCGCGCCTTCGGCGCTCCATTGTATCGGCGCTTTTGCATTTGCCGGTGGTCTTGTAGCAGGGGAGATTCTGCATTGCCCGGTGCGCGCGGGTGAAGCCTAGCCGTTAGGTGGCCAGCGGAGGCAACGATCATAAGCAATGAACAGAAAAAGATCCGGCCCGCCGTCAGACACACCCACGCCGAAAACTATATGCTGACATCCCTCATGACCTCACCGGGGCCAACACCCGCCATCCGATTCCTCCATCGCATCACGCCCCCTCCACCAACCGCTCCATCTCCGCCGCGATCACCCCCTCCGTGATCCCCTGCTCCGCCATTATCTCCAGCGTGATCCCCTCCAGCGTCTCGTTCACGCCTTCCAAGAAATCCCGCCACTCGTCCAGCTCCTCGACCATCCCCGCCCTGCCCTCCGGCGTCACGATCTCCACCGCCCTATCCCGGAAATAGCGGTGAACCAGCCGGTTCCTCAGATCTATCGCCTTATACAGGTCCCTGGCCAACGTCCCCGGCACCACGATTTGGCGCTTCAGGTCGCGGATCAGTATGCCCAGCGTCTTCCTCGACGCGCGCTGCATCAGAGAGTTCACCTCGTTGCGAGTCATCCGTCCCCTCTGCGACAAGCGCGAGGCCACCATCAGAGTCATGAGCGAGTACTCCGTCAACTGGGCGAAGTACACGGCAAGCCCAAACCGGGCGTAGACCTCTTTGTTCTCCTCAGGCTCGGATTCCAAGTCCACCCGCCCCCTACGTGATATCCAGAAGCACCTTCAAGGCGCCCCGCTCCCCCGCCTTCTGGAAGGCGGCAAGCCCTTCCTTCAGGGGAAACCTGTCGGCGATCAGCGGACGCACGGCGATCTCGCCCCGACCCAGGAGCCGCAGGGCCGGGCCGAAGGGCCCGCAGCGCGATCCCACCAGCGACACCTCGTCCACCACCAGCGAGCTGAGG
>SDBU01008690.1_pt1 | contig 11497 bp, 12 predicted proteins | sample 2277071 | NCBI WGS metagenome assembly SDBU01 (sample SAMN10397929, study PRJNA504765) | marine sediment metagenome | isolation source: marine sediment core GS08_GC12, 126 cmbsf | place: Arctic Ocean: Gakkel Ridge, Loki's castle | collected 2008 | reverse complement strand
CAGCCACACCTGATTGTTGGGCGACATCAGTGAAAGTGCCGTCTCCATTATTATGATAGAGCGCATTTTCGCCGAAATTAACGACATACAAATCCACCCAGCCATCACTATCGTAATCAGCGGCGCAAATCCCGATGCCCCACTGATTTCCAGCCACGCCCGCTTGTTGGGTGACATCTGAAAAAGTGCCATTGCCCAAATTTCGATAGAGGTGATTTCCCTGCTTGATGACCTGAGCGCCCTCCAGACGCCAGCCACTGACGAGAAAGATGTCCAAATTTCCATCCTGGTCAAAATCGACAAAGGCACCGCCTGACCCGACAGACTCTAAAAGATGGTCTCTCTCTTTGCCACCACAAAAAGTTGCATCCCTTAATCCGGCTTGCTCCGCCACATCGGTGAAATGCACCGCGGGTGTTTGTCCATGAAGGAGAAAAATGAATAGGATGAGAAGAAGCCCATATCGGACAATTTTTGCAGTCAAGAGATTGCCCCCTTTCGTGATTCGCTTTATTCGTGCTAGAAATTGAGTTTTGCCGAAAAACTCGGTTTCTGAACCGCCCTTTAACTAGCGAATACTATAGCTTAACTTTGGTAGATTAAAACCCGAGCCAACCGTAGCCCAACTTTCTAAGTTGGCAAATTCGCAGTCAACCGTCGGAAACCAAGATAGAATCTTGGGCTACATTAGAATTTACCAAAGTCAAAACAGGCGATGCCTGATACAGAATATAGCAAAAAACAAGCACATAAGCAAGCAAAATTTCAGAAATTCCTATTGAATTTTCCAATTTTCCATGTTATAATATGTAAATTCGCATTTGAAAATACATAGTAGTTCTGTAGCAGATTCAAAAAATCATAGTTTTTCTAACCACGAAAGAAAGCTCTATGGTTTCTTGTAGTGGAGGAAATAATGAAAAAAACAATTTCTCTAGCAGCAATCTTGCTGCTATTAACATTAACAGCTTTTGCTGCTGACGAACCGGAGCCGGTGTTATATTTTTCCTTCGACAGTGATTCAGGGAAAGAAGTAATAGATTTATCCGGCAATGGAAATGACGGTGAAATTCCCATTGATGGGGATTTCGTCGATGGGAAATATAGTCAGGGTTTATCACTGGAAGGTCCTGATACCGTCGATGTTCCTCATTCAGAGACACTCAACTTTACCGACGAATTAACAGTCGGGGTATGGGTAAATCTTGTTGGCACAGCTAATCAAAAAGTTATCGGTAAATCCCCGATTAACAGCGGTTGGGTCCTTGGAGTAAACGGAGGAATTTATCCTGAATGCTGGGATAAAAACGGGACAAACCACACGACTACCCAAGGTAGCATTGCTGCTAATACATGGGCGCATTTAGCATTAACATACAGTTCCGCAACCGAAGCGATGGTCATGTATATTGACGGCGAAGAAGTAGGCAGGTTAAATAATAATGGCCAACCTATTGGTCAGACAAACAATGTGTTAATAATAGGTGCTTCTCCGTGGGGAAAAGATTGGCCAAGTGCAGGGATTTACGATGAGATAAAACTGTACGACACTGCTTTTGATGCTGACCAAGTTAAGACAAAACTCATGGCAGAAGGCACTGGTACATCTGCAGTATCCCACGAATATAAACTTACTACTACATGGGGAGAGATAAAAAAGTAGAACAATACGTTATAAGCTTGCCCCGCTCCCCAGAAGCGTTGGGGCAGGCTTATTGTCAATCACAATTTGATAAAAGGAGGAAGTAACAATGAAAGGCAAATGGTTCATTTTTGCATTGGTCATTGCTGTGGCGTCATTCGCGTTTAATAGCGTTGCAACGGCATTGACCTTTGATTTTGTAGGAGCGGATGCACAGAAGTGGTTTGATGATTTTGTCGGTAGAGCTACGGTGGGGGAGGGCGATGCAGGCTGGCATCTGACTGCGGATGGGCTGACAACGGATGATAATGTTGAGACAGACCACCAACGGCTCGGATTTTCCGCGGATTGGACCGATTACACCGTGGAAACCCAGTACAAATATCTCACTCTCGGAGCACACAAGGAAGCGCATCTTTACGTCCGGTGGAACGATGAGGCTAACAACTATTTTATTAGAACCATCGGGCGCAACAACGCCGGAGCCGCCGGCGGTCCATGGAGTATTGAATGGCTCCGCAAAGTTGCTGATGCAAACAACGAAGGGGATATTGGCGATGACCTGGCGGGGGAACTGCAAGCGGATACCACCTATGGCTTTCGGGGAACAATCGCAGGCCAGACGGTGACAGTGGATTTCTTTATGGACGGAGCGTGGAGTCCAGCTGGCGAAGTAACATTTGAGGGACCGCACGAAACGGGTGGTATCGGCGTTGGCAGGGCCACTGCCCAGGTCGCATGGCAATACCTGCGAGTAAATGGTGAGGGTATCCCTGCGGATGGGGATGGTACTCCAGTCGAAGCTCTTGGCAAATTAGCGACGACTTGGGGACGTCTGAAGAGATAGTAAGAACCTATCCGAAAAGTATATTATGACCTTTCGGATGGGCACTAAGAGTGATGGACGAGTTCGGGAAATTGTTAGATATTTCCTCGAACTCCCCTCCCATCAAAAGGAGGAGGTAACAGTGAAAAATAAATGGTTTATGCTTGCGTTTGTCATTGCTGTGACGACATTCATGCTTAATAGCGTTGCGGTGGCATTGATGTTTGATTTTGTAGGGCCGAATGCAAAGCAGTGGTTTGCTGAACTTGTTGAGAGCGACGATACTACGATGGGGGGCGGCGATGCCGGCTGGGAGTTGACAAAGGATGGGCTGACAACGGATGATAACATTGCCTCAGACCACCAACGAATCGGAAGGGTGTATGATTGGGACGATTACACCGTGGAAACCCAGTACAAATATCTCACTCTCGGAGCACACAAGGAAGCGCATCTTTACGTCCGATGGAACGATGAGGCTAACAACTATTTTATTAGAACCATCGGGCGCAACAACGCCGGAGCCGCCGGCGGTCCATGGAGTATTGAATGGCTCCGCAAAGTCGGTGCAGCAAACAACGAGGGGGATATTACCGATTTGGACGGGAACCTGGAGGCGGATGAAATCTATGCCTTGAGGGGAGAAATCAAAGACCAGACGTTGACGGTAGATTTCTTTATGGATGGGAAGTGGGACGAAAATGTTGGCGAAGTAACATATCCCGGCACGTTCAAAACAGGTGGTGTCGGCCTTGGCAGGGCCACTGCCCATATCGCTTTTCAATACCTACGCGTGAATGGCGAGGGTATCCCTAAGGATGATCTACCAGTAGAGGCTCTTGGCAAATTAGCGACAACTTGGGGAAATCTGAAGATGCAGTAAGAGCGACAGGGAGTTCGGGGAATAGTTAAATATTCTATCGAACTCCCCTCCCATCGGAGGCAAAAGAAAAAGAAATAGTCTTCCATCCTTCCACTCATCCATTTTTTCTTCCCTCCATAATTCAACTCACCAATTCTGACCTCATCGCGTCAGGTTTGCCGCCACATCGGCGCTACGAGTTTAAAAACGGAAAACGGAAAACGGAAAACGAAAAAAAATGCCACGAAAGTTTAACCACGAAAGTAAAGATTTTATTGGAAGGAGATTGAAGCCAGAAAGCCAGACAACCGGCAAAAAACTAAAAACAAAGAAAAAACCAATAGTTTTTATCTTTAGATTGCTTCGTTTCCCTCGTACCTCGGGAGGGACCCTGCAACGGCGTCTTTTGCCGGCTTTCCGGTTGTCCGGTCAGACGCCGTTGCGAGCAAAGCGAAGCAAACAGGACTTTTGCGACGAAAAGAGTAAAACAATGTCAGAAACAAAAATCTTAGTTGTTGAAGATGAAAGCATTACAGCAAGGAACATACAAAATCAATTGAAAGGCTTAGGATATCGTGTTCCTGGTGTCGCTTCATCCGGAGAGGAAGCTATTCAAAAAGCAGAGGAGATGCGCCCGGATTTAGTGCTGATGGATATTAAGTTAAAAGGGAATATGGACGGTATTCAAGCCGCTGAACAAATCCAGACCAGCTTCGATATTCCAGTGATATATCTTACTGCTTATGCAGATGAAGCCATATTGCAGCGAGCAAAAGTAACAGAACCTTATAGCTACATACTCAAACCGTTCGATGTAAGAGAATTACAAACCAACATTGAGGTGGCTCTCTATAAGCATAAGATGGAGGAAAAGTTGCGGGCTATCAACGCTGAACAAAAAATCTTACTAGAAAAAACTCTCACTGGTAGCGTTAGGGTTTTAATTGAAATTCTAAGTCAGGTCAACCCGAAAGCCTTTGGTCGAGCTTCTCGTATTAGAGGTGATGTCAAAGATATCGCCACCCAACTACAATTACCTAATGTGTGGCAGTTTGAATTAGCTGCCATGCTCTCGCAAATTGGATGTGTCACTTTGCCTCCTAAAATATGCGATAAGGTTTATGCTGGGGAGTCATTGTCTCGTGATGAATTAGAAATGTTCTCCTCTCATCCGTCAATCGGGTGTGAACTGTTGGCCAACATCCCACGGCTCGAAACAATAGCTCGTATGGTTGAAGGACAACAACAACATTTTGAGGAAAAATTAACCTCGGAGGACATGGCAACGCTGGGGGCACAAATCCTCAAGGTTACCCTCGACTTCGACCAATTGACAGCTCAAGGTCTGTCACATAAAGCTGTCTTCTCTAAACTGCGTGAGCAAATTAGCCAGTACAATCCAGAGGTGTTGGCTATCCTTGAGAATCTCAAGATAGGTGAAGTTACCAAGGAAGAGAGAGTTGAGGATATTACAGAAAGCGAGCTTAAGGGCGACATAGTTGAAGACAAGGATGATTGGTGGATTGATAATATTACGGTAAGCGAGCTTAAAATCGGCATGATTGCAGACGAGGATATTCGCTCCAAGAGCGGACACTTATTAATGTCCAAGGAACAGGAAGTAACACAAGCTTTTCTTGTCCGATTGAACAATCTTTCCGGTAAAATTGTAGAGCCTTTTCGTATGCGAGGAAGGTATCAGGATGAGGCAACTACCCCTCCTGATTCATAGAATCTGTAAGACCAGCGACTTGGGTTGAGTAACGAAGTGTATCGAAACCAGCCAGTCGTCAGGCGAAGCGGTAGTTCAGAAGGGGTATCCTACTGTAAAAAGATGAATAAGGAGAATAATCTGTGCTGGCATCGTTCAACTTTTCAGACCGCGCTGATAAACACTGATTTATGTGTCAATTCCAGAATAAACATTTCGTCTTGGATGGTCTCGGCAACTGCTGTTAATCCCCGGTGTTCGCCACCGAGTTTCTGCGTGAATGCCATTAAATATTCACGCGCCTTTCGGGAATCGCCCGCGATATAGTCAACAAAATTGTTTTCAAACCATTGAAGGGCATTGTCTTTTCCAGTATATATAGTAACTATCAGATTTTTCAGACCTTCCAGTAACACGAACATGAGCGATAGCTCACCTTCACCAATTTGATTCCATCCAATGGTGCCTACCTTTAATTTTTTATATTTTCGGAATTCTGCCTGTACCCGGTCATTAATATTTCTGTCGAGTAACAATCGCTGGTCATGTTGCAGTTCGTTAGGCAGATGGGAGAGAGCTATCTGCACATCACACGCCGCGCAAAAAATACTGTACATTGTTATAGCGGGGAGATTTGTAGATTCATATTTGGTAACACCGGCATTCATAGAAAATAGTAGTAATTTATGCGCTGAACTTTGAGATGAGGCTCTTCTTTGCGTTTTACTGTGATGAGTCTACGCGCTTGTTCAAAAGCTTCATCTGTTAATTTTACCTGGTATTGACCACCGGGCGCGTAATCCCGTGTCCTCATCATTGTGTATTTTTGACGTACTCCCATACCCCTTGAAGGTTCAGGGGCGGACATGAGTGGAATGAGTGAGCGCCGGTTGAGTAGTCCCGAGAATCGGGACGTATCGAAACCAAGCGATCGGGTATTAGACCAAGAGTATTTTCAACGCTCCCTTGGTTTCGATACACTTCTTCACTTTGTTCCGAAGTTACTCAACCGGCGTTCGCTTCGTCTTCAGTTGATATACATGGGTGTCCGCCCCTGAACCTTGAAGGTAGAGGGCATTCTGCGCTTTTTTATAAATCAGGATGAATTCTGTCATCCCAAGAATCGGTGTGTGCGATAGCCATCTGAACAAACGGAACGAAAAAAAAATCAGGAAATTATAGAACTTTTACGTCTATCAATTCGTAGCCCCGTACAATTTCCTCAAAGCTGCTTGTATAATCCGTATATTCGTATTTAACAACTCCGACATTTGGCACGACCCAATAGCGCGCTGTTGGAGCCTCATCTGGAGGCGGGTCGTCCGATTCACCCATATAGGTAAATTCTTCTATGAGATACGCATTTGTATAAGCACCTGCAGGAACAGTAATACTCTCTCTATCGAAAACAACACGTCGAATTGAAGTAAATTGAGGTGTTGTAGATGTTCGGAAGACAACCCACTGAGTATTCAACTGCATTGGAAATTGCCAAAGTTTCCGTGTAGGAAAATGTTTTTGGTGGAAAGTTGGATTATCCAAAAATTCGACAAAAGCATCGAACGCTGTCTCAATATAAGCATCAGTAGTGTGGAAGAAATAGGTGGTAATAATGGGATAAGGAAAGCGGATATATTCACCATCAAGGCGAATATACCAACCATTCGCGGCAAAAACATCTGTGGCGGTATCCCGTGTGCTATTTTTGAGTCTGCGATTAATCGTGCCATTAATATCTCTAACACCATCAATACTTAAGGTGTGCCTCACCCCAGTATCCGTGTCGCTATATCTCCACAGGGAGCCATTCGCGGTGGGAAAATCCAATGCGGTAAGCCCCGCCGGTTTTGTCGGCAATTCGTCAGGCAAATTTGTATCGCCATCAAATAGACCACTTTCACCACAGCCCAATATAAACACAACCAAAATTAACATGTATGTGAAAACAAATCTTCTCATAATACTCCCCCCAATAAAGTTACGAATAGAATATTTTTTAATTCGTAATTCGTAATTCGTAATTCGATTCACTCAACACCAGCAGCTAGTTCTTCTGCCATCATGTTAGCATCGAAACCTTCCCGTCGGACGCGCAGGTCATAATACAAAAGCGTTGCCGCAGTAAATTTAAAAGGTTCTATCAGCATTGAAGCGATGCTGGAAAAAATGCCGCCGGCTACTGTCAATATTGTAAGCTGAAATTTGGCCGCCCAGTAACTGCTGAGAATGCTAATTATTAGCATAACGATAATTTCTGTGACCGTGATGGAAGCGAGAACGATGCCGGCTTTTTTAAATTCCTCTTTGACGAGTGTGCGACTGCGTTTTACCGCCCCTAGACCGCCTTCACCCTCAAGCATAACAACTTGCGCAATAAGACCAAACCATACGGATAAGAAGATGCATGCGAAAATACCCGGAGCGACACAGAGAAACAATCCAAAGACAGTTGCCAGGCCAACAATAGTGGAGGATACAAGGACAGCGCCGAGTAGCGGAAATATCCGTTTGAGCACCCGTCGATATGCTTCAATAACCGTTATCTCACGCTGGAGAAACCGTTCGGATATAACGATAGTACCTGGTGCCGCAACGATGGATGGAAAAATATATATGATAAAAATGAAACTAAACACAGGAATTATGGAGAGGATATACTGATTTACATCGGATGTCGGCTTACCTGCTGTGGAAGAGAGTGTCGGTACTATCGTGGAAAGCGTAACACTCAAAATAACGAAACCGGTGATAATAACAGCGATGCCCGGCAACACAATACCAAGAAATGTCGGGAAATTTTCTTTATACAGGCGAATGGCCGTACGCAATATCCCGCGAATGGTCATCTCCTGTAAGTGAGTACGGTGTTCATTCATACTATTTGGTAACTTAGAAAAACGGTAATTGGGTAATTTGGAGAAACGGAAATTGGGTAACGAAACTTTAAAATTGGCTTAGATATCTTCTCAATCTCTTATTGTTTGGTTCAAGTTCGAGTGCGTTCCGCCATTGAGTGAGCGCATCCTTGTGGTGTCCCATGCGATAATAGAGCGCACCAAGGCTCTCATACGGAACAGCATAGCTGGGTTTTAAATCTTTCGCGCGCCAGAATTCCGATTCAGCTTTGCGGAATGCTTCCATCGTTTTGCCGGTGATGATATTTACGTCAGAAGTTCTCTGGTGATGTTCAATATGCACATAGGCTCCAATCGAGCGGGCGTGCTTTTCGAGAATGTTCATCACGTCAGTATCGTTCACTTTCATGACGATAATCCCCGATTTTAGCTGTGACAAAGCTTGTTGAAGTTGATTCAATGCATCGAAGGGTGTTTTGTCGGTGACATCTTCCTCCCAAGGCTCGGCTGCATCTACACCAATATTGTAATATACGGCGCCCAGGTTATTGTGAAGCTCTGCGTTGTCCGGGCGCAGATGCAGAGCCTCTGTGTATGCTGCAATGGCTTGTTCATAGTCTGCCGCAGCAGTATATGTAGCCGCTTGTTCACGTAAATTACGAACTTCATCGCTCTCCGCTATTAAAGCTTCGCTGGGAACTTCCCCTCTAAATATAAAATACAGAGTAACGAAAACTATAAGTACGATTGCAATAAAAATTATAGGAATTTTATTTTGCATTGTGCATTACCCCCTTTTCTAATTCAATGCAATCCGAATACGATACTCCTTTCCATTACGCTCAAAGTATATGTATACCCATCTTTTGCGTGGTATGCGCCTTGCGATTGTTGTAAAATTCGAAAGAGAATTTATACGGTAATCGCCGATAGCATAGATAAGGTCATTTACTCTTAAGCCTACTTTTCTCAAGGGACTTTTCCGCTTGACATCAGTAACAATAACACCTTTATTCTGATATTGTTGCGCACGTTTTGGTATCAACGGTTGAACGGTTATTCCCCAAATGGTGAAATTGTCTAACAGTTGTTCGATGAGTATTTTAACACGTTTACGATTTCCATCTCGGATAATGTCCAATGCTACAGTTTGGCCAGTTTTGAACAATCGATTAATTGCTGTGGCATCTTCGATAGTGTGGACAGGCTGTCCATCGATAGCTTCAACAATATCAGTTCTCTGGATACCTGCCTGTTGAGCTGGACTATTTTTTTTCACAGTTGTGACGATAAGTCCTGTTACATCCGTTAATTTTAGATGTTGAAGTATTTCCTCGTTCAATTCTTGATATTCCAGTCCGACCAATGGTTCGATTATGATTCCGTGCTCAAGGAGTTTCTCCATAACTTTCTTTGCCGTGTTTATGGGGATGGCGAAGCCGATTCCTTGAGAACCACCGCTGGTCGAATAGATGGCAGTGTTCACACCGATAACTTGCCCTAAAGAATTTACTAGTGCGCCACCGCTGTTGCCCGGATTTATCGACGCGTCCGTCTGAATCATATTTCGATAAATTCGTTCTTTGCTCTGCAAGGCGCGATGTGTAGCGCTAATAACTCCAACTGTCACTGTGGGATTAGGGTCTTTGACAGTAGCAGCAAACGGATTACCAATCGCAATCGCCCATTCGCCAATTAACAAATCATCCGAGTCACCAAACTCAACTACCGGGGGATTCTCTACATCGATCTTCAAAACTGCAATATCAGATAAAGTATCTTCTCCGACTAACTCCGCTTCAAACTCCTGTCCGTTTCCCAGGACAACCTTAATGAAATCTGCGTTTTGCACCACATGTTGATTCGTCAGTATATGTCCCGCTTTATCAAAAATTATTCCTGAACCTAGACCGCGATATTCCCGCCGCTGTGGCATACCAAAAGGTACGCGAAAAAATTCGAACCAGGGGTCGATATAATCGACATGAATGGAGCTAATATTAACGATGGAAGAACTGACTTTTTCGATTGCATGGACGATAGCATTATATCGCGAATCCTGAATATGGGATTGAATCTTTGCTTTTTCATTCGAAGAAAATACTTGGGTATCCGCGTGGGCAACGGTGGAAGTAGGCAACTGCGCGTATTTGACCGAGTTTATTCCGCTGGATTGATGGCTGTTCACCAGAAAATAAACACCCAGCGCGCCCATTGAGATAATAACGAATAAGAGAATAACAATGAAAATTAAACGAGTCATAATAATATTCCGCGGTCCCCATCCTTCTGCTTTTTGATTTTTCAAACATGAAATGTAAAATGTACAAGAGCGAAATGGAAATTAGGAAAGACGGAAATTTGGGAATTGGGAAAAACAGAAATTTGGGAATCGAATGATTGGTTGGTTATTACCGAATTTCCAAATTACCACTTTTCCAAATTACCAAGTTTCCCCCCTACTTACTTATCTTTTGATACGTTTCTGCGCTTTTACCAAACGCTTTCGCCGACGCTCACTTGGTTTCTCATAGTATTCACGCCTCTTTATTTCCTTGATGACTTGTTCTTTAGCACATTGTTTTTTGAAACGGTTAAGTGCTTTATCTAACGTTTCGTCCTTCTTGACTTTGACTTCAAGCATCCGTATATTCCTCCTCCTTATAATTAACATCTACTGCTTTTGTTTCTTCTATAGACAATCCACTACTCCATCCAACAGAAGATTTACCGGCCTTCACGCTACTGAAAAAATGAATTTTGGAACAAATATCGCGACGAGGGATTATTATAGCATGAATCCAAGGGTAAATTCAAGACCAAAATTTCGGTTCTTGACATTAGCAGACAATTCATGTTATAATGATGAATGAAAGATTGGAATATATGAGGTGCGGTTTATGGAATTACGAATTACGAGTTACGAATTACGAATTAGGAAAAACGCATGTTTTCCCTGTCTGCCTTCGTCACAGGCAGGTGGATTAGAAACGAAAAAGATGCTCGAAACCTTGAGAACATAGGGGTTTCGAGGGGGTTACAAAGGAAGACAAGCTAATCCTTTTTCTCATTACTTTTACCCTATGGTCAAGCCATTTTCAAAATAAAAATTTGCAATTTGCATTTGACAATACCTCTATTTTTTAGAGAAAGAAAAATATGAATATTAAAGCTATTTTTTTCGATATGGACGAAACATTGGTGCATCTCCCCGATGTTTCGTCTGAGGAGTTTTTCAGGGAAATTTTGAATAAATTGGGAATTTCCTTTGAGATAGAGCAGGTCAGAGAGGCTTACCAATCCCTGGACGGTTGGGTAAAAGAGAACTTCGCGGATTATACACGCCGGTGCAAAAAAACCTACATTGAATGGAATCGCCGGCTTTTAGAAGCACTGGGCGTACAAAAAGATGTAGAAGCGCTGGCAGAGAGAGTAGAAGACTGCTGGGAAGATTCGCTTTTGCCGGATGAAGAGCTTTATTCTGAAGTTCGAGAAGTTCTCAATTCGCTTTTCAAAAAAGCAAAGGGCGTGCCATAACAAACAAAAAAAAGCGCCGCGCATTTCCAACACGGCGCAACTGCTTATTATATAAAGAGATAAA
>SDBU01008689.1_pt1 | contig 11497 bp, 11 predicted proteins | sample 2277071 | NCBI WGS metagenome assembly SDBU01 (sample SAMN10397929, study PRJNA504765) | marine sediment metagenome | isolation source: marine sediment core GS08_GC12, 126 cmbsf | place: Arctic Ocean: Gakkel Ridge, Loki's castle | collected 2008 | reverse complement strand
GGTGCTGAGCTTGAGAAGCCAGCTAGAATATATCTCTACGCAGGTACTCAGGATTTACAGGGGGCTATGATTTATCCTCAGGAATGGACGGGAGGAGTAGCCTTTACCAGATATGGCGTTATTGCTATTGGTATAGCTCCAGATAATCTTCCCTGGGGGAAAAGAACAATTGCCCATGAGCTGACTCACTTAGTCATCCATCAGATGACACTTAATCCCTATAGTGGTCTGCCTACCTGGCTTGACGAAGGTTTAGCTATGTATGCTGAGGGAGCGTTAGAGCCGGTATATGCTGCTTATCTCGATAGGGCAATGGCTGAAAATAGTCTTATCTCGGTGCGCAGCCTGTCAAGCCCGTTTTCGGCTTACGCTGAGGAGTCCCGCCTTTCCTATGCTCAGAGTTATAGTGTGGTTGAATTTCTTATCAACAACTATGGACAGAGTAAGATGCTTGAGTTACTCTATACCTTTAAACAGGGTAGCAGTTATGATGGAGCCTTAGACAAGGTTTATGGCTTTGATGTGGATGGTCTGGATGCTTTGTGGCGGGGTTATGTTACTGTGCCAGCCAAGCCAACTGAGGGGATGCACCCGGCATTAGTTGGGTCATTAGCCGCACTGGTTACAGCACTTCTTCTGGTATTGGGTCTGGCTGGTGAAAGTTGGGCATGGAGGCGAGGCTGGTGAAGAAGTCGTTTACTATTCATGATTTACCTATTTCTGAGCGACCTAGAGAGAGGTTGCAAAAATTTGGGGTAGAAGCCCTGTCGGCGCAGGAGATTCTGGCTCTGATTCTAGGTCGTGGTATTCGTGGCGAGTCAGTGATGGTGACTGTGCAGAGGCTGCTATCTCAGTTTGGCAATCTTAAAGGTGTTGCCGCTGCTTCGGTGGAGGAGCTGTCCCAGGTGAAGGGGATTGGACTGGCTAAGGCTTCTCAAATTAAGGCTGCTTTTGAGTTGGCTAACCGTCTGGAGGGTTATTCGGAAGTTGGCAAGAAGCCATTGGTTAAAACCCCTGAGGAAGTAGTGAGCTTGGTGAGGAGCAGGTTAAAGGGTAAAAAGAAGGAGTATTTCTTAGCACTTTTGCTGGATACCAGGAATCAGCTAATAAAGGTCTCAGAAATCGCAGTTGGTAGCCTGGATACCAGTATTGTTCACCCCAGAGAGGTATTTAAAGAGGCAATATCAGCCAGTGCTGCCTCGGTTATTTTTGTCCATAATCACCCCTCAGGCGACCCCGAAGCCTCGGAAGATGACATAAAGTTAACCAAAAGGTTAGCTGAAGCCGGTGAGATTGTGGGCATAGATGTCCTAGACCACATTATTATTGGCGACAAAAACTACCTGAGCCTGAAAAGGCAAGGCTTGTTCTAAGATGGTTTATCTACCCTATCCCCTGTATCCCCTTCCCCTTCAAAGGGGAAGGGGAGGGTAGTTGTTGAAGGGGACTTTGCCCCTTCAATCTTCCCTTGATGAACGACCTTGTTTTGGGTCAGGGTAGAATTGTAATATTTTGTAGAGCTAAAAATTGATGAAAAGAATCGTATATATAGTTGTTTCAGTAGTATTGATGTGCAGCCTGTTGGTGTTTTTTCTACCAACTGCTGTGTGCCAGCCTGGGCAGAAGGCATCAGACATTGCTGCTGAAGGTGGGGCTCTTAATCTGTATGGCATTGACCCGTGGACTCTTGACCCGGCTGTTTCCAGTGAAATGACCTCCCACGAATATATAATGCAGATATTTAGCGGTTTAGTTTGCCTTGATGATAACCTTGAGCCGGCGCCAGATATTGCCCAGTCGTGGAAGGTTAGTAATGATGGTAGAACCTACACCTTTTATCTACGACATGATGTTAGCTTCCATAATGGCAGGAGGGTTAAAGCCGAGGACTTTAGGTATTCCTGGCAGCGTGCCTGTGACCCCCAGACCCGGTCTGAGACAGCCGCTACCTATCTGGGTGACATTGTTGGGGTGAGGGAGGTATTAGCTGGTAAGACCAAGGAGATTAGCGGTATCAAGGTTATTGATGATTACACCCTTCAAGTAACTATTGATGCTCCGAGAGCCTATTTCTTATCCAAGCTGACCTATTCTACAGCCTTTGTTGTGGATAGAGCCAATGTGGAAGCAGGTGGGGAGTGGTGGCGGCAACCGAATGGCACTGGTCCGTTTAAGCTCAGGCAGTGGGATGAAAATAGCTTGCTTGTTCTGGAGAGGAATGAGCTTTTCTACGGCGAGTTGGCTAAGGTTGATTTTGTTGTCTTTCAGTTGTGGGGTGGTGTTCCGATGAATATGTATGAGACGGGCAGAATCGATGTTACCAGTGTCTCTCTTGATTATATTGATAAGGTTACCGATGAGGCAGGTTCTTTTTACCATGAGCTGGAAATAGTTCCTGAGCTAAGCTTTAGCTACATTGGCTTTAATGCTACTAAGCCACCGTTTGACGATGTGAATATTCGCCGTGCCTTCTCTCAGGCTATTAATAAGGATAAGTTAGTTTCTTTGGTATTCAGGGGTATGGTGCAGGCGGCAGATGGCATCTTGCCGCCAGGCATACCTGGTTTCAATAAAGACTTGCCAGGGCTGAATTATGATGTAGCTAAGGCAAAGGAGTTAATTGCCGCCTCTAGGTATGGTGATGTATCCAGGTTACCCCCTATCACTATTACTACTTTGGGCTGGGGGGGATTAATTTCACGGGGGCTGGAAGCTATTATTCAAGAGTGGCAGCAGAACCTGGGGGTAGAGGTAAGGGTAAGGCAGCTAGAGCCGCAGCGATTCTTTTACCACCTCAGGCAGGAGAAGGATGAGATGTTTGATATGGGTTGGGTTGCCGATTACCCTCATCCACAGGATTTTTTGGATGTCCTGTTTCATAGTGGTGCCGATAATAATTATGGTGAGTATAGCAACACTGAGGTAGATGCTCTGCTGGAGATGGCAGGTGTGGAGCCAGACAGTGACCTGAGCCTGGAGCTATATCAACAAGCTGAGCAAAGGCTGGTTGAGGATGCTGCCTGTTTGCCTTTATGGTTTGGGCAAAATTATATTCTTACTAAGCCCTACATTAGTGAGTATGACCTGAATCCTATGGGTTTTGCTATGCTGAATAAGGTCTCTATCAAAAGATGAGGTGGAGGAGAAACAGTCATTAGTTAAGAGCTAATATTTTTCCGAAAATCCTGCATGAATCTTAGTAAATTATCTCCCTGTTCAAATAAGACAGGTTCAGTTATTTTAATGTTATCTCCTTCATTAAACTTTGCAAATTTACCACACTTTTTAATATAGTCATCTTGCACTTTCTTCTGGTTGTGAACAAGTGAATTTCTGCAAAGACTGTTCTCAATGATTTTCCCGATCAAGTTCGGTGTGATATTCACTTGGTTAATTCCGAAGTCTTTTAAAAGTTTTAATAACATGCTCCTCATCCCGCTATATGGAAGTTTCTGTAAATACTTGCTGATTATTTTCTCCCATAATTCATCTAAGTTAGATGATTCCTGAATTACGGATATGTCGACTGTTTTATCATCCTTCTTGAAAATATCTGCTTTGTTATCTAGCAATTTATGGTTAAGCATAGTTAAAATCCAATTTTCGAATGTAGACATATTTAAGACAAAGATTGAATCAGCTAGCTCATCTTCGATAAACTTATTACCTACACCAATTATTTCTTTGTAACCTATGCTCTTAATTTCCTTGTCTTCTTTAAACTCGATAAGCCTAAATTTTCCTTTGAAATCTTTAAAGTCATAGCCATCAAAATGAGTTGCTCTCTCTTTACAATAAAAAGATATAGCTGATTTAGCGAAATCATACAATCTGAGCCTGTTGATTACCTCGTTTTGAAATCTGATAGTAGCTCTATCAACCTTGGAAATTAATTTTTTGCTGAGTTTTTTCATAAATTAACTCTATACAAGAATGTCGGTGTCTTTGTCTTGGTATTGCTCTGTTAGTTCTTTTCCTATTTGGGTTGCTAGTCTAGCTATGCCGCTTCTTTCTTGAAAGAATTGGAATTTTCCAGCTTTTGTAATGTCGAATTCGTCGTTAAAATGCTCTTCCTTTATTTCTTGGATAATAGATGAGAAAGCTGTTTCTCGGAAATCTTTACCGCTGTCTTTTTTCTTAAGAACATCGTAAACATATGGAAACAGATAACTTATAAACCTGAAGCCAGCTATTTTCGTTAGAGTATTATTTTTTTTGAACCAAATAGCCTTAAAATTATTCTGCCAGGCTATGAAGTAATTCTTGAAAAGTTTGTAGTTTTTATCGTTAATTTGGCTTTTAGAATCAATCAGCTTGTCTAATGCCTTTGAAAAATGTAACACTTCATCGATTTGGGTTGCTTTTAACCCATACTTTATTTTCTCCCCCGCCATAATAATTCGCTCATAAAACGGTGAATCTGTTTCAAGGTTCAACCTAGATATAATTTCGTAGCGAGTTTCCTCTTCCTCTAATAGTAGATTCAATAGTTTCTTATGGCGTAATAAGATATTTTTATCAACAGTCTTTTGGCGCTCGTTAAGTACCATGAATATTTCCTTCTTTTCTTGGTCTGTTAAGTCTATTAATGCCACAAAACACATTTTATACTCGTTATCTGCCAGCTGTTGTTTACACTCGCCATCGAATGCAAGCAATCTATGTTGGCCGTCAATAACTTCAATACTTCCGGAGTACTTTTCTATATTTTCGTAGTCTGGGAAAGTAATATATGTTTTACCCTTCTCTTCCACAATTTTGTATTTACTAGGTAAATTAAGTACTATTGCATTAGGAATGTATCCTTTTGCAAATACATCTTTTCCTTTTTTATATAATTTATCCTTACCTAGAATATAATTCTTAATTTCGGCAACTCTTTTCTCATCATAAGGTCTTTGAAAATTTTCATCACTAACTGAGATGTCTCTTATTCTGACTAGCTTAATTATGTAGTTAGGGTCTGCGGTGAATATATAGATGCTCTTATTTTTTTGCTTATATTTCAAAACCTCTATTTTCATATCCTTATTCCCCCAATATTAAATCTTTACTGGCGGAGGGGGTGGGATTCGAACCCACGGTCCTTCAGAGAAGGACAACGGTTTTCAAGACCGTCACCATAGACCACTCGGACACCCCTCCCAGCTTCAAATTCTACCCCAAAATCCTATACATGGGCAAGTGTGCCGACATTTCGCTGTAACTAACGCCTGAGCTGAATCGGTGTCGAGCGTAATGGCGATGCTACAGTGACCGAGCCTTTCGCCCTACTGTTTAGGCATTCCATACCAGGTCTTACGAACCTATCGGACTGTGAAGCATTTGGAGGCTAGCCCCGTTTTATCTTTTTCTACATGCATTACGGTGTGTTTATCTGTCTCGTGGGCAGGCTGAATTCCCGCCTTATCTAAGACCGACTTTTCAACGTAAATAGGTGCTTTAACTCTTAGTGCGATAGCGATAGCATCACTCGGGCGGGTGTCAATTTCCATCTGCTCCCGGTTAGCATTAACACTGATGTTGGCGTAGAAGGTGTGATTTTTAAGGTCGTTAATGACAATGTGCTCAACGCTTGCCCCTATTCTATCAAGGATAGAGCAGAGTAAATCGGGAGTTAGCGGTCGGGGTACCTCGATTCCCTCAAGAACCACCAATATTGCGTTTGCCTCGAGAGGACCGATCCAGATGGGAAGACGGAGTTCCCCGTCTTTCTCCTTCAAAATTACCACTGGCGGATAGTCAATCTCAGTGACTCCAATACGCTCAACGACCATCTCAATCAGCGTATCCTCCTGGACTGCCTCTCGTTCCCAGAGTGCTCTTAGCTTGCAAGTAAAATCGTTGCTGGCTACCCACTTTACCGCATTAGTAAGACTATCGGGTACGAAAACGGAGCCAGCTACAAGCACAAGGACGACCGTCAGGCAACCCAGTAAGCACCATTTCGCCTTACTTAGCCTTCCCATTTTGCCCCCTTTCATTGCTTATTAAACTCATGTAGCTGAAGCTTTTCAACTTGCGCTCTAACTCATATGCACTCAACCTAGCTGGCAATAGCTCGGTTGCCTTTTTGGAGTCTGTTTGATTATATCGCTTGCAATGGTTTTTGGGTAGTCGCTCCGTCTCAAAAAATAAGGGACACTAAACTTATACTGTTGAGATGTATGGCAAAAGGATTATGGAAATGCTACGCCAGCTTCCTCCCAAAGCAGGGCAACGACAGATATGGTTGAAGTTGAGATGAGAAGGATTTGAGTCGTAATGCTTGTGGTGAGTTACTCCCCAGAATATGATAGAATAGTAGTAGGCTCGGTCACATCTACTTAAATCGGGTCTTTAACCTTTCACCTTGCTCTCTAAGACATAATTCAAATAGGTTAGTGAAGGAAATTTGGGAGCGGAAATTGAGTATCGTCGAAATTCTGAAAAGGTGTGAGTTATTTCTCGGGCTGGATGATAACGATTTACAAAAAATCGTAGATTTACCTTCGTGTCGAGGGAAGGCTTGCAAGACCCAAGAAATTATTTTTAAGGCAGGCGAGGAGGCAAAGCATCTCTATGTGCTTGAAGAGGGACGGGTCGACTTAGTTGTGAAGATGCCTACCAGCTCATCCTATCTGCCGGAACAAACTGTGGTTCGCACCATCACCAAAGGTGGAATCTTTGGTTGGTCTGCCTTGGTGCCGCCACATGTTTTTACTATGTCAGCAATTTGTAAAGAGCCTTCTAAAGTCGTAGCCATTAGTGGCAATGAGCTTCGCACTCTATTTGACAAGGATGCCCATCTTGGCTATGAGGTAATGAATAGCCTCATCCGGGTCGTTGGAGCGAGGGTCAGGAATATCGAGCAATTGCTGATAACAGGAAAAAGGTCGCCTTTCTTTGAGAAGCCAAAAAACGATCAGGTGATTACAAACCTGCCTGTTTCAAATGTTTCTCCACCCTCCGCAGGAGCTCCTCAGGACTAACAGGCTTATCTATATAGTCCTCAGCTTCAAGTGTAAGCCCTCGGCTGGTTGCAATAGAGCTTTCGCCACCCTTTTCGGCGAAGGCAGTTAACATCAGAATCGGGATTTTATTTAGTTGGGGGTCTTTTTTAAGCTGCTCGGCAGCAGTGAATCCATCCTTTATCGGCATTATTATATCCAAGATGACCAAATCAGGTTTTTCTTCCCTCGCCTTCCGCAGTCCCTCCTCACCTTCATAGGCCACAACTACCTCATAGGGCTTACTTTCCAGAACGATCTTTGTTGCCTCCACAAAATCAACATCATCATCAATAAGAAGGATCTTAGCTTTCTTTGCCATCTTTATATTCCCTCCAGCTTCCTTAGGATTTGTCCTTTTTCCTTCCTTTTGAGAAGCTTCTCCACCCGTTCCAGCAGGATATCCGGGGAGATTGGCTTTTCTACATAGTCGTCTACATTAAACTCTGTTGCCGTCTCCAGCTCGTATCGCCGACGGGCAGCTTCCTCTCTCACCGAGGTCAGAATCAAGATTGGTGTCTCCCTGTATTGCGACCATCTCGCATCCTGGAGCTCTTTCACTACGGCAAACCCATCCATTTTCGGCATAAGGAAGTCAAGTATCATCAAGTCCGGCTTTTCCGCTTTTAGAGTAGCTAAACCCTCAATCCCGTCTTGGGCAGTAACTACTTGATAGCCTTGAGATTCAAGAATCACCGTTAATGCGTCTAGAATATCGGGGTCATCATCAACTGCTAGGATCTTCTCTGGCATTTTCACCTCTTTTGAGATTATAACACAGGCCTTGACATTGATTCTAGAGCCTGGCTTCCCGCTTTCACGGTTTACCCTTCCTCACCAGATTTTGTTTACCCTGTTTCTTATCAGCTAGAACCAGGCTCTTGGGTAAGGTGAAGGTGAACTTACTTCCCCTTGTTAATTTGTCTTCAGGGTTTGGGCTCTCTGCCCAGATTTTCCCCCCATGGGCTTCAACAATCCTTTTCACTATAGAGAGCCCTAGGCCGGTACCGGCCTTTTCCCTGTCACCGCCGCGATAAAAGTCGTCGAATATCTTGGGTAGCTCCTCGGCAGCAATGCCGGTCCCGGTATCCATGACCTCAACCTGAATATCACCTTCTCGGTTGGTAACTCTTAGTTTTGTCTCTCCCTTCTCTGCGGTAAACTTGATAGCGTTAGTTAACAGATTGGTGATTACCTGTTGCAGGCGGATACCTGAGGCTCGAAGCTTAGGTAAGGGCTTGGATATCTCCGTACCTAACATTAGTCTCTTTTCTTTGGCTAAGACGCGCACATTTTCGATGGCGCCCTCCACCACCTGCGACAAAGATACCTCTTCCATCTCCTGAACAATCTGTCCCCCCTCGATTCGGGAGATATCCAGGAGGTCGTTAATCAATTCTAAAAGTTCGGTGATTCTTTTGCTGCTTCTCTCTACCATATGCCTTTGCTTCTCAGCCATCTCCCCGACAAAGCCCCCCTGCATTACCTGGAGGTAGCTCTGCACAGCGGAGAGGGGGGCCTTTAAGTCGTGGGATGCTATCGCTAGGAAGCTGAGCAGGTTTTTTCTGCCTTCCTCTAACTTGGCTAACTCTTTATTGGCTTCTTCAAGCTCTTTCGTTTTCAATATGAGCCCCTCCTTCTGCAAGGCAACCACTTCTCGTTGTCGCTTCCTCAATTCTCCCGAGATGTGGGTGACCATATAGGCAGACCCGTAGAGGCAGGCAGCGAGGGCTATGAGAATACCCAGAATATATGTTCCTTGTTGGTATAGGTTAGCGGCAGCAAATCCCTCCAGGTGAACGTGGGGAATCGCTCCGCTGTACTCCAACCCTACCAGCAAGAGAACAAGGAAGATTACTGAGGTGGCTAGGAGATAGACTACCCGATAGTGAAGCAGTATCCCGGCGATAATCACATGGAGGATAAAAAAGAAGATAAAGGGATTCTCTATGCCGCCCGTGAAGTGAAGAAGCGTAGTGAGCGCTACTAGGTCGAGGGCGATATGGATGTTGCCAATAGTTCTGGCCCTCTCAATTAATGGGGAAGTCGCTTCCGGTATTTGGCCAAGGGTAGTAAGCAGGCGTCTTGATGGCACAGCCAGGCCTTGAGGTACTGAGCCACTAGCTTCGTCTGTAAGGCGGCGCGCTTGGAAGAAAAGCCCGAGGTTATACAAGGCAATACAGGCGCAGATGATGTATACGGGCAGCAAAGGGAAGCTAATGTTGAACACCTGGGTAGCCAATAGGCTGGCGGTGAGGACACTGGCAATCGCTATCCACCTCATCGCCACGAAAACGCCAATCCTGGTGACCAAAGCTGCTTCTTCTGGCGTAAGCCTGGGTTTTCGCTCTTCTCCAGCGAGTGAGCGGCTGCTTAACTCAGTCGTCATGGGCAAGACCCCACCATCTATACTACAACCTCTGGCGGCGAGGCGCAAGCTATAGCCCGGCGGCGTCAAGCACTTCGGGAACCCTCTTTTCCCAGCCGATAGCCATAATGTGTACCCCTTGACAAAGGGGCTTCATCTCCTTAATCAGGCGAGCCGCAATCCCGACGCTCTTTTGTGCTCGTTTCTCGGCTTATGCTTGAGGTCGCTGGGGGCTTGGTAGGTACCATGCCTTCCGAGAAGGATTTACGCAACCCAGAAATCGGAGATTTCATTGAAAAGTACTTGAAAGGCACCCCGGCGGTGAGTACGGAAGATAGAATGCGTATGTTCAGACTGGTCGAGAAGCTCAGTTTTGGCAGCAGCGATATTATGTCACATATCCATGGTGGGGGTCGCCTGAAGCACATAGGCTAGCTCTCTGGCGAGCCACGGATATAGAGGCAAAGAAAAGGATAGCCAAGGAACTCGCTGGCATTAATGAATAAGGGAATCTCTAATCGAATATGAAGCGGTTGCCAGTATCGTTAATAGTCAGTGGCCTGATTGGCTGATTAACCCGGAAGTGAAAGAGAATTTCCAGAAGAAATGGAAACAACCTTAAAAACCCTAAACCTGTCACCGAGAAAGGTTGCACAGATGAACGCTCAAGAAGCGGGAATACTGGGAATATTTATCGCATAGAAGGGTGAAGAGAGAACCCGGGTAAAATATTGGCATCTATCGCAAGGTGTGATAATATAATCTAAAAGGAGTAATGGTTAGCTTGAACGTAGCTGCGGTAGATTTATTCTGTGGGATAGGTGGACTGACGCGTGGTTTGATAAAGGCCGGTATCCCCGTTGTCGCCGGTATCGATATCGACAAAACGTGCAAATATGCTTATGAAGCAAATAACCAAAGCACATTCATTTGTAAAGACGTCAGAGAGCTTACCGGTGCCGATTTAGAAAGGTTGTATCCTGACGAATGTATCAAAGTACTTGTCGGATGTGCCCCATGCCAACCGTTTTCCACACATACTCAGAAGGATAAAAGCCGCTCCGAGGATGAAAAATGGGGTTTATTATATTCATTTTCTAAGCTGATCAGGGAAGTACAGGCTCATATAGTTTCGATGGAAAATGTCCCTGAGATAACTAAGAGCAAAGTATTTGTTGATTTCGTTGCTGGACTGGAAGAACAAGGCTATTACGTATTCTGGGACAAGGTATATTGCCCCGACTATGGCGTACCTCAGTCGCGGAAGAGGTTGGTTCTATTGGCATCGAAATTCGGAGCCATTAATATCATCCCAGCCACCCACAATGAAGATGAATATGAGACTGTACAGGACATAATAGGAAACCTTAAAGCACTTGCCGCAGGCGAAGTATCGGCCAAGGATCCCTTACATAGAGCTTCGCGTCTGGGGGATATCAACTTAAGAAGAATTAAACAGTCGAAACCCGGAGGCACATGGAAGGATTGGGACGAGGATCTACGCTCCCCTTGTCATAAAAAGGACTCGGGCAAAAGTTATAGCGGAGTCTACGCGCGCATGTCATGGGATACATTGGCTCCTACCATGACGACGCAGTTTTATAATTACGGGACAGGTCGGTTCGGCCATCCGGAACAAGATAGGGCACTTTCATTAAGGGAAGGCGCTTTGTTGCAGACTTTCCCCCCGGATTATGATTTCATAGATTCGGAACTGACTTTTTCCAAAAAAAGGCTCGGAACACATATAGGTAACGCAGTTCCGGTCAGGTTAGGATATATAATCGGAAAATCTATCACGGAACACATAAGAGGACAGTAAAAATGGAGAATAAGAATGAATTTACGTTTGACATCTCCTTAAGCATCCTTGATCATCTGGGGAGGCACTTATACAGAAGTTTTGTGACTGTCTTGGGGGAGGCAATTTCCAATGCCTGGGATGCTAATGCTGAGAATGTGAAAATATATGTCGATAGAGAAAATAATAGCTTCATCATTAAAGACGATGGCATCGGAATGTCAAGAGATGATTTTCAGAACAAATTCTTGAAGATAGGATATACGAAAAGAAAAAGCGGAGAAACAAAATCTCCTGTTAAAGAAAGACCTTATATCGGTAGGAAGGGAATCGGAAAAC
>SDBU01008688.1_pt1 | contig 11498 bp, 11 predicted proteins | sample 2277071 | NCBI WGS metagenome assembly SDBU01 (sample SAMN10397929, study PRJNA504765) | marine sediment metagenome | isolation source: marine sediment core GS08_GC12, 126 cmbsf | place: Arctic Ocean: Gakkel Ridge, Loki's castle | collected 2008 | reverse complement strand
CAAGAGACATTGTTGCTGCTCATTATTCCATTGGCAATGCAAGGCTGCATTGCCGACAAAAATCCATCGCTTCAATAGGTTGAAAAACTTCCGGGGCGTCTTTCCAGCGCCGGAGTTGAAAAAGCACTGGCAATCTTGGCCTCTGGAGGCACTATGGCTGGCGAAACTGCAGAAGATATTAGCGTTGGCATTTCCGATGGGGAACAAGGAGATCTGGAAAAGCTAATGGGTGAGATGAAGGAAACTGGGGACTCTGGCGACGAGCAAGCAACTCGGGACGAAAAGCTGAGTGCTGTCAAGGACTCCGATGGTACGGATGAACAAGATGTGGCACTAGATGCCCTGCTAGGTGGCGCCAAAGAAACTCAGGAGGCGGGCGAACAAGACGCAGCCCTTGATGACCTTCTGGGTGGCGCTGAGGAGACTGGGGATTCTGGCGACGACCAAGCAGCTCTGGACGAAATGCTGGGTGCTGTCAAGGACTCCGATGGTACGGATGAACAAGATGCAGGCCTGGGTGATTTACTGGATGCCGCAGAGGAGACTGAAGAGCCGGCCGAACAGCCAGCAGCCCCTGATGAGCCCTCAGGTGAGGTCAATGAAACCGAGGATTCTGACGATCAGACTGCGGCCCTTGACGAATTGCCGGGTGCTTCACCTGAGGCCAACGAGGCGGGCGAACAAGACGCAGCTCCAGATGACCCTCTAGGTGGTGCAGAGGAGACCGCGGGTTCTGACGACCAGGATGCGGCTTTGGGTGACCTTCTGGGTGGCACGGACGATACACAGGAGGCGGGCGAACAAGACGCAGCCCTAGATGACCTTCTGGGAGGCGCAGGCGATACAGCGGGCGATACACAGGATGCGGAAGAACAAGATGCAGGCCTGGGTGATTTGTTAGAAGCCGCAGAGGAGACTGAGGAGCCGGCCGAACAGCAAGCAGCCCCGGATGAAGTGGTTGAAGATGCTAAGAAGGCAACAGGCCTTGAACAAGGCCAGGGTGTCTCAGTCTCTGCGGCAGAGCTCGAAAATATTAAGAAACAGGTTGGATCAGTGAACCAACATCTCTCGGAATTTGGCGAGACGTTGCAGAAACTTGATGCAAGGATGAAATCACTTCACGACATACTCCATTTGTCCCACAAAAAAAGCATGGTGATGAACCAGCGCATAGATACAATTGCGGAGTCGGTAAACGGTGGGAAGAATCCGTGACATGGAAGTAGGTATGGCTCAAAATCTCATAGGCTGCCCCATGATTTCATAAGAACGGCCGACTTGCAGAACCTCTCCCAAAAACCACCTCAAATCCTATCCTATTTTGCCCCTGCAGCTTCAGCAAACTGAGTGTCCACGAATTTTTCCAGATCAATTTTGACGGCTTCGCAAAAAGTCCAACTTCTGTGTTGCGCTGCATCCTTCGTCGTTAGCAAAAGAAAGTGCCTAAAGTTAATGTGAACGCCTTCGGCGTTGTCAATCTCAAGTTTGCGGCCTACGCCTTCAACAGCACCAGTTTGCGGTCTGCGCCTTGAACAGCACAAGTTTGCGGCCTACGCCTTGAAAAGCACCAATCACCAATCGACAATATTCAATGGCCCTCGCCTCATTCCTCAAAATTCGCGGGCCTTGACCGGCCCGCTCCCCCGCCACGCCCGTGGTGGTCCGGCACATATCTGTTCATCGATTGACGGGTTGTCATGAAATTGACATCGGGTGCTGTGCAACTGACCAATAGCAGACCGTTGAACTTACGGGACCAGGGGGTGGCCCTGCAATGGGCTGGACAGATCGCCCATGAAGGGAGACCCTTGAAAAACACCCTCTTTTGCCCAATTTCTGCGTCAGGCTCAGATTTCAATCCTCAAAATACTCAATGTATTTCTCCGGTTAAAATCTTCGCCTCTCTTGACCTTGAACAAAATTGGACGTTTTTCAAAGGTCTCGAAGGTCTGTAGGTATAGAGGCCGTTACCTTACTGGCACGCTTTATGAATGGAAAGAATAGGCCACCATATGGCCATGAGGGGGTCGGGAGCCTCTCTCGTAACTACCCGGAGCATAGGAACCTTAATAATGCTGCCAATTTGTGATTTGTCGGGTACGGAACTTGACACAGTTCGAACGGCCTGTGCCCATCTGTTTTCTCCACAGCTTGCCAGAAGTGATGAATTCCTGAAAAGCTTGAAATCTACCTCAGTGAGAGATGCCTTCAGGAAGAAGGCGAAACAATATCACCCTGATCTTCATCGTGACGAACCAGAGGAAATGGCCAAAGAACGAGAAGAGCGATTTATGAAGATAAAGGAATCGTACGGGGTGCTCGAGGCTTACACTGTAGAAGGTCAAGAATCTGCCTCCGAGCAGACGACACGCTTTCCAAAAATCATTGCCGTAGGAGGGGCAAAGGGGGGAATAGGCAAAAGCATATTTGCAGCAAACCTTGGCATAATCTTGTCCCGAAAGGGGTACAGAACAGTACTGGTTGATTTGGACTTGGGCGGAGCGAACCTGCATTTGTACCTTGGACAGACCTCTGTTTCACGCACCATAAACGATTTCTTGAACAACAGCGTTCCCACACTCAAAGAAATTATGGTGCCAACCAGATTTGGGGTGAAATTCATAGGCGGCGACAGTTCCGAACTTGGAACAGCAAATATTAATTTTTTGAGAAAGCTTAAGTTGTTGAAACACCTCAGGATGGTTGATGCCGACTATGTGGTCATCGATCTTGGCGGTGACACTTCGTACAATATCATAGATTTCTTCCTGGCAGCAGACCATGGTATTGTTATGACAACATGTGATCCTGCATCCTATCTGGATGCCTACAATTTCATAAAGGTCGCGCTATATCGAAAATTGAATAGGCTGTTCGGGCCAGAGTCAACCCTGAAGAGTCAGGAAGACAAGGGTCTTATCCGGCTGATAAGAGAGGCCACGATATCATCGAGTGAAAACAAGGTGAAGAACATAGCCGAATTAGTTGACAGGGTGACAAAGGAACAACCACAGCATGTGTCCCTGGTGACAGATGTGCTGGAAGACTACAGCCCCAATTTGCTCGTAAACATGGTTGGCGATGATTCAAGTGCTACTGAAGTAGTGTATCGGATTCAGGAGGTATCAGGCAGGATGCTTTCCACACATGTAACATATCTGGGAAGTCTTCCGTATCAATCCGAGGTGGAGACCAGTGCAAGAAAGTTGGTGCCCGTGGCAGCAAAACACCCCAAGGGCATCTTTTCAGAAAGGCTAGGGCAGATAATAGACAAGCTTGGAAGCTGACGGTTTCGTAAAAAAGGGGCTACCCTCCTAATGCTAACATCACGCCGTGTTTTCTCAGCATCTCCTGTACTGTTTTTTGGTCATCACTGTCGTGTTTGAGAGGTTTGCCTGAGGGACAATACTGTACTAAGGAGGCACTCCCGCCTACTATCGCACAATAGTACTTGGTCTTATCATGCCAGTCAGGAAGTTTTTTGAGTTCGTTTCGCACATCCTTCAGGGTCTCTAGTTGCTCCTCTTCTCCCTCATCCGTTATACTTGTCATGGCCAATACATCATCCAATATCCTTGCTTCTCCCCTAATCCACGACAGCTTTCCACTCTTGTCATCCCATGCCACATACGCATAGGTTCCGTCTTCATTTTCCAAAACCGCATATTCCCGCAGGTGATACACGTGCTTTGCATCAGCAAGTAGCTCTTTCATTTTCTTCTCCTTAAAACATTGACGGCTTCCCAAAAAGCCCATCTGCGGTGTTGCGCTGCATCCTTCGTCATTGCGACGTACGAAACGTACGCCTCATTCCTCAGGATTTGCGCGCCTTGCATATGGAGCGTTTTGCTTTGCCGTCTAATTCGATTTTTTTGCGAGACCATCAACATTGAGATTTAACACCGTTAATCAACAGACTAACAGCCAACCGATTTGGCGTCAAGGCGGAAATAGGACTACTACTGCCAGAGCCTTATCCATAGCCCTCAAGAGCTTGCTTCGGGCTCAAGCAGTGCAAGGCCGCTCTGGCTGTCTGTTATGCGGGTGGCCTTTGTGCCAAGGATTTCATAGAGGATGACTTCGCCCACGAGCCAGGTTGTGACCCCAGGCCTCAAGCAGCCGGTCATGGTTTGGCCGGATCGTCCCAGGGCAGCATGGATGTGCAGAACGGGTTTGCCGTCTTCTCCGGGGGCCAGGACGCCAACTCCTGCCACCTCGTGGGCGCCATCAACAGGAAGCAGCATCGGGTCCGGAGGCCTTTCATCGGGGTGTCGCGGACCTACCACGATGTGTCCCCCTCCGAGTCCGCCTATCAGAATAGCGTGGCCCACGGAAACACCGTTTTCACTGGCGAAAAGCTCAATGCATTCGGGAACAATGTCGCCGTGCTCAAGACGTATCACGAAAACGCGACCCACACGACCTTCACTTGCCTTCATATTCAGCCTCCGTGATGCTTGCTTATAACACCTGGGATTCTTGTGACCCTGTTGATCTTTCTTATCCGGGTTAGTCCCGACTTGAGGAGGGCAGCCACAGATAGTAAAAACCCGTGCGCAGAGAGCTCATGGCCTCTGGCAGGCCCAAATCGATGACAGTCAAACCGCTTCCCCCAAACCAGTGGGCGGCGGTATTGTACAGGTTGTCGTCCGGATACTCTGTACGGCGATATACTATGACCTTGCTGTCTTGCGGAAGCCCCGCCAGTTTCTTGGCATGCAACAGGGCATCGTTGAGATATCCGATTTCATCCACGAGCCCCAGCTGTAAGGCATCCTCGGAGAGGTACACCCGACCGGTGGAGATATCGGCTATGGCCTTCTTGTCGAGTTTTCGTTGCTTGTGAACGAGGCTTATGAATCTTTCGGCAAGCTTATCGACAAGGCTGTTTAGGATTTCTTGCTCCTCTTCGGTGGACTCACGGAACGGTGAGCCCATGTCTTTGTTTCTTCCGGACTTAGTCACCTTTACGTCCAATCCGATTTTTCCCATAAGGCCGGTCACCATGGGGCGCATGAAGATGACTCCTATGGAACCCGTGACCGTGGTGGGATGGGCCAGTATGAAATCAGCTGCAAGGGATACGTAATAGCCCCCTGAAGCAGCAACATCCATCATGGCTACCACTACCTTGACTCCGGTACGCTTCTTGAATGCCATGACTTCATGATACAGCACGTCGCTTGCAGTTGTCGGGCCCCCGGGAGAGTCCATCTTAATGACGACCGCTCTGACTTCTTTGTCTCTTTCAGCCAGCAAAAGCTGTGAGACGGTCTCCTGAACCACGCTGGGTCTTTCACGAAAGGCCCCCTTCTTTGACTCATCCGATATGACACCCTTTATGGAGATCACCAGCACCTTGCCCTTTTGTGTCCCTTCGAGCACAAACTCCTGAAGAGGATCTGAGGCATCGACAAACAGCTTTATGTTGGGTCCTGCACAACTGCTTGTAAAAAGAGCCGCTATCCCAAGAACAATAAGAAGACAAACCCGCATAGCCAAGGGCCTCCAAGCTATTTTACAGACGCTGTGGTTGTTTGCCTTGAAGATAGTGGGTCTCCAGGATGGTACTGGGCCTGGATATGGCTCACTCATTCGTTGTCGCAATAAAGGCATCTGTATGGCCTCCTCTTAGGCACTTCGGGCCGGGACGAATAGATCACTCACAATTCTAGTACCTATTGAAAAAGCTCACATCCTTAAGGGGCTTTTTGTTGGGCGATGGCTTTTGTTTTGAATATCCGGCGGCCACCAGTGCAATAAGGATGTAAGGCTCGGGAACATTCAGGAGCCTTCTGACAGAATCTGCATAGTTCTTTTTGTGTCCTGCCACCCAGCAACTGCCAATTCCGTAAGCAGTGCATGCCAACAAGATGTTTTCCGTTGCCGCACATCCGTCTTCCATGAAATATTTTGTAGTGGAATCAGCAAACACTGCAAAGCACACAGCAGAATCATTTATAAATTTTCCGTAATCAGTCAATTCGCTGATCTGCTTTTTGAGGTCAGAATCAGTTACTGCTCCCAAAAGCCACGGCTGAACATTGTTTGCAGTAGGCGCCTGTCTGGCGCAATCCAATATGTCCCTAATAACTTCTTCTGGGACTGGTTTGGGGTCAAACCGTCTGATGCTGCGTCTTGTCTTGATCACTTGAATCAGTTCATTCATGATGCACCGCAATGCAGAAGTTGGGCTTTTTGCGAAGCCGTCAATCTTGAAAAGCGCAAAGGCAATTTCCTCAGAAACTGAATTTCAATATGTCGACAGAAGCCTCAATGCTCCTGTCAATACTACTGACCGGCCTTGTCTTAACTGTAGGCACTGCAAATTTTATGTTGCCATCGTGAAGTGATGCAAACGCGGTTGCCTCGTACACACCGAATAGCACCCCGGCTACGGCCCCGATCCCTGCACCACGCGCCATATAGTCAAGGTGATCTCCTGGCTCATCCTTAAAGGCAAGAACTGCAGCGCCCACCAAAGCCCCTATGACGGTACCATAAAGGCCATCTTCCAGGATAATGCCTCCTGTGCTTTGAGCAAAACCGAAAGTAGAGCAAGACAGAATCATTGCAGCAATAACAATCACAATAATGCTTTTCATTTCACCTCTCCATGTTGTTCAAAAAGACCTGCTTCCCACGGCTTCGTAAAAAGGGCCATTTCAAAAAAACTAGGTGACGGGAGTGCCTGGTTTACATGAACCATCCACAGTAACCAATCTGCACGTGTCGTTGTCAGTTGCCACCAAGACCATCCCCTGTGACAGGATACCCATCAACTTGGCTGGCTTAAGATTCGCCACAATGACTACCTGTTTGCCTACTAGGTCTTCCGGCTGGTAGCTTTCTGCTATGCCTGCAATCACAGTGCGCTCTTGCCCTACATCGACCTTCAGCTTCAAGAGTCTCTTGGCCCTTGGAACACGCTCGGCGTGAAGCACTGTGGCAACTCGAAGATCCATTTTCTGAAAGGTTTCTATGGAGATTTCAGGCCTCAAAGGAACTGATGGCTCCTTTGGCTTGCCAGCCTGTGGGCCTGCAGGTTTGTCCTTGTCTGGTTCAATTCTGGGAAACAGCGCAACCGTCTTTGGAAGTTCGATGCCAGGAACTGTTCTTCCCCACACATTTAGCTCTTCAAATCTGTGCACCCCTTCAGTAACCCCCACACCCAAGTGTTCCTGCATGACCCGAGAAGTTCTAGGCATGAAAGGATAGACAAGCCCCGCAATGATTCTAAGACCTTCCAGCACGTTGTACAGTACCTGTGCAAGCTGTTCGTGTTGGGACTTCTTCTTGGCAAGCTCCCATGGTGCGGTCGTGTCTATGTATTTGTTTATGTGGTTTATGAACCCCCAAAGGGACATGAGAGCCTTGTGGAAGGCAAAGTCTTCCATGGCCTGCCAATAATGCATTGCCATCTGCCGAGCATCTGTCCTGAGATCCGCATCCAGGTCGCTTTCGGGGCTCATGCCCCCTTTTGGTACAATGCCCTTGAAATACTTGTGAACCATGGTCAGGCTTCGGCTGAAAAGATTTCCAAGATCATTGGCCAGGTCTGCATTGGTTCGCTGAACAAGGGCCTGTTCGCTGAAACTGGAATCGAGGCCGAAAACCATTTCACGCATGAGAAAGTACCGAAAGGTATCTGCGCCGTAAAGACTCTTCAGCTCAGTGGGGTCTACCACATTGCCGAGGCTCTTGGACATCTTGGTCTCGTCCACATTCCAGTAGCCATGGACATGGAGGCCTCGATACTGAGGAATCCCCGCAGCCTTAAGCATGATGGGCCAGAAGATGCCATGAGGTTTGAGAATATCCTTGGCCACAACGTGGTGGACACCAGGCCAGAACTTCTTGAAACCCTCGCCATCTGGATATCCAAGGGCAGAGACATAGTTGAGCAGGGCATCGAACCACACGTAGGTGACATACTGGTCATCAAACGGAAGGGTAACACCCCACTGGAGTCGACGTTTGGGCCGAGATATGCACAGATCCTCAAGGGGCTCGCGCAAGAATGAGAGCACCTCATTTCTGTAACGTTCCGGAGTGATGAAATCCGGGTTTGTGTTAATGTGGTCGATAAGCCAGTCCTGATATTGACTCATCCTGAAAAAATAATTCGACTCCTTGATCACCTCAGGGACTGTTTTATGGTCAGGGCATCTGCCGCCAACGAGTTCATGTTCCGTGTAGAAGCGTTCACAGCCAAAGCAATATGCCCCTTCGTATTCGCTGAAGTAAATATCGCCGGCTTCATAGATCCTCTGCAGTACCTGCCTGACGACCTTCATGTGAGCGGGGTCTGTGGTGCGAATAAACTGGTCATATTCAATGTCTAGCTCCGGCCACAGATTCCTGAAAAGCCCGCTGATTTGATCCGCATAGACAAGCGGACTCAACCCTTCCTGCTTGGCTGCCCGCACCACCTTGTCGCCATGTTCGTCAGTTCCTGTCAGAAAGAAGGTTTCCTGCCCGCACATCCGATGGAATCGATTCAGCACATCAGCCACGACGGTCGTATAGGCGTGCCCTAGATGAGGCCTGGCATTGACGTAATAGATGGGTGTTGTAACGTAGTATGGCTCAGCCATATGGCAATGGCATCCTTTCGTAGTAACTTCTTCTGTCGTAACAGTGTGCGTTTTTGAAAAAAGCCCGTTTCGCTCACTCCTGTGAGCAAAACAGTCTTCTTTCAGACAGCTAAAGCGTTACCTCGTGTCTATCCTGATCGAGGATCTTTTTCCTCTGTGATTTCATGTAATCCCACATCCACCTCACGCTGATCATCGAATAGGACGGTTACTGATTCTTTCAATATGTTCTGCCGAATAACCTTTCCGGATCCCATCTTGCACCGAATGACCTTTCCGCACGCAGGGAACTTGCTCTTCAGGCCGCAATAGGTCCCATGCTCGAAAGCCAAACAACACATCAGTCGGCCGCAAAGTCCCGAGATCTTGCTCGGATTCAGTGACAGGCATTGCTCCTTGGCCATTCGAACAGATACCGGCTGGAATTCATTCATAAAGGTACAACAGCACAGTTCGTGGCCGCACCTGCCTATGCCTCCACACATTTTGGCTCGATTCCGAACCCCGATCTGGCGCATTTCAATGCGCATCCTGTGGGCCTTGACAAGCATTTTAACCAGCTCTCGAAAATCGACCCTTCCGTCAGCCGTATAATAAAAGGTAAGCTTGGTCCCTTCGAACATGCTTTCAACCGACACAAGATTCATCTTGAGCCCCAGTTTCTCGATACATTCCAGACAGTAGGCATGGGCAGATTTCTCCTTCTCAAGATTCTTCCTGTGCCGCTCAGTGTCCTTGTCATTGGCCAGTCGGTGGACCTTCTTCAGGGGATGCTTGGGTTCGTGTTCTCCGGGAGGTGTGGGGGGTCTGACAACGGAGCCAAGGGCAAGACCCTGCACGGTTTCGACAATCACGTTGTCACCACAGGAAAGGACAAAGTGGCCAGAGTCAAAATCATAGATCTTGCCCTGTGGCCTTAGCCTTACCCCCACTATCTTACCCATCATGCACCTTCTTCATTATTTTCAATAACCTGCAACTCAGCGGCCGGGCGTTTTGGATGATTTTTTACGAGACCGCGCCCTTTGGATCCGACCACAGACGTATCATCATCACCTCTAAGGTCAAACGAGGATTAGAATTTCTCGAGATAGCCTTTTGTGCAGAAAAGACTGTCTCGATTCTTTCCAGGACCTGGTCGATTGAGTGTCTTTTCGACGCAGCCTCTATGTATTCAACAAAGTCCTTATTGACGATTCTGCGGGGATAGACCTTGCACATGAGGAGGTCTGAAAACCAGATGCTCATCATCTCCAGGACATCATCCAGTCTATCTTTATCACGTGCGAGCTCATCAGCAAAGGCAAAAAGGGGCTGCACTGATTCGGTGCAAAGCGATCCCATACGCTCAAGAAGACTTTTTCGCCAAAGCGTCCATTTTTCCGCATCTGCAGACAGTGCCCTCCCAAGGCTCCCTTTGGCCAGTATGGCAACTGTGGTGGCAGTCTGTCTGTCCAGGCCCTGCTTGGCAACCAGCATGTCTGCAATCTTTTCAAACGGGATCGGCCTGAAGATCACCTGCTGGCACCTGGACACAATGGTTGGCAGCAAGTCCATTGACTGGCCTGCCGTCAGGGCTATGACCGTGTCCTTGGGAGGCTCTTCAAGCACCTTCAGCAAGGCATTGGCAGCCTGTGGATTCATTGCCTGTGCATCATTTATGATAATTACACGGCATTTGCCCTCAAGAGGCGCGTATTTCAGCTGTTTCTGCAGTTCCCTTACCTGTTCGATTTTGATAAACGCACCACTGGGCTTGACAGTCACGATGTCAGGGTGGTTGCCGGAAACCACCTTCTGGCATGATCGACACTTACCGCAAGCTGAAACACCCTTGGGGGTCAGGCAGTTTACAGCCATAGCCAACGCCCTGGCTGTTGTTTGTCTGCCGCAACCGTCAATACCGGCAAAAAGCAAGGCGTGGGCAAGGCGGTCCCTTTCAAGCATTCGAGTCAGAAAGGTAATCGGGCGCTGTTGGCCGACAATCGATTCAAATGCCATCACTTTGCCTTTTCTTCAAACCACCACTCGTCTGAGGCCGTATCAAGCACCTCTTTTGCCAGTTCCCGGCCCACCTTGGTTTGAACACGTGATACCACGTGAGGCAGCCATTCCTCTGGGCCACGGTGGCCCACATCTTGCAGCGCCTTCAACTCCAACACAAGAGCGAGTTGGTCGGCATCGTGGGCAAGCTGTGCTTCCAGGGTCTTGGCTTTGTTGAACTCTTCAACCAGGCTTTGCACAGCAGGGCCAAAAGTGATATCCTTAGTAAGTTCTCTCACAGCCTTGGGTTCGTTCGCCACGACGTACTTTTTCTGAACGTAGTTCAAGTCCCCAGTTCGTGCTTCAGCGAGATCATGGATCAGGCACATCTGGAGAAGCTTCAGTTCATCCACTTCAGGGACCATTTGGGTAAGAACATAACCAACAAAGGTCGTAAGAAAGCTATGTTCGGCCACTGATTCACGACCAGAGCCCAGGAAGTGAAAACCAGACCTTGGGATATTTTTTAGAATTCTTGCCTCAAACAGCAGATTGGCTATGGATTTCATAATAGCAAAGTCTCCTTAAGCCCCAATTTCACAGGTTCCTGTTTGCTGACCGAAGACAAGCGTTTGCACCACCTGCCGTGATCGCCCCCGGCGCTTGCGGGGAGCGGGCCGGTCAAGGCGCGCAAAGCCTGAGGAACGAGGCGTGGGCCATTGAATATTGTTGATTGTCGATTGGAAACTAGTGCTGTACAAGGCGCAGGCCGCAAACTGGAAACTAGTGCTGTACAAGGCGCAGGCCGCAAACTGGAAACTGGTGCTGTTGAAGGCGTAGCCCGCAAACTTGAGATTGACAACGCCGAAGGCGTTCACGTTAACTTTAGGCATTTTAGGCACTTTAGCTCACTTTAGG
>SDBU01008687.1_pt1 | contig 11498 bp, 5 predicted proteins | sample 2277071 | NCBI WGS metagenome assembly SDBU01 (sample SAMN10397929, study PRJNA504765) | marine sediment metagenome | isolation source: marine sediment core GS08_GC12, 126 cmbsf | place: Arctic Ocean: Gakkel Ridge, Loki's castle | collected 2008 | reverse complement strand
CTTGACTTCGCTGTGCAACTGACTGTAATATCGTTCACGGTCTGAATATGAGGCTAACTGCCTACGATTTGTTATCTCTGAAATGCCCGTCAGGAATCAACTATCAGGGGAAGAACGATGAGATTCATGAAATTGGTTGATGGTTACAGAATTGGATTGCTGTTACTTGCATGTGCCTTGGTCGGCTTCGCTTGTCCTTCACAGTCACAGGCGGCGAGTTTCCAGGGCCTCGGCGACCTGCGGAAGACTGTTCTGAGCGGCCAGTACGGGCACATGCCGGTCGCGGAACTGCTCGACCTCGCGCTCAAGACACACGACCCCAGCCGAGTCGAGATGCGGCTGTCCTTGCTTCTCCGCAAAGATGAATCCCTGCCGCTCCTCAAGCAACAGCTGCGCACTTCCCAGGACGACAACCAGAGATATGACCTTCTCATGCTTATCCAAGGCCAACTTCGCTGGGCAGAGAGCACCCCGGAAATCCTGGCTCTGTTGAACAATGCCGATTGTTCAGACCGAGTGCGCGGTCGTGCAGCTACGGCTGCCGCGTTGTTTCAGGTGAAGCAGGCGGTGCCAGCCATACGGAAGCTCCTCGAGAACGCAAGGGATCCGCAGGCACGGCAATGGGCCGCGATGGCACTCGGTCTTCTCCGGGACATGGAGTCGCACGAGCGTGTAGAATCCCTTCTGCAAGACCCCTCGCCCTACGTGCGTCTGACGGGCGCTATGGTCTTGGGGCAACTGGGGAGTGACGCCGGCCGCGATGTCGTGATCGGGTTGAGCGACAGCGAGAAATTCGATATTCGGTGCAGGGCTGCGGAAGCGTTATCCTACATCGGGTCGGACGCCGCTTTGGCACGCTTGCGCGAGATGGAGAAATCCGACCCAAGTCTCACAGTCCGCAGCGAGAGTTCTGAATACTTGGGCCGCGCAGAACTGGAGGCACTTGATAAAGACATCGCGCTTGCTAAGCTGAAAGAATTGTTGGCACCGGAAAAGGACAATCCGCCCAAATGGGCATTCGTGTACCTTGCGGAACACTTTGGATCTGATGCCGTTCACTTTCTGCAGCAATTGGCTGATTCACCAGGACCCCTACAGGGCGCTGCAGCTGTGGCACTCTTGGAGCTGAGTGCTGACGTTGTCATGATTCCATACGCGAGAAGGAGGCAACCGTGAAACACCCTGCGTGGCGCGAAAACACCGGCAAGGCTGCTATCGCACTGCTACTTATCCTGCTGACCACATCGCAAGACGTACTTCCTCACAAGACTGACGTGCACGGGTCGGCAGCCAATAACCTGACCCAGAAGGCAATTGACACCTCGGAGATATCTCTTGAAACCAACGACATAGCATGCATCAAGGCAGGGGCAGTCGACGAGGACAGGTCAACGATTGATTGGGATAACTTCCAGCTTCTACGATATCAAGGTCACCACTACAATCCGCACACGGGCGAGGGTGGACCGTGGGAGGGGAAACCCGCCGTAGACGTGGCCGCGTCCCGGTGGACTCTCATGCGTGACGCCTTCCTCGATCCCTCCCGGCGCTGGGGTGGCGATGAGGCAGACGGAACGCAAGGTTCCATGCATGCTTTGGGTAGGGTCTTGCATTTGCTGCAGGATATGGGGGCACCGCCTCATGTGCATCCCAAGGATGGGCACGGATGGCTGGGAGTCCCTGGCCCCGGCGGATCGATCGCGGGCTTCTATTCCGATTTCGAAGAGAAATGGTCGCCGAGCAGTTCGGTCTACGCGGCATGGACGTTTCCTGCCGTTTCCGGCGGTCCCCTGACACCGGATGACGCGAGCGCTGCTTCCATCCCGAACAGCAAGCTTGACAGTGAATCATTGACCGAAATGCGTGACAAACTGGATGCGATTCCATCGAGCGAGAGAAGCAAGGTCGAAGGCTACATGAAGGCTCAGGCGTGGATGAGCTATTTCCACACTTCTTTCTATGGCCAGATCAACAAAGACGAGAACAACCCCGCTCCATCGTCCAGCAGCAGCGGTCGCACGAGTATCCTGCAGAGAATGTTTCCAGGTAGAATCTCGTTCTACGGAAGCCTTCTGGACGACTACTGGACAATTGACGGGGTCGGCTATTACGATAAGAAGCTCCAGTATTTCACCGAAGATTGGTGGCCCTGCCCTGGATCGTATCCTGTTGGCTCCAAACAAGAGGGTTCGGGTACCAGTTGGCGCATGCTGGGGCGGTTTTACATTTACCTGCACTACTACCGCGTCGAGACCAGCGGGGGCGGGACAATAGGAACGTTCTATAGGGCCACGCCACCGAATTATTGGCCCGACAATAGTAGCAACACCAACAAGGAACTTGCGCGGTACTACGGCGAGGTGCTCCTTCCGTTGGCATCCCGGTTCGGCGCAGGGCTGATACATCTCGCGAACCGTAAGTTGACCATCCAGTCCGTGCCAAATTCCGCTACCGTGACATTGAATCGCACGGACAACTTCGGGAATAAGAATGGCACAACATCTTTCGATCGCTACTTCGTCTCAGGAGAGCAGGTCAGTCTCACTGCTGCATCTTTCGACAGCGCTGGTAAGCCCTTCGTAAAGTGGCTGAAAGACGGGGTCGAGGATAGCAATCGAACGATTGCAGTTGCCGTCAACGACGACACTGTCTGCCAGGCGATCTACGAAGGTGGCGAAGGCGACTGGACGCTGCAGATCCAGTCGCCGCAAGGCAGCGGAACCACTTCACCAGGAACGGGGAACCACACGTATCCCGTTGGAGCATCTGCACAAGTGACTGCGACGCCCGATCCCGGCTGGCATTTCGCGAACTGGACGGGGACGGCGGTCCCACCCGGTCAAGCCACTTATAACCCCATTACCGTACCCGCGGGCACTGACGGGCAGACCAAGCCCCTGAAAGCCGTGTTTGAGCAAAACGACAGTGGATTTCGTGGCAAATACTGGTGGTACAAGGCCAGCCGTTCGGACTCCAGCAGCAGCGTGAGCATTTGGCAGATGCATACAAATGGAACTAAATATACCGTCGAAGCGACCTATGTAAGCTATGACACGCTCAAGTTCGACTACTGGAAGAACGACGCGTTGCACGGCAGCGTAACCCTCGACGCAGGCTCCGAGACGCAGCTCTACTCAGCGTACAATGGCGAACTAGTGCTGCTCCCGAGGCTTTCCTTCTACGCAGGGGGCAAATACTATATATCCTTCGAATTCGGCATCCAGTATTACACGGGGGAAATCTATAGATCAGCAATGGCATATGGCGGTAACAGTTCGCCCGTTGATGTGCCGAGCGGGTTCAAGGCCATGTACGACATAAACTTCATCTATGAAACCCAATTGAATGATGCCTGGCTTCGGGTTTACTCGCCCGCCATAAACGGCGTGTCCGAGGTGGGCAGAAAGATCTACTCTTTCTGCCTCGATGACCGGAACTGCTACGGAGGCACCTATCCAGACTACGGCGGCTGCAAGAGTGTGACCCCGAACCTTTCGTTACCCCGAATAGTTGTATACAAGGTCATTCCCGACATCGAGATGTCGACGGGGTTCTATTACATGTTCCTCTTCTCAGAGATTCAGCATGAAGACAGGAGCGACTATCATAAGTGGGCTGGTTGGTTGCACTTCCTGACAATGGAGGTGCGAAGCGGCCAGTGGAGTCTCAAGATTGATCCTCCGCAGGGCAACGGGTCGACAACACCTCCAACAGGAACTCACAGCTACAACATCACTGATGACGCCTGTGTGCAGGCGAGTCCCGCCGCCGGATGGCATTTCGCGTATTGGAGGGGGGATGGCGTGCCGAGTGGCCACGCAACGGACAACCCAATCTGCGTTTCGTCGCCAGATTCTCCCCTCACGAAGACGGTCCAGGCGGTCTTCGAGCGCGACACGTGGACGCTTCAGGTACAAGCGCCTACCGGGAGCGGAGCGACCAACCCGGCCACAGGCAATCACACGTACAACGTCAGCGACGCCGCCCAGGTGAGCGCCACGCCGGCCTCGGGCTGGAAGCTCGATCACTGGCTACTCAACGACTCTGACGCGGGCAGCGACAATCCGATCATCGTCCCATCCGGCAGCATTGGCCAGACGCAGACGCTCATGGCGGTCTTCATACTGAATAAGCGCATGCTCACGACATCATCTACTTCCGGGGGTTCTGTGGTAACGCCAGGGGAAGGCTCATATGAGTATGATCACGGGACCGACGCACAGATCGCTGCTCAGGCTGAGGCGGGCTATCGCTTCGTGGAGTGGACGGGAACTGGCGTTGATGCCGGCAAGGTCGCTGATCCGAACTCTGCCAACACGACAATAACCATGGATGCAGACTACACGGTGCAGGCCAACTTCGCCATCGACCAGCATACATTAACTACATCATCCACCGCAGGCGGTTTAGTTACCGCTCCCGGTGAGGGTTCGTTTGACTATGACTACGGTACAGTTGTCACGATTACAGCAGAAGCCGATGCCAATTATCATTTCGTCGAGTGGACGGGGACGGGTGTTGATGCCGGCAAGGTCGCTGATCCGAATGCGACCTCAACGACAATCACGATGGATGGTGACTATGCGGTTGAGGCGGTGTTCGCCATCGATCCGAGAAACATTTATGTTGATGACGATGCTCCATCTGACCCGGGGCCAGGTGATCCCGAGAACAGCGATCCTCTTGAGGATGGTTCTCCCGAGCATCCCTTTGATTCCATACAAGAAGGGATAGACCTTGCTCTTGATGGCGATACTGTAATTGTCCTGGATGGGACTTACACGGGAAACAGTAACCGTGACCTCTATTTCGCCGGCAAGGCAATCATTCTTCGGAGCGAGGGTGGAGCCGAGACTACAATTATTGACTGTGAGGGAGCCGCCCGCGGTTTCTATTTCCACTTCGGCGAAGGCGCTGATTCCGTTGTTGACGGTTTGACAATTCGAAATGGTCACGCCATGGCCGGTGGCGGCATCTACTGCACCTCAAGCAGCCCTACCATCACCAACTGCGTTTTTAGCCAGAATTCAGCGATCAACTATTATGGTGGCGGCATCTACTGCAACAACAGCAGCCCTACCATCACCAACTGCGTTTTTAGCCAGAATTCAGCGGCCGGCAACGGCGGCGGCATCTCCTGTTGGAACAGTACCCCGACCATCACCAACTGCACGCTGACTGCAAACTTATCCAATTATAACGGCGGCGGCATCTACTGCCACTTAAGCAGCCCAACCATCACTAACTGTACGCTGACTGCGAACTCGGCCGACCGTGAGGGCGGCGGAATCTGCTGCTCCTCAAGTAGCCCGACCATCACCAACTGTACGCTGACTGCAAACTTAACCATTCGTTATGATGGCGGCGGCATCTACTGCTACAACAGCAGCCCGACGATGACCAACTGCATCCTGTGGGCCAATGCGGCGACCAACGGTCATGAGATCGCTCTGTTCTCAACCGAGTATGCTTCCACGCTCACGGTCAGGTACAGCGATGTGCAGGGCGGCGCGGGCGACGCGTATGTCGAATTGGGCTGCACACTGGACCTGGACGACACCTGCATTGAGCAGGACCCGCTGTTTGTCAAAGGTCGCTACCACGAGTTCTACCTGAGCCACACAGCAGCCGGGCAACCCGCCGACAGTCCATGCATCAACGCCGGCAGCGACACGGCGGCGAATCTCGGCCTGGACGAGCTCACCACGCGCATCGACAGCGAGTACGATACGGGGACGGTGGACATGGGCTACCATTCACCACCGACAATCTGGATTTACTCAATCACCCGAAACGGCAACGATATCACTATCGAATGGAAGGCGCGCGCCGGGGTTTCATACGTTGTCGAGTGGTCTACTGATATCGATTTCGCAACATATACCGAGGTCCCCGTGGGCACAACCTACACCTGGACCGACGTGGGCGGCGCCCTCCAGCCACAGAAGTACTATCGCGTCCGCGAGCAGTAGAGTCAAACACCCACGCCATCTGGCAAAGAAGTGACAAGAGAAGCTCGAGACAATCCTCCTGGCCGGTATCCAATCCCAAACCCCAGGTGCAAATCCTCGCAACGCCCGTATGCGCTGCCGTAAGAGTCTCAGTACCGACGTAGTCGTTGACGAAGACCGGCACGCGCCTGTAAATCCTGACAGTAAGCGACCCTTCTCCCTGCCTAAGGCGGACTTCATCTAAAGATTCCCATCCTGCAGATCCTGTCAAAAACTCTTTCTTCATCTTTCCTCCCTCTTATCCGCGCAATCCGCGGCAAAAAAAGCTTGCATTTCCCGTAGTCTTGTGATATATAACCTACCATAATGGAGTTACGCAAATGATGAAAAATTACACAAATGTCGGCAAAATCCGAAACTTGGCACAATCCTTGCTCTTAATAAGACACGAAAAAAGGCCGTTTTTGCAGATTTTTCAGCGTATCTCTTTCTTCAACTTACTTGCCACTAACCACTTAGCCATATTGCCCCAATCTCAAAAATCTGCTTTTTTCTGCTATTTTCTGCTCAAATTCTGCATACATGCAGAATTCCCATCCTATCCATCCTTTCAGCCCAGGAATCAGCCGATCATCTGCTATCTGCCATCTACTATCTACCATTCAGAATCCGAAAAACACCATACACCATACACCATAAACAGAAAACTAACGCGGTCCTGCATCCCCTCAGGGCCGGACCTTGACGGCTTGGATCTTGCATTTTGCATCAAGCATCTTCAATGCTTCCTCCTTGATTTGCCCGATGCATGGCTATACTATTCTGCACTTCAACTGAAACCCGAAAGTGGAGCCGAAAAGTGAAACACAGCATCTTTACCGTCGCCCTCGAGGACCTGGCCTACGAGGAACTTGCGCCTATCCTCGCTCAGGAGGGGTACGACGGCGTCGAGTGGCGTATTACCCATCCCGACGAGGATGACCGGATGAAGCACCTCAACCTCCACGACATCGACAAGCAGGCCCAAAAGGTCAAACAACTCTGCGACGGGCTCAATCTCGAAATACCTGCACTGGCATCTTACGAGACCATGGACAAGACCGACCGTATCGAGAAGCTATTCAAACTCGCCAACCTGCTCGGCGCTCCTCTTGTCCGCGTCTGGCCAAGGCTTTACGACCGGAACCCACACTTCGACGTCCGATTCAGGGACCTCGTGGATGACCTCCGCCGCACGATTAAGATCGCAGCGGAATACGGCGTCAAACCCATACTGGAGCTCCACATGGGGAGCATCTTCCCCGGCCCCTCCGACGCCCGCAGGATCGTCGATAACTTCTCGCCGGACGAGATAGGCATCACACTCGACCCGGGCAATATGGTTATCGAGGGCATGATCGACTGGTCTCTCGGCGTGCAGATACTCGGCCCGTATCTCGCACACGTGCACGTGAAAAATACCGGCTGGCTCAAACAGCAGGACGGCACCTGGAATTGGGAATGGATGGCCTTTCAGGAGGGCATGGTCGACTGGGCCGTTGTGATAGCCTGCCTCAAGGACATCGGGTACACCGGCTATCTGTCCCAGGAGGACTTCTTCTCATTCAGGGCTCCATCGGTCCAATCCCCAACCGGGAAGAAACGCGAGCGAATCGAATACGTCAGAAAAACGCTCAGGCAGAACAAGAAATACCTCGATGGCCTAATATGAATCAGCTAATATCATGCCTTTCCGCCAGAGAATGCGGGAGAAGCAAATGAAGAAGATAAAAGTGGCGTTGGTCGGTTACGGCAACATCGGGACCGGTTTCTGCGCAAACCTCAACGAGAACCACGACCTCATCGCCAGACGCCTCGGCCTCGATATCAACATCAAACACGTCTGCGATATCGACCTCGAACGCGAACGCTGGTTCAAGGTCGATCCCTCGATATGCGTGAGGGACTACAGAGATGTCGAGGACGATCCCGAGGTCGATATTGTCGTCGAGCTTGTCGGCGGCACCACCGATGCGAAGGACATAATCCTCCGTTCCTTCGAGAAGGGCAAGCACGTCGTCACGGCGAACAAAGCCCTTCTCGCAGAGAAGGGCCGCGAGATCTTTCGGGCCGCGCGCGAGGCCGACCGCATAATCCGGTTCGAGGCAAGCGTCGGCGGTGGCATCCCGTGCATCAAGGGCCTCATGGAAGGCCTCGCGTCCAACCGCATCGAGATTATCGCAGGGATCGTCAACGGCACATCCAATTACATACTCACTCGCATGACCGAGGACAGGATGGAGTTCAAAGATGCCCTCGCCCTTGCAGTGGAAAAGGGATTCGCGGAACCCGATCCGACATTCGATATCGACGGAATCGACCCCTCCCACAAGATAACCATCCTCTCGTCTATCGCCTCGGGTAAAATGGTGAATCTCTCAGATGTATATGTCGAGGGAATAGGTGAAATCGAGCACGTTGACGTCGAGATCGCCGCGAGACTCGATGCCGTAATCAAACCCCTCGTGATCTTCCGAAACGGCGAAGACAAAATCCACGCCCGTGTCCATCCGATGATAGTGCCCCGCATCCACAAGCTTGCATTCGTGAACGAGAACTACAACATCATCTACATCAAGGGCAGTTTCGTCGGCATCACAGGTTTCTACGGCCTCGGTGCGGGCAGCGTACCCACCTCAAGCGCTGTAGTGGGTGACATCATCGACATCGCAAAAGCCATCGATACCGGCGCCGAGACGCGCCAGTACGCAATACCCGATCTCGACTCCACCGCGGCCGTCGCCGACATCGAGGACACAACGAACCCCTACTGCATCAGGCTTAAGACGGGCGATCCGAGCTTGGTTCGCGCGCGATTCGACGTGAACTCCATCCGCGTCGAGAGGCATGAGAACGTCTGCGGATGGGAAGTGTTCGTCACCGACCCCGTCCTTGAGCGCAGACTGAAGAAGTTCCTCTCCGAGCTCTCCTCCCATCCCTCCGTTACCTCGCCGCTTTCCTTCCTCCGCATCTTCAACCTCGAGATGTAACGGGACGACAGGAACACAATGAGTCAGTCATGGGCGGCAGCAGGAAGACTCGAAGCGCGAAACGAGCTTCATTCTCAGCTCAACATCGCCTTCTCGTTCCCGCACCAGGGGACGAAGCGACAACCATCCATCAGGCAAAAGGAATAGGACATGCATGAGTCAAGCGTAAGAGATTACCGACGAGATATGACACGGCGAGCAATTGTTTCTTGTCTGCTTGTTCGTTTTTTGTCATACTCACCGCCACTCACGCCAGGTGCATGTAGGAATCATGAATGAGAGTTATAGAGAACACGCCGCCGAACGGGCGAAGCTGGGAATTCCACCCCTGCCCCTTTCGCCGGAACAGGTTGGGGAGCTTACCGGGCTCATCAAGGACCCGCCGCACGATGTGGGGGAAGAGCTTCTCGACATGCTGGCGAACCGCGTGCCGCCCGGAGTTAATCCCGCTGCAGGAGTCAAGGCCGACTTCCTGGCAGCCGTCGCCGAGGGAAGAGCCGCCTCGCCCTTGATCTCGCCCGCAGGTGCCGTGGAGCTTCTGGGCACAATGCTTGGCGGCTACAACGTTCCTTACCTCGTCAGGTTCCTCGATAACGACAAGCTTGCGGCGGCTGCGGCAGAGGCATTGAAGGTCACGCTCTCGGTTCTCGGCGACTTCGCCTCGGTCAAGAACAGGATGGACCGAGGCAACAGGTTCGCGCGTGATGTGATGGAATCGTGGGCGGAGGCCGAGTGGTTCACCTCCATGCCGGCGCTGCCGGAGAAAATGAGGCTGAAGGTCTTCAGAGTCGACGGAGAGGTGAATACGGACGACCTCTCGCCAGCCGGACACGCCTCTACCCGTTCCGACATTCCCCTGCACGCTCTCAGCATGGGGCAGAAGCGTTTCCCGGAGGGCACGCAGACTATCGCCCAGTTCCGCTCCGAGGGCCACGAGGTGGTCTTTGTTTCCGGCGTCCTTGGGACCGGTTCCAGCCGCAAATCCGCGACCAATTCCATGATCTGGCATATCGGGCAGGATATCCCCCACGTGCCGAATAAGAGGCGCGGCAGCGTCGTCATCGCGGCGCAGATTGCGCCAATATATTTCAGCACATTCGAGGATTCCGGCGGGCTGCCGATTCAGGCGGATCCCTCGAAGCTTGCCATGGGTCAGGTGATAATTGTTGAGCCTTACGCGGGAAGAATCACCGACGGGAACGGGGAACTGCTCGCGACCTTCAAGCTGTCGCCGGTGACACTTCCCGACGAGTTCCGTGCAGGCGGCCGCCTGTGGCTTATCATCGGACGGAGACGTGCAAAGGCCGCGCAAGAGGCGCTTTCCGTTCCTGCGACTTCCGTTTTCATGACAGCTCCCGAGGTGGAGAAGAAATCGGCCGGCTTCACTCTCGCGCAGAAGCTCGTCGGCCGCGCGTGCGGAAAGGGCGGCGTGATGCCCGGAGAGAAGTGTGAGCCGAAAATCTCTACCGTCGGCAGCCAGGACACAACAGGATCCATGACGGCGGATGAGCTGATGGAGCTCGGATGTCTGAAGTTCCAGGCCGATCTGGTGATGCAGTCGTTTTGTCACACTGCGGCTTATCCGACCGATAAGGACAAGCAGATGCAATCGAGCCTCACAGAGTTCTTCGCCGAGCGTGAAGGGGTAGCGCTCAGGCCCGGGGACGGCATTATCCACTCGTGGATCAACCGCCTGCTGGTCCCCGACCAGGTGGGCACGGGCGGCGATTCCCACACGCGATTCCCTATGGGCATCTCGTTCCCTGCCGGATCGGGCCTTGTGGCGTTTGCTGCCGCAATGGGTTTCATGCCGCTCGAAATGCCGGAGTCGGTGCTTGTTCGGGTCTCGGGCGAGTTTCGGGACGGGATAACTCTGCGCGACGTGGTGAATGCGATACCGCTTGTCGCCATGCGCGAGGGCCTCCTTTCCAGATACGGCGAGGGCACAGAGAACGTCTTCAACGGACGTATCCTGGAGATAGAGGGTCTGCCCCGGCTTGTGGTGGAGCAGGCTTTCGAGCTCACGTGCGCATCGGCCGAACGCTCGGCTGCTGCAGCGACGATCGTGCTGGATATCGAGCCGGTCATCAAGTACCTCAGGAGCAATATAGCGCTGATGAAGTTTCTCATCGACGAGGGATACGAACACGCCGGGACCCTTCGAAGACGTATCGAGGCGGTAGAGGCCTGGTTGGCGGACCCGTCGTTGTTGAAGCGCGATGAGGGGGCTGACTTCGCCGCTGAGATCCATGTGGATCTGGATACCGTCACCGAACCCATCGTCGCGTGTCCCAATCATCCGGACAATGTCAAAACCCTCTCCGATGCTGCCGGCGCGAGTGTGGATGAGGTTTTCATCGGCTCGTGTATGACCAACATCGGCCTGTTCAGGGCTGCCGCGAAGATACTCGGCGCTGCCGACTCGCCTCTCGGAGTGAAGCGCCTGTGGATCACGCCGCCTACTCGGATGGATTTGAAACAGCTTCAGCGCGAAGGACTAATCGACCAGTTCAAGAAT
>SDBU01008686.1_pt1 | contig 11501 bp, 9 predicted proteins | sample 2277071 | NCBI WGS metagenome assembly SDBU01 (sample SAMN10397929, study PRJNA504765) | marine sediment metagenome | isolation source: marine sediment core GS08_GC12, 126 cmbsf | place: Arctic Ocean: Gakkel Ridge, Loki's castle | collected 2008 | reverse complement strand
ATAATCTTTACGGCCTCTTTTATCGGGGTATCGGCAGATACGGAAGTTAGGTCCAGAATCATAACTTCTTTTATTTTCAAGACTATCTCCCCCTTAATTTAAAAATCTTTCTTAATTATATTCCTTTTTATGTTTTTCGCAAGTTCAACAAATAATTAGTAATATTGACAAACTTAATTAATTTAGTATAATAAAATTAGTTAGTTTATAACTGAGACAAACTAATTGTAACATTAATTAAAATACATAATTTTTACAAGTTAAAATAGCATTCAAATTTAGATTAAATTTTTGATATAAATTACAAAACTAGAATTATTCTAATTTAATATATAAAAATAATATTAATACCAACGATCAAGCCTGTTGCTTTCTGCCCACTACTTTTTGAGTTAATAAAATAGTTTCAAAGTTTTTACAATTTCTTAGGACATATTAGCTTTAATATCAGTTATCAAAAGAAATTATAGATATCTTAAATTACGGAAGACTAATTTTCTTGAAATAACAATGTAAAAATTTTATCACATAAGACGCTGTAGCTGAAAGTCAATTTTTTCCAACAAACAAATGTATTGAGCTTTTAAAATAAAAGAATGGAGTGTGGTAATATTGAAAAAAACGGGATTGTTAAACAGAGATATATCCGCCTTGATAAGCAGATTAGGTCATCAGGATACTATCTGCATATCTGATGCTGGGTTGGCTATTCCGGATTCAATTAACCTGATTGATGTTTCCCTTGAAGATAACGTACCAAGGTTTATCGAGGTATTAAAATTAATAAAAAGGAATTTGTTTATTGAGAGGATATTACTTACAGAAGAATTGAAAACTAATTGTCCTAATATGTTTAAAAATGTAACAAACCTACTTAAGAAGGCAAAGCTTGAAGTTATAACTCATAAAGTTTTTAAAGAAAAAGTTAGATTATGTAAGGGGGTTATCCGAACAGGTGAATTTACCGCATATAGTAATGTTATACTTGTAACCGGAGCTGATCCTGAAAGATGGGCAACCAATTAGAAAGAGGATAAAAAATGATAAATGATAAAGCAAAAAATTCTAGTCAATTAATTATGAATTCTTCAAGCGGTTATTTATCCATATTAAAAGAAATATTGGGTACTAGGGAAATAGGTTTATTGCTTATAATTTTTGTAGCATCAATCTTGCTATCAATTTTTAGTGAGAATTTTTTAACCTTTTCTAACCTTACGTCAGTTGCGATTGGAATGAACTATGACGTTTTGCTAGCTCTTGGTATGACTTTGGTTCTTTTATCGAAAGGGATTGATTTGTCAGTTGGTTCAATATTGGGGTTAACTGGGATAATTACAACAATGCTATTGCAGGCAGGTGTTAGTATTTTATTTGCTGTAATTCTCGGCTTATTATCGGGTACATTTTTAGGTTTTATTAATGGCATATTTATAGCCAAGTTCAGGATTAATCCGTTTATAGTAACATTGGGTATGATGGCAATAGCCCGTGGGTTATCTGTGATATTAACTTCAGGATATTTTGTGTCCAACCTCCCTGAAGGCTATCTAATTATAGGCCAAGGTAAGTTTTTAGGAATACCTAATCCCATTTATGTTATGATTTTATTTGTTATTTTATTTGATTATCTCTTAAGGAAATGGGGACCATTTTATAAGGCGTTTTATATAGGGACAAATCCCGATGCAGCTGAGTTATCCGGAATTAATGTTTCTTCAATTATATTGGCAGGTTACGTAATCACCGGATTTCTTTCGGGACTTGCTGCAATTTTTATGACATCACGTTTGGCGATGGGATATGCCCAGTTTGGAATGGGTGCAGAACTAAAAGCTATTAGTGCTGCTATCATCGGTGGAGCGAGTATGGGTGGGGGTGAAGGAAGTATAACGGGAACATTTCTTGGAGTTATGCTTTTAGCAATTATAAATAATGGTTTTGTATTACTGAATTTGTCAATTTACTGGCAGGGGGTTATAAATGGACTGATCCTTGTAATTGCCATCACAGTCGATGCCATTCGCAGAGCCAGAAAAGGAGAAAGCAGGGCATAAAATTTTTCTTGCTTTAAATCAGAGGTGAAAGAGGGACTGACATGATAAATTATATTTTAAAAATAGAAGGTATCTCTAAACGCTTTTTTGCAAATACGGTCTTAGACGATATAAACTTAAAAATTAAAAAAGGCGAAGTTCATGCCGTAGTTGGTGAAAATGGTGCTGGAAAGACTACCCTTATGAAAATTATTGGAGGTATATATACATCCAGTGAGGGTAAGATTATTTTTGAGGGTTGTGAAGTAAATTTTTCAAGTCCGCAGGAGGCAATAAATAGCGGAATAAGTATAGTACACCAGGAATTAAGCCTGGCTCCAAAGTTGAATGTTGCCCAAAATATTTTCAGCCATAGGGAACCTGTAAATAAATTGGGTTTTATTAAATGGACAGAATTAAGATATAAAACAAAACAAATATTGAAACATATAGGTATTGACATAGATCCATCAACTCTGGTGGGTGATTTAAGTGTGGGCATGCAGCAGATTGTAGAAATTGCTAAAGCCCTATCTCAAAATGCAAAAATTATTATCTTTGACGAGCCTACCTCTGCATTATCAGAAAAAGAAGTAAATTCACTCTATCGGGTTATCAATGATTTAAAATCAAAGGGAGTTACGATTATCTTTATTTCCCATAAATTAATGGAAGTCTTTAAAATATCAGATAAATTGTCTGTACTAAGAGATGGAAAGTTAATCGGAACCAGGAAAACAAAAGAAACCAGCATTGAAGAGATAATCAAAATGATGGTAGGAAGGGAGTTAGGCAATTTATATCCTGATAAAAGTTCCCATATTGGAGAAAAGATATTCTCTGTAAAAGGATTCAGTAGAAAAGCAAAATTTGAAGGTATTGAATTTGATTTATATAAGGGAGAAATCCTTGGATTTGCAGGACTTGTTGGTTCAGGAAGAACTGAAGTAGCCCGCTCTATCTTTGGTGCTGAAAAACCTGAATCAGGAGAAGTTATATTAGAAGGAAAAAAAGTAGAAATTAAATCTCCCCGGGATGCAATTAAAAATGGCATTTGTTATTTGACAGAAGATAGAAAAAGCTGGGGCCTATTTCTGGAAAAAACTTTAAGGCAGAATATAATTGCTGCTTCTATAAACAAGTTTTTGAATAAGAGGGGTTTTCTTAAAAATAGAAAAATAAAAGAAAAAGCTAAACATTTTATTGATTATCTAAATATTAAGCCTGCTGATGATAAAATTCTTATTCTGAATCTCAGCGGGGGCAATCAACAAAAAACACTACTGGCTCAGTGGCTCAATACGGAACCAAAGATATTAATAGCTGATGAACCAACCCGTGGGGTTGATGTTGGGGCAAAGGCAGAGATTCACAAGCATTTAAGGAAATTGGTAGAAAGTGGGGTTGGTGTTATTATAATTTCATCTGAATTACCTGAAATAATTGGTCTCTGTGACAGAATTGCCGTTTTTAATGAGGGAAAAATAACTGGTATCCTTGAGAAGGATGCTACACAGGAAGAAATAATGAAATATGCAACTTTGTAGAAAAAAAGGGGGTTGATTTGTGAGTCTTAATGAAAAATTTCGTACTATCACGAAGGTGAATAACCTCGGTTTGTTGATAACAATAGTTTTGATTATTATAGGAATGGCAATATTTTTTCCGCGATTTTTATCACCTATAAATATTGAAATACTGGGAATGGGTTTTGTACAGGAAGCAATTATGGCCTTGGGAATGACCCTGATAATAATCTCGGCTGGTATAGATCTTTCTATTGCCGGTGTCATGCCTTTTTCAGCAATTATGGTAGGCATCTTTTTAAATAATAATTTTGGGATTACTGTTTCCATATTGTTGGCACTTTTATTATCAGCTTTGGTAGGTTTTGTGAATGCGCAGATGATTAATCGCTTGAAGGTACATCCTTTTATATGTACCCTGGCTACTTTATATACTCTCAAAGGTGTTAATTTGGTTATTACTAAAGGGGAAACGGTAACAGGTTTTCCACCAGCGTTCTATTTTTTTGGACAGGGCAGAGTTTTTGGGATACCTTTTCCAATTTTCCTATTCGCAGTAATGGCTATTGTCTTTACCTATCTTTTAGAAAACCATAAGTATTTTCAACAGGTTTATTTCATAGGTGGTAATATTGATTCAGCCAGATATTCTGGTATAAATATAGATAGATTTATTATATTTATATATGTTCTCAATTCTATCCTGGCTGGAATTGCTGGAATTATCACTGCCTCACAGTATATTAGTGCCAATACAGGTTTTGGTATAGGTATAGAATTACGTGTTATTACAATAGTTATTATTGGAGGGGTCAGTTTAAGTGGAGGTAAGGGAAATATTGGAGGGACTATTCTCGGTATACTTTTCCTTGCCATAATAAATAACACTTTTGTTCAAACAGGTGCCCCCACATACTGGCAGGAGGTGGTTTATGGTTCTATGTTATTAATTGCTGTTTTCTTAGAAGAGTATATTGGGTTGAAACGCGAAGGTACTGGCGTATTAAAAAGATGGCGTGAATTTATGCTTTAGTGGCTAATCAAGGCAAGTTAAATATGTTGGTCCAATTAATTATATATGGACAAAAAATGTTTTAAGGGGGAATGCCTATGGTAAGGGTTTAAAAAAGTTAGTAATCTGTAGGTTTCTAAGAAATGGAAAGTAATAAAATTAAAAGGAGAATTTAAAAATGAAAAAATTTATAATCTTGATGTTTGTGATGATTTTTCTGCTGACTTTTGTAGCTACCTCTTTTGCTGCTGAACGTTACGCAATGGTTGTTTTCTTAAAGGGTTCTGAATTCTTTAACTGGGCTTATAAAGGTATGATTGATGCTGCCGAAATGCTGGATCCAAGTATTGAAGTTGAGCTTCAGGGTCCATCTACATGGGATGCTGCACTTGAAGCCCGTGCCATAGAGCAGTTAATTGCTAAAGGTGTAAATGGTGTTATTGTGACAGCAGGAGAAGCAAGTGCCCTTGTTCCTGCAATCAACAGAGCAATAGATGCCAAAATACCTGTAATAACATTTGATTCCGATGCGCCAGCTAGTAAACGTCTAAGCTTTGTTGGTACGAATAACTATAATGCCGGATATGCAGCAGGAAAAGCTATTTCTGAATGGTTAGGTGGAAAGGGTAAAATAGGTATCTCCACTTTCCCGGGACCTGCTCATTTAGCTGAAAGAGTTAAAGGGTTTACAGCCGCCCTGGCTGAAGGCATTGAAATTGTTGCTATTGTAAATGATGAAGGTGGTGTTGTAATGGCAGAAACACAGCTCACTGCTATGCTCCAGGCCAATCCTGATATTGATGGTATTTTTGCTGCCCATGGTAATCCAGGTCCGGGTGCTGCTGCGGCCGTGAGAAATCTTGGTAAGCAGGGTAAAGTTGAAATTATGGGCTTTGACTTCGGTATGCCAAATATTGAGTTAATTGAAAAAGGTGAAATGCGTGGTACTGTCGGACAAGATCCTTATTTGATGGGTTTCATGAGTATGATTCTTGCCTATAATGCAAATCATCCTACTGAAATTACTTCTCAGAACCCACCATTTGGCCATGTTCCTCCTTTAGTAGATACTGGTGTATCTATTATCTACAAAGAAGACATTGGTAAATATATGAGTCCTCCTAAATTATAGTATTGCTGATGTAAGAGCTGAGGGTTTTAAAATTTTAAAACCCTCAGCTAATTTTTTAAGTATGTTTATTTAGAAGATATTTTAGTAATAAAATTGAATTTTGGGAATAATTTTATTTTGATTATATACTTTTTTAATGAAATTATTTTATATCATATTTTTAAGTAGATAACTAAGTTTTTGATAATTGTCAGTACATATAAAAAAGAAGAGGTGAGCTTTTTGAAGCAGGCGGTAATGACAGCTCCGGGGAAAATTGAATTTCGTGATGTTCCCGTTCCGAAAGTTAAAGAGGGTCAGGTTCTTGTGAAGATTAAAAGAATTGGTATATGTGGTTCAGATATACATGTTTATCATGGCAAACATCCTTATACATCTTATCCGGTAGTACAGGGGCATGAGGTTTCAGGAGAGATTGTTAAATTAAGCGATGGTGGTTCAAATTTCAAAGAAGGCGATAAAGTTACAATACAACCCCAGGTTGTATGTGGTAAATGTTATTCCTGTAAACATGGTCAAAATCATATTTGTGATAATTTAAAGGTTATGGGTTTTCAAACGACTGGGATGGCATCAGAATATTTCGCAGTTGATTTAAAGAAAGTATTAAAGTTACCAGAAAATATAAGTTATGATCATGGTGCATTAGTAGAACCCTTAGCGGTTGCTGTTCATGCCTTAAAAAGAGGAGGAGATATTAAGAGGAGGAAAATATTAGTTTTAGGTGCCGGCCCTATCGGTAATCTGGTAGCTCAGGCTGCAAATGGAATGGGTGCTCAGAGTGTTATGATAACTGAAATTAGTGACTATCGTCTTAATATCGCCCGGGAATGTGACATAAATTATTGTTTGAATTCCAAGACTCAGGATATCGGAGAAAAACTAATTAATACATTTGGAGAAGATAAAGCAGACCTAATTTTGGAATGTGTTGGGATTAATACAACAACGGAACAAGCTATCGCTAATGCCCGTAAGGGCACGGATATTATTGTGGTTGGTGTATTTGCGGAAAAAGCAACTGTTGATTTGGGTTTGGTTCAGGATAGAGAGCTTAGGTTGATTGGAACATTAATGTATCAGGAAGAAGATTATAGGAAAGCAATTGAATTAATTGAAGAAAGTAAAGTGAAACTTGACCCCATAATAACAGAACATTTCCCATTTGAGAATTATTTAGAAGCTTATAAATATATAGAAGAGAAAAAGGATAAGATTATGAAGGTTATGATTAAATTATAAAAGGAGAGGGTAAGATGAAAGCATTGAATTATTATCAAACTACCGAAATTAAATTTGGTTGGGGACGGGTTGAAGAAGTTGGTGAAGTAGTATCTCGATTTGGGAAGAGATGCTTGATGGTAACTGTTCCCGTTTTTGACACCATGGCTCCTGTATTTGAAAATATTAAGAAATCCTTAAAAGAAGCCAATGTAAAAGTATTTCATTTTGATGGTGTTATTCCTAATCCCACAACCGATAGTGTAAATAAGGGAGCCGAGATGGCTATTAAAAATAGTATTGATGTAGTTCTCGGTGTCGGTGGGGGTTCAAGTATGGATACTGCAAAAGCTATTGCAGTAGGGGCTACCCATGAAGGTGAAGCCTGGGACTATCGCTTATTTAGCAATAAAAAGATTACCGAAAAAAGACTTACTATTATTACTGTTACTACTACATCGGGAACTGGCTCACAAGTAACCCCCGTATCAGTTGTAACGAATACAGCTGATAAATGTAAGTTTGCCCTGGTAGATTCCCTCCTCTATCCCAGGGTCAGTATTATTGATCCGCAATTGATGTTAACTGTGCCCGAACATATAACAGCATCAACGGGATTTGATGTTTTTGCTCATGCTTTTGAAAGTTATATTCATAAAAATGCATCAGTTTATACAGATATGCATGCTTTGGAAGCAATAAAAGGAGTAATAAAATACCTTCCAATTGCCATTAAATATAAAACTAATAAAGAAGCCAGAATAGAAATGGCTTGGGCAGATACTCTGGCAGGGTTATGCATTGCCAATGCAGGAACTACCTTGCCCCATGGAATAGGTATGGCCATTAGCGGGCATGTACCCCATGTTATGCATGGTGAAGCTCTGGCAGTGATCTATCCCGAGTTTATGTGTTATACTTACAAATCAGCGCTTAGAAAATTTGCAGATCTTGGTCGAATTTTTAATTGTGAACTTGAAGATGTTTCTAATGAAGAAGCCGCAGAAAAGTCATGTGAAGAAATAGATAAATTTTTAAAGAAAATCGGAATGTCACTTACCCTTAAAGAATTAAGGGTTCCTGAAGAGGAATTATCGGCTATTGCAGATGATACACAGAAACTACCTGACTATACAGTTAACCCCAGGATTGCTACAAGAGGTGAAATTTATAAGATGCTTAAAAGCTCTTATAATTAGACACAAAATATATTAAAAGAACTACGGTGTGCAGAAAAGAACAGAAGAGTTCTTAGCATAGATAGATTAGCAACAGAATATCTCAGGCCATATCTCTGTCAAAGCTGTTTATCAATTAAAGAAGAACTGCTAGAATATATTTATAATCTTTACCTATTGAACAGCTTGAGATTATAAATCCCATTAGAGAAAAGAGATTATTAGGAATTTCTATAGTCGTTAACTGTCTTATTAAATAGGCTTTTCTACAGTTATTGATGGAAATTTATGAACCGGCCTTTTACTCATACAATTTTGTATTTTGTTCTAATAGAGAAGAATAAAATTTATAGAGAAAGGCAAGCAATAGAATTGTACTTTAATTTTTGAGCGGAAACATGTCATATCAAAATGACAATCTTATATTGGCACGTGAAAAAAAGCATTTTTCTCGACTCCGTATCCTGACTAAATTACAGGCCTTGGGCTTTTTGATCTTTATTTTTTAAGAAGTAGATTTTTAAGAAAATACAGATACCACGTCCTGTTGCCTGATTTTCATAAATTTAAGGAAAAATTGTATCACGAGTAAAAAATAGAGAAAGATGCTCTTTTTGTTTTGAGGTTTAATTTTCAAATAGGCAAGGGTGAGTTAAATTTTTCTAGAAAGATAGACTGGGTTATAATTATTTAACTAGAAAAACACTAAAATTGTTAGACCTAAAAAATTCTGAAGGTGCTAAACTAATAAAAATATAAATATAATTACCCTAATATTAATATTATAACCTACATATGTGTATAGCCAACAGTGATTAATATTTAAAATTGGATTATAACAAATACAAAGCATGGGTAAACTTAATTAATTGAAGGAGAATACGATGAGTGTTCAAGCATTAGATACAAGAAAAGGCGATCCGAAACTTATGGGTCAAATAAACCAAGCTTTAATTTTAAATCTTTTAAGAAATGGTAATGGACTATCCCGTACTCAGATTGCCCAGAAGCTTAAATTGAGTAAAGCAACTGTATCAAGAGTAATTAATGGACTTATTGAAAATAAAATTGTATCCGTAATAGGTGAAGGTGAGTCCAAAAAGACAGGAGGAAGACATCCTGTTATATTGTCAACAAATTCCTCTGGGAGATTTGTAATTGGGATAGATCTTGGTACTACTAATATAGTTGTGGGTATCGCAAACCTAAAAGGAGAAATTATAAAAAAAATTCGTGTTCCAACCGACTGTAGTCATAGTGTGGAAAAGATCATTTTACAAATTTCCAATTTGGTGGAAGAAGTAATTAAACAAGCAAACATCAAAAAAAATTTAATTGAGGGGATTGGGATAGCGGAGGCAGGGATAGTCGACAGCTCTTCAGGTATCATAAGATATTCTCCAAATTTTAACTGGAAAAATGTCAATATAACCAGTATTTTAGAACAAAAAACAGGCTTACATGTATTTGCTGATAATTGTACTCGAGTTATGGCAATTGGTGAAATATGGCATGGCGAAAGGGAAAGTGTGAATAATATTTTTTATGTAAACGTTGGCTACGGAATTGGTTCTGCTTTAATGATTAATGGCAAGTTATATAATAAGCATAGTGAATTTGGGCATATTCCAATAACAGATGAAAAAATACTCTGTAATTGTGGTAAATATGGGTGTCTTGAAGCTGTCGCTTCCGGTAATGCAATTGAGCAAAAAGCGAATCATTTACATAATGATAGTAAAAATAGATGGATAACAGCGAAAGATATAGCTGAAAGAGCTGAACAAGGTGATCTAGTAGCTCAAAAAATATTTAAAGAGGCAGGTTATTATATTGGCAAAGGGCTTTCATTTATAGAAAATGTTTTTAACCCAGATAAAATTATTATCGGAGGAGGAATTTCAGCTGCCGGTAAATTATTATTGGACCCAATTGTTGAGTCATATAACTATTTTACAATGGCAATAATAAAGTCTACTACTAAAATAGAGTTATCGACGATTGGTATGGATGCGGGTATATATGGTGCAGTAACTATGGTATTAAATAAACGAATTTTTTATACTTCATTATTATAGTTGTACACACAATATAGGTTATATTTTTATTTTTGATACAATATATAGTCAGTAGTCTGCAATATACTATTTTTACTGATAATATTCATTTTATAAATTATTTTATATAGGAAAATGCAGAAAAGGTAAAAAGAATTTAAAATTAGTATAAATATAAACAAAAATATAAGCTTTAAGTAGGATAGGCAAAGATATGAAGGCACTATTATTTGGTGAAATTCTCTGGGATATCATAGATAGTAAACCCTATATTGGCGGTGCTCCCTTTAATCTTGCTGCTCATCTGACAAACATGGGATTTAAATCAACTCTCATTTCTTCTGTGGGCAAAGATGCTCTGGGCAGAAAAGCCTTAAAAGAAGCAAAAAAAAGAGGTATTAATTCTTCCTTTATCCGGATCCATCCTAATTTACCCACTGGGATTGTTGAAGTAAATCTGGATGAAAAGGGGCATCCCGCTTATTTGATAAAAGAAAATGTTGCCTGGGATAATATTATTTTAGATCCGGATTTAATAGGTAGTTTAACAAAAACCAAATGGGAAATATTTTGTTTTGGAACCCTTGCTCAACGGACCAAAGAAAATCGAAAAATACTTAACCGGATTATTTCTCAAATAAAACCTAATCATATATTCTATGATGTTAATTTAAGACAAAATTACTACGCAAAAGATTGGATTGAAAAATCATTGCTCCAGAGTACAATTACTAAATTAAATGATCAGGAAGCTCTTGTCCTGTCCAAACTACTCTTTAATCAAAAATTGAAACAAAAAGATTTTGTTGAAACTCTTGCTCAAGAATATAATCTTTCTATTATCTGTATTACCTATGGCAAGAATGGATCAGTAATCTATCACGATCGCCAATTGGAGAAGGCACCAGGTATAAATGGACCAGTTATAGATACTGTGGGAGGTGGAGATAGTTACAGTGCAGGCTTTTTGTTTTCTTATCTTTGTGGTAATAGTGTTTATAAAGCAGCAGAATTTGCTGAAATAGTAGGTAATTTTGTTGTTTCCCAATCTGGGGCTGTTCCTAAGTACCCGAAATGGTTAGAAAAAGAAATAAAAAATATGAGAAAATAAAAACATGACAGATGACCCCGACATATTGCTGGGAAAACTGGTCGAAATCAGGGATAAAAGATGGATTTTGTAATTCTTTATAGTAACCCGGCAAGCAGGTCTTGGCAATATCGCTTTCCGTAATTATTTCAATGATACTCTGTTCATTGTCTACTACCGGTAACCCCACCATACGCTGTCGACTCATAATCTTTACGGCCTCTTTTATCGGGGTATCGGCAGATACGG
>SDBU01008685.1_pt1 | contig 11501 bp, 7 predicted proteins | sample 2277071 | NCBI WGS metagenome assembly SDBU01 (sample SAMN10397929, study PRJNA504765) | marine sediment metagenome | isolation source: marine sediment core GS08_GC12, 126 cmbsf | place: Arctic Ocean: Gakkel Ridge, Loki's castle | collected 2008 | reverse complement strand
TTTTGTCACTCTTGAAAACAACTCCGAATTCGACATCGTCATCATTCTCGGTCAAAACTAAAAAAACCCTGCTAACGGCCAAAATACCTATTGACTTATTACTCAAATTTGCCTAATCTTAACGTAACGTAATGTATTCTTTTACACCTAAATCCAAAAAATATTTCTCAATTTTGGTTTTCACTTTTATTACCATCCTTTCCATCGTCGCTTTTCTTAACCACCAGAAAATTACCAAAGCCAATGGTACTATCTATGTCACCAGTTTTACCAGTAGTAGCTATGTCCTCAGTGCCACCGGTGTCGGCCATACCTATATCTTTGTTGTTCCCGACACCATTAACGCCGCTTCTCAAAACAATTTCGGAATTACTCTGACTACTAATGCTGACGTTGGTGTTTCCGGCCAAGCCAGTTTCTGCGACGCCACTTTAGATTTTCTCAAAGACGGTGGCAGTACCGTTGCCGGTGTCAGCTTAGGTGCTAACAGTGAACAGGACGGGGTTTGCACTGGTGTTACCCTTTATCTTCCTGACTCTCCCAATATCGCCGCTGGGTCCACCATGACCGCCTCTATCAACAATGTTATCAATCCTATCGGCGAAGGCAATTATTACCCTGATATTAGCGATACTACCTACAGTTCCAGCAACACTAGCTCAGTTCCCCAACAGGCCTTTGGCACCCCTCTGCTCAAAATTAGTGTTACCCAACCCGACGGCTCCACCCCTGTTTCCAACGCCAATGTTTGGGTTCACAATGCTTTTTATACCAAATCCGGCGGTGCCCAAACCGATATTGCCGGCAATACTTTCTTTTTTGCCGCCGACTTCTGGCTTCCCGAGGGCATCAGTGTTGGTGACACCTATGTTATTGAAGTCGAAGCCCCTTCCGATAGCGATTACACCAACGCCGTCGGCGTTACCGATATTTCCATTGTCGCCGGTTCCACCGTTGACTATAGTTCCAGTGGTGATGGCCCCATTTCTTTGACCCGTCCCGCTATCAAGGGCACCGTTGTTGTTCCCGATGGTTGTACCGACTGTGTTGCTGCTGCTGGTGACACTATTCCTTATGTCTCCGTTGATATTCGTGACGCCGGTTTCAATCCCAATAATTTTACTCACGCCAATGTTGACGAAAACGGTGTTTTTCAAATCGGTGGTCTTTCCGCCTCCACCTATTTGATGGAATTTATGAACCCTTGGGATATGACCAATTATCTTGGCCTGATGCCTCCGGCCACCATTGAGTTTACCGTCAATTCCGATGGTTCTGTCACTTATCCGGTCGGTACCACCACCCCCGCTTCCAGCCTACCTGTCGATCTGAGTGATGTTGAATTTCGCCTAGCCGTCAAAACTATCAGTGGCACTGTCACCCGCGAAGATACTGGTGCTCCGGTTGTCAATGTTCGTATCGGCGCCTTTAAAATGATGGAGCCGGGTATGATGAACACCACCACCGATGCCGACGGCGAATATACTATTCTGGTTGGTGACGGTTCTTGGTCTATTATGCCTGAAATAGATTTTTCTAATAATTTTAACGACGGTGAAGACAATGTTACCGCCAGCTGGATTTATTGTGGTATGCCTCAAAGCGCCAATTTTGCCAGTACTACCGCTCCCGAAACCGCCACCAACACTGATTTTTCCGTCAAAACTACCTCTGCTACCATTACCGGCACTGTTTATGATCCCGACGGAGTGGCTCTTACTGGTGGCAATGCCGGCGTCTCCATTTTCAGCAAGGACGGCTGTGGTGTCCACACCAGCATTGATCCCGGTGACGGCGACCCTTCTACCCCCGGTGTCTTTACTGCCGACGTTCCTCCCGGTACTTACAACATCTCTATCCAAATGTGGGATGCCCGTTATGCCGCCCCTGCCACCAAAACTGTCATTGTCAGTTCCGGCACTGTTGACGCCGGTGACTTTAACATGACCGAATACGCTGCTTCTATCAGTGGCCGTCTTTGGGCCGATGCCAATTCTAATGGTTCTTACGACTCTGGTGAAGGTGTTGGTAACGTTCGGGTTGAAGCTTTCAAAGTTGGCAAAAAATTCGACGAATTTGCCGGTCCCGGTTCTGGTGGCCCCGGTGGTCCGGGTCCGGGTATGGGTGGACCTATGGGTGGCGGTGATTTTGCCAGTAGCAATAGCAGTGATGATGACGCCACCAAAGGCGATTTTAGTATTATGGTCACTCAAGGCACTTGGATTGTTAATGTTATGTCCGACCCCGGTATGATGGGCGGCTATTCCTCTACTGCCACCAACTACCTCTATACTGGCTCTCCCACCCAAGTTAATATCGCTGATGAAGATGGCACTAGCACTGGCAACAACTTTGAACTGTCTATTGCCGACGCCACCATTCAAGGTCGGGTAGTCAATGCTGAGGATAACGAGGGTATTGGTGGTGTTTATGGTTATGCTTTTGCCGAGCCGTCTGGTTCTGTTGGGGCCGGTCCCATGATGGGCATGGGTATGGGTGGTCCTATCAACAATTCCGCCTTTACCCTCAAGGTTCCTGCCGGTGACTATAATATTGGTGTTGATTTCCCCCCTCAAATATCCGGCTATACCCCCTTAGATATGACTACTGTCACTGCCATCTCCGGCGACACAGTCACTGTTGATGTTCCGGTCACTCCCAACAACGCTACTATTACTATTAATTTCAAAGACAGTGATGGTGATTTGATTACCAATTTATCTTACGCCGAAGTTTTTATGCACAACGGCGCCGGTGGTCATCAATGGCACATGCTTTCCTCCTCAGACCTTAGTAGTGGTTTTACCGATATCTTAGTTGGTGCCGGTACTTGGAATATTGGCTATCACATCAATTCCAGTACCGACAACTACATGAGTCAGCCCACCAGTGACAATACTGTCGCCGCTGTGGCCAATGAAACCGTTTCTACCAACATTACTCTTCGTGCGGCTGACTCTACCATTGCCGGTACCGTTTATGATCCCGATGGTAACACTTTGACCGGTGTTTGGATATCCACCGACTCCCGAAAAACTGTCGGTTTCAATCCCATGGGCGGACCCATGTTTATGAATGGTGTTATGACCGATGCCGATGGTGCTTATTCTCTGACCATGCCTGCCGGCACCTATCAGGTGGCCGCCTTCTTCCCCCCATCTGCCATTGTTGGAGGGGAAACTGTTGCTTACCTTAATCCCCAAGCCGAAGAAGTTACCATTTCCCCCACCTCTCCGGCCACCACTAACTTTACCTTTGCCGAATCTGACGCCACTATCACTGGCAACATTACCTTAACTGACGCCGCCCAGGGTGCCTATATCACTGCTTTTAGTAATGACGGTGGCTACAATGAAACCACCAGTACCAGTGGCTCTTATTCTCTTAATGTCAGTTCCGGTACCACTTGGTTTGTCAAAGCTTTTTACGAGTCTGGTACCAGTCTTTATTATTCCGAAATTTACGAAGTTGACATGAGTTCCGCTACTACTGCCACTCGAAACCTTATATTAATTGAAGCACCTTTCGTTATTCCTGAGCCCATCTCCACTACTTTTAATTGTGCCAATGCCAAAAAAATCACCCTTGGAAATGACGCCCAAATTTCCATTCCTTCTTCTGCCATCAAACCTTCCTCCGTCCAAAGCTGTGACAGTACTGACACTGGTAGTAACATTACCATTACCGTTTCCCCCACCGCTCAAATGTCACTACAGGACAAATCTATCCCTATTGGAATTGGTTACGAGATTAGCGCCAAAGATGGTAACGGTAGTGTCATTTCCGATACTTTTGCCAGCAATGTTACCCTTTCCATTCCCTACTCGGCCGAGCAGATTACCGAAGCCGTTGGTGGTGTTATGGACGAATCTCTTCTTGGCAATGGTTATTGGGATACTAGTACCTCCTCTTGGCGTTCAATTAGCAGTCAAGTTATTGACACCACTGCCAACACTCTTACTATTTCTACCAACCATTTTACTCTCTTTGGAGTTCTGGCCGCTGTTGACCCTGCTACTTCTGATGATGATGACGACACCCCCGGCGATGACGACACCTCCACTACTACTTCTTCAAGCTCCGTCGACCCCGAAGCTCAAGTTCTCACCAATCGCGGCATCATCCTTGAAAGAGAACAAGGCAATATTACTTTGATGATTGGCCAAGGTGCCCTACCTTACGATGCCGACGTTGACATCTACAAGATGTCTGAAGGCTTTCAAAAACCCACCCCACCCCTCTGGATTGGCTCCGGCCCCTATCGGCTTAGATTAATTGCCCGCTACAACAGTCAGGACTTCCATACCTTCAATCAACCTTTAACCCTTATTCTTCGCTATGACCCCTGGGAAATTGGTGATATTCCCCCCAAGTCTCTCCGGGTCAACTACTATGATACAGCCAAAAAACGCTGGTATCCCTTAAACTCAGTCCTTATTCCCGACCGCCATCAAGTTGCCACTGTTTTAGATAAAGTCCACGGTATTTATGCCCTAATTGGCGGCTTCGGTTACCAAGGCGCTCCTTATTCGGTCGATAACACCGTCACCGCTGTCAGTAGTTCCCAAGATCTTGGTATTGACGACTCCATTATGCCCCCACCCCAACAAACACCAACCTCCAAAGATACCATTCCAACCCAAGAAAATGTTGCTCCCCCCTCAGCCTCCACTGACTCAGTCCCAGCCCCCACTCCCAAACCAAACCTCTTCACTCGCATCATCAACTTCGTCAAAAGTATTTTCTCTAAATAATCCGATTCTTTCTCTCCAGCCTTATCTTCAGCATCAATTTTAGTATTTCAATTATTGCTAAATCCAACGCTCCCAAAATCAATACCCACACCCACACCCCGGCATTAATCGGCACCGTCCCTAACAATACTTGCAACACCGGCAGGTAAATCCCCGCTACCAATAATATCGTCCCCACCACAACTGACCAGTTTAAATATTTATTGGAAAACACCTCAATTTCCCAAATATTTTTATCCAGACTTTTACAAGAAAATACAAACAACAAAGAATCAATCCCCAAAATAGCAAAAATAATTGTCCGAGTTAATTCTATTCCCACCCCCGCTTCAATCAAAAAGTCATAAACCACAAACAAAATCACATCTGTTACCACTATAATCACTCCCATCATCATATACATCCTCCTGTTAATAATCGGCATCTCTTTTGGTCGCGGCCTTTGTTTCATTACTCCTGCTCCATCTTTTTCAAATGCCAGTGCCAATGCTGGCAGACTGTCCTCAATAATATTAATCCACAGTATCTGTACAGCTAAAAATGGAATAGGCAGCCCCATTAGCAATGCCCCTATAACCAATATCACTTCAGAAAAACTACCCGAAATTAAATACAAAACAACCTTTCTGATATTTTCAAAGATCTTCCTCCCTTCTCTTATCGCCGTTATAATGGTAGAAAAATTTGAATCCATAAGCACCATATCCGCCGTTTCTTTAGCCACCTCAGATGCCTCATTTACCACCACCCCGATATCTGATTTTTTCAACGCCAGAGAATCATTTACCCCATCACCCATCATCGCTACCACATGCCCCTTTTCCTGCAATGCTTTCACTATCCTGATTTTTTGTTCCGGTGTTGTTCGATAAAACAACACAATATCATCAATTTTTTCTACCAATTCTTTATCATCCATAATTCTCATCTCTTCTCCTGACATCACCTTATCAGCCGTTACCTTACCGCCAATCTTCACTTTTTCTAATACCTTTAAGGCCGTATTCTGATAATCACCCGTTATTACTTTTATCTCTATTCCAGCCAAAGTCGCCAATCTCAACGCCCCCTTTACCTCTTTTCTTACCGGATCAGCCAAACACATCATCCCCATCCATTCAAAATTCATTTTTCTTTTATCTACCTGCCACCCTTTTCTACTTGTTTTCTTTAACCAAGAGAACTTTTTGTTAAGTTTTTTTATCTCACCTTCTTCTCTGGCTATTCCAATTACTCTAAAACCTCGTTTGGTATAATCGTCTAATTTTTTTTGCCACTTTTTTCCTAACCCATCAGAAAATCGACACATCCCCATAATTTTTTCCGGTGCCCCATAAACATAAAATGCTCCCAAATTTTTGGTCTTCCTACACATCACCGCCGTAAACTTATTAATTGAGCTAAAAGGCATTTCTCTCAGCTTTATTTGCCCACAATCTAATTTTTCCCCCAAAGCTATCTTTTCCTTTCCCCAGTTTGCCAAAGCCGTATCCACCGAATTAATCATCGGATTACAACAAACCAAGTCACCCAACACTCCAATCTCTTCCTTTAGATCTGATCTAACCATCCTCATCTTTCCCTCAGTTAACGTACCCGTCTTATCAACACAGATCATATCCACCGATCCCAAAGTCTCTGCCGCTAGCAGTTTCCTCACCAAACCTTTCTGTTTTAAGATTCTCTGCATTCCCAAAGTCAAAATAACCGTCACACTTACCACCAATCCTTCGGGAATAGATGCTACTGCCACTGCTACACTTATTTCCAACATTTCCCGAATATCTCTGCCCACCACCAATCCTTCAACAAAAATTAACAAACAAATTATTCCTACCGCTATAGTCAAAAACTTAGCCATCTGCCCCACTCTTTGTCTTAACGGAGTCTCCTCATTTTCAATTTGCTCCAATTGACCTGCCAAACTTCCCATCCTGGTTTCCATTCCTGTATGTACTACCATTAATAATCCCTTACCTCCCGCTATTGTTGTCCCCATATAAACCACATTTCTCTCTTTCCATCCCGTTAATTTAGTCACCTTCCTTTTTATAACTACTCCCAACCTTTTTTTTGCCACCGCCCGTTTATTTATCGCCTCTGACTCACCGGTCAAAATTGCCTCATCAACATACAAATCCGCCGCCTCAATCACTATTCCATCAGCAGGGATTCGATCTCCCATTTTTAACACCACCAAATCTCCTGGTACTATGTATTTTGTTTCAATTACTCGCCTCTTGCCATTTCTGATAACAGTTGCGTGTGGTACGATCAAGCTTTTCAAGGCTTCCAAAGCTTTTTCTGCCTTAAACTCCTGCCAAAAACCCAATCCTGAATTTACTCCCACTGCCATAAAAATTACCACAGCATCAGTTAGCTCCCGCAACAACAGTGATATTATACCTGCCCCAAACAATATATAAATTAAAGGCGACTTAAATTGACTTACCAGCAATCCCCACCACCCCTTTCCTTTTTTCTTCTCCAACTGGTTCAGCCCCGAATCCCTCCGTATCTCTCTAACTTTTTCAATCGTCAGTCCATTTACAAGATCCACATACAACTATAACAGGACCAATTAAGCACCCACAAGCATTATCTTATTTCAATTCGGTATAATCATAAAGACCAATGAAAAAGTTTATCCTAATTCTTATTTTTTTCTTTGCCATTTTTATCAGCCCGACTTTTGCTCAAAACAAACCGGTAGAAGTTCTTTTTTTCTGGAGTCAAACCTGTCCTCACTGCCACCAAGAAAAAGCCTTCTTAAAATCCTTGCAGGAAAAATATCCCTATGTTACCATCAAAGACTATGAGATTTCTGATCCTCAAAATGCCTTATTCTTTGAAAAAACTAGTAAAAAGTTAAACGCTGATACCTCCGGTGTTCCTTTCACTGTTATCGGTGACCAATACATTGTCGGCTTTTCCAGTGACCAAACTACCGGCAAGCAAATTGAACAACTCATCTTGGGTAAAAATCCATCCGATTCCACCATTCGTCTACCTATTTTCGGTCAAATCGATCCCAAAAAACTATCTTTACCTCTTTTCACCTTTGTCATTGCCCTTTTAGACGGTTTCAACCCTTGCGCCATGTGGACTCTTGTTTTTCTTATCAGTCTTCTTCTTGGCCTCAAAGACAGAAAAAGAATGTGGATTCTCGGTGTCACCTTTATTGCCGCCTCCGCCCTGGTTTACTTCCTCTTTTTATCCGCTTGGCTAAATCTTTTTCTCTTTATTGGTTTCATTCGCTGGGTTCGTATTGTAATTGGTCTTATCGCTCTCTCATCCGGCCTCTACTATCTATATGACTTTCAAACCAACAAAGATGCCTCCTGTAAAGTTACCGGCACCAAAAAACGCCAAAAAATTTTTCAAAAACTAAAAACCATCACTCAAAAACAACAACTATTCATTGCCCTTGGTGGCATTATTCTGCTTGCCTTTGCCGTCAATCTGGTTGAACTGGTCTGTTCTGCCGGCCTGCCGGCTATTTATACCCAAATTCTTGCCCAAAACCAGTTACCGTCATGGCAATACTATGGCTATCTTCTCTTCTATATTTTAATCTTTATGCTCGACGATCTCTTCGTCTTTTTCATTGCCATGACCACCCTAAAAGCCACTGGCATCCAATCCAAATACAGTCGTTATTCTCACCTTATCGGTGGCATCCTCATGTTTATAATCGGTATTTTAATGATCTTCAAACCCCAACTTCTCACCTTTTAGCAATGTTAAAATAAACCATGCCTGACAAATACACCGCTCTCTGGCTCTCTCATAGCTCCATTAGAGATTATCTTATCTGTCCCCGTGCCTACTATCTAAAAAACGTCTACAAAGATCCTAAAACCAATCATAAAATCCAAATAATTTCTCCTCCCTTATCTTTAGGCCAAGCCGTTCACCAAGTTGTCGAATCACTTTCAGTTCTGCCTACCAACAAACGTTTCCAACAGCCCTTAATGGAAAAGTTTCACCAAGCTTGGCAAAAAGTCTCTGGTATCAAAGGCGGTTTTTTTGATTTAATCACCGAAAACAAGTACAAAGATCGCGGCCAAAAGATGATCCAGAGAGTTATCGACCACCCCGGTCCTCTCAATAACCTGGCTGTCAAAATTGACGATGATCTCCCTAGTTTTTATCTTTCCGAGGTCGACAACATTATCCTTTGTGGCAAAATTGATTGGTTGGAATATTTACCCGACACCAATTCAGTTCACATTATCGACTTCAAGACTTCTACCAAAGAGGAAGACCCCAAATCTCTCCAACTTCCCATCTACCACCTTTTAGTCAAAAACTGTCAAAAAAGAAAAGTTACCAAAGTCAGCTATTGGTATCTTCAAAAAGACAATAAGCCGACCAAAAGAACCCTACCCAATCTAAAACTTTCCAGACAAATTATTCTAAAAATTGCCAAAAAAATCAAATTAGCCCGTCAACTTAACAATTTCAAATGTTCCCAAAAAGATGGCTGTTATGCTTGTCGCAATTTTGACGCCATCTTACAAGGTAAGGGCAAATTTGTCGGCACCGGTGGTTATGGTCGCGATATCTATGTTCTCAAAAAATCAGCTTCTCCCAATTCTAAATCTTCCACCCTTCTCTAACTACCTCCACCTTTTCTGAGCTTCTGCCGTCTGATGCAATTTAAACTCTTTTCTTAAATCAGCTACCTTTTCTCCGATTAGTTCAATATTACCCCCAGGCCAAGCCTCTCCTAATCCCTCCTCATCACACATTTTCAAATAACCCACATCATCAATATCAATTCCCATTAGATCCAGTCCTAAACTATCTACTGCCAAAAAATCCAAGCCCGTTGCCACCCAACCACTGTCAATTTTAGTCCCCGATACCGGTCCATTACCTTCCATTCCAAAAATTCCGTCAAGTACTGACAAATCCGGCTTTTTAAACTTTGCTAATTCCATCAAACCCGGGTGAATATAACGACCTTGGTGTATTCCACTTCTAACTTCCAACCCTCCCACCGCCACATTTTTAAGGGTTAATGTGGCCACTACAGTATCATGAGTTTTAGGCCGACAGACCGACACCAAAAAATCAGACTCAGCTATTGTCCTGGAGTAGGGGACAGTCATTTTATGCCCTTGACCATCATAAATCTCAGTCTCTACCCGATCATCTTTATTTAAATCCACCAATTTTACTCCGTAATCCTTCTCCAAATCCAAATAACCATAATTTCTCCATCCCTCATCAGTGCTTCCCACCGTTGCCCCTTCAGCCACCACCATTTCAGCCTCAGTCATCGGTTTCAAAAACTCTATTATGGCTTTTACCGCCTCCACCGGTGTTGCCGCCACTTCGTTATAAACCGTCACAAAATTAACCTTAATTACTGGCTTTTTTACATCCTTAATTCTTTCAGCCACTTCAGCCTTTATCATCTCAAGTGACCTACTCACCCCTTCAAATGAATTATTACTTTTTACCAAAGCCACTTTTATTTTCATCTCTATCTCATTTTATCATTTGCTATAATCAGCTATGACCAAATATTGGTTTAAGCCCAAAAGGTTTGGTTGGGGATTTTGCCCTATTAGTTGGCAAGGCTGGTTAGCCACTCTTTTTCTCCTCAACTTAATTTTTCTTTCTGCTTATCTTAATAACTTTTTTACTCCCTATCCCAGTCCTCAAAATATTATCCGATTTTGTTTAGACCTTTTTATCATCATCGCCCTTTCAATTTTTTATTTTACTCCCAAAACCAAAGGTCAACTCAAGTGGCGTTGGGGTAAATAATTCCTTGTTTTTCCTCTCTCTTTATCCTATAATATCCTAAGCGAATCAACTAAAGCGTTGATTTGACTACCATCCTGTTTAGCAGGAAGTTCTTTTACAAGCCAGCAGTCATCACCAGGAGAAAAAAAATGAAGTCACTAATCGGCCTCACACTACTTGTCCTCCTCCTTTTCGCCATCTCCTCTCTCCCCGACGAAACTGACCGTGGTCGATTTCAGCCCGGAGACCGAGTCAAAACCACTTGGTTTGGGGTTTATAATCCCGATCAAGTCGGCTATCTTCGAGGCAAACCCGGCGCTATTGGAGAAATACTCCCCAAATTTCCCGCCTGGAGGTTTCGAGACTGGAAAAGGATCACCCCAAGCGGTGCCACTTATTACCGAGTGGCCACCAACCTCGGTATCTACTGGTACGCTGAGGAAGATCTCGAGTTTATTAGTCGAGAGGGTCTCTGACCCTCTCTCCGCCCCTCCTTCTTTTTACACTGCTGGCTTGTTTTTTCTCATTTTTCCTTTTCGTCTCCAAATCCCATCTTGCCATCTCACCCTCTCTCCTTTATAATCTCCAGTCGTACCTTAAAATTTTGTAAACCAACAGCAAAGAGCATCAAGCGCTTGGCAAACAGCTTGCCACGAGCGTTTTTCTTTCTTTGCTTTTGGTGGTTGACCTCCGGACAAGTAATCAGTTCGTTACCGACGATTTGATTGTTTGTCCGGAAAAGGTAAACGCCCACTCATTCCGGGCACGCCAATGTGGCTGCATCTATCCCGACTGGGAATTGGTGTTAGTCACGTTGGCAAGCCGACCGCAGTCATTAGATCCTATTCCAAGTGGGAGAATCGTCCCATGGGGGATGATAGATAATCTAATGACTGCGGTTCAGGCAATCATCCTACTAAGTGATAAGTCCACCCCCTCCCAGGTTCGGTAGGCGCAACACAGCCCCATGACGGCATTGTTCTGCCT
>SDBU01008684.1_pt1 | contig 11501 bp, 8 predicted proteins | sample 2277071 | NCBI WGS metagenome assembly SDBU01 (sample SAMN10397929, study PRJNA504765) | marine sediment metagenome | isolation source: marine sediment core GS08_GC12, 126 cmbsf | place: Arctic Ocean: Gakkel Ridge, Loki's castle | collected 2008 | reverse complement strand
CATCATCTCCATGGGTATTGGTGACGCCCAACTGGAGAAGACCAAGATGGAGACCGCAACCAGCCAACTCACGTTGATCGCAGCCCAGAAGCCGATCGTGACCAAGGCACGGAAATCCGTCAGCAATTTTAAGCTTCGTAAGGGCATGGCCATCGGGCTGAAGGTTACGCTCCGCGGGGTGCGGATGTTCGAATTTCTGGACCGGCTGGTGTCGTTGGCGATTCCTCGCGTCAAGGACTTTCGTGGCTTGAGCCCCTCGGCGTTTGACGGAAGGGGGAACTACAACATGGGCCTGGCCGAACAGTCCGTCTTTCCGGAGATAGACCCGACGGGCATAACATTTACACAGGGAATGAACATTAGTTTTCAGACCTCCGCGAAGACGGACGAAGAAGCACGCGAACTGCTGAGCATGTTGGGCATAAAGCAGGTTGCTGTCTGCGTCAACAAAATGGACCTTGTCGATTACAGCCAGGATATTTTCGAATCGATCCGCGATGAGTACGCCGAATTTCTGGGCCGTGTGGACATTGAGCCGGCGGAGTTTATTCCGGTAAGTGCAAGAGAGGGCGACAACATCATTACCAGCTCAGAGCGCATGGCGTGGTTTACGGGTTCTTCGGTGCTCGATGTTATCGACGGCTTTGTCAAGGAGCCTACCCTGGTGGACAAGCCGCTTCGTTTTGCGGTGCAGGCCATATACAAATTCACCGCGCAGGGCGACGACAGAAGAATCATTGCCGGGCGAATCGATACGGGCACCGTCAACGTGGGCGATGAAGTAGTGTTTTTGCCTTCTCAAAAGCGCTCCAGGATCACAACCATTGAAGGTTTCAACCTGCCGACTCAGACCCACGCGGTTGCGGGCCAGTCGACGGGTTTTACGCTCGACGAGCAGATATACCTCACGCCCGGCGAACTTATGTGCAGGGTCGACGAGCCGCAGGCAAAAGTGGGCACACATCTGAAGGTCAATATCTTCTGGATGGGCAGACAGCCGATGATCAAGCACAAGAGATACAAGCTGAAATTGGGAAGCACGAGGATACCCGTGTGGCTGCGCGAGGTTATCACTGTTCTCGACGCGTCGGATTTGACAACCGATCCCAACAAGCAGCAGATCGACAGGCACGATGTCGCCGAATGCGTGCTGGAAACATTGAAGCCGGTGGCGTTCGACCTGTCCCAGGATATCGCCCCGACCGGACGATTCGTCATTATCGACAACTATGAAATCGCCGCCGGGGGCGTTGTTCTCGATACGGTCCGCAGTGCGACGAACAGGACGCTGGAAGGCGTCAGGCAGCGCGAAAAGAACTGGGACCGAAGCGGTATAACTCCGGAGATGAGATCCGAGCGGTACAAGCAGCGATCGACTCTGGTTTTGATCTGCGGCCCCGTTCGCGCAGGCAAGAAACGTCTGGCAAAGGCGCTGGAGGAGAACCTGTTCAGAAGCGGTCGGAGCGTGTATTATCTTGGGCTGGCGGACAGCCTGTTAGGCGCCGACATGAATGTCGACCAGGGCGGGGAGCGGGATGAATATCTGCGGCGATTAGGCGAAGTGTCGCACCTGTTCACCGATGCGGGTTTGATTCTGATTGCCACTATCAGCGATCTTGACGAATACGAACTCGAGATGGTCAAGACGCTGAATCGGCCCAACGACTGCCGGGTCATAAATGTCGGGACCGGCCGCTTCACAGAGGCAAAGATCGATCTGCAGGTCGACGATTTGTCGGACCAGGCGGCGGCAATCCAGAGGATTAAGGAGATGCTGGTCCAAAAGAAATATCTCATTGAGTACTACTTGTAAGAAAACCGCAAATAAGGGGCAGTTCCCTTAATTCAATGGTATAGGAATTTGTATTAGCCACTGTAGGGGCATCCCGGCGCGCCGGGACCGTGCCCGTACTCTTTGGCAAAAAGTTCCACCAAAGGCGGTTAAATTTAAGAGGATTGAAATGAAACCTGATACTGTGGCGATACATGGCGGATATGCCTGTGGCGATCCGAGCGGGGCGACGGCGGTGCCGATTCACCAGACGGTTTCCTATGCCTACAAGACGGCGAAGGAATTGGCCGCTGTCTTCGAGGGAAAGGCGCCGGGATATATCTACACGCGATTAGCGAACCCGACGACGACTGCGCTGGAGATCAGGCTGACCCAGTTGGAAAACGGCATCGGCGGTATCGCCACCTCCAGCGGGATGGCGGCTATCGCCTCGGTCGTGATGGGTCTGCTGAAAGCAGGCGATGAGATGATCGCCGCCAAGGGGATTTTTGGCGGGACGATTTCTCTTTTTGAAAACACGTTGGGACGGTTCGGTATTAAAACACATTTCGTTGACGTTGGCGAAACCGAGCAGTTCGCCCGGGCAATCACCGACAAGACGAAGCTTATCTTTGTCGAGACGATCGGCAATCCGCGAATGGATGTGCCCGATCTGCCGGCGGTTTCCGAGATCGCCCGCGGGGCCAATATCCCCTTCATCGTCGACAGTACGGCCACGACGCCGTTTATCGTAAGGCCTGCCGATTTCGGGGCCGACATCGTTATTCATTCGACATCGAAGTTTATCAACGGGCACGGCACGGCGATCGGCGGGTGCATGATCGATACGGGCAGCTATAACTGGGCCAATGGCGTGTTTGAAGATATTAAGCGGTTGTCGGAAAGAGTGAGGCAGATGGCGTTGCTTTACCACTTGAAGAATGTTATCTACCGCGACCTCGGCGGGTGTCCGGCGCCGATGAATTCGTTTCTTATGCTGCAGGGGCTCGAGACGCTGCCCGGCAGGATGGAAAAGCACTGTGTCAACGCCGGGAAACTCGCCGTGTTCCTGCATGCCCACGAGAAGATTTCGTGGGTAAATTATCCGGCGCTGCCTGAGAGTGAGTTTTATGACCGGGTAAAGGAATTGTACGGCGGCAAAGGCGGCGGGCTGCTGACGTTAGGTCTGGGCGACAAGGCAAAGGCTTTCAAATTCATAGATTCGCTGAAACTGGCAAAGAACCTTGCTAATCTCGGCGACGCCAAAACATTAGTGATACACCCTGCTTCGACGATATTCGAGGAGTTCGACGAAGAGGCGCGCGGGCAGATGGGTGTGAGCGAAGACATGGTGAGGGTGTCGGTCGGATTGGAGGATTTCGAGGATATCGTGAAAGATTTTGAACAGGCAATTGAAAAGACTTTTTGAGGTATAGTAATGAAACTCGTGATCAATGGCGAAGAAGTAACATCAAAGGACGGCTTGAGTGTGAATGAGCTTCTTGTTGAGCAGGAAGTGAAGATGCCGGAGATGGTCTCGGTTGAGATTAACGGCCAGATTCTCAGGCGGGGCGAGTTCGATACGACGGTACTCAATGAAGGCGACAAGGTGGAATTCCTCTATTTCATGGGAGGCGGAAGTGGCACTGAGTGAACAACAGATCGAGCGTTACAGCCGACACATTATCCTTAAGGAAGTCGGCGGGACGGGTCAGGAGAAGCTGCTTGCATCGAAGGTGCTGATCGTCGGCGCCGGCGGACTGGGGGCGCCGGCGGCATTGTACCTGGCCGCGGCAGGCATCGGAACGTTAGGCATTATCGACGACGATAAGGTGGATTTGACAAATCTGCAGCGACAGGTGATCCATTTCACGCCTGACGTCGGCGTACCGAAGGTGGAATCTGCAAGAGCCAAGATCGAAACGATGAATCCCGATGTAACCGTCAAGACGTATTCGCTGCGTGCAACGGCCGCCAACATATCGGAGATTATAAGAGAGTACGATTTTGTCATCGACGGCACGGACAATTTCTCTTCCAAGTTTCTTATCAACGACGCCTGCTACTTCGAGAAGATCCCGTTCTCGCACGCGGGTATCCTGCGATTTTTCGGTCAGTTAATAACGGTGGTTCCCGACGCCTCCACGTGCTACCGCTGCGTGTTTCACTCACCGCCGCCCGCCGGTGTCGTGCCCTCGTGCTCACAAGCCGGCGTCCTCGGGGTGTTGGCCGGTGTCATAGGCTCACTGCAGGCAACCGAAGCCATAAAATACATATTGGGCGTCGGTGATCTGCTCACCGATACGCTGCTGACATACGACGCCCTGACGATGGAGTTTCGAAGCGTAAAACTCAATCGCAACTCCCAGTGCGCACTGTGCGGCGAAAAGCCGACGATAACAGAACTCAAAGACGCCGAACAAGCCGTCTGCGATTTGAAAGGATCGCCGCATGACTGAACTTGAGATACCTGTTTTTGTATTCGATCAGATGGTTGCCCAGGCCCAGGCCGCGGTGCCCATCGAGTCCTGCGGGATTCTCGCCGGCAACGACAATCGCATCGAGCGACTGTACGAGATGACCAACATTGACAACAGTCCCACGCATTACGCGATGAACCCAGCCGAACAGTTTGCCGTTGTAAAGCGGATGCGTGCGGCGGGGCTTAGGATGTTGGCGATATATCACAGCCATCCGCTGACGCCGGCGAGGCTGTCCGATGAGGACCGGCGGCTTGCTTTGACGCCGGATGTGGCTTATGTGGTGCTTTCCCTCAAAGACGCCGAAAACCTCTGTGCGAAGGCGTTTGTGGTTGACCAGGGCCAGACCGGTGAAATACCGCTGACGATTGTGAAAGGATAGAAATGGACAACAAGACCAAACCTGCCGAGCCGATTCTGCGTATACCACAAACGGTGAGGGAGGATGTGTTAGCTTATCGGCAAAACGTCGAGAAGTTCCGGGCAGGTGGAACGTCTGGGGTTGCTTTTCGCGGTTATCGTGTGCCGATGGGTATCTACGAACAGCGAAAGGAAGGACATTTTATGGTGCGTATCAGGATTGGGGCGGGCCTTGCGACTGGAGGCCAGTTGCGAAAAATCGCCGAACTGAGCAAACAGTACGGCAACGGCACTTTGCATATTACGACCAGGCAGGACATACAGATTCACGAGGTGAATATTGAAAACACGCCGGACGTCCTGGAGGGACTGCTGGAGGTTGGGCTGGCGGCGAGAGGCGGCGGCGGCAATACCGTTCGTAACGTCACTGCCTGTCCTGGCTCGGGAATTTGTCCCAATGAGAAATTCGAAGTTGCCCCTTATGCAGTTGCCGTGGCGGAGTATCTCCTGCAGGACAGGTCGTCCTTCAACCTGCCCCGTAAGTACAAGATTGTTTTTTCAGGGTGTCCGGAAGATTGCGCCCTGGCGTCGGTGGCGGATCTCGCTTTCTTCGCGAGCGTGCAGGACGGCGTGAAAGGCTTTGTCGCGTACGCCGGGGGAGGGCTGGGGCCAAATCCGTCGATAGCGGTGAAGATCGAAGACTTCATCAAAGACGACGAGGTTTTCGAAGTTGCAGAGGCTGTCAAACAACTCTTCGACAAGCACGGTGACCGCACCAACAAGGCCAAAGCAAGATTGCGTTATGTTCTCAAACGGGTCGGTGAAGAACAGTTCGTCAAAATGTACAAAGCCGAACGCGCCGCCCTGGGCGACAAGCCCGTTGGCGGCAAAATCCCCGAAATCCGCGACATCTTTGCGCCCTTCAGAGTCGAAGCTCCGCAGGGCCAATCCGATGAGGATGCTTCAGTGCAAATCGAGCGCGTGTGGCCGGAGAAAACCCCCGGTCTTTATTCCATATGGCTCACCTTGAATCTGGGTGATATCACGGCCGATGGTCTGGTTGCGGTTGCAGGTATTGCAGATGAGTTCGGCTCCGGCTTAGTGAGGACAACCCAGCTTCAAAACATCCTCATAAGCGGCATAAAGAGCCCCGACGTTGAATCGGCGATTGAAAGGCTCAAGCAAAACGTCAAGACGCTCGCCGCTGAAAGTCCGCAGATCATTGCATGCGCCGGCGCAGCTACATGCAAATTAGGCCTGTGCCTGTCGCGGGGCCTGGCGACGGCAATTGCCGACAGCGTCCCACAAACGTCTCCGAACGGATTTCCACCGGTAATTCGCATCAGCGGCTGCCCGAATTCATGCGGCAATCACTACATTGCGTCAATCGGTTTTCAGGGAAAAGCAAAAAGAGTAAACGGTCGGCTCATGCCCTGCTATGACGTGTTTGCCGGTGCTATAATACATATGGGCGACACAAAGCTCGCCAAAAGAATCGGCACCGTCCCGGCAAAGCGAATTCCGGAAATGATGGCTCAGGTTCTCGAAACAGGATCGCAAGACATCGATAAGCTAAAGCAGCTCGTTGAAAAGTATGGCGACTTCAGCGCCGGCGATTTTCCGGAAGAGTATTTCTATGACTTCGGCGTCGATGTCCCCTTCTCACTGGCAGGCCGAGGCCCCGGCGAATGCGGTGCAGGCGTTATGGATGTTATGGTTGTGGATATCGACGAGGCAAGGCAGGCGATCAAGACTGCAAACGAGCCTGGGCCCGGCAAGGAACAGAACGAAAGCATTTACAGGGCGGTCGTCGCCGCGACAAGGGCGCTCCTGGTAACGTTTGGCCTGGAGCCGAAAAAAGACAGAGAAATCTTTGCCGCCTTCGGTGAGCACCTTATAAAACCCGGCTGGGTCGCACCGGATACGCAGCAACTGCTGGACAAAGCTATTGACTATCGAATGGGCGACATTGACACAATCGCCGACCTCCTGAAGCCTGTCGAATCGTTGGTCAACCGCGTCGACGAGCTGTTCAAATCGCTCGATGCCAGCCTGAAGTTCAAGGCCGAACCCGTCGCGCGGCCTGTTGCCGCGGACCAACAGGCAGCAGAAACGCACGTTATTGATTTGAGAGGCGTTGCCTGCCCGCTGAATTTTGTGAAGGCAAAGATCGAGCTTGAAAAAATCGACGTGGGCCGGATCCTTGAAGTACTCCTCGACGAGGGCGAACCGGTCAGGAATGTGCCGGCAAGCTTCGCCGACCAGGGCCAGGAGGTTCTGGCGACCGAGCCCGTCGGAGACCACTTCCGGCTCAAGGTCCGCCGCAAGAAATAGGAACCGAAAGCGGTATCAGCCGCAGGTGGGTACGTGTTTAGCCTGAAGGGTGGCAGCGTTTTGCGGAGCGCAGCGGAGCAAAGGGATGGTTTGCCAACGGATCAGCCATCCCTTTCGGCTGCGCCGAAAAGGCTGCCACCCCCGCACAAACACTCTTGCGTATTGCCTGCTGCGCGGTAGAATGGCACACAATGAAGACGTTAATCGCAACCGCATAATCAAGGGAGGCCAAAATGAAACACACACCGTCAATCGCAATGCTCGTAATTGCATCGTTGTTCATCGTGCTGTCCGGCTGTGTCGATGACGATGATGAGTCGACTTCTTTCAACGGTTTGGGCATGAGCCTGGGCAATCTGCCGATGCTCTCGGATGCACAGACCCGGTCGATCAGCCCGGAAAATTTTACGGGAGAAAAGGGCAAAGGCGGCATGGCTACCGAAGGTACCGGCGCTCGTGCTGCGCGGGAGTTGGGGCAGACATGGAAGGTATCGCCTTCGATCCGCATCAAAGCGGGCACTACGTTTACCTTAGCTGAGATCGTTGGTCCCGGCGCTATCCAGCATATTTGGATGACGCCGACGGGCAACTGGCGGTATTCCATCCTGCGCATGTACTGGGACGGCGAGGACCAGCCTTCCATCGAAGTGCCCGTGGGCGACTTCTTCGCCAACGGCTGGGGCAAATTCGAGCACGTCAATTCCTTGGCCGTGTGCACGAATCCGGGCAGCGGCTTTAACTGCTACTGGACCATGCCCTTTCGCAAGAGCGCCAAAATTACCTTCGAGAATATCAACGACAAAGATATGACGCTCTACTACCAGATCGATTACACGCTGACCGATGTGCCCGACAGCGCCGCGTATCTTCACGCGCAGTTTCGCCGCACTAATCCGGTGCCCGACAAGACCGATTATACTATGGTCGACGGTATCACGGGCAAGGGCCACTACGTGGGCACGACGATGTGCTGGGGCTCCAACTCGCCGGGCTGGTGGGGCGAAGGCGAAATCAAATTCTTTATGGACGGCGACGAGGAATTCCCCACGATCTGCGGCACGGGCACGGAGGACTACTTCTGCGGCTCGTACGGCTTCGTCAAACCCGGCACAAATGACTACATGCCCTTCTCGACCGCCTATGCGGGTATGCCGCACGTCTACAAACCCGAATCCAACCCGCTCAAACAGCCCCGGTTCGGCTTGTACCGATGGCACATCACAGACCCCATCCGCTTCGAAAAGGACCTGCGGGTAACCATGCAGGCGTTGGGCTGGCAGTCCGAAGGAAGATACCTCCACCTGAAAGACGATCTCGCATCAGTGGCCTACTGGTACCAGACAGAACCCCACGCACCTTTCCCAAAACTGCCACCGAGAGAAAAACTCAAGATAGACTGGTAGCCGCCGGGTGGCATCCTTTTGCGGAGCGGAGCGCAGCAAAGGGATGGTTTGCCAACAGATCAGCCATCCCTTTCGGCTGCGCCGAGAAGGGATGCCACTGCCGGCGTGCTAAAAACGGTTATCGGATATCAGGTTGTTATGCGGGCGACCTTGCGGATGCGGGCGGCGTAGTCGTCGATCTCTTCGACGTTTTCAACAGCCCCCTATGTACTGTTTCTATTTGCCGAAACAGTACAGTTTCTTTGCGGTTCGGACGAACAGTCGGCTGTTGGCTGCGGCGATTGTCGATCGCGTTGGGCCTTCGTCGAAGCTGGCCTGAGATATCTGCCTGAATTCATTGCCGCCTGCTGCGACAACCACCGCGTCCCCGCCTTCGCTGATGCAATAGAGCTTGTCGTCTGCGGCGGTGACCGAGGCGTAATACGTGGTCCTGCCCGGCAGCTTGCCCTGCCATTTCTGTTTTCCGGTTTTGGCGTCGAGACAGGTCAGCGTCTTGCCCCTGCCGTAGAGGACATAGAGGTTTTGCTTGTAATAAGTCGGGGTGCTGCTGTCGGTCGTCGGGCCGTCGAATGTCCAGGCGACATCGGCATCGGTCAATCTGCCGCGCCCGCCGCTCTTCAAGGCAGTCAGTTGCCCCGCTCTGGCCCTGACGCTGAATATCAGTCCGTCGCCCGACACCGCTGAAGGGATATTTCGCCACTTCTCCTCCTTGCGGGGGTTGTAATCGTACCGCCACAACTCTTTGCCCGTGGCTGGGTCGTGGGACATTATGTAATCGCCGCCCATCGTCACAAATTCCGTTCGGCTGCCGCTGTCGAAGATGATCGGTGTGGCGTAGGAGTCAAAACTCTCGTTGATCGCATCGGTTGTGCGTTCGATCTTCCAGAGGTTCTTGCCGGTTGCCGGATTGATCGCCAGGATAAACGAATCCAGCGGTCCGTTGGGTTCCGGTTTGCGATAGATTTTGGGCCTGCGCATTACAAGGATGTAGAGTCTGCCCTCGTAAAATAAGGGCGAGTTGCTGTAGCCGTACTTTAGAGACAGATTGGCGTACTCTTCCTGGATATCGCGGGACCAGGCAATTTTACCTTCGTAATCCAGCGCCGCAAGGTCCCCGCTGCCGAAAAGGAAGAACACTCTCTTGCCGTCGGTCACCGGTGAGGGCGTCGCCATGTTATTGCGAGGAAACTTACGCTGGTCTTTGCCGATTTGCTTTCGCCACAGTTCTTTGCCGGTCTTTGCGTCAAAGCACATCGCAAGGAAACTCCCCTCGTCGCCCGAATCCGTGGAACTGACGAACACTCTGCCGGCATAGACAATCGGCGTCGCGCCGGAGGCGCCCGGCAGGTCGCTTGTCCAGAGGGGATTTGTCAGCGAATCGGGCAAACCCTTCTCGTCGGCGGAGCCGTTATGAAAAGGCCCGCGCCATCGCGGCCAGTCGCCGGCATGAGCACAAACACTCACAAACACAATCGTCAGCAGGGCAACCGCCGACAAACGCCCAATAAGTCTCGAAAAACATCTCACAATGACAACCTCCAAACTTTAATCCATTTCAAAAAACCGGGGACAGTTACCTGTTTAGCCCTGGCGACTTGTCGGGGGCGGGCGGCGTGACAACTGCGAAAATCAAAGCAAAAACCAGATGTCTTCTCATCACAACTTACGCCTTCCAGCAGCCGATATCGCCGTTTCCTGCATACAGACACGATATCAAAACCGGATCGCAAAGGCAAACAAATCTTCTGCATCGTCCCAAAGGTTGTGGAACGAAATGGAAACTGTGCCGAAAAAATCTTCCTTTGTTGCGGGCAAACGATTCTTCTCTTAATGGCAATCCCCTTTTATGCCAAATGTTCTTGCAATGAATCACCGACATACGTAATATATTTTCCTCTGTCGGCGCGGCGATTGAAGGGGCAATGCCCATAAGATTTTGTGCTGCGCTATGTGAAACATAACGTATTGTTTCATAGACACTTGCGCCAACGTAGCTCAACGGTAGAGCACTGGTTTTGTAAACCAGCGGTTAAGGGTTCGATTCCCTTCGTTGGCTTGGTTTTTCGGGAATTTTCGTATTCTTTGTGATTATTATGGAAAAGGCGATAGAAAAAGCCAAGGCCCTGATCGAGGCGATGGAGTACATTCGCCGGTTCCGAGGCCGGATTGTGGTTGTCAAATTGGGCGGGAGCATCCTGGAGGACGTCGAACTGCAGGGCAAACTGCTCAGCGACCTGGTTTTCATGGCGACGGTTGGTATGCAGCCCATTATCATCCACGGCGGGGGCAAGGCCATCACAAAGGCCATGGCCGAAGCGGGACTGGAACCGGTATGGGTACACGGCAGAAGATACACCGACCAGCGGACATTGGCTATCGCCGAACACACGCTAATCCATAAGATCAATACGCCGATCTGCGAGGGTATTGAGGAGTTGGGCTGTAAAGCGATGGGCCTGCACAGTCTGAGCAGTTGCGTCGTATTTGCAGAGCCGCTGCAGCTTGCCGGCGAAGACGGCAGGAAACTCGATCTCGGCCTTGTGGGCAAGGTAACGCATATCAACGCCGAATTGCTCGCTACCATCTGCAATACCGGCGTGATTCCCGTTATCGCCACCGTCGCATGCACAAAAACCGGCGACAAACTCAATGTCAACGCCGACAGCGTCGCCGGCAGGGTGGCCGCCGCCGTACAGGCCGAAAAGCTCGTCGTGCTCAGCGACACACACGGGATTCTTACGGATATGAATGACCCCCAAAGCCAAATCTCCAGCGCAAGCGAAGCCCGGATCGAGCAGATGGTCGAAGACGGCATTATCACCTCAGGCATGAAGCCGAAGGTCGAAGCCTGCATCACCGCGCTGGACGGCGGCGCGAAGAAAGCCCACATAATCGATGGGCGAATCCCACATTCCCTACTGCTGGAAATCTACACCGACAAAGGCATCGGAACGCAAATCATAAAATAGCTGCCTCCGTAATGCACCCAGCACGTTAAAGTATATGTTCTGGGCCGTTTTTCTCGACAGCATGTTTCTCCGGAATTGGGTTCGTTTTGTACGATGGGGGTGACGGTAGGGGCACACGGGGAGTAGTGGAGAAGGGGAGTAGTGGAGAAGGGGAGTAGTGGAGAAGGGGAGTAGTGGAGAAGGG
>SDBU01008683.1_pt1 | contig 11503 bp, 9 predicted proteins | sample 2277071 | NCBI WGS metagenome assembly SDBU01 (sample SAMN10397929, study PRJNA504765) | marine sediment metagenome | isolation source: marine sediment core GS08_GC12, 126 cmbsf | place: Arctic Ocean: Gakkel Ridge, Loki's castle | collected 2008 | reverse complement strand
AAATCGCCGACAAACATGCTGAAATGTTGAATGATTGACTGGCATAGCCAAACACCTCTGACCTGGCCCAGAGGACCAGGTTTTTCAGGACTAAATAAAGGCAGTTCGTTTGCCTGTTATAGTAATTCTCATATATGTTCCGTTTTGAACCATTTTGATTAGAAGATTGCCGCAAACGGAACATGTTTTTGAGAACCGCTCTAGACATAGAACTTGACAGGACGATCTTGTTAAGGTATACAAAAAGGTAAGAAAGTAAGCGTGGTTATGTCACTTTTGACTTGCCTTCCCTGGTCAACCTAACCTTTAGAGACTATCTGAACCTGGAACTTCATAGACCGTCTGAGTCGAAAAGAGGGTAAAAAGGTGAGACCTCCGATCTGCAGAAAACGTGCGTTGAACGCGCGCCCCTCCCTCCACTATCGTCGCCAGGCGACATCTGATGTCACGCCACCTTCAGCGAGGTTAACCGGGTTCGCAGTTGCCGGGCGAACACAATACTGAGACGTTAAGAATCGAATGACAGAAGACAAACAAGCGGCTGAATCCTCGGTCAAGAGACTAGAAAGTGACTTGAAGGCCGTAGAGGAACAAGTCCTGCTTTATGCCAAAGATCTGGCCAGGATTTTTACGGAAAGAAAGGAAAAAGACAGACAGTTAGAACTGACCAAAGGGCAACTGGCACGTTCCGCGAGGATAGCTCTCCTGGGAGAACTGGCAGCCGGTCTTGCCCATGAGATTAACAACGTACTAACCCCTGCTACGGGCAATCTGTCCATCTTGTTGATGGATCGCGGCAGCCTTTCAGAAGAAGTGGTTAAACGCTTGGAGTTAGTAGAAGAAAGCTTGTTGAAGGCCTCTTCCATGCTGCGACAGGTTCTCGATTTGTCCCGCAAGAAGCCGGAAAAAAGAGAACCTATGGATATCGGTGCTATTCTGGAACAGAGCCTTTCTTTGTTGAAGTATAAGTTTATAAAAAACCAGATAAAGCTTGAAAAGAATCTGCAACCCGACCTGCCACAAGTTTGGGCGGATAATGCTCAAATTGGGCAGGTCTTCACAAATCTCACACTCAATGCCATAGATGCCATGGAACCGGGTGGTACTTTGCGCATTGCTGCCAGTCGCCACGTGGAAAAATCACCAAAAAAACAGCCTTACATGCAAATCTTATTTGAAGATACAGGTTGCGGCATGTCCGGCGAGACCTTGGAGCATCTCTTTGAACCCTTTTTTACGACCAAAGAGAAGGGCATCGGTACCGGCCTGGGCCTGTTTATATGTTATGGGATTATAGAGAAACACGGCGGGACGATGGACGTAACGAGTGGACCGAATACTGGAACTCAGTTTAAGATTTGCCTGCCCGTATCCTAAGAGCGGTTCTCAAAAATATGTTCCGTTTGCGGCAATCTTTTAACTGGTTCAAAACGGAACACACTTATGAGAATTACTATAAAACCTGGCCTTATTTGTAGAACAAAAGCTGAAGTTGTCCATCCCTGACTTCAGTGAGGTATACGTCGTCTATCCCCTGATGGTCCCGGGGTCCGAAATTAATAACTGCCCCAATCCCAACGTAATGTTCCTTAATAGACTCTAATGCCCTGATGAAACCTTCCCGAGAAATGTCCCGCCCTGCCCTCCTCAAGGCTTCAATCAAAACCATGGCGTTAATAAAGCCTTCAAAACTGACGAAGTTCGGTCTGTCCTGCGGATAATATTGTGACAGCAGTCGGGAATATTGCTCGGTCGCGGGCAAAAGAATTCGTTGCGTAGGAGGGGGAACGACTTGGGTTATGAAGACCCCCTCACCGGCATCACCAAGCTCCTGAACGAGTTTATCTGCCCCTACAAAAGAGACGTTATGAAACAGGGGATTGTACCGCCTGGCCCTGGCTTCCTTTATAAACTTGGCACATGGGCTATACGTACCTATCATTATGACCGCCTGGGCCTCAGATTTCTGGATCTTTTTTAGGGCATCCTCGACATCCAGGGTTCCCCTGACAAAACTCCCCGTAGCCACAGGAGAGAGGCCATATCTCTGCAAAGCAATCTGTGTCCCCTTCAGGCCGTCAAAACCATAGTCATCATATTGATAGAATACCGCTATACGTCGCAACCCTTTCTGTTCCACGAAGTAGCGGACTACAGCATTGGTCTCCTGGTAATAAGATGATCGGACGTTGAAGATATAATGCCGGAAGGGAAATCGTAGTTTGTCGGCACCGGTAAAAAGACCCAGAAGAGGAATCTTGTTGTCCTCTACGGTATCAATGATCTTTACGGTGGTTGGGGTCCCCACATAACAGAAGAGGGCAAATACTTTGTCCTTATGGATTAACCTTTGTGTGTTGGCCACACATCGTGGCGGGTCGTATCCGTCATCATAGGTGATCACCCTGATCTTGCGGTGGTGGATACCGCCCTCTTTGTTTATCTGGTTGATCAAACACATGGCACCGTGGAGGTACTCGGTGCCCAGGAAGCTGGCATGTCCCCCGAGGGCTAAAGATGAACCGATGACTATCTCATTCGGGGTGACTCCAGGAGCAGAAGCAGAAGTGGTAAGCCGTGGCGGCTTCAGAACCTCTTCTTCAACGATCGGCGGGGCTTCCAGGCGAAGATAGCCATATAGGCCATAAATACCGAGCCCGATCAAAACGACAATGACGCCAAGCCATATCTTCTGCAAAACCTTTTTCCTCCGCGCTTAGGCAAGGATACTGTCTATCTTATCCATCAGCTCCATGGGGCTAAAAGGCTTCACGAAATATTCATCAGCGCCCATGGCAAGTCCCCTCTCCTTCTCGGCCTGTTGCCCTTTGGCCGTAAGCATAATAATGTAAATATCCTTAGTATCAGGGTCCTTTTTGAGAAGGCTGCAGACGTCATAACCATCAAACCTACCCGGCATCATGATGTCCAACAAGATAATGTCAGGCTTGGCCTCTCGTGCTATCTTTAGGGCCTCATCGCCAGAGGAGGCATGTAGAATCTCGAGCTTGCCTACGGAAAGCGTAACTTCTACCAGCTTTCTAACCTTGTCCTCGTCATCAACAATCAGTATCTTTTTCATCTTCAGTCTCAATCCTTCCAAATAGGTAGTCCAAAACTCACCGTTGTCCCTTTGCCCACCTGGCTCTCTACATCTATCCTGCCGTTGTGGGACTCCACAATATATTTTGCGATAGAGAGTCCAAGCCCCGTGCCGCTAATATTTGCTGTCTCCTCTCGCTCTACCCGGAAGAACTTATCAAAGATATGGGGAATGTCCTCTTGTGACATACCAATACCTTGATCTTGGACACTAATCCAGACCATATCAAGTCTCAGAAAGGCCCTGCACACAATATCGCCGGCTATTGAGTACTTGATGGAGTTATCAACAAGGTTTTTAAGAACCTGACCGATCTTTTCGGCATCCACGTTCACCAGCGGCAGGTTCTCTTCCATCTCTGTAACAACGCGCCGGCCAATGTCTGCCCCGGAATAAAACTTAACGTTTTTTGCCAACAGCTCGGCCGGCTGCACCGGCTCTTTCACAAATCCAAAATCCTTTTGTGATTCTATCCGGGAGATATCCAACAGGTCGTCCACAATCTTGCTTAGGCGGATTGACTCCTCGTTAATGAAGCCCAAAAACTCCTTCTTCTGGACCTCGGTCAAAGGTCTTGTCAACAGAAGTTCGCTGTATCCCAACAGGGTGGTCAGAGGAGTACGAAGCTCATGAGAAGCTATACTCATAAACTCTGACTTCACCATACTGGCCTCCATAAGTTCGTTTTGAATGCTCCTCAACTCCTGGTTACTAATTTCCAATTCCCGTGTGCGTCGCCGTACCTTTTGCTCAAGGGTCTTACTGTATTGATCAATCTCATCCTTGGAGCGTGCCAAATCAAAAGCCATCTGGTTAAAGGCCCTCGCGAGAGCGCCAACCTCATCTCTGGAACCTACTGTCGCCCTTTCGGAAAGATCTCCGGACGCCAGCTTCTTGGTAACCTCGGTCAGGCGGTGAAGCGGTTTAATAATCGGATTGGAGACTTGAAAGGAAAGCACGATCCCCAAGAGAATACCCATACCGGAGATCAGCAGGCCGAACTGAAAGATTTCAGACAAGTGTGTGTAATAATCTGTTGCGTCATAACCGACACTGACCACACCTTCAAATTCACCACCTATCTTCAGTGGCATATCAACCATATACATCTTCTGACGGGGGAAGAGCCTGGTATAAATGCCCGCCCCATCCATAATTGCCCTGACTCCTTTGTCATCGGCAATCATGCCAACTCTATTCAAGTCATTGGCGGCGATGATCCGAATGTTATCGTCTACAATCATGATCTGCGAGATAATTTCGGATTCAGTCGTTAACCTGTCCACCAATCTTTGAATATGAATCAGTTCATTAACATCCCGCATGTTCTTGATACTGTAGCTGAGCGACTCAGCCATGATGCGGCTGTCTCTCTTCATCTGTTCAAGGAGAAGGGTTTGGTCTTTGGGGGTGGACCTAAGATATTCACGCAGCTCAAAGGCAACCTCCAGCACCCCCAAAACCTGATCCTCTTTCTTGAGGGGATAAACTGCTGCATAGACCTCCTCCCCCATCTTACTGTCAAATCCGCTAACATAATAGCCCCCTTGTATGCATTCGGGAACCATGCGGGAGGACGCCACCTCACCTACCTGCTCCCTGAATGTGGCTGATGTAATCCGGCCGCTATTGTCTATGACCCATACGCCGAAAACCCCTTCGGTCAGCGATAGTTCCTCCACCAGTGTCTGCAGGTTAACCTTTTCGCCAATACTCTTCCGGCTCGTGAGGCTGATAATCAAGGCACGGTTTAATATACTGGCATTGCTCTGCATGTTGGTCAACAGACTCTTTTTCTCATGCATGTAGCTGACCCAAAAGGAGAGTAGGCCAATGAAAACGAGCAAGATGAACATAGAGGCTATGATCTTGGTCCTGATACCCATATCTTTAATAGAGAGCATATGTCTCTCCTTATCTCTTTGGCGTTCGGCCTATCAGCGAAGCCGGGTGGATACGATGGCGATGCCAACTATCATCCACATAACCAGAAGAGTAACAGATAGAAACGCACAACGACGCTGGGTGATTCTTAGCCCCTTGTTTCCTTCTTCGAAAAGCCTCTCGCCTATGTCTTGTATTCTTCTGCTTTCCCTTTTCAGCGAAAGGATGGTGTTATCCTGACTTTCGTAGTTGCTCAGAATTTCGCCAAAGAGTTCATCATCCTTTCCCATCAATTCCTCAATCCTCTTATCATCGTGAGCCCATACAAGGAGATTGGCGACTGCCTCCTTGCGCTTATCCTGAAAAGAGCGTTCATCCGGAGGTTCGGGATGGTTTCGGTACAGCAAGTACCCCTTTTCATGTATACGAATCTCCTGCAAGCCGATAATACCCCGCTCTGGATTCATTTTTGAATATATGACCGCCAGAATGCTCTTTTCCAGATCTCTTATTTCAGCAATGTTATTTTCAACGGCTTTGCGATACAGGACAAACTGATCAAACAATCGCTCATAGAGGTTCGTAGCCTCTTCCCACGCCGCAAGTTCAACAAACTCTGCACTCTCTCCGGCAATTCCTGCTTTTTCATAGGAGGACTGTAATTTCCGCAGATCGTCTATTGCATCCCTGATATTATCCACGACGTCCTCACGTCGGTACATGAGATAGGCCTGCTCTTGTAATTCCATTTCCAGTACTGATTCTGCTATCTTTTTTCCGGTATCTACCATACGGGTGTACTTGGGGATGGCTCTGACTTGTAATAGAAGGAGTGTCCCGATAATGAGAGAAAGGGCAACACAAATACAAAAGGCGGCGATGGCCGCCTTGGCGAGTTTCATTTTAAGGAGACCTCTCCCTCAGCTTCGGGCGCAATCCTGTGTTCAATTCGCTTACGGTACTTCTTGTAATCAAACTCAGGAGTCCAGTTACGATCGTGACACTTGATGCAGACAGTTTCATAATCTATCTTTTTTCCAATCGGAAGGGATCCTTTGTCGTGTGGGTTATCTTTGTGTCTGCTGCCGGGCCCATGGCAGGCCTCGCACTGAACTCCCCTAAGCTCTGGCGTAATCTTTTCACTCACAAAGCCCTGTGGGCCACGATAGCCTGTTGTATGACATTTCAAGCAGTACGGATTGTTTTGCATCCTCCCCAGCCGAGTAAAGGCATTGGCATGTGGATCTTTTTCCCATTCCTTGAAGTATTCGAAATGACAGAGGCGGCATTTTCTGTTGCCAATGTAGTAGGGCGTCTCTTCAGCAAAGACGTTGCAAGTGTAAGGTTGGAGTGGGAAGGTTATCAGACAAAAGAAGATTGTCTCAACGATCAGAACAATGAACAGACGGATGGTCAACGCAGATTTCGCCATTTTAGGGACCCAGAGGCTCAAGTTATTCCAAAGGGCCTCAAACCCTATAGGTACGATGAAGAAGACCCTACAGAACTCTAGTCTGTTTAGCCAACGTAAGACTAAATGTCAAGCGGTCGTTGTCGAAATAGTTACACAAAGCCCTGTTGACAACTGACGGTGATAGACTGCGGTGTCTCTCCGCAAAGATATTCATCTGAATCGGCATCATCTACTGTGTTCACAATAATACTACACGAGATATTGTAAGCCCAAATCAAGGCTGTCCCCATCTTACAAATATCTTATTCTTTCTCTGTCTAGGGAATTTCCCGGGAATACATAATCCTTTTCTTATTTGTATATTCCTTTGCTATTTCAGTTGATTAGCAGGCGACAGAAACAAAGGCCTTCCCAGCTGCAAAGGTCTCATATTTGAAGAAATATCCACGAAAAAATCAATGTTCTACCAATAGACCGCCTCTCCTCGATTCGATATCCATATAGCAAATGATCAATTCTTCTTGTACTCAAGAGCCCCGTCCCCCCATGCGCGATATTGTGTTTCTCGCAGGGCCAAGACACCGAAGCATAGTTGGTACAACGATCAATACAGTGGATGACCTGAGCGAGGAGGTCATAATGTTGCCGCTCAGAGCCGCCAACATTTCACAAACGATTATGAAACCCAAATGCCAAGAGTCTTTCTTTTAAAACCTGAAAGATGAATACGCGGGCTTCGACCAAATTAATGCCCCATTTGGCACTTTGCTATATTTAGGGCTTGACAAGACGATCCAGCTATCATAACAAAATCTAGGAAAGTCAGGATATTATGTTATATCTGACATAATTGTTCCTGTCATTTGATCCTCACGGGAGTATTCACACTTTCAGCGCAAAGGATTATGGACTGCAGACCGTATTCCCGGCTTTCGCGTGCAACCTTGCCAGAAACCATTCCACAACTATTAATGATTTATTGACCATGTCTATAATTATGTAACGAGAGGGGGTGAACTCCAAATTTCTCGATAACCCTTTTATTTCTCGGAAAGGAAGGTAGGCCTGTATGAAAATAACACGCAGAGAATTTATGCAGATCTCTGGTGCCACGGCTGCCGGGCTTGCTGTGAGCGGTCTGGGCTTTGACCTGTCACCGGTCAGGTCACATGCCCAGATGCTCAAGACCAAGTATGCCAAGGAGACCACCACCATCTGCCCATATTGCGCGGTGGGGTGTGGTGCCATCGTGCATACCAGCAAAAAGGGCGATGGTCGTGTCATCAACATTGAAGGTGATCCCGGCCACGTGATCAACAGGGGCACACTTTGCAGCAAAGGAGCTGGGCTGTCCGGGCTGAGCGAAAACGAAAACCGGCTGCTTCAGCCCATGTATCGCGCGCCGTACGCCAAGGAATGGAAACCCATATCATGGGATCAGGCGATAGCCGAGATTGCCGAGCGCGTCAAGAAGACCCGTGATGCCACCTTTACCAAGAAGAATGGCAAGGGACAGGTGGTCAACCGCACGACCGATATTGCCTCTGTCGGAAGCGCTGCTCTGGACAATGAAGAGTGCTGGATCTACCAGGCTCTGATGCGGGCCCTGGGTTTGGTCTACGTCGAACATCAGGCCCGTATCTGACACAGCGCCACTGTTGCGGCTCTGGCAGAGTCGTTCGGACGCGGTGCTATGACAAACCACTGGATCGATATCGGCAACAGCGATTGCATCCTGATCAGCGGGAGCAATGCAGCCGAAAACCATCCCATATCGTTCAAATATGTCGCTGAGGCGATGAGCAAAGGGGCCAAACTTATCAGTGTAGACCCCAGGTTTACCAGGACCTCCTCAAAGGCGGACATCTATGCCCCCATGCGGTCCGGTACTGACATCGCCTTTTTGGGCGGAATGATCAAGCACATCTTGGACAACGAGCTTTACAACAAAGAGTATGTAAGCGCTTACACCAACGCTCCTTTTATCGTTGGGGAGGAATTCAGTTTCAAGAACGGTCTCTTCTCGGGCTACGACTCCAAGTCCCGCAAGTATGACAAGTCAAAATGGGCTTTCGAGATGGACAGTAACGGAGTCCCGAAAATGGACCGGAACTTGAAGAATCCCCGGAGTGTCTTCCAGCTGTTGAAAAAACACTTCAGCCGGTACAACACCAAACTGGTCTCGGACATCACAGGCACCCCGGAAGCCGATCTGAAAAATGTTTACAAGACTTATGCGGCCACCGGCGAAACCGGCAAGGCCGGCACCATCATGTATGCTATGGGTTGGACCCAGCACACTGTGGGGACCCAGAATATCCGCACCATGGCCATAATTCAGCTCCTCCTCGGCAATATCGGCGTGGCTGGCGGCGGTGTAAACGCCCTACGCGGAGAGTCGAATGTCCAGGGTTCCACCGACCACTGCCTGCTGTGGCACATATGGCCCGGGTATCTCAAGACACCAAGGGCATCCAATGTGTCGTTGGCGGCTTATAACAAAAAGTGGACCCCCAAGAGCAAGGATCCGTTGAGCGCCAACTGGTGGCAGAACTACCCTAAGTATTCAGTCAGCATGCTAAAGTCGTTCTTCGGTGACAAGGCCACCAAGGCTAACGATTTCGGGTATGACTGGATGCCAAAGGTAGACGACGGGGAGGCATACTCATGGCTCGACCTCTTTGACGCGATGTACAAGGGTAAGGTCAAGGGTTTCTTTGCCTGGGGCCAGAACCCTGCATGCAGCGGTGCCAATGCCGGCAAGACCCGCAAGGCCATGGCCAATCTCGACTGGATGGTTAACGTCAATCTCTTCGACAACGAGACCGGCTCCTTCTGGCGAGGGCCCGGGGTGAATCCGGCCACCGTCAAGACCGAGGTCTTCATGCTGCCAGCCTGTGTATCCTTTGAAAAGGAAGGGAGCATCACCAACAGCGGACGATGGATGCAATGGCGTTACCAGGGGCCAAAACCCCTTGGGGAGAGCAGGGCAGATGGCGATATAATCATGGAGCTCGGATCTAAGCTCAAGGAACTCTACGAAAAAAGCGGCACGCTCCCCGACCCGATCCGAAACCTCAAATGGGATTACATGACAGACGGCAAGTACGATTCTCACAAGGTGGCCAAAGAGATCAACGGTTATTTCCTGAAAAACGTTGATTTCCCGGCAAAGAAGAAGACCTTCAAGAAAGGCCAGCTTGTGCCCAGCTTTGCCTACCTCAAAGACGACGGTTCCACTTCTTCAGGAAACTGGCTCTACTGCAACAGTTATACGGAAAAGGGGAACATGGCAGCCCGACGCGGTCAGGAAGACGCCGTCAACAAGATCGGGCTCTATCCAAACTTCTCCTGGTGCTGGCCGGTAAACCGAAGGATCATTTACAACCGTGCCTCGGTGGATCTGAACGGAGAGCCCTGGGATAAGAAGGATTGGGTGGTCCGGTGGACAGGGAAAAAGTGGATCGGTGATGTGCCGGACGGCGGCTGGCCGCCCCTCGGCAGCCTCGAAAACCCCAACCCCAAGAGCAAGTGGGCCTTCATCATGCGTAAACACGGGTATGCCCAGATATTCGGGCCGGGACGCGCCGACGGTCCCTTCCCAGAGCATTACGAACCACTGGAATGCCCCCTTGAAGAAAACCTCATGAGCAAGCAGAGGATGAATCCCTCGGCTGCTGTTTACGAGACAGACGCAGACGCCTATATGACCTGTGATCCGAGATACCCTTTTGTGGGCACCACTTACAGGGTAGTTGAGCACTGGCAGACGGGCCTCATGACCCGGCCACAACCCTGGCTCATCGAGATGCAGCCCCAGGTATTTGTGGAAATGAGTGAGGAACTGGCAAAACTCAAGGGAATAAAGAACGGTCAGCGAGTCTTGGCATCATCTGCGCGTGGCTCGCTGAAGTGCACCGCTATTGTGACCAAACGATTCAAACCGTTTAAGATTGGGGGGAACGTCGTTCACCAAGTCGGTTTCCCCTGGTGCTTTGGGTGGCGCTGGCCGGAGAGCGGCGCAGAAGAGAGCGCCAACCTGCTGACGCCTGCAACGGGTGATCCCAATACGAGGATCCCTGAGACTAAGGCCTTTATGTGCAATGTGTCCAAACTATAGAAGGAGGTGATCTGAATGCCAGGCAAATCGTTTTTCATAGATACAACGCTCTGTATGGCCTGTAGGGGTTGTCAGGTTGCATGTAAGCAGTGGCATGACCTGCCTGCAGAAAAAACCGTGAACCGTGGAACCTACCAGAACCCGGCGGATCTCTCCTTCGTGACTTACAAGCTTGTGAGGTTCGAAGAGGTGGTAGTGGGAGGTAAGCTCAAGTGGCTTTTCTTCCCTGATCAGTGCCGCCACTGCCTGGAGCCGCCTTGTCAAATGACGGCGGATGACTCAAAGGCGATCTTCACCGATGCGGCAACCGGTGCCGTGCTCTATACGGCGAACACCAAGAACGTGGACGCCCAGGCGGTTGTCGACTCGTGCCCTTACAACATTCCGCGGCCAAGCAAGGACGGGACCGTGGCCAAGTGCGACATGTGTATCGACCGGGTTGAAAACGGGCTTCTACCGGCCTGTGTGAAAACCTGTCCCACAGGTGCCATGAATTTTGGCGACCGAAAGGAGATACTCGCCATGGCCAAGAAACGTTTGGCTGCGGTAAAGAAGACCAACCGCAAGGCCAAGCTCCTGGATCCTGATGACATTCGCGTGATCTTCTTGGTGGCAGAAGATCCCAAACTCTATCACGGGTTTGCCGTGGCCTCTAGTACGGCCTTTGACATATCGAGGGCCGTGGCATTAAAGAGGCTTGTCAGGCCGTTGACCAGCCTGACGGACCGTTTGTGACAGAGACAAGCATTTAGAATTAGAGACCTTAAGAAAGGGGAGAAGGTCGATTGATCTTCTCCCCTTTTCGTGCTATGTCAAATTGTGAATAGAGTAGTTTGCAGAAATATGTTCCGTTTTGAACCATTATTAGGAACTGTCAGGGGGTATCTCTTTTTGAAGTCAGGGCACTGATTATTTCCTTACAGGTACCACAACGGCACTGTCTTCTGCACAGTCTTGACCCATTTACAAACAGGCTACCAAG
>SDBU01008682.1_pt1 | contig 11503 bp, 15 predicted proteins | sample 2277071 | NCBI WGS metagenome assembly SDBU01 (sample SAMN10397929, study PRJNA504765) | marine sediment metagenome | isolation source: marine sediment core GS08_GC12, 126 cmbsf | place: Arctic Ocean: Gakkel Ridge, Loki's castle | collected 2008 | reverse complement strand
GAATAATGCTCCGCTCACGTCGAACAACGCAATCTTGGAAGCAGTTGAGCCGTAATGCGCCCAATCTATTGCATTGCTTGAGCCTACACGAACCTGTCCGGTGTTATCAGAAAAGGCCTCAATTAAGAGATTGGTTGTATCCCACGTAATAGAAACATCGTTGGCATCACCGAAGTTCAGAATATCGTCGTCCAGTAATGTCAAGTCAAAACCGTTGAACCGCACATCTTCTTCGGATGTATCAAAAGTAACAGCATCATTGGTACTATCACCAAAGATAACCAAATCAAGATTAGTTGCATCTCCGATGTGGATGGCGTTATCAGCGGACTGGCCACTAAAGACTAACTGGGTTTTATCCCAAGTCATCGTGATGTCAGCAGCATCACCAAATCTTAGTACATCATCGTCACCTAAATCAAGGTCGGCGTTATCAAACACCAGTGCCCCAACCGAATCAACACCACCGTCCAAGTCCCACTTCATCAAGTTCGTAACAGCAGTGTTGCCGATAAACTCAACGTCGTAAGAAAAAGCAGCAGCACCAATCCGAAGTGTACTATCGGCGGCAGCGGTTAAAGCTAATCGAGTTTGGTCCCATTGGAGAATGGCATCACTGCTTCCGCCAAGTGTAATTGGTTCGTCATCACCTAAAATTACCTCTGTTACCGTAAGGACACCTTCTCCGGTAACAGCCCATGCGTCACCTGTTCCCTGAATATCATCGGTTGTTGCAGTAGTATTGGTAATTTTAATTGCAGGAGCAGTGCTGGTTTGGTCAACAAATAATGAGTTAATATCGGAACCAGTGTCGTTATTATCCAGCGTCAACACTGCACCAGAAGTAATAAATGTATCAGTAGCCTCAATTTCAATTCCAGTTGAAAACGCAGCGTCAATGGTGATTTTTGTTCCGATATTCGCAGCGTCGTCAAGCGAACCTGCCGATGTACTGTTTATTCCTGCTGCCGACCATGATGTACCATCAAATGTTCTTAATTGGTCTAATGTCGTATCGAAATACAACATTCCTTCTTCGGCTGATTGTTTGTTTAAAAACGCCAAAAATGCCGCCGCCGATGCGAACACCCCTGATAATTCAAAGTTCTTATTCAAATGTCTGCGAACTATACTTCCGCTCATTTGTCTAACTTTCTTTGTGCTTACACACAAGTTTCACACTCTTTTTGGTGTGATTCTGGTTAGCCTATCAGAAGCGCAAGGACGTTCCTCGCGCTCCCGATAAACAAGGAAAATTTACGTTGTTACATTGAAACCCTTAAACTGATGTCTGGGGTTCAATAGAACAAAGTTTACATATTCTACCATAGTGGCGAATTTCTTATCACCAGTATGGCTTTGTACCAGGACGTTACCGCCGTCACCTAAGACCCACTCCGGTGCCCTGTTGGACGCAAAAGCAAAGTCGTTGGTATTGATGACATAGATCAAGTCGTCCGGTATCGAAGCTAAAGACGAAAGGATGAGACGTACATCTCCGCCCATCGCAATAGCGTTTTTAGTAAACCCGCCCTCGAAGTTAAGAGCGGTCATTGTATTGAACCGCCTGTCATCTTTCGAGTTCAGGAAATACTTCAACTCAGACCTTGGTGAGACCAACAGCATGTTGGGTCGTGCCTGCCGATTGAACTTCATGTCCTGTACGATATTCAGCAGAACTACCTCATCCAATTCAGCATTGACGTTCCTCGTAAGAGACTTCAACTGATATGAATTGGTGGTAGTTCTGTTAATACCCCAGATATTCGTGAAGTTAGTCGTGGTTTCTGAGTTAGCGACGCCATCGGAGACTAATTGCTGTAAACCATTGATTTCCTGAATGTCGGCAACTGCTGTCGTGCTGGTCGTGATAGTACCATAGGCATTCTCACGCACCAGAACGTCACCTACGACAATATCCGAATCACCTTGATTATCAGCAGGGTCTCCGCTTGTAGCGTCAACGACAAGAATTTCTGCTGTACCTGCGTCAAGGTCTTCTGAAACGATATTGTCTACAACGCCGATTTCAAGGTTATCGGTCGTAATATCGACAACCTTAGTGATTACTTTACTGCCGTTATAAGTGATTATCTTGAGTCTTGTACCGACTGGCGTGTATTGAGCTGCGGAATAACCCCTGCTCGAAATACCAAACGAGGTCGAAAGACTCGCTATGCTTTGCACGGTAGCCAGTTCGCCATCGCCTGCGCCTGCCAACATTCTGTCGAAGTTGTTTTTGTAGGCAATGATATTGGTTTCAAAACTCTTTGTTACTGCACTTATGGCCGCTTTCTGACCGCTGTTAGCGGCCTTGATTACCGGCCCCGTCAATTCGATATAGGAGTTCAGGAACTTAACATTTTCCGTTCCCTGCTTACCTTTTACCGGAACTGATGTTACATAGTTTCCACCTTCACCGATTGCACCAACGCCCTCTGCTCGTTGCGTCAAAAAGAAATTAACGATGTTATTTCCACCACCCGGAAGCAATGAAGCATCTCTCTTGATGAACGCAGTTAGCGAATGGTCGTTGTATGTCGTATCAATCAATGTAGGCAGATATACGTTCTTTAGCAATCCGTCCAAACTTGTAGTATTGGTCAGATTGGCTATGGTTGTTGCGCCTGCCACAGTTATACTCCTTTCTATACTTGCGCGGTCTCGGTTTGAAGAAACTCAGCCGTATTTTTGGCCATATCTTCAATCTTAAACCGCTTAACTGGGGCAGATACCGTTTCAGTACCGCTCCCAGCCATTATTGGAACAACCGTAGTATTGTTCTTGACTATCTGTTGAGTATTAGCCGCTTTACCGGCCTCGAACGCCTTTGTAATCAATTCATTGAATTTAGGTATGAACTGATCGGCCACATGCTTATATCCGGCAGGCGTATAAGCCTGATTGCCGACATTGGGCTGTGTAGCCAAACGGGAAACACCTATATCAACGGCTCCGAGAACCATTTGTTTTGCCGTTTCCTGAACAGACGGGTCGAGATTCTTAAATACTTCGGTTTGTCCTAACTCGTCATATACAGTAGTTATGTTCTGCTGCTGCATATTCCTGAGGTCAGACTGTTCGTTTCTTTGGTTTAGTGATTTATTTGTTTCAACCAAACCATTGACTACTTCCAATATCTCTGTCATATCACTTGCGTAATGTTCCGCAGTGACATCTCCTTGTCGAGACTTCAATTTCTGTTGGATGTTAGTTAATTTCTGGTCAATTGGAACCTGTGGCGATGGAGTTTCTGTTTTGACAGTAGTATGATGCAGTTGGTCAAATGTAACCACACCTGAACGTAATTGCTCGGCGTCAGTTCCATTCGGGTCAACTCCTATCATTCGCAAAGTATCTTGCGACTCTTTTAGCTGCTGTTCCAGTCTCGTTACAGTACCTTCATCTTCAGCGGGTGGCGTTTTCTCGGCTTGGGGCTGAGTTGCTGTCGTTTCAGTCCCTTCCTGCGTGGCTACATTAACTGTGTCCGCATTTTCGCTTGGTTGAGTCTGAGTGAGATTCTCTAAAATATTCGCACCCAAATTGTCCAATGCGTTGTTTTGTGGGGTGCTTTCTACTGAGCTACCCTGAACTACGTCATTATCCATGATTAAGACTCCTTTTCGACGTCTTCTGACGCCTCTAAATCTGATTGTTTAATTTCTCCGGCAAGTATCGCCTGCCGGACCTGTTGTTCTTGTAGTATTTCACCATGCCTTGCAAAATGTTCCTGCATTAAAATATCAAGAGCGAATAAACCTATATCCCCTGCTTCCTGATACTTGAAGTGATTATCTACTAAATGTTTCCTGTGTTCGATAACATGAATGTCATGCCTGTCAAATAACTGTACCTGCGGCACAAACACTATTTCCTTAACCGCTTCTGTCGCCGCTTCAAGGGCCTGTTTGCCTCCTAATTGCCCGACTATCTGTTGAATTTTCTCTGGCCCACCACCCTGAATATACGCTTGTTCAGCTATTAAGAATTCTTTCTTTGCAAAGTTTATGTCCTTGGCCTCGTCTTTTAGAATGTCCTCCAAACCACCCACATCCATTACACTTAAAACTTTTCTTTTGCTCTCAGGGTCCTGTACGTTAATAAGTCCCCTTTCTAAGAGTTGGAATGTAGTGTCTATCTGAACGGCTTTACTAAATGGGAGTGAAGAACCGCTTTGAGCGACTACGTTTATCTTGCCAGTCATCTCTTGAGTATTTATGCGGAACATTGTCCATGAGTTGTCATCACCTATGATCGGTAAAAGCCTGTCTCCATAGTTAGCAAAGGCAACACTTAGCATCTGATAAACAGCTATTTCGTCTTTCTTTTCAAATTCTCTTATGATAGGGGCGTTCTGGGTAACGTCTTTTTCCTGCAATAAAGCTAAACCTATACCACTGCGAGGGCCACCTTTAGGCTGTTTGCCTTTAGATGCTGAATGGAAAGCAAATACTTCGTTTATATCGTCTTTAATCAGTTCGAGATGTGCAAATAGCCCGCCTGCTACAGAAATCCCCGGTTCCCTGTTGGGTTTGAATCTGCCTTCGTATTCAACGTATAGGCCAACGCCAGTATCCATTCTCTTAAAATCTATCTTGGCTTCCCTCGGAACCATCCAAAGACCATTGCCTAACGATTCGGTGTTCTCTAAGATTTGCGTCCTGAGCGTGTTATACTCTCTCTGTAAAGGTCTTGCCTGTGTCAAGCGACTTGAAGTACCTATAACGTTTTTGTGAGCATTCAGCGGAGCGTAGGGGATAAAAGGAAGTTGTCCATGCGGATATGTTTCAATTGGGTAAGGTAAATTTTCCAGCATCACACCATCTTCAAGTCCCGCCATCACACCAAATATCCCTTCTGGTACAGTATCATCCCGAACGTGCCAGAACTCATAAACGTCAATCAGTTTGTCTTTGTCATTTACTTCGCCTTCGTCCGGGACAACGGCAGTGGCAGACGTAGAACCTGAAAACTCAGACATGAACTCATTGAATATCTTTATCTCAAATTCATTCTTATTAGAATCTCGAATAAATAGCGATGAAGCTGGTATGAGGCTCGCTTTTTCAACCCCGTAAATATTGATTATCTCGCCTAATGTCATAGGACGTGCGTGGATAATCCATTTTTGTTTGTTTAATGGAACTCGCCAATCCCAGATAAGTTCATTTGTCGGTACAGCTTCCGATTGGACATCGCCTTGCCAAATAAGTCCTACAGGTAATTCGGGATTATGGTTTTCGTCTGGAGGTGCTGGATTTATGCCTATTATTTCAGATTTAGGATTCCAAAGAATTTTGCGCCAAGATACATTCGCAATATCATACCAAGTAATTAGCTGTTCCCTTTGCTTGTCGAAATCTGTTTTTCTTCTCAAGTAGTCCATTACCTGCTGTCCGGCGACGGCAGTTGCTTTGTCGTCCGTGTCCGTACCGGCTGGCATAACATCAAACTTCGCTCTATTTTTAGTACCTAAAGCTATGTCGTTTTGAACAGCAGGGCCGAGTTTATTAGCCGTAACGGTATGTGCAGGAAGGTTGGGAATCCTCTGTAAATGGCCGCCGGCAATCTGTATATGCTGATTGCCCGTCACGTAACTCATGTTTATTGTCCATTCAGGGACATTCCGCTTTCGGAAAGGGTTAAATGATTTGACCTTTGCTTTTATAATATTTAAAGCGTTACGATCAATATCACTAACTTCCGACTGTTGCGAGTTCGGTATCGGAGTTTTGTTCTTGATTTCCCGTACCATCTTTTTCCTGGAAATAACTATTCAAATATTTTTCCACGATACCTTTATCGGCATCCACCTTGAATATTGAACCACAATTATTGCACTCAATTACCAACCAGAATGGAATATAGACGTTCATCTGTTGTTTTTTAAGATGAATCATCCATGTACCATCCGCCATCTGACCCCTATCAAGAAGTCTGACATGACATTTGCGGCATCTAACTTTCGTCCGCTTAGACAACCACAGGTTCTCGTTCGGCATTTTTCTTTTTTTCCTTTTTGGGCTTCTCTTTAGTTACCTGTATACCAAAGACTTTTATTTCAATATCATCCATCTGTTTAGCCAGCCTCGGTCTTATAGCTTTTAAGGTCAACCAACATCGTTGAAAATAGTCACTCTCCATTTTTATTTTCCTTCACAGCTAACATATATTTCGCAACGCATTCTTCACACATAAACAACCGCTTAGGCTCCATGTTGTTCCGCAACAATAAAAACCCGCTTCCTTTTTTGCCGCAACATAAACATCGCACTCTACCGGCTTCATTCAGGAAATAGTTTTTCGTGCCTATATCCTGTTTGCCAATAAGAGCAAAAGCCTTATCAACTGCAACCTTTTCGGTTTTCTTTTCTATATACGGGTCAATGAAATTCTTTTGAAGATATTCCATAAAATCTTCAGCCGACTTCGTTTTGCTGCCGCTGAAAACCAACTGACCATCTTCGTTCAGATACAGTTCGCCGTATTTAACATTTTCTTTTTCAAAATCTATCTGACCATCGGGTTTGTCTTCTGTTTCCGGTGGCTCGATAAAGTTCTGTTCCATTGCTTCTGGAACACAGGGATACATCTTACCATTCTCGTAAATCACATAATCGCCATGTTTTATTGGCAAGTTTCCCATAGGTGTCACAACGTAGGCTTGCTTATAGCCCTCTGTCGCAGGATCATACCCCTCAAATAACACACCTTCAGGCGTCAGGTCTTCAGTAAACAATACTGCCTCGACTTCAACTGATTTCTTCAGAAATTTCATAATATTTTCCTTGTCTCATATTGTATGGGTTCCTTCCACGCCACGTTTTTCGCGTGATGCAGTACGGTCGTTAAGTGCTTCCAATGCTTTCCGTAAATGCTCCAATGCCGTCTGGTTCTCGGAACACTCATAATCTCCAGACTGGAACCCTTCCATCCGGTCAATAACAATGGCGATAAGGTCTTCGTTGTGGATTCCGTTGACGCCAGGTTCTTTGATTGGACCTTTTTGAAATTCAACTATACACAAATTCTGGTGAAGCATTAAGTCAGATGATTCAACGTCAACTGGACTTGCCCTTTGTATATAATACTTATGGCAAGCTCCGCCATAACTGGGTTCGTCCAAAACTTTTACTTCTGTGTATTTCCTTGTTCCAATGTTTAATGTTCTCATACTGCTACTCCTTGTCTTTTTGTACCAAAATGTTTAGTTAATAAATAGCTCTTATGAGCCTGGTCTTCGTTCATTTTTATAGGTTTTCCTGTGTTCCGGGCCTCTTGCGGTTTCTGATTACAACCTCTTACCGCCAACATCGCCCCCATTACAGGATCGTCAATACAACCTGATATAGCGCCTGTCTTACTTTTGTCCTCCAAATAAACAAAATCCGTAAAAGACTGCAAGGTAAATGGGTCGTGGAATATTATTTGCGGAACATATCTCCCCTTATAGTCTTTATGTTCCACCAGAGTCTTCATTTCGTTAATCAGAAGAGCTTTCGATTGTTCTGTTGTTTTAATCCCGAAAGTCTTACTATATTTAATGTCTTGTTGTAAATGAGACTCTTCCGAATACAAATTAGGATACATATATACTTCCAAAGCGTTATCCTGATAAGCGTTACCGGGATAGTTCGTTTCAATAACCAATTGAGCTTCGTTAAAGAAATATCCCATTTCAACCATTACTCTCGAACCTTCTACTGTCGAGATTCTATTAGAATGAAACCATGCTACCTGTTCGTAAGGAACACGGTGACTAAAGACCTGCAAGGAAGTATAATCGCCTAAAACTCCTGTCGCAGCATCACATCCGATAGAAAACAACTCTTCCGGGTCATCAGGCATCCTATAGACGTGCAGTAGGTCTACGCTGGGGTTTTCAGGTAAATAGTCAAACCTATATTTCATGCGGCCACCAATATCCCTGTCTCGGCAGAAATCTCATCTTCGAGCCGTTTAATCATATCGTTCAATACTTTCATTTTAAAGACCGGCTTGCCTCCGAATAATACATAGCGGCCTAATATCCTTACGTCATATTCTTCTTCTGATAGTTTCGCGCCTTCTTTCTTTACCTTTTCAAGTGGTAAATAAGGATTATCCATCATACCACCGGTGCAACTGAAATTTTCCTGCGCATTACATAAATCCTTTAACCATTTCGTTCCCAAAACAGGTGTTGCTGTCATCCACCATATACCCTCATTATCAATAAGTCTCATCATACATTCATTAAAAATATCCGTTTTCTTCGGTTCTTCATCAAACCATATCCAATCAAGTTTACTACCTTGAAATTTTTCCCGACCAGCTTCGTAAGATTTGAACCAGACCTGCCATTCTCCTCTGGGAGTAATGATATTCCACATGTTGTCTTGAACATAATACTTACTTGGAGGACTATAAATTGACTTTGGCATCATCATTCCAAACATCGGTAAAACAACCGATTTGACTATTTTCCCCTCCACTCCAACTACCCAACCAATTCCAGAATCCGGATATTTTCTAATTGGGTGTTCGTTCATTATTGCAAGATTGCACTCATAAGCCCCTTGCTGAGTTTTTCCGATACGATTTCCACCTACCGCAATGCGACCATCATAGCCATCTATTGCGCGCAAGAACTCCCATTGCCAACTTGGAATATCAGTACCTCTCTTGAAATAAGGCTCATACCTGTAATATTCCTGCTTGCTCCGTGCTATCACTTCCGATAAGACTCCTCGGTTGCTCTGCAACCATGCCGAGTTCTTCGAGAGCGGCGTCAGCTTGGTTAGTAAGCTCTTCAAGCGATGCCTCGGTAGCAGAAGCTCGGATGTCCAATTGTTTTGGAGCGTAGACACCATAAATACTATTCAACTCCTTCATTGCTGCAACTTGCGCTACATTATCGTTAAGTTTTTCATATTTTCCATTAACAAATGCGTATCTCGTAGCACTGAGCATGTCAATGTTCTTTTTCGCTAACATACTTAGCGTGAACTTATTTTCAGATAAAGCATCCATCATCATCTGCCTGATAGATGGTTTATCCAGTATTACTTTTACTGTCTTTCTGGTTAAATTGGTTTCTTTAGCTATCTGAGTATTAGTCAGACCACCCATTTTCAATACGGCTATATTAACATCTTTTGCCTTTGTTGTTATTATTTTCTTCGGCATTATACACCTGCCATATCAACACTTACGGAACCAGTACCAGTTACGGCTGTTATTTCGACATAAGGCAGGAAAGCCCCAAACGCATCGAAAACCAGCATTGCCATTTCGTTATTACCATTAATATCAGTTGATTTAACATCTCCTATCCACCGTTCAGCGACTACTGTGATCTGGTCTGCATAAAACGTGGCAGTCCCTTCATTGGTCTTAGTAGCTGTCTGAGTGCCTTTAGTGGCCACACCGTTAGCTACGTACATGGCATCGTCATTCTCGCGATAAAGCCATATCTTGTAATCAGCATCAGTAATACTGCCGGTCATACGGAAACGAATAATAACCTGATTAAGATATGTTGGGATTTTCTGAATAGGGATTGTGTCTGTGCCGGTCTTATGCGTGGGCACATCGGCCCATTTCCGACCCGTAACAGCTAAGGTAGTGTCTAATGCGTCGTGGGCGATAGTGTCTCTAATAGTTACCCATTGGGCCTGTTTGGTGAGTAGATGGTCTGCCATTTTTAAACCTTTCAATAAAAAAAAGACCGTAGTTCTTTAATTTTTAGAACTTCAGTCCTTTTAAAACACAGATTTCTCGATATAACTTTTTGTATTATACCATTTATTTTTGTAATTGCAAATAAAAATAATAAATTTCTTGATTTTTTTGTTTTTTCGGATATAATATATAATTATGGCTAACAAAAACAGGAACGAAAAATGTAAATATTGCGCAAGCAATGTCGCCTGTGCAGGTGGTCGAAGTTTTTGTAATGTTCCGGATTGTACGGATAACAATCTGTTTATGACTCAAGAAGAAGCAGAGCAAATAAATAAACCCAGTTCGTTACAGATACTTCCAGAATTAAGAAGATTGCGTGGCTAACGAAGGTATATTTAAAGACAAGGAGAATAGTGTTATGGACAACATAACTGCAGAACACGTTGAGAATTCCGTAATATTCACAATCCCCAAATACGTCTGTCCTGTTCACGGCGAAATAAAGAATCGGACGATGGAAATCAAAGACATTGATAATGACGTGGTGTTGGCTAATTGCTGCATACATTGTTTAGCTGACTTGATTAATAAGAACACCCCCAAAATAGAACAAATTGATTAAATATGGCTAACTAAATATATTCAAGACAAGGAGAAGAATATAATGAAATGTAAAAAACATGGGGAGCACGGGCATACGCTACACTTATCTATAGCAGTGCAACCCGTAATAAAAGACAAATATGGAAAAGAGGTTGAATTAGAACCATACGACAGAGGTGAGACATTTTGCATTGAGTGTTTATGTGAATTTTTAAAAAATAAAATAGGTGTTATGAAATAATGGCTAACGAAGGTATATTGAAATTCGGCTGGCCCACAGCAGGGTTAGGGACTGTAACGGCGAAAATCCTTAAACCTGATGATACAGTCAGAGATTCCCAATCCGCTATAGCATTAGATGACTCCGGCCATGCTAAGCTCTACACTAACGCAGGCGCAATAACAATTCAGACAGGCGATACAATTCAGGTATTCATCGGAAGTGTACTGGTTGGCCCGGGCACTGAATTTCGCCCTGAGACGGCCGCTGTAGCCTTGAGAACAACAATAGCCTCTGTAAGTGTAGCTGATACTAAATTCATCTTAACTGACGGGCCGGCAATCGCTGACATTCTGTTTAACTCTGTAATTGAACTATACGACATATCAGGCGGATTCTCGGTTCCACGGCGAATATCTGCTTATACAGCAGGCAGGGAGGTTACTTTAGACACAGACGCCGGATTTGCTTTAGCAGCGGGGGATGTAATACGAATATCAGCCAATTCTTACGAAGGAGAGCTTGGAACGGTTGCTACAGACCAGATCGCCGATGCGGTTTGGGATGAAATATTAGCTGACCATCAAATTAACGGGTCAACCGGAAGACGGTTGGCCGCACATACACGGAGATAATCATGAAAATTAACGCAGAAAACACAGAAAACATTAAAAAGCTTCCCGATGAGCTAAAAGCCACAGGGAAGTCTAAAAAAGCCGAAAAAGCAGCAATCGCAAAGGAAATCTCAGCACCGAAGAAAAAGGTTTCTACTCCTAAAGCAGAAAAAATTGCACCCAAACCAAAGAAAGTTGTTGCAAAAGTGACGAAACCTGTTACAGTTAAGACTAAAATCATCGAGAAAGTGAAAAAAGTGATAACTAAGAAGAAAAAGGCGAAAAGGAGAAAGTATGGATAATCTAATAGGGAGTGGTTTATTTAACCCAAGATTAGTAAACCCTGTGCCACTCGGTGGTTTATTCGGGACGGGGGCACAGCAGTCTGGCATGACTCAGG
>SDBU01008681.1_pt1 | contig 11503 bp, 10 predicted proteins | sample 2277071 | NCBI WGS metagenome assembly SDBU01 (sample SAMN10397929, study PRJNA504765) | marine sediment metagenome | isolation source: marine sediment core GS08_GC12, 126 cmbsf | place: Arctic Ocean: Gakkel Ridge, Loki's castle | collected 2008 | reverse complement strand
GGAGCAGGGACTTAAACTGACCGTGGCCATGGACAAAGACGGGAAAGCCGCTGGGCGCTACCAGGTGGAGGGCATCCCCCAGACCGTTGTCGTGGGGAAGGATGGGAGCGTCCAGGCCGTCCACGTAGGCTTGCTTCCCAATCTTGAAGAAAAACTGAAAGAAGAGCTGGAAGCGCTGTTGGTGAGAAAGGACCTGGCTGCTGGGACCCGCTCGCACAGGGCTACATAACCACTGAGTCAGAAAGACCAGAGATAAGTATAGCGTCGCTGGAGTTGGCTTATTGAATGTGTTGCCGTTCTCGTATAGACTGACCATCGGAGACCTGAGTGGTGTGTTAGGCCGAAGCTAAGTCGGAAATCTTGAGACAGAGGAAGCAAGCATGGCTCGCGGAATGAAATGTGCAGGGGCCCTCGCTATGCTCGTGTTGCTGGTCACTTCAACCGTCATGGCTAAGGATTACGAAATCCGGCTACACCGCCCCGCTGAGGTGGGCGAGAAATACCGTTTCTCAGTCGTGGGGCATCACTCGGCAAGAATCACGGCAACTAGGGGTGGCTTGCCTGCGCCGGGCCGGACTGATGAATTCTCGTTCTGGTTGGAAGCAACGGCGACGGTGCTTGAAACCGACAAGAAAGGACAGACCACCAAACTGTCCTTGACTATTACCAAATGCACCAAGACCAAGGGAGACGCCAAGCAGTCTCTGGTCCCCAGGGACACGGTCATCGTCGGCTCCGTCAAGAATAGAAAGAAGCTTTTCGAAATTGATGGCAAGCCGGTTGACCAGGAGACGTATCAGATACTCTCCTCAGCGGTTGGCCTTGCGGTACTTGAAACAACTGACGATGAGGTTTTCGGCACACAGGAACGCAAAAGCGTGGGCGATAGTTGGGACATCAACGCGGAACGTGCAGCCGAGGACGTCCAGATGATAATGCCCGGATTGCGGAAGGCCGACATTACAGGGAAGGTGACGCTTATAAGAGTAGTCAAGGTCGGGGAAACGAAGTGTCTTGAGCTCAGGTGCGAGATGACCATCAAGAAGTTTTCTCCTCCTGCTCCGCCCGGCCTCACGTTGGAGAAGGGGACGCTTAAGGCCACCTTGACCGGGAAGTTTCCTGTGAATACGTCCCTCGGACTGCTCGAAGAGTCGAAGAACATGACCCTTACATTTCTTCTCAAGGGCAGGCCCGACCCGAACGGACCGGAAATGACCGTCGAATCTACTGTAGCAGAACGTGTAACTAGCACGAGCACGTACCTGAAATGAGTCTCGCGTCCACGGAACTGCCCTCCCGGCTCGGGGGCTCGGAGACAGCATACTCAATTCCCATTCCTTAATGTGATGCTGGAAACCCGTAGCCACTGCTCGTGTAATCCCCTACGTCCGCATCTCAAGTGCATACCTAGCAAAAGTCAACACGCTGAACTTCCGGCTGGCAGTGAAAAGACATTGAGGAATCGGGGCACAAGACTTGCATCGGGGTTGGTACAGATGCGTATGTGAATTATGTCATGTTCCGCAAGGCGTGTGCAGGAAAGAAGTTGCAAAGGCAGGAAGCAATGTGGCGGAGAGGGCGGGATTCGAACCCGCGGGGCAGTTTCCCACCCACACGCTTTCCAAGCGTGTTCCTTCGGCCACTCGGACACCTCTCCGCAAGTGAAGTTTGCTACCATAATTTAATATGCTGGCGTCAGCCTGTCAACCTCAACTTTTTCCGGCTACAATTTCTTGAAAATCCCAGACAGGTTTGTCAGAATACTGACGGGTGAAGGACGTGCTTCAATTCTGGAGCTGGAAGGAGACTGGCCATGAGGAGCGCATTGACGGTGGTGGCGGGTTCAGGCATTGCGTTGTTTGCAACACTTATTCAGCCTGGTGCGGTCTATGCCGAAAGCGGGCGAGGGAGCGCCGGTGAGGCTGAAAGGCTCGAAAGGCAGGTCCACGAATTGATGGAGCAAGCCCAGCGCGTTGAGGTAGAGACTGAGCGCCAGGCGGATCGGATGCGGGAAGAGGCGCATCGTGCCGCCAACAGATTAAGAGAGGAAGCCGAGCGTCTGGAGAGGGAGCTTGTTGTGTGCAGACGGGCGCAGGTAACGAGAGAGCGAGAAGAGCTTGCGGAAAAGAAAGAGCGGGAGGCAGCGATAGCGGAGCTCAGAAAGCTCATGCATAGGGCCGAGGAACTGGAAGCCGCCGGCCGGCGCGAGGAAGCCCGTGAACTCAGAGAGAAGGCGGCGCATCTCGAAGCTCGGCTGCACCGGCGTCCGTGCCCAGTGAAGCCTGAACATCTCAAGGCTTACGTGCTCCCGCGCGGTGCTGCGGCTTGGCAGAAGCTGGGACGAAGCCCTGCTGGATTGAGGGAGGTCGCGGCGCGCCTGCAGGTTAGAGCTGCGGGGTTGATGTTCGTAGGCGGCCAGATTGACCACGAATTAGTGACGGCCCTTTCGATTGCGGCGCAGGTATTGCACGAGCGGGCCGACCAACTGCAGGAGCGGAGTAAATCTCAGGCCCGCACCGGGCAGGCAAAGGAACTGTTTGTGCGCGCTCGAGAACTGCGCCAGAAGGCGGAAGCGACAGAAGATAGAGAAGCTTCACGCCGTCTGAGGGGAGAAGCCGAGAAGCTGGAAGCAAGAGCACGAGAACTGACGGCTACAGCACGACGACATCCGCGTAAGAAGCTTGAGCGAGAGGAGCTTGAGGAGGAGAACAGGCAACTTCGTCAGAAGCTGGAGGTGGCGCTCAAGACACTCGCAAAAACGCGCACACAGTTGCAGGCAATGCAGAGGCAGTTGGAGAGATTTCAGGGGCAACATGGCCGGTGACGTTCAGGTGCGGTTCCTCCAGCAGTTGACATCAGGGACGCGCCTTGCCAGCTTCTCGACAAAAATGTCTTGACAAGATAATTTTCAAACTGTTAAACTCCCAACGCTGAGAGCAAATTGAAAGCCGACTGTAAAGGCGAGAACAAGACAATATATTCACGTGCGGAATCCATAAGCCTTTCAACTGCCAGGAGCGCACCATGAAGAAATGCTTAGCTGCCATCACGCTGGTCTCAGTCTTGTGCTGGTACACACCATTAACGGCCCAGGAGGCAGAGCCCTCCTACCTATCACCTCCAGAGTTGCAGAAACTGGAGGGGCTGCTGTCGAAGCTAGGGCAGAATCAACCCCTCGAGGTAGCGGAAGCGAACGACCTGCTTACTCTCAGCGACGTACTGTCCAATCTACTGCGCGCCGGCGGGCATGAAGATGCCTCTGGCGAGATTCGGGAAAAGTTGGAAAAGATGGATTGGTATGCGGTGGAGGCTATCCTCGAAGACCGGCTGCAAAGTCAGCAGGAACTGGCTCAGAAGCTGGCGCAGGAAAGTCCACTGCATGCAGGTGAGCATCAGCGGCTTCAGGAGCTCAGCGGGCGTCTGGCCAAGGCGCTCAGCAGTCCGCTGTTTGGAACTTCGCGACCCAGAATCCAAAAAAAGTTGGCGCAATACGGCGGGGATGCTGTCGAGGCCACTACGCTACTCCTTGATAACGCGGACCTGACTATTCGACTGCAGGCAACATTGGCGCTTTCCGGGATAGAGGATGAGAAGGCAAGTCAGGCCCTGTTGACCATACTGGAGAAGGAGAAGGAGAAGGAAGTACTGCGACTCGTTGCCATCAAAGGGTTGGGCAAGAAAAAGACTGCGGAGGCAGTGGACGGTCTGATTAAGTTGCTGTCACATCCCATGGTGGTCCTCAGGATTGCGTCGGCAAGCGCGCTGAAAGAGATTGGCGATAAGAAAGCGCTGGATGGACTGGTGAAGCTTCTGTTGTCGGCCAACAAGGCCAGAGGCACCGTCACCAGTGATATAAAGCGGGTTCGAGAACAGCTCGACGCCTTCAAAGACAATATCTTGAGCACCGCGCCGGAAGGAACACGCTGGGAAGAGGTCGTTCTCACTCCGGATGAAGAAGTGCAATTGAAATCTATTGAGGACCAGTTGAGGCGGCACGAGCACGAACTTGCTGAGCTTAACCTTGCCATTATCGCCGCTGCCGAGGCCATCAGCACCCTCACCGAAGGCGAGCAGGCTAAAAACATCCCCAGCGCCCAGGATAATGACACCCTTCAGGCCCAGATTAATGCCTTGGCTAGTTGGTGGAAGCAGCAACAAACCAGCTCGGCCAGTCCTTGAGCTTCACTTGGGCTTCGTTTAGACCCCTTCCTTGCACAGAGGCATTAGAGAGCGCTCACAGCCCGCCCGTTTGCGTAACTGTGAAGGGGGGCAGGTGATTTAGCCACAGAGATTTCGTACTGGAAGCGAGTGCGTGACGGTGCGTGGAAGTGGAAAAGGAAGACCTCACTGCCGGGGTGCACTCGAACCCACATTAGCAAAGGCCTTTTCCAGTGCCTCCACAACCCGTTCTTCCTGAATCTCCGGCAAAGTGCTGACAGGCAGCCAACGACCGTTGATGGAGAGCGCACGGATAACACCACCGACGAAGTCCCGGTCCTGGCGGCTGGCCGCATTGTACTCATTGAGCACTACCCTATCTTCAAACCTTTGGCAGGCGCGGCGGACGTTGTAGATGTCGGCAATGGCCCGCTGGCAGGCGCCGGACCAGAAGGCATCGACCACCACCTTGCTGGGCACCGGTCGATACTGATATTGGGAGCGCATAAAGCGAGGTGAAGCCACGTCTCGAAACTTCTTCACCAGCACCACAGAAGTCCCACCCCTGGACACTTCCCGGTAGCCGGCCTTGCGGTAGAAATCCACAGAGGCGAACTCGAGGTCGTAATCATAAGCGATGGTTGCCACCCCGGCAGCCTGTCGGCGCACATCCAGTTCAAGCTCGTTCAAGAGAGTCCTTCCCACCTCGACCTTACCGGAGTTCTGGCTGTCCACCTGTAAACAATTGATGTAGTAAAGATTGTGACCGGTGATGGGGGTCGGCGCTACCCGGAGGGGGAGGTATTCTGCGAACCCTACGAGGCGCTTTCCCTCGGCCGCTATCTTTATCACCAGGTTTCGGTTTTCCAGCGCTTCATTCAGCCAACTCGCTCGGGTTTCCGCTTGAAACTTGCTCTTGCGGTTAAGTCTGTCCCGCTGCAAACAACGGGCTACGGACTTAAGGTCATTGCTCCTGAAATCTCGTACCTGCATCACTCCCTCATTCCTTGACCGGAGGCAAGCTCACGTTCATACTGCCACCTAGGCTCACGTGTTTTGCTGCCCCGGTTGAGACCTAAGAAATGTGTGTTTATGAACCTGACGCTCCCCGGAAGGAACTACCCTCAAGGAATAGATATGTGTTCTTCGTCCCCCTGAGATAGCTACGCCTCAGGGCCCCTAACACCCCCCGTTGGCTGGAGAACACGACAAGAAGATCCTGTCACCTTGGGTTGAGCTTCCACCACTGTCAAGCGTACAAGACCGCTTCGAAAACCAGCGAGAAAGTCCAGGCTCGTTGACTTCTAAGAACCCGGAGTGACATGCTTTTATGTGCTTTTCTATTACTTTATAACATCGGTCATCCTCTCTGTCAAGCGCGAAAATCAGGCTCAGGAGAGGCAGCAGCCACTAATCCTGCAAGCAATTTCCGGCCTGCGTGACGTGGCGCGCCAGCAAAGCACAACTGAGGGGCGCTTGACCATGGAAATTTGTTGACAGGCGAGGCCAAAAAATATACTCTTCTATGATTGAGACCAGTTGGAACTAGCGCGGGGGATTTGTGCGTGCCGACCATGGAATTAGCCATCAGCAAGGCCGAGGTGCTCATCGAGGCGCTGCCCTATATCCTTACCTTCAGGAGCAGGGTGGTGGTTATCAAGGTGGGAGGACGGGCGATGGCCGACCCCGCCGGCCTGGTGAATACCCTGCAGGACGTGGCTTTCCTGGCCGGGGTGGGTATCCACCCGATTGTGGTGCATGGCGGTGGGCCTTTCATATCAGAAGAGATGAAGCGTCGGGGCAAGTCTCCGCAATTCATACAGGGACTCCGGGTGACCGATGCCGACACCCTGTCCATCGCTTTTGCCGTGACCCAGGAAATCAATGAGCGCATTGTCGCCGGCATCCGTGAACACGGCGGACAGGCGGAAGGCTTCCATTTTCAGAGCTCCCTGTGTGTCACGGCAGAGCGCCAGCCCCCCCGCAAAGTGGACGGCAAGGGGGTCGACCTGGGACTGGTTGGGCGCGTGGTGAGGGTGAACATAGGGCTATTGAGAGGGTTGTGTGAGGCCCATGTCGTGCCCGTCATCGCCCCGCAGTCACGGAGCCTGGAGGGCTCGTTACTGAACGTGAATGCGGATGAGGTAGCGGCGCGAGTGGCCCAGCAGATGTTGGCGGAAAAGCTGGTGCTGCTAACCGATACCCATGGTGTCATGCGTGAGGCGGGGGACGAATCCTCGTTGGCGTCCTCTCTGCACGAGGATGAGGTGGAAGAGCTCATGGGCAAAGGCGTGATAACCGCAGGCATGCTCCCCAAGGTGAAGGCCTGTCTGGAAGCGGTGAAGAGTGGGGTGCGGAAGGCTCACATCATCGACGGCCGCATCAGTCATTCACTACTGTTGGAGATTTTCACACGCAAAGGTATCGGCACGGAGATTGTTGCCTGACCCACGGGCCTTTTAACCAAAGATGCAGTTAGGTTCAAGGAGTTGAAGATGGCGGAAGATAGGAAGGAAATTCACAGGCTGTTGCGCGCCATGAATCAGTATGACGCTTCAGACCTGCATCTGAAAGTGGGCCTGCCCCCGCTCTTGCGCTTGGTGGGGGAGATGCGTCCTCTGGAGATGGACCCCCTCAACGAGGAGACCATTAGCAAGCTCGTCAACCAGGTCATGCGACCGGAGCATCAGATTGTATTCGAGGACACCGGTGATATGGACTTTGCCTACAGCCTGGGCGATGAAGGCCGGTTTCGCTTCAACATTTTCCGCCAGCGCGGGTACACCTCAGCCGCCATCCGTCGAGTGCAGATGATGATACCCACTTTCGAAGAGCTTTACCTGCCTCCGGTGCTGAACGACATCGCCAACTATCGGCAGGGGCTGGTCGTGATTACGGGCATCACGGGCTCCGGTAAGTCCACCACCCTGGCCGCCCTGCTCAACTACATTGCCCAGAATCGGCGCTGCCACATCATCACGGTGGAAGACCCCATCGAGTTTCTTTTCCGCGACAACAAGGCCTTTGTCAATCAGCGGGAGGTGGGCCTGGACGTGGGTTCCTGGGAGACGGCGCTGAAGTATCTGATGCGCCAGGACCCGGACGTGGTAATGCTCTCGGACATGCGCGACATGGAGACCTTCCGCTTCGGGTTGACAGCTGCGGAGACCGGACACCTGGTGTTCGGCAGCATGCACAGCTCCTCCACTTCGTCAGCCTTCGGGCGGATTCTGGACCTCTTCCCCAGAGACAGGCATAAACTTATCCGCACCAGCTTGCAGTTCAACCTGAAGGCCATCGTCGCGCAGAAGCTCTTGCCCTCTATCCTGGAAGGTGTTGGTCGGGTGCCGGCCTGTGAGATCATGCTTTCCACTCCCACCGTCCGTAAGCTCATCAGGGAGGAGCAGGACCAGAAGATCCCTGATGCCATCCGCGCCGGGAAAGAGGATGGCATGCAGGATTTCACCGAGGCCCTGAGAGACTTGGTTGACAAGGACTGGATTGAGAGGGCGGTGGCCTTGGAACAGGCTCCCAACCCGGAAGCGCTCAGGATGGCTTTGAAGGGAATTACTACCGGGGAGAGCGGCATTCTGGGATAGGCACGTAAGATTACACATTTCGTAAAGGTTGCAATGATGCAGATAGATGGCAAGGTATCTCAGTTGGTGGGGCTGGTGGTGCTAGCCCTTATGGTTCTCCTCTTCGTTCCTTGTCAAGGGGTGGTTCATGCCCAAATAGGTGATGAACTCATTTCTGAGGAGGAACAAGAAGCTCCGGATACGTCAGCGGCAGTGGCAGCGAAGGGGTTCTATTTTTCCATCTACTGGATGGTTTACTTTATTCTCACTACCGCCATCTGGCTAGCTCTGGTCGCCTGGGTCAACAAGGATACCCAGCGGGTTAGTGAGAATTCACAGCTCTGGTGCGGCATGCTGTTGGCAGTAGGTTTTGCTCATTTCCTGTTTCCCTGGGTGCTGCCTGCTCCCCTGCTTCTGGGTGTAGCCATCGGCGCCGTGGTGTTCACGGGGGTCCTGAGCTGGTATATCGTCCTGCGCAATAGCAGGGTTCCACAGCCCGAGAAAGTGCTGACGGCCAAACACCTCAGCCGAGTCTTCCGCTATACACTCTCCAGGGCAGGCATACGGCTGCCAGTCCCCCAGCAAGATCTGCGCATCACTGTCAAAGGACACATTCCCGTCACTTTCACGGACAGAGAGGGACAACCTGTCACTGCATTTGCTGAAGGTACCCCCCAGGCAGACGCATTGCTGATGGTCCAGGACATGCTCGCCGAAGCTGTGGGCGGGCGGGCCACCGCTATTCAACTGGAACCCAAGACCGAAGAAATCGTGAGTATGTATCGCATTGACACTATCATGCACCCCTTTGGGCGCTTCTCGAAGGAGGTAGGCGGCAACTTGAGCCGCGCCTTGCGTGACATCGCCGGCATGTCTGAACCCCCACAAGGCAAGGTGGTTGCCGGCACATTGACAGCGGAGCTACCCACCTTGGGCAAAACCGTGAAACTCAACATTGCCACCACCACTACCTCTGCCGGCGAGCGCATGCTCATCCGCATGACAGAACCGGAACGGGAACTTATTGCCCTCGACGGACTGGGGATGGCCAACGATGTGTTCGCCTTCGCCAAGGCGGTGGTGGACGGTAATCGAGGAGCGCTGGTGGTCAGCACCCCTCGGGGGACAGGTCAATCGACCACCCTCTATGCCTTCCTGAAGGCAATCGATATTTACCGTCGTAGTGTCATCACCCTGGAAAGCGCTCTCCTGCGCGAGCTTCCCAACATCTCCCAGGTCGTGGTCGGCGCCGAGACGGGGAACGTCGTCTCCACTTTGCAAACTTCTTTGCGCGAGGAGCCCGATGTAGTGATGGTCAGTGACCTCGTGGACCGTGAGATGACCGAGATTATGCTGGAGGCGGCGCGTGGAAACAAGCTCTTCCTGGCAGGTTTGGAGGCCAAGAATGCAACCGCGGGTCTCTTAAAGCTTGTCGAGATGAAGGTATCGAAAGGCCTGCTTGCCTCATCACTGTTAGGAATACTTTCGCAGAGGCTGGTGCGGGTGCTTTGTCCACAGTGCAAGCAGGCTTATCGTCCCAGCGAGGAGGTGCGGCGGAAGCTAAAGCTGCCCGCCAAGGTGGAGGCGCTCTACCGGGCCAGTGGAAAGCTCGTCACTGACCGGGGCGACGAGGTTCGCTGCCAGGCATGTGTGGGGACCGGCTACCGGGGAATGACGGGCGTGTTCGAGTTCGTGAAAATAGACGATGCGATAAAAACTGCCCTGAGGAAGGACGCTTCGGTTGAGGAGCTCGCTGCTGCTGCCCGTAAGCAGACTACGGTCGGGCTCGACCAGGCAGCCTTGGCAAAAGTGGTTCAAGGAATAACCTCTCTTAAAGAGGTGAGTCGCGCATTTAAGAGAACGTCCTGACCTCCCGCCACAGCAAAGGAATTCGAAAAGGATTTGTCACGTGGGCCCTTACCGAGTCTAGGAGACCAGCCTCATGGATTTGGCGACTGTCGTTACCTTCATTGTCTTCATCCTGATGATTTATGCAGGCTATCTGAACAAGCTTTACAATGCGCTGTTCACCTTTGTGCTGGTGTTGATGGCGGCGGTGATTGCCTGCAACTTTTTCCAGCCCCTGGGTGACCTCTGGCCGGAGGGACAGAAGCCCTACGCCTACGGCACCACCTTCCTGCTATTGTTCGGGGTAAGTTTCTTTGCCTTTCAGGTGGTCGTTACTTACCTTTATCCTGACAACCTGAACTTTTCCAAATTGCTCAACTCCCTGGGCGGCGTGTTTTTCGGAGCCCTGACCGGCCTGGCGTTGGCAGGTGTGCTGGCCATCGGATTCTATCTCCTGCCCTTGGGCCCGCGTGAACGGAAAACGTTTCTGAAGTTTGACAGGCAACTTGCCAGCGTCCTGGTGCTCATGAATGAGAAAGCCGGAGGCGAGAAGCTGGATGCCGAGGGAATCCTCTTGCAGGAAAGCGAAGCTCCGCCGGAAGAGGCTAAAGAAGAGCCACCCCGTCGGGGGTACTATTACTAAAGGAGCGCAACAGCCAAGCTGCCATGAAAGAGTTTTTGTCATCATGGAAATGCGCCAAGCTCCAGATTCTTGCGAAAAGGGCGCTATGCAACCTGTGAGGGCCTTTTGCAAGCAGCTTGGTTCCGAATACTATTGGGCCGCTGGCAGCAAGTAGCATGACAAGGTCGAGGGTCTTATTCCTATTGCTGACACTGACGCTCGGCTGTGCCGGGGCCTCCTCACGAACTTCTTCCACTGGCATACTGCCGACTCCTTCGGACGATGCCACAGTTTCCACCCGGCCCCGTGTGATTGTGGCCGTCAACGGCGAGGGGATTACACGGGCGGAAGTGCTCGAGCTTCTCATTGCCCGCGGCGGAGAGCAGGCACTACAAACACTAATCGTGGGTAAGCTACTCGAGCAGGAAGCCAGAAGGCTGGGAATCGTCCTGACGGTAGCGGACATCGAAGGGGAGGTCGAGCGGGAGGTGGCGCGGGCAGGAGGCTGGGAAGAACTCAAGGCGCAGTTGCTGCGTGGGGGCTGGAGTGAGGGCGATTTCAGGAAGGCAGCCAGGACTCAGGCGCTCATCTTCAAGATTCTGAGCCAGCTGGGGAAGTTGGCCTCCAGTGAGGATGAGTTAAAACAACTTTACGAATCCCGTTACGGACCCCACGCCGTAGTACAGATGATTGTAGTCAAGACTCTTCGGGAAGCGAAGATGATTCAGGATAAACTCAAGACCGGAGTAAGCTTTGCGCAGTTGGCCAGGCTCCACTCCATTGACGAGAGTCGGGGCGGCGGCGGGGTCCTGGGGCCCGTGGGCCGAGGGGAGTTGCTTCCCGAACTGGAGAAGGTCGTCTTTTCGCTCCAGCCGGGCCAGACCAGCGCCATCGTTTCAAGTCCCATGGGCTTTCACATGTTTGAACTGATTAACTACACCGAACCTCAGCCCGTGCCTTACCAACAGGTGAAGCAGGAATTGCAAGAGGAACTGCTCGACAGCAAGTTCAGTGCTGCCCGCGAGGAGCTCATAAGGAATCTGCGCGCCCGGGCTAGTATCGTCCCTGCTGACCCGCAGTCGGCACTTGAGAGAGTCCTGTCAGGCCCCTAGCACTTACTTTGCATCATCTAAAGAGGATAGAACCAGGTGAGGAATCGTTTCCGGGGAGGCATCCATCCAGCCCCGACAAAAGAGAGAACCGCAGACCTGCCCATCGAAAAACTGCCCCCACCCGAGAGGGTACGGGTTCCCCTGAGCCAGCATATCGGTGCGCCTGCAAAGGCAGTGGTCAAAAG
>SDBU01008680.1_pt1 | contig 11505 bp, 12 predicted proteins | sample 2277071 | NCBI WGS metagenome assembly SDBU01 (sample SAMN10397929, study PRJNA504765) | marine sediment metagenome | isolation source: marine sediment core GS08_GC12, 126 cmbsf | place: Arctic Ocean: Gakkel Ridge, Loki's castle | collected 2008 | reverse complement strand
ATGTTGAAATGGCTGACAGGGTAAGTTCCAGAAGGGCTCAGGCAAATCGGTTTTATATTTCGTTGCTTTCTGTTTTGCTCGTTTTACTATCGATAGGGGCAGGTAGAGAAGTCTTTGGCGACATTCTAGGGGTAATCTTAGTAGCAGTTGCAGTATTGGGTCTAGTATTATGCCTTTTGTGGTATGTTAATATTCGTTCATATAGACAACTCAATTCAGGGAAGTTTCAAGTAATACATGAGATGGAACAGCACTTGCCTATCGCTATTTATGATAGAGAATGGGAGATTCTGGGAAGGGGAAAAGAGAGTAGGAAATATTTGCAACTTACACGAGTAGAACAATGGGCTCCCTTGATACTTAGCATTCCATATCTGTTACTGCTCATATACTCCCTTTTTGTTATATTCAACTGTAAATATTACTTGTAATGTAATCGTAATCTCGTCACACCAAAGTTCGTAAGGGGGCTAAAGAAATGTCTAGTGTAAGAGTATTCACAAGTTTCGATGCTGACCACGATGAAGATTTACGCAATCTCTTGGTGGGACAGTCAAAAAATCCAGACTCATCCTTTGAGATGGCAGATTGGTCAGTCAAAGAACCTATGACCGGTGATTGGAAGATGAAGGTTAGGGAAAGGATTAAGAGAGTTGACCAAATGATTGCAATGTGTGGAGAGTGCACAGATACAGCCACAGGAGTCAGTATTGAATTAGGCATTGCAAGAGACGAAGAAATACCCTACTTCCTATTGTCAGGAAGAAGTGGTAAGATTTGCAAGAAGCCTGAAACAGCTTTGGCTTCAGATAAGATTTACAGCTGGACTTGGGATAATTTAAAGAAACTTATAGGTGGCGCAAGATAGGTAGCAAAATTCTATCCTCTGAATAATACAACCTCCCTCTCGATTGTCGTAACTACATTCCACACGCCCAAGGATTCGTCTCTCATTTAGGGGTAGTGACAACACCTTAACCATAGGACTACACTCAAGCTCCAAGATATGAAAGAGAATTGAGCACAATATAGTTATAGTGCTAGTGTAGGGCAGTAGAGTGATGAAAGAAGAGCACCGGAACCGCTATAGCTTTTTGCATTGTGTGGTATACTAATTCTTAAGCCTAGCTAGTGGATTTGAAAGGAGTATCATATGGCTAAGGGAACAATCAAAAAGCTCATGGACAATGGTTTTGGGTTTATCAATACAGGGGAGGAAAAAGACCTCTTCTTCCATCGCAACGAGATTGAGGGAGTGGAATTTTCTGGCCTTAGGGCAGGGCAGGAAGTGGAATTTGAGATGAGTCAGGACAGTAAAGGTCGTTCGCAGGCAGTAAAGGTGAGGCTTGTCGAGACTCAAGTGGACAATACTAGTGGTGGTGATGGTGGTGGAGATGATGATGACTAATGCTAAATAGAATAGACTAAAGGAATAGTAATCAGTTAGTGCAAAGTTACTCTAGTCCCTCACTAACACTATCTCCCTCTCGATTGTCGTAACTACATTCTTCACGCCCAATGATTAATGCCTCTAACTTTACTATGCTTCACATTGACAGAAACAAGTCACCTATCTAAACTATCTTCTATAGTGTTGTGTTAATATTTTATAGCTGATACATTTATTAAGGAGAAGGTGGATTATGTTAGTCAGGATTGTATGTCCCAAGTGTGATATTGAGGGGAGTATATCTTTGGTTCAGCCAAGCTATCAGGGTCCATATAAATGCTGGAAATGCAGGGAACTCTTTACTGTCCACATAGAGAACAATGAGATAAAGTCCTGTGAACCTCTCAGTGAAGAAGAATTTGATAAGCAACAAGAAATAGAAGCCTTAAAAGCTAAATTCAAACAACACTAGCTAATAGAGCGAACTACCGCCCCATCACTAGTTTTGTAATTACATCCCACACGGATAGGGATTTATCCAGACTTATTCAGCACCACTTCTCTCTCGATTGTAGTAACTACATTCCGCACGCCCACGGGTTCATGCCTGTTTTAGTCCATTGACAAACTCTCAAAGCAGGTCTACAGTAGAGTTCCAACACATCAAACAGCCGAAGGAGGGAAATCGTTATGTATCTGCATGAGGCAATAGCTCAAGTGTTAAGACGTGGTGGCAATGTGCCTATGACTATTGAAACTATTGCAGCGGCAATTAACCAACAGAGGTTATATACCAAGAAGGATGGCTCACCAATTGGTGTTTGGAACGTAGGAGTAAGAGCTGTCTCTGATGTTTCCAAAAGTGGTGCTCCAATGTTTGACGTGCTCCTGAAACTGAGAGGGTAATAATCTTTTCTCGTTTACACAAACAACCCATTCTTCATGCCTCGTGCTGTTTGGGATTTTTCAGGTTTTTCCAGATTGACATTCATCTGGCTTGGAACTACCATTATCTTGCAGTTAAGTAATAATAGTGGAGGTAAAAAATGCCAGAACATCCGTTGAAACCTATAGAAAGTATTGACCCAAAGCTTTTCAATCTATTGCAGGAAACACGGGAATTAGCTCTTGGTGAAGGAGTCCTACCAATAAAATATAAGATTCTTATTGCTTTAGCCTTGGATGCTGCTCATGGAGCCACCGAAGGTGTAACATCATTAGCTCAAGCAGCAATGAACGCTGGAGCAACGAAAGAGGAAATAGCAGAAACATTAAGAGTCACCCAATATATAAGCGGGGTGGGAAGTATTTACACAGCCTCTAGAGCTTTGAAGGATATAGTTTAATTTAAACACCCAATTCCAATTTTGTAATTGTATTCAGCACGGACAGGGGGTAATTGTTGTCGGACTGACACTTACTGGTCCTGGTTCATCTCTGTGGTGCTAGAAATCAATTCTGTGCGGTCTAGTGGGGGTTGTCATTGAAGTTATTGTCCATAATCCCCTCTTTAAATAAGGCAGTAGTATAGAGCAACAATAGGGGTTTGCTTCTCGCAGTCGTGGGTGCCAATGATTTAGAATTTGACTACACCTTTAGCCCCGATAATTCTATTCAATATATTTTGCTTGTGTGTTGGGTCTTCTAGCACTTCACAATATGCCTTAAATAACTCAGTAGTGGAAAAAAGACCTATATTGCGATTTTCTGCAATCTTCTCAACCGCCCGTGAGAATATTGGTTTGTCGTGGTTATCTCTTATATCAAGAGGTTCAAGCCGCCAAGCATTACCCACTAGGATTCCATCAATATCTTCACCAATGACCTTTAGATATTCTCCCATGTCGGTGATTAATTGTCCCAAATCACGCTTGGTAATGCTTTTTGTATTACCTTTAACCTCCACGAGTGACCTTCTCCCATTTACGTTTATTATGAATTCGTCAGACACAGGAGATGGTTCAGTTACAGCTCCTAACTCCTCAAAGGTTTCTTTAACTAAATTTTGAAGGGGTTCACCAGTCTCAAAGAGTAGTCGTTTGTAGTTCTGCATTTCAGTAAGGGAGTTCTCTTTCCCTTCTCTTTCAGATTGTAGTGCTGTTAATTTCAGCTTCGTCGTCTCTAAATCTTGTTTGAGAGATGCTTCACCAGGTATTTCAATAGAATTTACCCAAACTGGTGGTGGAGTTTCCTCTATTAACCCTATCCTCTTTAGAAGAAAGTCAATGTGAGGCTTTGGATTATATATATCCACTATTGGTAGAAGAGTTATTGTCCCTCCGTAAATATCTGGAAATGATTGCCATCCCTCTACCTTCCCATAATCATCGTATACCCAATTATGAAAATAGGCACGCAGCTCAATAGCTAATGGTTTTTCAACGTTATTAGTAGCAATATTAGTTGTTTTAACAATTACTTTCCATTTTTTCTCATAATTGTTCTCAAGGACTTTAATGTGTAAAGTTTCTGGTATAAAGTAATATTCCCATTTATTAAAGTCTTTGAAATATTGCTCGTAGGAGTTATCCTTAACATTGATGATTTTACCTATTTCTGAATGTGCTGCAATTGATATTGGAGACCAACTATTTGTCTCAACAAACCGAACAGTTTCTTTTGTGACAATAGCACTTGGTTGTTTACTGTGAGTCTCAACTATGTAATCTATGTTAACGGTTGGACTATAAAGCACATATATATTCACATCAAAAGGTAGTATTTCAATTAGTTTTCGCCAAACTAGTTGGATGTTGGATTGGGTTTTATCATCTTGCTCGTTCTTATCGGATAGTAAGTATCTAGTTCCTGATAATTGTTTGACTCTTCCTGAATATAGATAATCGTGTAGTATTCTTGTGGGGTCTAGAATTATGGTCTTATAATCCGATAGGTTAGGTAAATCTGAACACCATCTATAGGAATCTACAGCTTTGTCAAAATATGCACCAATTATGAGAATATTATTTTTCATTACGAAACCAATTGAGTAAGTCCTTTTTTGGTTTTCAGTATAGCACTTGTCTTACATAATCCAAAGTGATAGAGCCATAATAGACAGAGTCCAATTGGCGTGGTGTGCCCCCTTTACTCTATTGTCCATCCTCCCCTCTTCAAATAAGGCAGTAGTATAGAGGATACAAGAGATTTGCTTGACGGGATGGTATAATCTAGAAGGGGCAAGTTAATGAGTAGTAATGAAGTTCGGGTAAAATGCAGGGATTGCGGAACAGAATTGAAACAGAGCGACAAGCAATGTCCTAAATGTGGTTCTACTAGGAAATCTCATGAGGTACAACTGTCTGATAAAGTGGGTATGTCTGATTCTATGAAACTCGTTCAAAAAAGGAGAGGAATTAAGAGACCTCTAGCAGAAATAATTACTAATCGTTTTAGGCGTAGTGGAGACCCCAGATTGAAAAATGGGGTGCGGGAAGATATGGTCATTGATAGAGAACAGGACGAGTACCATCATACTACAAGGGATGCAAAAACAGGAATAATCACTCACGAAGAGCACGAACAACTCAGTAAACACAATAAAAAGGGAATTTGAATAATGGGAAATTGGGGGAAATGGATTAATATAGAAAACGTCTACAACGATATTGACTTGTTAGATAAACAGGGGCTCTATCAGATTCGTATGGTCAACCCATTCAATAATCCTCTTCCAATTCCCCGACTAGTAGGAATAGATGAGGGCGGAGTAATCTATATTGGTAAGTCTGTTGAACTTCGTACTCGGATAGAAAATTTCTATTGTGGCAGACATTCTGGTGGTGGCATGTATAATTTAGTTAGACTACGATTAAGAAGACATACACCATATAATGGCTATATATTACAATATAGATGTATGAAAATTGTTGATGAAGAAACGATGAAAAAAATAGAAGTTAACTTACTCAGACGCTACTTCCGACAATATTGTGAACTTCCCCCATTCAATAGCACAGTCCCAGGCGGGAAATAGATTATTTTATCACTGAAATTATAATAGGCTGAACGCTAACGCTCGCCTCGTGTTCTGTTCATTTTTGAAACTTCGCCACTACCCTGCTTAATGTGGGCTTATGCTCTGAGGTTATTGCCAGGTCATAAAATAGGTAAAAGTTCACGCTCAAAAAACGGTCAGTTTTTCTCTCAGGCAAGATTCTAGGCGGGTAAGGTTTAGTGGCTATGGTTTACTATTCACGCCTCGTGCTGTTTGGGATTTGGGGGTTTTTCCCCATTACCTTCAGCAATTTTATTGACAATTCCAACTTTGTAATTGAGTTACTCGCTGACTTTGCTTATTAATTATTGACTCTTAGCATTCATACTTAAGAGTTGCATTCAATGTATTTAGTTAAGTAAGATAACCAACAGCAATATAAAGGTGATTAATAATGTCAAATGAAGACATCAATGTTAAGAATATTGCAGTACAATTAAGATCATCGACAAATCCCGAACTAATATTATCTGCTAAAGAGCGTAAAGAAATCAGCGATGCTTCGATGTCGGACTTTAAAGTCTATTGGCTACCGCCAATAGCAAAAGGGCGCCCACCTTTAACATTCGGACATCATGAGGTGAGTATCATTCTGATAATAATACTTGGGGTCAGTTTTAATTTAATTGCTAAACCATTTATAGAATCTATATCAAGAAAAGCAGGCGAAGATTTTTGGGAAGCAGTTAAAGGACTGCTCGGAAGAATCTGGAAAAAACAGTCAGAGATAGCGTACAACCTTGACAGTGATGCCTATATTATCTTCGAATATAATAACTCATATATTGCCGTTCATCTGAGGTTGCCTTTTTTGGTAGCTGGTCAGACAAGAAAAGATGATGATTATGACAAAATAATTAGAAAGTCTTTAGAAAGTCTAGCCAATTCATGGGATGATATCATATCTAATATAGAGAAATTCAATATTGGTTCACGTGCTTATTCAGGTGGATTAACAAATACTACAGTGGTACATGTTATTACAAAATCAAAAGGAAATTGGATAATCTATCCAACAGATAGTGAAACCTTCTTCAGTCGTCATAAAATCGGATAGAAATGCCATTAAATGGTTATTATTCAATTGTCAAAATAGACATTCTGAATACTTGTCTTTAACTTCCCAAACGTAAGCACCGAGTTTACTTTTGACCTTTAATAACCCCACACTTAGTTCCAATTTTGTGATTGCATTCCGCACGGACATCCCTGTGAAGTATCCACCATAAAAAGAAGTGGAAGCTAAGTCAGACTCAACTTCCACTCAGTATTCAATAACGCTCTAAGCACGAACTAATTCTCTATTGACCACCCACCTAGCTGCGATTTTGTGTCTATTGTGTACAGGGTGTGAAGACACTAGGTCAACCGACACCCTGATTTTATGCTTTTATTGCCAAAATATCAATGCATATATTATCTGAAATTCTAATGCCGCTTTAATGATTGATGACTTACGACTAAAGACTCGCTAGTATAGGCTCCACTGGCGTGACTTCAATCCAGTCTGATTTAATTATCGGCCCTTGACTATTCCAAGATCGAAAATCAATATTCAAAACTCGGAAAGGTTCTTCGTGAGAAGTCAGTTTTCGTAAAAGAAGGTTGGATAACCGATAATCATGCGTCGCAACTATTAGTTGTTTTTCTCTTCGCAAGAAACGGCAAAGATCAGAAAGACCAAGAATATTTACATCATCCATTGATTGAAGTGGATCATCTAATAAGACAAATCCAAAGTCCGTCGTGCTGCTTGAGAATGCTAAAGCTAAAAAGTAGCAAATAGCTGCCACATTCGCTTGAGCTGAACTAAAAACTATACTCGGATTTACTTCAATCCCAGACAAAGAATCAATCGCTATTGGAACAGAAGTACCTTTTCCATAATACAATTCATGAACAATCGATAGGGTACGGAATGTCGGGTGAGGTGCCAGCCTAGAAAACAAATCCTGCACCACAGGTTGGAGTTCGTTAAAGATTTCGTCTACTACCTCTACTTCCTTCTCCCTTGCAATCTGAACCACGAATCTTCTTTCAGTCGAAATGCGGTTCGCTTTATCTAGAGTGTCATTCTTCTCATTATGCTGGCTTTTTAGTTGATCTAAATCTAATTTCATTCTTTCAAGCTTAGTATGATCAATGGTTACGGATTGAGCATTTCTCAATTTACCAGCTTCTATTTCCAAATCACTTAGTCTGGCTAGGTTAAGTTGAGCCCAGCTTTTAAACATTGGTAAACCAGAAGCAAATGTATTAATATCTCCCAGTGGAACAGTATATCCAACCGAATTAAGATTCTTCGCTAGGTTTTCGATCTCACCATACAATGTCTGCGAGCGAATTTGCCACTGCTCTGCTGTGTTTATGTCTGATACAGCTGCATTGAATGCCTCTTTAAGTTTATCAATATCATTTTCTTTTTCATTTACATTATTATTGATTTCTTTTAATGTCTTCTCCATGTCTAATAATTCTGACTGGTCAGCAACTATTTCCTCTAAGTGTTTTTTTACATGCTCCGAATTAATTTCCTGCTCACATACTGGGCAATGGTCAGTAATAAATGAGATAGCAAGAGCTGCAAGCTGATGAAGATTATCCATCTTAGCTTTAGTCTCTCGCATCTTATTAATTAGGTTTTTCTCAGTATCCTTGTTAATTTCAAGTGATACTTTCTTGGATTCGATATCTGCCTCTAATTCTGAACTTCGTTTTAAAAGTTGCTCAAGAGCTTCGGATGGTTTCTTCTGGAAATGTAAGTGGGTTATATCCACCAGTTCAACCAAGTTTTGAAGTGATTGAGAATACCCTTTCAACCGGATCAGCAGTGATTCGGTTTTCATTTCTTCTTGGGTCTCTTGATGCCCCTCAACAAGAAAACTAAGCTCAAGCTCTCTCCCCTTGTTATAAAGGGCTTCAGATGCTTCAATTAACGCCGGGGCTGCTTCGATACGTGTAACTGTTTCTTTTATCTGTAATTCCAATTGATTCACAGAATCACGACTTTTATCTACGTCTTTCTTAAGTTCAATAATCCAAGCTCTGAATTCTTTTATACTTTCATCAAGCTTAGCTATGAATTCATTAACAACTGATACACCAAGCATGCGGGCTAATATTTTGTGTCTCTCAGCAGGACTAGCTAAAAGAAATTGTCGGACAACATCTTGTTGCAAAAGGCCTGCGCTTAAAAATTCCCTCGTGAAGGCCTCTCTATCGATGTCAAATTTAGCTAACTTGGTTTGCAACCAAGTTTCTGCCTCCTCACCCATAATATTGGTACCATTTTCTTGGATTTCCAAGAGGCTACTTCCGCCGTCTCCTGTTCTTGATACGGTAACAGTTTCGCTAGACGAATCGACTTGGATCGTACCAACAACCTTCGCCTTTGAACCTGGGGGAGCATATCGATTGACGATATGCTCCTCTTTTCTATATCTGAGCTCTTCTAACCTTTCAATTCGACCAAGGACAAGCCATTGAATCGCATCAAAAAGTGAGGTTTTTCCTCTACCATTAGCACCTGAAATCACAACTGCTGATGCGTTCAAAGGAATTGTTGTAGCTGAATTAAAGCCACGAAAATGTTCAATCAATACAGAGTGAAAAACGACGGGTTCACTTACGCCCGAATTAAACTCAGACAATTGTAAGATTCCCCCCTTCTTTATAAATTGTAATTAGTTTCTTCACTGTGTTTTCGTCGATTCCATCCTTAATCATTTTTTCCATCAAAATGGTCAAAGGATCTCGTTCTCTTGCACGCGATCGCGCTTCTTTTAATTGAATAAATGGTTTAACTACCTCATCAATAGTGATGAGGTCATTAACACCTGCCCTTATAATCTTCCTTGTGTAGCGAGTGTTGTAAAGGAGATCGGAATATTCATCAAACTCATCTCGATTATATAGCTTATCGCGACAAACAAGCACAAGGTAAGAATCCCAGACTTTGGGAGTTTGTGGATGCTTCTCAATCAATTGTGACAATGCTGACTCAATATTTTCATAATTATTATAAAGTTTCTCCCATGAGTCAAAAGCCTGGAATGCGATAATGTAATACGGATTTTCAGCAAAGACAACTGGGTCAAATTCCTCACCCATTGGTAATGTTCTTACATCAAATTTTGCGTCCTTAAGTACACGGCTAAAATATTCTCTGAATGATGTAAGATTTAACTCATCAACCATTCGATTTAACTCCCTACTAATAGTTCCGTAATGTAATTCGTATCTTTTGCTTGAATTAACTCGCTTACACTTATCCACCTTGCACCAAGAGCATCTGAACCATCAATAATATCCTTGATGTTTGGAGGATCTATAACTGATTCTTTCATAGTTCTCGCTGGTAGTCCACCTACGAATCCATGGGCAAGAATAATAAAGCGTTGGGTTTGAGGTAAAAGGTTTTTCCTTTTATCTTCCCTTATTGATTTTATCTTTTTATTAATTAGAGTGAGTGAGACTGAAGGATCTCTCGCCCATGCTATTTCTACCACGAAATCTTTGCATCTAATAAAAGAGGTATTTCCAATCATATCCATCTCCAATAATGGGAAAACAGACTGAATTAGTGCTAATGCTAATATAAATTGTTGGAAAGTAGAATCAAGGACACAAGGGGATTGATCACGACTAAAAAACCCTCGGCGAGCCCATAACCAAATAAGGAAAGCGGGGTATTTCCCTAAGAAGTCACTAATTTCAATCATTGTTTGAGCTACGTGAATGTCGGGACGAGGCAATTCAGTATCCATTTCCTTTGCAAGAACGTTAACTTTCGACATTACAGATAATGTTAATGATCGAATGACATCATCAAGGAATTCCTCGGATCTCATTGCTAAATAGTTTTTCACGCCCCCCGCTATTAAACCATTCCAGTCAGCACTCAAAGTTGGATCAACAACTACTATATTGTCAAGATTCTGAGTCTTGCTAATAATCCCTTCTAAGGTCATCCTGATATATTCGGCAATGCTACCTATTCCTAAAAATACAACCAAACTAGTTCCTAATGCTGCTCCGACCTGGTGATCTGCCCACCATGTTCCTTCGGCCATTTGTTTAGATGAAATGAGTATAGACGACTCGTGTCTCGCACAACCGTGTAGCTTTAACAGGGTATTGTTTCCACCAATATTTTGAAGCCCGTTATGATCAAAGCAAGCAACAATATCAGTTAACACGATGGGCGAACATCTTTCTATACATGTATCCCAATTCGTTGATAATATTTGAATATTCGTCTCTGCCATTAGTAACGCTAAGGCTAAATGGCCAAAATTAGGTATTGCAGTCTTGAAATCAGCCATTTGGAGAATGGTATTAACAAATAGAGGAAATGCCTCGGGAGAATTTGTTTGAATTGCATCAGCAATATCAAGCAAGCTGTCTTCGTTCGCTGATTCAACTGCTTTAGCCAAAGCCCCACCTTGTAACCTGGGTTTCACTCTTTGTGCTAGTTCGATTCCTGACGGTAACGACGCCGGCGGTCCCATGCTGACTCCAGCTCCGAGTACTATTACAACATTGTTATTTTCTATTCTTGGGATTATAGCAGAAACCCTTGCGGATGGTTCTACGTTAACTGGTACAGGATTGTATTCTTCCATGTATTAACCTTACCACACAACTAGTCTTAACATAACTATATGATGTTTCCGCAAATATATAACTAGGGAGTAAGAAAGTCAATATATTATTGTCTAAGGTCATATTTTATCGTAAACAATTTTATCTTTCACCAGACTTAGGTTTAGGGTATCAGTGCCTATGGGTTATTGCCCGCTTCAAAGCAGACAGCCTTTGGGTTGCTTCACGAATGTTTGTTAGGTTAAAGGATTTTGGGTCATAAGCAGCGTGACTGGCGGCTTGGGTCAGCCATTCTATTTCTTCTCGGCCATCTGTAATTTGCGGAGCTATGATAGCAGCGTATTCATAAGGAGGTTGATACCGCTGCCGACTGGGTACGCCTTTTTTGACGAGTGAGGTTACCATTTTGTGGTAGAGGTTCAACATTGCCCTTCTCGACTCCCCATCCAGAACACTGTATCCTTTTATCTCTTGCCTGCTTCTTAACTTACGGCGTCTGAAAAGTAAGACCAGG
>SDBU01008679.1_pt1 | contig 11505 bp, 11 predicted proteins | sample 2277071 | NCBI WGS metagenome assembly SDBU01 (sample SAMN10397929, study PRJNA504765) | marine sediment metagenome | isolation source: marine sediment core GS08_GC12, 126 cmbsf | place: Arctic Ocean: Gakkel Ridge, Loki's castle | collected 2008 | reverse complement strand
ATTAAAGAGGTGAAAGATAAAAAAAAGCGGGTAGAAAGATTTTACAAGTGAATGGCGTTGAAAGCCTTTATAATTCTTCATTCATTTATAAAAATACCCGATTAATATTTAATTGACATAAATTTTTACCTCGTTTTTTTGTCCTTATGATTTAAATTTAGAATAAAAGTATATAAATTTTGGTTCCTCTCTTAGATCCAATAAATATGGTTCTGAATGAAAATTTATGAAGAAAAAAAAATTGATATTTGAAATTGTTCTAATTGTCCTTCTTTGATATAGCTAATCCTACTGCAAAAATTATTAAGCCAATAATTATCGTTATTGGTCCTACAATATAAATAAATGCATAAGAAGGCATGAAACCACCTAATTGGATAATAAGGACTAAGAGTGGCCCAATTACCAATGCTAAACCTATATTACTAATTTTATTTAATTTTCCCATTTTAACATCTACTCGATTTTTGTTTGGTGAATGTTATTAGATTTTTATAATATTTAAAATAAATCATTAAAGCACTATTCTAATATTTGGTTCTCACACTTGAGCAAAAAATTAAGATTAGAGATGAAATAAACAGATAAAAATAGAGGAGAAACTCTAAAAATATATACTGACAGTGCAAAAATAGATAAAAAAGTTTTGAGATCATTTCAGTTTCATAACAAGGTAATTTACTACCTAACCCACCATATGTGATATTTATTAATATCTTCTTAATTTTTTAGAATCCAATAGGAATTTACAGCGTGGATAACTTGTACAACCTAAAAATGTCCCATATTGTCCTTTTCTAGCAACAAGAGGACTATTACAGTTTGGGCAGATTACAGGATTATCACTACTAAGCTTAAAAGTAAACTTACAATTTGGATATCCGGTACACCCTAAAAACCCGCCATAGGGACCTTTACGAATTGCTAAAGCTTTCCCACATTTTTCACAGAATCTTGGGAGGGAATTTACGGTTAAAATCTTTCTATCTTCATATCTTTCTGAGAGATCTTCTAAATCCTGAGTATAATTACATTTAGGATAGTGACTGCATCCAAGGAATTTTCCTTTCTTTCCACTTCTTTTAACTAAAAAGCTATCACAATTAGGACAGGATAATGGCATATTCGGCAGAACTCCTTTAATATAGGACTTCATATAATCAGATAAACCCTCGTTCCATCTCTCAGTCCGATCTAAACGTAGCCTCATTAGATAAGGATTTATTTCATTTAAAAACAGAGAATTGCTCTGTTCTCTGCTGTATATGTACAGGAATTTTTTGCTTCGAGTTAGAGCTACATAGAAAAGCCGTCGTTCTTCATCAATGAAGCCATCACTTTCAAATCTCTTTGCTAATTCCATTACAGATGAATCTAGAATTTCACAGGGAAATCCGTATAATCCTGAGGTCATATCTGTTAATATTACATGCTGTCCCTCGGATCCCTTTGATTTATGAGCACTATAAAATCGAACTCCGCCATGTTTAGACTCTGTTGGGACATCTCTAGCCCCACAATAGATTTCTAATCCTTTTAAATATTTGTTAAACCTTGATAAAACCATAATCTCATGAGGTTCCACTCCTCCATCTAATAGGATTTGAATGAGATTATATATATTTTCATATTGAATCTTATTGTCATAATTGAATTTTGATGTAAAATCAATAAGAATGGGTTGCATTCCAAGATCGTGAGTAGAACGGGTTTCTTTGGTAATTTGTTTCTTATTATTGGATATCAACTCATTAGACATGCCAACGATCGTTTGACTACTTCGATAATTACAATTTAGATATGTAATTTCAGGATTTGGAAAATAATCTTTAAAATTGACAAAAAATCTTACGTCGCTACCTGTAAATTGATAGATACTTTGCCAATCATCACCAACACAGAATAATTTTGTATTTGAGTTTTCATTAACAAAACTTCTGATTAACTCTAGCCTTTGATAAGAGATATCTTGAAATTCATCAACTAGAACATGATCATATCTTTTAATATACTTTTCAGGATCTTTTTTTGCCAATTCAACAGCAAGATTAATCATATCATTGAAATCAATTCGATTTTCCTTTATTAAATACTCTTGATACCTCTTGTACAATTCGATAGCCAATTCTCCAAATAATCTCTGCTTTTTAGAATATTTTTTCGATTTAATTCGTTTACTTATATCATCTACAGTAAAAAAATTACATTTTGATATTTTTATAAAATTGCCTACAAGATTGACGACTTCATTTTTTTTATCCTTAAATGCAAAAGTTTTTTCTACTAATTCATTATAAGTTAATGGAGTAAAATTTATACTTGGAATTGTCTCTTTTAGCTTTTCCTTTAATTTTGAGATCAATTCTTCAGATAAACGCTCGTAATCCCATGTTTCTATAAGTATTTTATTATGTTTTTCAAACTGTTCAAGCTTCCATTCTCTTAATATTAAATATTCTTCTGTAGTTATTGTAAACCAATCAGGAACTTTTTTATCTTTATTTAATCCCCAATGTTCAATATAAAGGTCATAATCATTAAGATAAAAATCAGGGTGGTATTCTTTATCCTCTTCGCTTTCATCAACCCATTCCACTAATGGTTCATATTCAAATTGGATATCATGCAAGAAAAGAAAATTACCAATGTCCCTTTCAGATATAGATTTTACAGAGATATCATTCAGAGTGGAATAATTTTTATTTCTCATATATTTGTAGTATTCTTCTTTATCTTCAAAAGAATCTTTTTTAATTTCTTGCTCCGAATGATATGCTAAATATTCAATGAGTATCTTTTGGTATTTTTCATCTTTAAGAACATCCATAAATAAATTTTCGATGAGTTCATATTGTTTCTTTCCATTACCACCAAATAACAATTTTGGTTTATGACCGAGTTCCTCTTCTATTATACTTCTTCCTAAAGCATGGAAGGTTGAGATATCTATTTCAATACCATAATTTTTTATTAACCTTTCTTTCATCTCATCAGCAGCTACTTTAGTAAAAGCCAGAGCTAAAATTCTAGTTGGCTCAACTTTATCTTTTCGTCTAATTAAATAAGCAATTCTGGAGGAAATAACACTTGTTTTTCCAGAACCAGCACCCGCTATTACAAGATTATGTTTATTATCTTTAATTACAGCTAATCTTTGATCTTTATCAAGGGGATATTTTAGTCCATCATCCTCTCCCGCGAGAAAAGATGAATAATCTCTTAGTCGTCGTTTTATAAACGTGTCATTGTAATTATTAATTTCTTCAATTAATTTATGCAACTTTTTCCTGAATTTTCTAATTCTTCCTCTTTCTTTAAATTTAAATAAAGATCGATGAGGAAACTTAGTTAATTGATTAATTTCTTTATAGAATTTGTGTTTTTTGTCAAAAATTAAGTATGAATCTTTTCCAAGGAAATCTTTCCACTTTTCTTCAAATATCTTTTCAAATTCAGTTTTTTCTAGAAAAATTTCTTGGCTCTTACCCTTAGGCATAGATAATTTCAATTAACCATAGTTAAAAAATCTAGACTTGAAAGTAAGGTTTAATTAATAGTGTTATATAATGTTTTTAAAAAAATTATTTCTGTTTTTGTTTTTTCATCAGAATTATTAATTTTGAAATCTATAGGGAATTATAAATAAATTTAAAGAAAGTTATATTCAAAGATAAGCATGAAAAAGAGAAAAAGGATCGAATATTGAGAGAAGAAATAATATAGATCTGTTATTTATCGATCTAAACCAAAAATAATATAAATTAATAGAAGTGATATTATAAAATGATGCTTCAAATTTTCAATGATGATTGGCTTCAATCTTTAGACACGATTGAAGAGATAATGTGGTTTTTGGTATTTTACCTGGTATTTTTGCTGATAATGGCAATTTTCTTGAGTATTGCATTAAGTTTTTTCAGTAAAGCAAGACATACCAAATTTGGTCAAGTATTCGTAACATCGTTTCTTATAACAATATTTTTTGCTTTGATATTTCTGTTTTTGGGGGGCTGGCTCGCGTTGATTATTGCATTAATATTGATGTGGATAATTATAAGTGTTAGACACAACATTGGATTCCTTGCTGCAATTGTAGTAACAGTACTGGCTTTTTTAATTTATATTCTCGTAGCTATAGTCATTGGAGTGATAATAGGAACAACTTTAATTGTACTACCATTTTAAATCTTTTTTTTTAAAAATGATAAGATAATCATTCTACTCTTCAAATTAAAATTTAACAAAGAATATAACACAATAGTTAAATGGGAAACAGGGAAAGTTAGTAAGTTGATGAAATTAAGTAATATTAAACTTATAGTAAACTCTACGATTCGGATTATATCTAAGTCTATAAAGGTGAACGCGTCTTTAATATAATATTTTTTAAATTAAGACAACAATTTCAAAAGTAGGAAAAATTTTCAAAAGAATTTTTATTTAATAAAAGCATTATTTGTAAACTTAATTTGAACTTAGATAATTCTTGCAGAATTCTTCTGATGTGGAAATTTTTATAAGATCCTCTGCTCGATTAAATTTTCCATCATTAGAAATTAAGAATGACACTTTCTCATGTAAAGAAGCTGCGACAATAATGCTATCGGGTAATCTAAGGTTTGTTTCACTTCGAATTTTTGCCGATTGATCCGCTAATCCCCTATCCAAATTAACGACTATGTAATTATCTTGAGAATATAACTTCGAAATATATTCATCTTTCTCTTTAGGTTTGTTTATATTATAGTAACCTACGCATAGTTCTGCAATTGTAATAATCGAAATAACTCCTTTTAATTGTCCATCTTCAATCGCATCTAAAATCTTAGAAGAATATTCGAAAAATGGCTCTTCTTCTTCTTTAACATTTATAAAGATATTAGTATCAATTGTTATTTTCATTAATCCCATTCCTCTCTTAATTTCCTCTGAAATTCAACTCCTTTAACCCCCCAATGAGTATGACTTTTTAAGATCTCTACAAGCCTTCTTTTTTCGGGTTTTTTCAGAATGATCTCATTGTCTTTCAAATAAACAATAATTTTATCCCCTTTTAAAATATTCAATCGCTCTCTAACTTCTTTGGGAATGGTTATTTGCCCTTTTTCACTTACAGTTATTTTTGCTATTATCTCCATTAATCATCATTTCTTACTTTCCTATTTATAAGTAAAACTTTTCTTACTTTTAAACCTTACTGTGAATGGAAATCTATTGAAAAAAATTGAATTCTTGAAGCCCATTTAAGTATTATAAATACATGTATCATCAAAAATATAAAATTCTAAAACCCTCTTAAACTTATTAGCTAATCATATACACTGTTTTTACATCAGGATTTAAATTTTAGAATTATACTCTATTAAAATATGAATCAAAAAAAATTGATTTCAGATCGAAGATTTATCATCAATTTTTTCAATTTCTTTAAGTATTTTTGAAAATAAGGCAGAGGATTGTTATTGTCTCAATAATTGTTGTTTTCATTAATTATTGAATCTGGTTTGTTAGTTACAACATTATCCAAAGTCCTAAAATCCCTATTCCTATCACAATTGCATATACTCCACTTATCATTAAAAGAACCATTTTTCTCACATTTATGATGAGTAAATCAACAGTAGGATTTATAATATCGATTAAATTATTTTAAGACATTCAAATATTTACTTATAATACTCAATTTAAATGAGGGTTTAAAATTGAAGTTTGAAGATATTATAATTAAGATTTCAGAGGGCGTAAAAGCACCAAATTTCAAAGATCTTTTTTCTGAGACTAGATTGTATACTTTTTTGGTAGGAGCAGGAATTTCGATGGATCCTCCCTCCTGTGTTCCTTCTGCAAGGATGTTTGTGCAAGAACTTTTCAAATATTATGCTCCTGAAGAAGAAATAGAGACATTATCCTCTTTTGAATCCTTAAGATATGAATTTTTAGTCGAAAAAGTTCAGAATCTATTTGATAAAGAATTAAAGTTCTTGGATTATCTAAGTAGAGTAAAAGAGCCAAACATTATCCATTTATTCTTGGCAAATATGATAATGCGGTATTATTATGTAATTACGACAAATTTTGATTATCTTATTGAAAGGGCGTTGAAGAATAAACTCGATGTGTATCCTACGTTTCATGATTATCATAAAAAAGTGATGGTTATTATAACAAAAGAAGATTATCAGAAGAAGGTATCTTTCCAATTCCCGATCATTAAAATTCATGGTTCTAAATGGGATGTTATAAAGGGAAGATTAACGAAGGATTCTTTAGTAACTACTATAAGAGCTCTTGGCCGCGAAAGGGAAAAGGGTGAAACTTTTGCTATTGAACCATACAAAAAACCGTTAATCAATGAGGTAATGAATGGGAGAGATTTGGTTATCATGGGATATTCTGGTAGTGATGATTTTGATATCAGCCCAATGTTGAAAGAATTGAGTAATATGAAGAGAATAATCTGGATAGAGCATGATCACAGTCTAACTCCCGGAAACGAGGAGATATATAAATATAAATCCGTAGAAGATTTATCGGAATTAAGATCTTCTGAATTACCTAAATTAGACAAAATGTTGGTGGAGCTTGCTTCAAAAAAAAGCATGGAGGTTTACAAGATTAAAGCGAAGACTCTTGAATTTGTAAAAGAGCAATTAGCACCAATATTTAATGAATCCTTTGAATTACTGAAAAAGGACACACCAGAGATTTCAAGTTTTGGTGATTACATGCAAGAAACTCATTTTAATGCATCAATTTCTTCAAAATATCGACTTGCTCATGAAATTTTTTATGAATTAGGAGATATAGAATCAGCAGAAAGGACCGCTAAGCAAGGTTCAATCTCATCCGAGGAGGAGGGTGATGAGATTAATCAAAATTATTTTACTAATGCTTTGGGGTTAGTTAACCTCTCCAAAGGAGATTATGATATTGCCTTGGAACATTTCGAAAAATCGCTTAAATTAACGGCAAAACTAAATCAAATATTTGAAAAAATAGCAGTGCTTTTGAATATAGGAGAATTAAATCGAAAAAAAAGTGATTTAAAGAATGCATTTAAATATTCCTTTGAAGCCGCTGCTTTACTGACAGAAACCACTCCAAATGTACTAAAATTTAGTGTTTTAAATAATTTAGGAATTTCATATAGAGACAACGGAGACATCCCTAATGCAGTAAAAAATATCGAATCTGCGCTTGAAATTGCAGCAAAAACAGGAGATTTATCTAGAAAATCTTTATGTTTAAGCAACCTTGCCGGCATGAAACTTTCTCAAGGATTATTAAAACCCGCCTTAGATTATGCCTCTGAAGCACTTAAAATTGATGAACTGTTAGGAGATTTAAATAGCATGTGCTCTACACTAAATTCTATTGGAAACATTTTTATAACTGCAGGGAATTACACCCAAGCTTTGCAATATTTAGAAAGAGCATATCAAACATCAATAAAAATTCAGAACTTAGACGTTAAATCTTTATTAGCAAATTCGATTGGAGTAATTTACTATAATAGAGGAAAGCTCGATTTAGCTTTAGAAAAATATAATGAAGCACTCAATATCAGCAAAGATATAGGTGATTTATCGATGCAAGCTACTGGTTTCAATAATATTGGGATGTATTATCGAAAGAAAAGGGATTTTAATAAAGCTTTTGAATTATTTAATCAATCTATAGCCCTCACTGAAAAAATTGGAGAAAAAACAAACTTAGGTGTTCGGTATGGAAATAGAGCTTCCATCTACGAGGCTAGGCGAGAATTTGAAAAAGCACTTGAAGACTATAAGAAAGCACTAAGTATTGAACAATCACTGGGAAATTTAGGAGGAGTAGCAAGTCAACTTACTAATATTGGAGGGGTATCAGGGGATTTAGGAAGATATGAAGAAACACTAAAAAATTATGGACAAGCGTTGAATATCATGGAAAATTTAGGGAATAAACCCGGTATTGCCAATGCACTAAATAATCTGGCCATAATTTATTTTAAATACAAGAAAGACCATCAGAAATCCATTGATTTATTACAACGAGCAGTTGAAATATACAGTGAATTAAAAATGCCCCAAATGGAAATAACAACAAAGAAAAGTTTGAATTTTATCAAAAATCAATTTAAAGCAAAATAAAGTTCTAGAGAGAATATTTGAGCCACATTACTAGTTTCTATGCCAATCTAATATCTCATTTCAGGGATGGCAAATTGACTCGTGAGAGCTATTAATTCATCACCCTAAAAAGAAGTAGTTGATGAATAGAATTATTTATTATTTTTACTTTAATTATTACTAACAAATCTGTATAAGAATGTGATTAAAAATTTCAGAAAAATCAGGACTAAGTTCCTGGGATTATCACTACTATCGCTGATTTTTACCTAGACTAGCTTAATGGACCAAGGATTTTAAATAATCGAGGCGCTTTAAAATCATCATATATTCCTGATGAGCTACCCCATCGTGATTCTCAGATAAGAAATATAGATAAAAAACTAACTAAAAGTATAAGGAAATTATTTTTATATTCTAGACTAAAAATTATATAAGTTAAATTGTATTTATATTATAGAAAAATGGTAGAGAAAATAACAATCAAACTACCAGCTGACCTTCTTGAGTTAACTGGTCTTAGTTCTAAAAATTTGGAAGAAAAAAGTCTTCTAATATGGGTATTATATATATATACAGAGGGTAAGATTACGCTTTCCAAAGCGGCTAATCTGTTGAATATGAAAGTGGATAAATTTTTAACAGAATTTCATAGGCGTCATTTTAAACATATTGGCGGGCCTGAATCCGTAGAAGAAGCTCAAAAGGAGTATGATTTAGTTCAGAAATTAACAAGTGACGAGTAATATGCATGATTATCCTCGATAATAGCGTATTAAGCGCATTTAGACGTCTTAAACTCCTTTCTAATTTAAAAAAATTAATATCCTCTGCATTAATCTCGAAAGAAGTTTTCAATGAATATTCAAATCAATGGCAGAAGAAAATACCAAATTGGATCAAAATTAAGCAACCTCGGGGTGATACAATATTGGAATCAAGTCCCGTATCATTAAGTATAGCGGACCTAAGTCTTATAAGATTAGCTTTAGAACATAAAATTCCTATCGCGACAGATGATAAACCCTTACGTCAATTTGCTAAGAATTTAGGAATTTCCATAGTAGGATCTCTTGGTTTATTAAAATCACTCTATCAAAGAAAGATTATTAAAACAAGAGAAGAATATTTATCGTTTTTAGAATCACTTCAAAAAGATATTTATATATCCGATGAACTCCTGAAATGGGCATTCGAAGAGTCTTAATTTATTCGAAGGGTCTTAATTTTTACTTATCCCTTCCTCTTCCCATTGTTTATATTGTTCCATTAATTTATCTATTTCTTTGATATTTGCCTGTTGATCAAAAGCTTTCCAGCCTTTCTCTTATAGTATTTTTATATTATAATTACCCAGAGTAAACGTATTTACTAAATAATTAAGATTTATTTTAAGATTAAAAAACATAAGCATCATTACCCTCTATTTAAATATGGACTATATAGTTATAAAAATTCTGGTATAATTGAATTATTTATTTATTAAATTTTTTTTCTCTACCACACTTTTATTCTTTTTCCAAGTCTGCTCACGATAAAATCTTATTATACAATCCCGAAGTAAATGCATATTATGTAATGTAATCCATTATATTTCTCATTAGTTAAAACATATAATTGCTCGAAAACAGATAATTTTAAATAACTTTAAACAAATATTGCTTAAGCCTATAAATCTCTCGCTCTTGGGTGTCTACAAATCATACAAAACATCTCACAAAGCAAGGAGTACAAGCATAGAGAAATATATATAATTTTAAATCCTAATAAACTATTATTATAATTAAACGCACATCCGTGAAGAATCCTTAAAAAACTTAGATTAAAATAAGGTATATAAATACACAAGGTTGAATACAAAATGTATATATTTATATACATCAGATTACATATAAAATGTGAAATAAAAATAATACAAGTATAAGGAAAATTGATCAAAATAGATGCCAGTTCCTTTATTTACTCAATAAAAATGGATTGGATAAAAGTTTTAAAAGAGCTATACGAAGATTTAATAATTACGTCTTCAGTGCATCAAGAAGTTATATTGAATGGAAAGTTTAAGGGTAAACCAGACGCTTTTATTGGGGAAAAGTTAATAAAAAAATATGATATTAAAATCCATGATGTTGAAAAAAACTCAGAAGTTGAGATGGGATTGGGCGAAGGTGAAACAGATACCATTTTAAATGCTATTAAATTAAAATGCTCTTGTTTGATAGATGATAAAAAAGCAATTAGAATTGCTGAAAGCTTTGATCTACAAGTTTTTAGTGTTCCAATATCCCTTTTGGATGCATTTAAGCACCAGAAAATCAATGATGGTAAATTTGAAAAGTTTTTTCAAAAATGGATTATTGCGGCACACCCTTCATATGAAGATATTTTCCTTATAAAAAAATCAAAAGAATTAATGAGTGAATAATGTCAAAAAATCTTTCAGTTAGGATTAAAATGAATATTTTAAGAGAATTAGACAGTTTAGCAGCTTTACTTGGAGTAGATCGTGCTTCCGTTGTTAGAGATGTTATTAATAAAGGATTAGAAACAAAAAAGATTGATATAGCTCTTGAATTATACCAAAAAGGGTCTACTTTAGAAAAAGCAGCGAATACGACAAATACATCATTATGGGATTTGATAGATGAAGTTAAGAAAAGAGGGATAACCTCAAAATCGGATATTGAACAAACTAAAGCCTTGATAATAAAGATGATCGCCGGGGATGACGAAAATTTAGCGAAAAAAATCAACGAAATTAATTTTAATCTATAAAAATTTATTATATTTACATCGGAAAATAATACTTCTAGAACAAAATGACGAATTATAACTACATTAATTAATTTTATTGTGTACATTGACGAAGACTTCTAAAGATACACAACGAATTCAAGAAGGATTACAAACAGAGGGATTCAAGGATATAACACCTAATATTTTTTTAGCCATAATGTGGTATGACTGTTGGGTCGTTAGGACAGTACCTATTTCTTATTTGAATGATCTCGATTTTTTGAAGTGTTTTAAATCAAATATTAATTTGAGCTTAGGAGTATTTGAAGATATTGATATGTCTGTTTTAATAATGCATTATAATTTAAATACTTTAAATTTCTCTTAATTGTTGTTTGAGGAATAAAAATGAATGAAAATGAGAGATTGATGCTTTATGAACTCAATGATTCGGGAGAAAAGAAGAGAGTCGAAGTAGCTGAAGATGAACTTCAATCTTTTCTGATTTCACATCCAGAGCAAGTATTTGTAATTATTCGTGAAGATTTAAGAAGAATTTTCATTTGGAAGGGACCAAAATCTCCAATTCGTAGTAGATTTGTAAGTTCTAGAACTACCATAGCTCTCCAAGAAGAACTTAGAATGGAATTTGGACTTC
>SDBU01008678.1_pt1 | contig 11505 bp, 11 predicted proteins | sample 2277071 | NCBI WGS metagenome assembly SDBU01 (sample SAMN10397929, study PRJNA504765) | marine sediment metagenome | isolation source: marine sediment core GS08_GC12, 126 cmbsf | place: Arctic Ocean: Gakkel Ridge, Loki's castle | collected 2008 | reverse complement strand
GATGTAAGCAGTCAGGTCTTCACTGACCAGCGGAGCGCCGGGGCAGCGTTCTTCTCCTGGCTTGACACGCTTGTGTTTACATGATATACTTGGCAACATCTGGCAGCATCTAGCAGCATCTGGTAGTATCTCGGGGCGGGCGCTGGCGCATGTACCTGATGAGCATCGAGGAACTGGCCGAGTACCTGGGCGAGAGTAAGCGCTCTATCTACCGATACATCAAGTCTGGAGACTGTCCGCCCTACATTCGTCTTAACGCTCGCAACATCAAGTTCGACAAACGCGATGTGGACAGCTGGCTGAACTCCAAGAAGGTGAATCCCCGGGCCAACGATTCGAAAGGGGAATCAGATGGGTGAAATGGCATTCGTTGTGGCGCAAAGCGGCAGTCACTTCAGCGTCATAGGCCTTGTATTCTTGGTCGGGCTCCTAGTCGTCCTTTATTTTGTCTGGGACATGAGCCGCCGGATTCGGGGATGGTTCGGCCGTTCATTGAAGGCCCGACAGGACTTAGCCAGGGCAACGGTAGACATCGCGGAGAGACTTGAGAGGATCGAGAGCAAGCTCGAAGACCAGAGCAAGGCGGAACGGTAGTTGGCGTGACAGTCCTTTCGTGGCTTTGACAACATCCTTCATCTCGTTGATCTGGCTGCTGGATGTGGCGGGAGGCTGGAGGTGGGGCCGCAGCTGGGGCTGGGGGAGGACGTACGGGGCAAAGGTCGGGGCTGTGCTGGCAGGACTTGACTCGACGCGATTGGTGGCTACAATGGGCACGTTCCGGCTCCGGTCTCCTCCGCCAGTCGGCACTGGCTGGCCAAATACTCGCTTGGAGACCGGCGCCAGACACTCTGACGGTCGCCTACGAGACACTGTAAGGGAGCCTGCGCATGGGGTCGCTGAGAATCAGTCCGAACGGTCGGTACTTCGTGGACGAGGCCAACGAGCCAGCCTTCTGGCTGGGGGATACACAATGGCAACTCTTCCGGGACTTCACGGTTGAGGACGCCGCCGCGGTCCTGGAGCGGCGGAAGGCGCAGGGGTTCAGCGCCGTCCAGATCATGATCACGGGGGAGGGCGACGGCACCAAGCCGAACCTGGACGGTGAGACGCCCTGGGTAGGCAACGACCCGGCCACGCCCAACGACGCTTACTTCCGCGTCGCGGACGCCGTCGTGGAGGCGGCCGGCCGGATCGGCATGGTCCTGGTGCTGGGCGTCTATCACAAGACCCAACTGGAGACGTTCCCGATCGAGAAGGCCCGCGCCTACGCACGGTGGGTGGCCGAACGCTGGCCGGATGCGCCGCACGTCATCTGGACTGTCTACCCGGAAGCCAGCCACAGGTACGTGCCCATCTTGCGCGAACTCGTAGCGGGCCTGAAGGAGGGCGAGGACCAGCCGCACCTCATCACGATCCACTGCGACCCCTCTCCGGCGTCCTCCAGCTTCCTCCACGAGGAGGACTGGCTGGACTTCAACATGATCCAGACCTGGCACGACCTGCCATTCAACGTACCGATGGTGCGCGCGGACTATTCCCGCGAGCCGGCCAAGCCGGTGGTGATGGCTGAGGGCGGCTATGAGGCCGCCCCGCATACGGGCCCTCCCTTGACGCCCCTCAACTGCCGCAAGCAGGCGTGGTGGTCCTACCTGAGCGGCGGGCATCATAGCTACGGCCACCACGGCAACTGGACGGCGCCGGCGACGTGGCGGGACTGGATCGACTCGCCGGGCGCGCTGCAGATGGGCGTCTGCCGGCAAGTACTGGAGTCACTTCCGCAGTGGTGGAGCCTGGTGCCCGATCAGAGCCTGATCGTCTTCGGCGAAGGGGAGGGCGAACTACAGAGCGTGTCCGCACGGTCGGCGTCCGGAGACTGGGCCGTCGTCTACCTGGCCCGGCGCTGCCGCCTTGTGCTTGACGCCGCGTTCTCGGCATTACGGGCGCAATGGGTGGACCCGACGACCGGTGAGCGCACCACGGCCAGGCCCCACGGGCAGTCAGTCAAGACGCCGGATGGCTGGGACGACGCGCTGCTGCTGCTCGAGCGCTAGCGTCAGGGATGGGGCTCTTTTGCTGGCTGTTCGGCTGTGTGGCTGTCGAGGAAAGCCAATACCTTCTGGAAGCTATCTCTCACCGGCGCATCGTCCATCTCCCGATCGAAGCCGTGCCCTCGGCCCGTCATAGTGACCAGCTCGTGCTGGACCTGACGTCGGGCCAGCTCTTCGCTCATGAGCACAGATTGCTCGTACGGCACATCTGTATCACGATCGCCGTGCAGCAACAGTGTGGGCGGGTAGCTGGGCGAGACGTTCTGCAGGGGACAGTAGGGGGTGAAGAACGAAGGTTCCTCGTAGGGGTCATGCCCTGTCACCTCCTGTGGCCAGCACCCGTGTTGGCGGCAATAGAGGTAGAACCTCTCCTTTCCACGGCCTTCATATGGCTCGGAAATGACGGGGCCGATCTCCAGGCGACCCGACGCCTCCTCTGAGACGGCTGGCTGATTGCAATAAAAGGGATCCGGTTTGCCATACCAATCCCCCGCAATATCGCCGTAGCCATAGAATGAAACCACCGCTTCGGGACGTGGCTCAGCACAGCACCCGGACATCAGAGCCAGGTACCCACCTGCTGAGTGGCCAACGGCGACCGTTCGGCGGGACCCACCGGAGCACCGATCAAGTCCGGAGCTGTGGACCCAGCGGAATGCGTCCTGCAGATCCTCGATGATCTCGGGCAGCTTGGTCTCGGGGGCCAGCCGGTAGTCGATTGACACCACGCCATAGCCCGCGCCCAGATACAGATCCAGTTGCCGAGCGTTGACGCCCTTGCGCGAACCGTTGATCAAGGCACCGCCATGGATGTATACAATCAGTGCCTTGCGAATGACACCGGCAGGTGGCACGTAGACGTCGGCTCTGATGTCACAGTTCCCGACCGTCTTGTAGGTGTGGGTTGTCGGAATGGATGTCATACGCAGTGCCTCGGCATTCGCTTGTTCCGGTGCCATCATACGGCGGGAAACCGGCCTTCTCAAGGACGAACTCCGGACAGCGCAGGCCGCCGTCCAGCATGATTCACAGCGGCTCATGCGCCAGATGTGCTTTGGAAAGGGCTTGACGCGCCCGGTAGAATCCCAGGCGGACAATTGGGAGGCACACAGATGGCGGCATTGGCGATCAATGGCGGCAGGAAAGTACGCACCAAACGGTGGCCGGCGGTCGGGCGGCGCTTCGGCAAAGAGGAACTGAAGCAACTGAAAGAGGCGCTGGAGCAGAACACGCTCTTTTACATCTATGGCAAGAAGACCGAACAGCTGTGCAGCAAGATGGCCAAGGTGTGCGGAGCGAAGCACGTGCTGGCGTGTAGCTCCGGCTCGGCCGCCGTGCACGGCGCCGTCAAGGCCTGCGGCGTTGGGCCCGGAGACGAGGTCGTCACCAGCCCCCTCACCGATGCGGGCACCATCCTGGGCGTCGTGTACGAAGGCGCCATTCCGGTCTTCGCCGACGTAGATCCCACCTCCTACAACATCACCGCCGCCAGCATCAAGGAGCGCATTTCGAAACGCACGAAGGCCGTCATCGTCGTGCACCTTGCGGGCGTACCGGCCGACATTAAGCCAATCGTGCGGCTGTGCAAGCGGCACGGGATCAAGCTGATCGAAGATTGCGCCCAATCGTGGGGCACAACGGTAGACGACCGGTGGGTTGGCACCTTCGGCGACGTGGGGATATTCAGCCTCAACGATTACAAGCACCTCAGCGCCGGAGAGGGTGGGCTGATCGTCACCGACGACTATGACCTCTACGCCACGGCCTGGCTCGGCATCGACAAATGTTACGACCGCCTCACCGGAGAGCGGAACGTTTCCTTCGTTGCGCCCAACTACCGCATCACGGAGCTGCAGAGCGCCGTCGGCATCGCTCAGCTCGGCAAGCTCAAGCGCATCATCTCCAGGCGCCACCGCCTGGGCGAACGCCTCACGAAAGGTCTGAAGGGGATACGGGGGGTCTCCGCCCACAAGGTGGTCAAGGGCGGATATGCGACCTACTGGTATTACCTCATCCGGCTCGACCTCGACTTCCTCGGTGTAGACGCCCCGACGTTCGGCAAGGCCCTCAACGCGGAGGGCATCGCGGGCAGCGGGAGATTCTACATGCGCGCGGTCCACCTCGCCTATTCCTACCTGCGGAAAAAGACGGCGTTCCACCACTCGCGCTACCCCTTCACGCTCGCCCGCAAGAGTATCAAGTACGAGAAGGGCTACTGCCCCATTGCCGAGCGGGTGGCTGAGGAAGTCTACTATTTCCCGATGAACGAGTGGCTGTCCAGCAGGGAGATCGACGACACGATCGTGGCCGTCAAGAAGGTGGCCAGCTACTACAGGGAGCAGAAGCAGTCCGGGAAATGACGGCAGCTCGCCCCGCCGCTCTTCACCGCGCCCGCGTCACCGCGACTGCTCGCGCGTTGAGAGCTGAGACTGCGATCTCGCCACCGCCCTTGCCGATGACGCGGACGACGCGGCTTGTCCCAGGCGGCAAGTCAAAGTAGTTGTCGGAGAACCCCGTGCCCTGGCCGCCCTCGCAGGACAGGGCGACCTGCCGGGCGAATGCGTCGGCGGACACCTTGACAGCGCCGGCCGATACCGAGACGGTCAGAGAGGCTTGCGGCAGGTGCAGGTACCGCTCGCCCGCCAGCAGGTGAGTGGCCTGAAGGTCGCCGAGCGTTGCAGAGATGAACTCCTGGCGGAGCGAGATAGGGCCGAGGACCTCGGTGCCCAGACACCGCTTCGCCTCCCCCGGTGCAACGTCCACCGGACAGGCCGTGCGCGCCCTCTCCGTTCCGTCGAAATTCATGCGCCGGACCGTCAGATCTCCCGACACGGGCTCGGGCGAGTCGTTCACCATCCACACGTTCAACTCATCGGGCGTCTCTTCGAAGCTGATGAGCACCGGGGCATACGCACGCTTCAGGAAGTAGTAGGGGATCTTCGGCTCCAGGTAATAGTCGACGGCGCTCCAGTAGATGATGGGCCACGAGTCATTGAGCCGCCAGATCATGCTCCCCCAGCAACGGCGGGCATCCTCGGGTGCTCCGTCGGGCCGGCCGCGCCTGAGGCGCTCGATTCGCTGCTTGAGGTACTCTCCGTGGGCGGTCCCCAGCACGCGGATGAGGTCCTCGGGCCCGGCCGGGTCGCAGTAACGCTCAAGCGCTCCCACCTTGTCCCACGAGCCGGCCACTGAGCGGTACTGCCACATCTCCGGCCAGGCCGGCCGGCCCGGGGTGCGGATGGCGGCGTCGTGCCCCTTGGGCCAGAGCTCCTCGGCAGACAGGAAGCGCTTCATGCTCCGCAGGGAGGGGGCGCTCGCGCGGCCAATCTCGGAAGCGTAGAGCGGCACCGAGGCCTCATGGCAGAAGGTCAGTGTAGTGTAATCGTGCCAGTCACCTTCGAGCGGCCAGTTCGAGACCGGCCCTCCATACGGCGAACTGGTGTGGAAGGGCCTCGTCGGGTCGAGGCGCCCGCAGATCTCGGGCATGGTCCGTTCGAGCAGCTCCCCTCCGTTCTTTGGCTCGGTGCCGAACTGGAAGTCCCAGCCCATGTGGTTCTCGTTGCCGCCGACCCAGATGAAGATGCACGGGTGATTGCGCAGCCGGCGGACGACTCCCTCGATCTCGGCGCGGCAGTTGGCATCGTAGTCCGGCTCGCGGGCCGGGTACATTCCGTATCCGAACATAAAGTCCTGCCAGACGAGGAATCCGCGCCGGTCGCACTCGTCGTAGAACTCATCTTCGGGGATGTTGCCTCCGCCCCAGATGCGCAGAACGTTCATGTGCGCCCCTTCCGCCAGGTCGAGCAGGCGCCGGGCGCGATCCGGCGTCCAGCAGTGGGTCATGCCCTCGATGGGTGAAAGGCAGGCGCCTCGCAGGAAGATGCGGCGGCCGTTGACGTCGAACGCGAAGCGCCTCTCGCCCGTGTCCGGGTCAGTCGTCCGGAGCCGGACGTCCCTCACGCCGAAACTGATCTTCCGACTGTCGAGCTTCTCGCCGCCGGCCGCAAGCGATACGCTCGCCGCATACAATGGCGAGTCCCCGTGCGTGCGCGGCCACCAGAGAGCTGGCTTCTCCAGTCTGCACTCATACTCGAACCCATCCGTAACGCGCTTCGCTTCGCCCTCCCGGAGGCACTCGCCAGTCGGCCCGAAGATGGCGCAACTCACAGCTGCTTCGCTGCCGGCCGTCTCAACCCGGAGGCGAACGGTCGCCCGGGAGCAGTCCTCCGCCAGTTCTGTGCGCACGCAGACGTCCTCGATCCAGGCATCCCCCGGCATGTCCAGCACGATGTCGCGGTAGACGCCGACCTTGATGAAGTGCGGCCGCGCCCCGAGGTAGGAGCCGAAGTCGTTGAATGACTTGCGCAGGTACTTGTGGCGCACGATGCCCTTGGGCAGCGGGTCGGGCGCTATCTCGTCCAGCGCGCGCAACGGGGAACGGAAAACCAATAGGAGGGCGTTCTCACGGCCGTCCCGCAGCAGACGGGCCCCCACCTCGCAGGCGTGCTCGCGGTACATGTTGTCGAAGGCGCCGATGCGCACGCCGTTCAGCCAGGCTTCCGCGACTGTGTCAAGCCCGAGGAAGCGGAGGAAGGCATGGCTGCCCGCTTCCTCCGGGGTGGCGAAGCGGCAGGTGTAGGCCCAGTCCCTCTCGGCCACCCACGTGCACTCGGCGGCGTTCCGCCCGACGCGCGGATCGGGGATGAGGCCATGCGCGTGCAACACCTCGTGCACCTGGGCCGGCATACGGGTGCTCAACCAGTCCCGCCCGCCGAGCCCCTCTTCTGCCGCAAGCGCCTGAGCATCGTACTGTCCCGGCTCCAGCTCGCGCACCGACCAGCCATCACGCAACCTCAACTGCTTTCTCATCATCCTTTAGGTGCGCACAAGGACAGCCGACGTTTTACTGGTCGACCACTGAGCCGTCCACGTGCAGCCGTGTGCGGCGTGTCCTGGGGCGATAGGGGTGCTTCTCCTGGGCGTCTTCAGCTAGTTCCACGCCCAGTCCGGGCTCCTCCGGAACCATCAGGAACCCGTCCTCGTAGGCGACCGTCTTAGTCACCAGATCGCTCTTTGGCGGCCGGTCCTCTCCCGAGGGGTACTCCAGCAGTGCGAAGTTCGGTATGCAAGCGGCCAGTTGCACGCACGCAGCGGTGCTGACCGGGCCCAGAGGGTTGTGTGGCACCACACCTACGTAGCGCGCCTCTGCCAGGGCTGCGATCTTCTTTGCGTGGGTCAGGCCGCCGCACATGCATACATCCGTCCGCACGTACTGCACCGCGGCTCTGCTAAGCAGCATCTCGAACTCGTAGATCGTGTGCAGCCGCTCGCCGGTAGCGATAGGGATGTGGATCTTGCCAGCAATCTCCGCCATCGCGTCAAGGTTGTCCGGAAGGGTTGGATCCTCGTAGAAGAAGGGGTGATACGGCTCGATTCCTCGAGCGAGCACCACTGCCTCCGCCGGAGTCAGCCGCCGGTGGATCTCCACGCACAGATCCACATCATCGCCGACGGCTTCGCGGCACAACCTTACGGTCTCGATGGCATCGCGCATCTTGCGGGCGTGGGTCTTGAAATACGGCATGTCTCTGGGTTCATCCCCGAAAGGGCTCATGTGTCCGACGGCCGTGAAGCCCTTCTCCTTGGCGGCGACGCACGCCTCAACCAGCTGCTCGGCCGTGCGGCCGAATACATGACCGTAAACCCGCACTCGATCGCGGCACTTGCCGCCCATGAGCTGGTAGCACGGCACACCGAAGTGCTTGCCGGCGATGTCCCACAGGGCGATGTCAATGGCACTCAGGGCGCCCATGATGGCTGCTCCGCGGAAATGCGTGCAGCGGTACATGCTCTGCCAATGATGTTCGATGCGCAGGGGATCCTGCCCGATCAGATAAGGCTTGAAGGTCTGCACGACCTGCTCGGAAGCTTCCAGGAAACCCCATGTGCCCGACTCACCGACACCGTTGATACCTTCATCGGTGAGGACGCGCACGAACAGATAGTGGTCCGCGGGGACAGTCTGAACGTCCACAATCTTCATGGATCAGCTCCTCCGGACGGGGTGCTCCCGCCATCAAGTGTTGCGGTCTTGCCTCGAACGGCTTCCCACGCCTCAGATGGCTCAGTCACCGGAAAGTATGGCGCGAATCTCTTTGGTCATCTTCCGGTCGGTAACGTCCCGCAGCAAGCCCTCCAGGCCCGATGTCTGCTCCTGGTCGTCCTTGAACTGGATCAAAGTCAGTTCAGCCCAGCGGCGTTCGCCGGCGGCACGGGCCATGGGCAGTTCCCGTTTGCAGGCCCGCGTTCCGTCGAGGGCCTGCTGCACCAGGTCCCGGACATCCTGGCCGGAGTCGGGGGCGAACAGGGCGGCTATGGCCATGCCCTGCAGTTGCTGCCCGGCGTAACCCGTCGCGGCAGCAGCCGGGCTGCTCCAGGTGATGTTGCCCCGCGTGTCGGTGGTGAAGAGGACATCTCCGGCGGCCTCGACGATTCGCGCGACGATCTCGTGACTGGCTTCATCAACGGGCGGGCGAGTATCGACGGCCTCTTCGGCAGGAGCACTCGCTCCGTCGGTCAGGCTCTGCCTGGCCACTGATTCATCGCGGCGGAGCTGCTGCGCAATGATAAGGGGAAGAACGCTGCGGAAATACTGGGCTTTGACAAGATGGACATCGCCGCCCGCTTCCAGGATGTCGACGTACGTCTGCGGATTCCATTTCTCGGTCAGGCAGACGATGAGTATCTCGGGCCGCTTTATCTTCAGTATCTGCGTCAGGCCGGTGGCCGCGCTGGGCTCGGCGTCCCAGTCCAGCACCGCCACGTCGTATTGGACGCTGCGGCTGAGAGTATCGGAGCAGGAAACCGTGAACAGCACCGGGAAGACCTCTGTGTTCTTGATTGTCCCTTCGATGGCCGTCTTGGTGGCTTCGCAATCGGCCTCGACCTTTTCCACCAGCATTACGCGGATAGAGCGACCCAGATCGATCCTTTCCTCCTCGGGCACGACTTCCGGACGCGGCGGACCCGCCTCCACAGCGGACCGGCCGTCGGGGCCGGCGTCCGGGGCGCCGGCATAGCCGGCCTTGGCGCCCTGCAGACGCTCCGCATCCTCAAGCCAGGCCAACGCCCTTCCGGCCTTGGGATGGCCCATTCTCTCGGATCTGTCGAGCGCAACGCGTGCCATCCCGAGATTGCCGACTCGGAATAGACACACGCCCAAACCCAACCAGCAGTGCGAGTCGGTCGGGGCCTTCTCAGTCGCCTGAAGGTAGACATCTACGCCCTCGTGCCACTTGTGCTGCCTGGCCAGTTCAGCGCCTTTTCTCAGCAGATCGGTTGGTTTGCCCACTGTTGTGCCTCCCTCGCATGAAGCTCCCCGGAGCCGCCTCATGCCCGCTTCCGGCTTTGCCGGCCTGGCATATTGCCGCTTGATCCGGGTCTTGAGGGCCTTGCCCCAGGACAAGGCTCTCGCAAAGTGCAACGCCATCTCGCCCGCACCAGCTCGCTGCTGGCTTAACTGGACGTCAAACAAGTATAATCTAACGATGGCCTCAGGGAAAGTGGGAGCGTTGGCAGGCTTCCGCAAAAGCGTTGCCGTGCATTACTGAGACATCATGACCGAACAAAAACACCCACAAGAATATGGCAAGTGCCGCATCGAGAAGGAAATCGGGCGTGGCGCGGCGTCAATAGTGTACCTGGCCTGGCATGAGTCCCTCAGGATCCCCGTTGCCGTCAAGGTGATGACCAAGGGAGACAACGAGGGCATGACAAAGCGTGTCATGCGCGAGGCCAACATCGCAGCGCAGCTTAGTCACCCCGGCATCGTGCGCATCTATGATTGCGGCGAGACCGAAGATTCTTACTACCTTGTCCTGGATTATATAGACGGCGATGACTGCCAGCATCAGATCGACGAGAAGGGGGCATACGATTGGCCACGCGCAGTGGAGATCATCAGACAGGTCGCAGACGGACTCCGCTATGCGCACGAGAGGGGCATGATTCACCGAGATCTGAAGCCTCAGAACATCATGATTTATGCCAACGGAAAGGCTTGCCTCGCGGATTTGGGCCTGGCAAAGATCATCTCGGACAAAATGAGCTCCGAGACACTGGCCGGGGATGTTCTGGGCACGCCGTTCTACATGAGTCCCGAGCAGATCAAGCAGCCCCGCGATGTTGACTTTCGCTCGGACATTTATTCGCTCGGCGCCACGCTGTACCACATGGTCGTCGGCGGGCCTCCTTTCGAAGCACCCACGGCCTACGAAATCATGGCCAAGCATCTTACCGTGGCCCTGGTGTTCCCGGAAGAGAAGAGGGGGAACCTGCCCGAACCGCTCTGCCAGCTGGTGATGCGTGCGATGGCGAAGGAGCCGGCAGACCGCTACCAGAGCTATGATGATTTGATGGCCGACCTTGACGCCCTGCTGAGCGGGGAGCAGGTGGCGGACAGTGATGTTGTTCCCGCACACGAGCCCGCGCCCGATGCGGACATGGCGGCCATTAGGGCTGGCATTATCGAGGAAGCGAAGAAAGCGCCGCTGCAGGCGCCCACTCATGTCGCCCCGGACAGGCTCGGGGCGACCATGGCAAACGTGCAGGCAAAAGTTGCGGGGGTTCTGGCACTGTTGGTCTACGTGTTGCTGCTGGCTTGTGTGCACCAGCTCGTGCTGACTCGTGCCGGCCTTGCCGCCGCCGTTGCCTTGACGGCCGCGATGCTCTTGGTCATCTGAAGCGTGCCCCCACGACTGGCGCAGTACGCGGTGATGTCCGGAAACGCATTGACGCATGTCGCAGAGCCGATGTTGATGATGCGACCCCAGCCGCGCTGGATCATGTTCGGCGCGATGGCCTGCGCGCAGAAGAATGCGCCCTTCAAGTTTGTCTCGAGCACGGCGTCCCATTCCTCCCATTCAAGCTTGAGCGCCGGCGTCCGGATGTTCATCCCCGCGTTGTTGACAAGGATGTCAACGTGCCCGAAGTGGTCGAGCGCCGCTTCCGCCATGTCTATGATGTCGTTGCGTTTGCGCACGTCGAGCTGGACAGGAAGCACGCGGCGTCCCAGCGTTTCGAGGTCCTCTTTGACGCGTTGGAGAGAATCGGGATTCCTGCTCGTGATCACGACGTCCGCGCCGGCTCCGGCAAGCGCCCGGGCAATGGCACGCCCGATGCCTCGGCTGCTTCCGGTGACGACAGCCACCTTGTCTGTCAGGTCTATCGAGAAAGACATAGCGTGACTCCTTGAGTAAGTTGGTGCCTGTTTCAGGGAACGATCACGGCTTTGAGGTCCCCGCCATTATGACGAATGCTCGTCGGCCCGGTCGGCTATCCCTGGCGGGTCACTCTCCAGCGTGGCCCGCTTCCGTTTCGCCGACCGTCCGAATTGTCGCCGTCTCCCCTCTTCTTGTCAAGGAACCGCCGGGCGTATCTGGAGGAATTGTCGGTCATG
>SDBU01008677.1_pt1 | contig 11506 bp, 9 predicted proteins | sample 2277071 | NCBI WGS metagenome assembly SDBU01 (sample SAMN10397929, study PRJNA504765) | marine sediment metagenome | isolation source: marine sediment core GS08_GC12, 126 cmbsf | place: Arctic Ocean: Gakkel Ridge, Loki's castle | collected 2008 | reverse complement strand
GCCCACAAAAAAGGCTTCAGGCTGATGGAGGTGCCAGCAGCAATGCGCCACCGAGAGAGCGGCTCAACAAAGTGCTATCGCCCCAGGCAATTATTGATTTTCCCGCTAGACCTCATTCGCACCTTCTGGAGAAATCTATGATTGTTAGGGAAAAACCGTTAAATTCTTTAAGAATTTGCTTGGTAAATCCGCCCTTAGACCCTAAATCGGAAGGAACCTATGAAAAATGGGCACCTCACCTTGGCTTAGGCTATTTAGCTTCATACCTGCTTCACAGGAATTTAGAATGCAAAGTAGTTGATGCAAAATTCGAAGGCCTTAAGCTGGATTCCGTAGCTAGTAGAATTCAGGCCTATAAGCCCCATATAGTTGGGATAACCATGATGACTGAGGATTTCGGTCAAGCCTCTCTGGTAGCTAAATGGATTAAAGAAATTGATTCCACAATAATAACCATTGTTGGGGGTCCGCATCCTACTGCTGTTCCCTCAAAGACACTCCAGGATGACAAAAATTATGATGTTGCTGTTTGGGGAGAGGGTGAGCTCACGTTATATGAGATAGCAATGGCATTGAGAGAGGGGAATATTCAGGAACGTCTAGGTTCTATCCGTGGCATAGCCTATAGATCTGAAGACGATATAATCCAATCCGAACCACGACCATTCCTTGACCGCCTAGATGAACTTCCATTCCCTGTCTGGCAATTATTCCCTGTAAACGGTGATACACGTTATCCCATAATCACAGGGAGAGGCTGTCCCTACAAGTGCATTTTTTGCCAACGCCCCTATGGTAACAAGCCACGTTTTAGAAGCGTGGAAAACATTTTAGCCGAAGTGAAGTACCTCATAGACAATTTCAACTGTAAAAATATCTCTTTCTTCGATGAAACCTTCACTTTAAATCGGCAAAGAATTCTCCGTTTTTTGGACGCGTTCATTGCCAATGGTTATAGCAAAATCATCCAGTGGGATTGTGAGACTAGGGTAGACCATGTTGACCAAAGCTTATTACGGAAAATGAGGGAGGCTGGTTGCCGCTCAGTTGGCTTTGGGATAGAATCTGGGAACGAAAACATTTTGACCATTGCCGATAAGGGGATTACCAAAGAGCAAGCGCAAAATGCCGTAAAATGGGCCAAAGATGCTGGCTTGTTTGTCGGAACTTACTTCATCCTGGGATATCCATTTGAGACAGAAAAAACCGCTAATGATACTATACGGTTTGCCAGGGAGTTAGATGCCAACTCAGCGGAGTTCAGTCTCTTGACACCACTTCCCGGCACCAAAGTTCTAGAGATGGCAAGGCAAGGAGTCGGGGGGCTTCACTTACTATCTGAGGATTATAGGGATTATAGCCTGCAACTGAGCGAGGCTATGGAGATTGAAAACTTGCCCCTGCGCAAGCTTAAGCGCCTTCAGCTAAAAGGCTACCTGATTTTCTATCTCAGACCAAAAAGACTTCTTACCTTGTTCAAGCTCACTAACGTCAAGCGGTGGCCCAAAATATTGCTGCACTTTTTACGATAAGTACTTGGAAGAAAGCCGAAGGACTATCCAGTATATAAAGAAAATACCTAGTTCAAAGGATATAAAGTTGCTTGGTGGAGAAGGGTGTTGAAAATAGTTTTAATAAATCCTCCTCAGGATACCACATATCCACTGCCTCCTATGGGGTTATCCTTGATAGCTGCTGTGTTGGAAAGAAAGGGGCACCAGGTAACTGTGGTAGATGCTAATGCTTTGAAGCTTAGACCTGACGAGGTAACACCATTTGTAACTAATGCCGATGTAATTGGGCTGACCGCTGTGACTCCCACTATTAATGCTGCCATAAGCATTGCCCAACACCTAAAGCAAGATAACCCTGCTCAAGTTGTTATCCTTGGAGGCGCTCACGCTACACTGCTGCCTGAAGAAACGTTGAGCACTGCTCCTCAAATAGACATAGCGGTCAGGGGTGAGGGTGAGGAGACTATCATCGAGTTACTACAAGCTCTGGAGGACAAGCAGCCATTGGACAGTATTCCGGGCATTAGCTACAGAAGGAATGGCGAGGTAATTAGCACCGCAGCTAGGTCTACCGCTGTTGATTTAGATTCTCTGCCTTTTCTTGCCCATCACCTGCTTCCCTGGAAGAGGTATAAACCATATCCGCCTTATGGCCGAGCCTTGCCTTTCACCACTTTTATAACCAGTCGTGGTTGCCCCTACGCCTGCAGTTTCTGCTCTAAACCTATCTCCGGTAATAAATTTAGGGGGTCGAGCCCCGAAAGGGTTGTTGATGAGATTGCTTATTACCAAGAAAAATTTGGCATCAAAGAGGTCGCCTTTCATGACGATATCTTTACCCTGAATAAGAAGAGAGCCTATGCTATAGCTGATGAAATAATGAAAAGGAGCATTAAAATATACTGGACGTGCGAGACAAGAGTCGACCTGGTAGATAAAGACCTGTTGCACCATATGAAGCAGGCCGGTTGTTATGCCATCGCCTATGGCATTGAGTCGGCATCACAGGAGATACTAAATACTCTCAACAAAGGTATTACCCTGGAGCAGATAGAGGAAGCAGTTCGTATAAGCCAAGAGGTCGGTTTGCTGACTATAGGCTACTTTATGATTGGCTCTCCCGGAGATAATCCTGAAACTATCGTTGACACTATAGAATTTGCCAAAAGGCTGAAGCTAGATTTTGCTCAATTTGGCATCACTATACCCTTCCCCGGTACCAAGCTGTATGATTTATACCTGAAGGATAAGGGGGATAAGATTCCTTGGGAGCATTTTGTCTATGATAAGACCAGTAGTCAGATAACCCCTGTTTTTGACAGTGATAAACTTAGCCGGGCTGACCTTCAGCAGTGGGTAGGGCAAGCCTATAAAGAATTCTATCTGCGTCCTTCCTATGTCTGGCAGCAAATTCGACAGCTTACCTCTATCGGCGACCTAAAAGTTAATATTAAGGGCTTATCCATCCTTTTGAGGAACATAAAGTTATTTTGATGGAAGAATAAGAATGAATATCCTTTTTGTACACGAGGTAGAGTGGCTTAATAATGTGGTGTTTGAGATACACAACCTCTCGGAGGTTTTGTCACTCTTAGGTCATCAGGTTTACGCCATTGACTACCAAAGCAACTGGATTAGAAATAGCCCTCTTGATCTTGGTAGCCTTAAAACAAAGGAAATTAAGGGTGTGGCCCGGGCTCATGCCGGGGCACGGGTGTCTTTAATACGTCCTGGCTTTATCAAAATTCCTGGCTTAAGCCGCCTATCTGCTGCCTTTACACACTATCGGGAAATCAAGAAAACTATCAAGGAGAAGAATATCGATGTTATTGTGCTTTACTCTGTTCCCACCAATGGACTACAGACTATCCATTTAGCCAGAAAATTCAATATCCCTGTGGTGTTCAGGTCCATAGATATTCTTCACCAGCTTGTTCCTTATCCTGCTCTGCGCTTCCCAACCAGGCTTCTTGAGAGAGAGGTTTACTCTAGGGTGCATATGATCTTGACAATTACCCCTAAGCTTTCCAAGTATGTGATTGACATGGGTGCTGAGGAGGACAAGGTGAAATTACTTTTAATTCCGGTGGATACAGATTTATTCCATCCATCGCCTGATTCTGCTGAGATTCGCCACAAATGGGGGCTAGATGAAAATGACCAGGTCATTGTTTTTATGGGTACCTTATTTGAATTTAGCGGGCTTGATGGTTTTATCCGTAAATTCCCTCAGATTGTAGAACAAGTTCCGGAAGTGAAACTGCTAATTGTCGGCGACGGACCTCAGCGCCCTAAACTGGAAGAAATCATCACTGAATTGGGCTTACAAAAACACATCATCATAACTGGTTTCGAGCCTTACCAGACTATGCCGCAATATATAAACCTGGCGGCTATATGTATAAACTCTTTTCACATCACAGATGCCACCCGAGATATCTTCCCTAGCAAGATAGTGCAATATCTGGCATGCGGGAAGGCGGTAGTAGCTACTCCGCTACCTGGGATAATAGCTGTAATTCCCGGTGACCAACAAGGCTTGGTATATGCCAATAGTGGTGATGAGATGGCAAAAGAGGTGGTCTACTTACTTAAATCGCCTGAGCATAGGCAGCAACTGGGCTATGCTGGCTTAAATTATGTGAAGCAGGTGCATAGCCATAAAGTAATAGATCATCAACTTGAAGCAAGACTAGAGGAGGTTATAAAAGAGAGGCAAGCCGGGAATTCAAGGGGTAGGAAATGAAAGTATCTGTCATAATAGGAACGCGCCCTGAGATAATCAAGATGGCGCCTGTTATCAAGGAATTGGAAAGACAGGGTCGGGAATATTTTATCCTCCATACTGGCCAGCACTACTCATATAGCTTAGGACGGGTGTTCTTTGAGCAGTTAAAGCTCCCGCAAGCTAAATACAATCTGGAGGTGGGCTCAGGTTCTCATGCTGAGCAAACGGCAAAAATACTCATTGGCGTAGAGAGGATTTTGCGAAAGGAAAGCCCTGATATCGTTTTGGTTGAGGGCGATACTAATTCCGTCCTCGCTGGCGCGTTGGCAGCGACCAAGCTTCATATCAAAGTGGGGCATGTCGAGGCTGGCTTGAGAAGCTATGATAGACAAATGCCAGAGGAAATTAACCGAATGTTAACTGACCATTGCTCCGATTATTTATTTGCCCCCACTGAGAAGGCAAAGGCAATCCTACAGGGTGAAGGCATCCCTGAAGAGAAGATATTCGTAACTGGCAATACTATTGTTGATGCTGTCTATCAGAATTTAGAGATAGCCAGGGAAAGGGAAGACAGCCTTAGCTCTCTAGGTGTTACCCCGGGGGGATATTTTCTGGTAACCCTTCACCGGCAAGAGAATGTCGATAACCGGGAAAGGTTTACCTCCATCCTGAAGGGGCTGGATGAGGTAGCTGCTGAGTTTCACTTGCCAGTGATCTACCCTATTCACCCTCGCTCTCGGAAAAGGATGAGCCAGTTTGACCTTAAATCGAAAAACCTCAAACTAATTGACCCTCTAGATTTCCTGGGATTTCTTCAACTTGCCAGCAAGGCTAGACTCATCCTGACTGACTCCGGCGGTGTCCAGGAGGAAGCTTGTATCCTTAATGTGCCGTGTGTTACGCTGAGGGATAATACTGAGAGACCGGAAACAATAGAGGTTGGCGCCAACATCCTGGCTGGCGCCTCGCCGGATAAAATAATTAAATATGCTAAGCTTATGCTTAATAGAGAAAACGATTGGCGCAATCCCTTCGGGGATGGCAAGGCAGGTGGGAGGATTGTGGAGATAGTAATGGAGGCAGGTAATGGCTAGGATACTGGTTACCGGTGGGCTTGGTGCTGTAGGCAAACCCTTGTCACAGTTGCTGAGACGAAGAGGACATGAGGTATGGATTTCAGATAGGATGCATTACCATGAGCCGCAATACTTGAGATGCGACATAAGCGAGTTTCATCAGCTGGAAAATCTTTTTGCTCAAATTAAGTTCGACTATGTTTATCACTTAGCTGCCGAATTTGGCCGCAGAAACGGCGAGGACTTCTATGAAACATTATGGAAGACGAATGCTGTTGGCACCAAGAATATACTTAAAATGCAAGAACATCTTAAATTCAGGATGATTTTCACCAGCAGCTCAGAGGTCTATGGAGACTACAGGGGAGTTATGAGTGAGGATGTAATGGAAAAGGTGGCTATCAGGCAAATGAATGACTACGCCATGAGCAAGTGGGTCAACGAGATGCAAATTCTTAATTCTGCTGAGAGGCTTGGCACTGAAACAGTGAGAGTCAGACTGTTCAATACTTATGGTCCCGGAGAACATTACTCCGAGTATAGAAGCGCTATCTGTATCTTCATATATCGAGCACTTCATAACTTGCCCTATACTGTTTTTACTAAACACAGGCGAACCTCCTCCTATATCGATGATACAATAAGAACACTGGCTAAGACTACAGAAAATTTCAAGGCTGGGGAGGTATATAATATAGCTGGGGATGAGCTCCACGATATGAAACGGGCTTCTGATATCATCCTCAACTACCTGAACAAAGACGATAGTCTAGTGGAGTATCGCGATGTAGAAGAAGCCACTACTCTGGAGAAGAAGGTGGATATTTCTAAGACAGTACGTGACTTGGGGCATAAAAGTACCGTGAGTCTTGAAAAGGGTATTGCCAAGACTATCGAGTGGCAAAAAGAGGTTTACCGCTGTGGCTAAGAAAATTGTAGTTATTGGCACAGGTTATGTAGGGTTACCCTTGGCTATAATGCTTGCCCGCTCGGGCTATGAGGTTATTGGAGTCGATATTGAGGAAAATGTGGTCAATGCTATTAATGAGGGTATTTTGCACCTCGCTGAAGAGGAAATTAAGCAAATCTTTCAGGAACCCGAAGTGAGGAAGAACCTTCGTGCCCAAAAGACTCCGTGTCAGGCAGATGTATTTATTATCTCTGTGCCTACGCCCCTTGACGAAAGGAAGAGGGTCGCCAACCTTTCTCAGATTGTCGAAGGTGTGGAATCCATCCAACCTTTTCTACGCCATGGTAATTTGGTCATTATCGAGAGCACTGTCCCACCCCTCACCTGTAGGGAGACCATCGCCCCCCTTATTGAAAAAGCTGGCTTCCAAGTCAGTAAGGATGTCTTCCTCTGCCATTGCCCAGAAAGAATCCTACCCGGGGGGGCATTTAGGGAGATTATATACAACGACCGTGTCATTGGCGGACTTGATGGCAGAGCCGCTGAGATGGCAAGGGAAATCTACGTTTCCTTTGTCAAAGGAAATCTTTACCTCACTGATGATGTTACCGCTGAATTGGTAAAGCTGATGGAGAATACTTATAGAGATGTGAATATCGCTCTGGCTAACGAATTCGCCGCTGTATCTGAAGAGCTTGGAGTGGCTATTATGCAGGCTATCGAGCTGGCTAACAAGCATCCCAGGGTAAGCATCCTTAAACCTGGTATCGGCACCGGAGGACACTGCATTCCTATTGATCCCTGGTTTATCAAACAGGTTAACACAGTTAATTCCCGCCTTATCCACACGGCACGGCTTATCAACGATGAGGTGCCCTATAAAATGGCTGCCAAGATAAGGCATGCGCTAAGGGGAATACCAAACCCGCGAACAGTAGCCCTAGGTGTTACCTACAAGCCGGATACCTATGACGTACGGAACAGCCCAGCGTTTAAGATTATTGACCTGCTTAGGGAAGATGGCTATCAAGTAGAAGCCTACGACCCTCTGGCTGCAGGGTATCAATATCCTCCTATCATAGAAGTAGCCAAAGGCGCCGACTGCCTAGTAGTGCTGGTAGAGCATCAGATAATTAAGCAAGAACTTATCCAAAGAGAGGCTGAAATCAAGAAAGCTATGCGCCATCCTCTGATACTAAGATTTTATCCCGAAAATTAAGGAGGGCTGTTGAATATAGTCTTAATTAATCCGAGACTCAAAGCCTGGAGCCCGAATGTGTGGGTGCCCCTGGGTCTGACATATATTGCTGCTGTATTGGAGCAAGAGGGGCATCGATGGGAAAATCCCCTGAAGAGTTTTACAAATTGGCAAAGGAAAAGTTCTAAGATAGGAAAGAAGTAGTGAATTTTCAAAGTGACGCTAAATATCGAGCTTACATAGATGAGGTAAATGGTGACCTTAAATCGAAATTACAGGCAGGGCTTGAGTTTATTCAATGCAATAAATACATTAAGAAAAGCTCAAAGGTTTTTGTTAAACCTAATTTCACCTTTCCTTACTATAAAGAAGGTGTTACTACCAGTCCCGAATTCCTGCGATGCTTATTGGAATTGCTCAAAAGCAAAGATGCCACAGTAATCGTAGGTGAATCTGACGGTGGCAACCACTCCTTCACGGCTGAGGAGGCATTTCAAGGGCACAATATGTATCAAATATGCCGAGAAACTGGGGCCGAGCTGGTTAGTCTATCAAAGCTCCCCTCTAGATTCATTGAGGATAAAATTCAAGGAAAGAGGGTAAAGGTTCAATTACCAGAGTTATTATTAGACGGAATAGACTGTTTTATATCCGTGCCAGTACTGAAGACACACGTGATAACCACCGTCACCCTAAGCCTTAAAAATTCATGGGGCTGTGTTCCCGATACTATGAGGGGGCTTCATCATCAAAACCTTGCTTATAAACTGGCACTAATAGCTAAAGTTTTGAAACCGAAGATAGTAGTAATAGATGGGATATATGCTTTAAATAAACATGGACCAATGTATGGTGAGTCAGTCAAAACAAATTTGGTTCTAGCGGCCAATAATTGTGTGGTAGCTGATGCTCTAGGTGCACAAATTATGGGATTTCCCCCAAAAAAAATAAAGCATATAGCAATTGCCAAGAAAGCTGGACTTGGCTCACTGGATTTAGGAAATATAGAGATTAACCAGGCTTGGGAGCAATACAAGAGACAATTCCAAATAGAGAAAACTCTTTTAGATAGGGCTTCAAGTTTGCTGTTTTACAGTGATGCTTTAGCCAAGCTGGTAATGGATTCACCATTAACATCTCCAATCTACAAAGTTGCTGCTATGCTGAGAACCCCAAAGGAAAAGGAACTAGATTCTCAAATGGGTAAGCAAAAAAAGCTGGGGCTATATTAGAAAATGAAAATCTTGCAAGTATTTGCCTTCTTTTCTTTACCTCATGGTGGAGGCACGGTAGACCTTGTATATAAACTCTCTACAGCCCTAGTGGGGAGAGGACACGAGGTTGCCATATATACTGGCGACTTTGAACTAGACCAGGAATACATAGATTCCCTGACAGAGGTAAAGGTGTACCCTTTTCATAGCTGGTTAAATTTAGCGGGAGTGCACTTAATACCAAGTATGGTTACAGAAGTAAAGAGGAAACTAAAGGACTTTGATATTATCCACCTGCATTGCTTCCGAAGCTTTCAAAATATAGTGATACATCATTATGCCCAAAAATATGGTGTGCCTTATGTGTTGGATACTCACGGCTCTCTCCCTAGAACGCATGGCAAAAGGGGCTTTAAGTGGCTACTCAAGTGGCTATTTGATGTCGCCTTTGGCTACATGATAGTCAGAGATGCAAGCAGGGTCATTGCTGAAACCGAAGTTGGAGTCAATGAATATAAAGAACTAATCGTAAATAAGGACAAGATTGCTCTAATTCCCCCCCCATTTGCCACTGAGGAGTTCTCTCACCTGCCATCACCTGGCCTATTCAGACAAAAATACAATATCAAGAAAAAGCGTATAGTTTTGTTCTTGGGCAGAATACACTGGATAAAAGGGCTTGATTTCTTAGTTGAATCGTTTTATGAGTTAGCTCAATATAGGAATGATGTTATTCTAGTAATAGTAGGTTCTGATGACGGCTATAAGTCCAGTTTAGACAGGTTAATTGACAAATTGGATTTATCCGATAGGGTTCTATTTACTGGATTTCTAGGTGGAGAAGAGAAGCTGTTGGCATTAGTAGATGCCGATGTGGTGGTGCAAACATCCAGGTATGAACAGGGTGCCCGGGCCCCCTTTGAAGCGGTATTATGTAATACCCCTATCATAGTCAGCAGTAACTCAGGTGCTGGCGAGGATGTGAGCAAAATAGATGCCGGATACTTGGTGGAATTTGGAGATAGGAGCGATTTGAGGGATAAGATACAATATGTTCTCGATAACCCTGCTGAGGCTGCTCATAAAACAAAAGAAGCCAAAGAGTATATAGGAACAAATTTATCCATGACAAAGAGAGTCGTAGAATATGAGGAGCTCTACACAACTTGCCTTAAGGAAGCGAGGGAAAAATGAAAATACTGATAACTGGTGGTGCCGGATTCATCGGGAGTCATCTGTGTGACAAATATACCAAGGAGGGTCACCTAGTACTCTGCCTAGATAATTTTATGAGTGGAAACTTGATGAATATCAGACATCTATTAAATTACCGGAATTTCAAGTTGATAAGAGGTGACATCAGAGATTTTGATTTGCTGGAGAAGATTATGAGGGATATTGATGCAGTATTTCATCTGGCAGCACAGATTCATGTGGATAGGTCCTATATTGAACCTCGAATGACTTACGACGTAAATGTGGTGGGAACACAAAATATCTTAGAAGCAGCCCGGTTGTACGATGCCAAGAAAGTAATTCATGCCTCAACCAGTGAGGTATACGGCTCCGCTCTATATGTCCCTATAGATGAAAAACATCCCCTCAATGCCCCTCATCCTTATGGAGCCAGTAAAATAGCTACTGATAGAATGTGCTATGCCTACATCCACACCTATGGGATGAATATCTCTATAGTGAGACTGTTCAATATTTTTGGTCCTCGCCAGAGAGACATCGGATACGGTGGAGTAATATCTATATTTACCAGAAGAGTCCTGAGTAACATGTCCCCCATTGTATATGGAGATGGTTTACAAACTAGGGATTACACCTATATAGATGATGCTATTACAGCTTATGATTTAGTCTTGAATCATAATGAGCCAGTAACAGAGCCCATTAATTTCGGCACTGGGAGAGAGGTATCCATACTCGATTTAGCTAATACTATCATTGATTTATGCGGCAAAGAGGGTAATATGAAGCCTGTCCATATAGAGCCAAGAATAGGAGAGGTGAAAAGGCTAATTGCTGACGCAACAAAAGCGAGAAGCCTCTTGGGGTGGGAGCCCAAATGCAGCTTGGAAGAGGGACTGAGGGCGTTTGTTCAATGGTACCGGGATTATGGATTTGAGCAGAGAATAAAACTTGGGTGAGGACTTAAGCGGGATGGATTGCAAGGCTTTAGCTACTCGAATTAGAGTTCATGTTCTGAAAATGGTCCACCGAGCCAAGAGCTCACACATCGGTGGTTGCCTCTCGATAGCTGACTTGCTGGCAGTGCTTTATAACGGGGTGTTGCGAGTAGAGCCATCCCACCCAGATTTGCCTAACCGTGACCGCTTTATTTTGAGTAAGGGGCATGCTACTGCTGCTGTTTATGCCGCCCTCGCCGAGAGAGGCTTTTTCCCAAAGCAGTGGTTGGATAACTTCTATCTGGATGGTTCACATTTGCCAGGGCATATTACATATGGTGTGCCTGGTGTGGAAGTATCCACCGGTTCCTTGGGCCACGGACTCTCCATTGGCTGTGGAATGGCTTTGGCGGGCAAGAGGGATGAACGAACCTATCGTGTTTTCGCCTTGCTCAGTGACGGCGAATGCGATGAAGGCTCAACCTGGGAAGCAGCGTTGTTTGCTCCCCATCATCACTTGGATAACTTGATTGCTATTGTAGATTACAACAAAATTCAAAGCTTCGGCGCAGTGAAGGAAGTCCTTAACTTAGACCCATTAGCTGAAAAGTGGCAGGCTTTTGGCTGGACAGTGCGTGAAATAGACGGACATGACTTTAGTCAGATTGAGAATGCATTACTGAGGGTTCCATTCAAACTGGGGCAGCCTAGTTGTATTATTGCCCATA
>SDBU01008676.1_pt1 | contig 11506 bp, 9 predicted proteins | sample 2277071 | NCBI WGS metagenome assembly SDBU01 (sample SAMN10397929, study PRJNA504765) | marine sediment metagenome | isolation source: marine sediment core GS08_GC12, 126 cmbsf | place: Arctic Ocean: Gakkel Ridge, Loki's castle | collected 2008 | reverse complement strand
TCAATATTTTGAGATTGGGGATACAATCTCTGGCTTTGGCCTAGAAGCCCCGTCGCTTCCTAAGACACCAGGACGGTGTGCGGCGGGGAGTATTCACTGGAAGGCAGCTTAATGAAGAGGGTATCATTCGTACCCGCAAGGAGACTGGAATGTTCATCGCCGAGAAGCCTCGTCCTGTTTAGCCAAGATTGCTCTCCCGTAGCCCCGCAGGTAACGGATTAAAAAGCAGCGTCAGAGGCGCAGTGCGGGCGCGGTTCTGTCGACGTATAATAGTTGAGTTCTCAGCCTCTGCTGATGCCAGGATATGTTCTTTTGAGATGTTTTAGCGCCTGAGCGATCCCGGAATGAGTGGTTGCGGCACTGTAGAGGATGATTGAATACTTGGAATGTACACACAGGGCTCCCCCACGGCTTTCTCAAGGGCATCGCCTTTAATAAAATGATTAGACGCTATTCTCGCATTGAAGCGGAATAAGGGCTTGAGATGGCATACATTGTCTGTGCAGAAGAAAATCAAAACGTATGGATCGCACATGTCCCCGATCTGCCCGGATGTTTCGCCAGCAATGAAAACCGCGAGACGGCAATCCAGGCGGTACCGGCGGCGATCGATAATTATCTCGATTGGTGCAAAAAACATGGGATTCGGGTAACGGGCCTCTCGGCGCCGATGATCGTATCGGAAGTGATTCGGACCTGGGAATTCGAAGACGGCCATATGGTGAACGCTTTCTTCGCAGCAGACCGTCCGCCTCTCGTTGGCGCTGAGATCAACGAGTTCAAGCTCCTGCTCGAGACAACCTATGAAGATTTGCTCGCCTCAGTGGAGGATATCGATCCCGAGGATGCAAACAAGATATTTCCGGGTGAGCAGTGGTCAATTGATGGCGTTCTGGAGCATGTCGCCAAGTCAGAGTGGTGGTACTTAGATCGTCTCGGTTTGGCATTCCCGCGCGATGGGATTCCCGCGGATGCTAACCTCTTTTTGCGCGAAGTTCATGCTCATATGCTCATAAAGCTGCCGGAGCTTCAAAAGAGCGGGGGCGCCGTGACTCTGGCGGGTGAGACATGGTCTGCGCGGAAAATTCTGCGGCGGAGTCTTTGGCACCGGCGAGATCACACCGCGCATATCGCCAAGCTGCGGGCGCGCCTGCGTTGACGCGGATTAATCGGGTTGCCCACATACCTTTTTTTTAGACGGAAGAAATAACCGATAGAAAAGAATTCACCAATATGCTGAAGGACCGCGATGCAGGAGCAGCGGCACAGTTCATGGTTCGTTGGGCTCTGAATCAGCAGTCGAAGAACTAATGGAGGTTTTGTATGTCCTTTAAAAATATCAAGACGGAAATCCACGAAGGCGTGGGGCTGATCCGAATCGACCGACCGAAGGCGTTAAATGCGCTTAACAGCGCTGTTATGGCAGAATTGGGACAAGCGCTTGTGTTTTTCGATGCTGATCCCCAGATAGGCGCAATTGTCATTACCGGCAATAGGCGCGCCTTCGCGGCGGGGGCCGATATCAAAGAGATGGTCGACGCAACTGCGGCGGAGATGCTGCAATCTGAGCCTATCAAACGCTGGGATTTGATACGGGAAGTGAAGAAGCCGATCATCGCCGCTGTTTCGGGATGGTGCTTGGGGGGCGGGAATGAACTGGCTATGGCTTGCGATATGATCATCGCCTCGGAGACGGCTAAATTTGGCCAGCCAGAGATCAATATTGGCGTGATCCCTGGTGCGGGTGGTACCCAACGGCTTACTCGGGCGGTAGGAAAAGCGCTGGCGATGGAGATGGTTCTTAACGATCGACACCTGAATGCCGAGGAGGCCTGTAAGTTTGGGTTGGTGAACCGCGTCGTCCCCGAGGAGATTTACCTCGAAGAGGCACTCAAGCTAGCAAACGAAATAGCTAAACGTGCACCTGTAGCCGTGCGGATGGGAAAAGAAATGGTTAATCAAGCTTTTGAATCTTTCCTGGCTGACGGCATTGCGGATGAGCGCCGAAGTTTCTATTTCCTTTTCAGCACGGAAGACCAGAAGGAAGGCATGCGGGCCTTCATGGAGAAACGTGAAGCAGAATGGAAGGGAAAATAACGGACTGGCGCATGACCCTGAAAAAGGGGGCTGTTTATTTCTTGTTACCTATTGCCGGTTTTCGCACATCTGAGGTTCTATGCTTACGTATCGACAGTTTGTCCAAGCATTGAAAGAGATCGGACTCGACTCCCATAGCCAGGTGATCGCTCATAGCGGTTTCTCTGCGCCAACTAAGGTGTCTGGCGGGGCGAAGACGATCGTTGGCGCGCTGACGGCGACTTGTGGAGCGTTGATGATGCCGGCCTTCACCCAACGCACGACCATCATCCCGCCATCCGGGCCGCCTGACAACGCTCTCGAGTATGGTTCGGAGACGGACGGTAATCTAGACGCTGAGATATACCATCCGGAATTGTCCGTCGACTCCGAGCTAGGAGAGGTTTCCGAGGTCATGCGTCGCTATCCACAGACGCGGCGTTCCAATCATCCTGTTCTCTCATTCGTAGGCGTTAATCTCGAGGAGGCGCTGCAAAGCCAGACGATCGAAGGGCCATTCGCGCCGATTGGATGGCTGGCAGATTTCGACGGTGATGTGCTGTTGATCGACACAGACCACCGCTCGAATGTTAGTCTGCATAGGGCGGAACGCCTGGCGGGGCGCAGAGGCTTTACCCGTTGGGCGCTAACGGAAGAAGGGGTTGTCAAGTGCAGAAATATGCCAGGCTGCCCTGATGGCCTTGATGCCATCAGGGGTCGACTCGATGGAATCTCACATGCTGCTGAATTTGAAGGATTGAGGCTTGAGGTCGTCCCGGTCCGAGATTTGCTCAACGCTACCGTAGGTTGGATTCACGAGGATCCGCGGGCGCTGTTGTGTGATCGGCCCTTTTGTCCTCTCTGCGCGGCTGTTCGAACATCGGTTCGTAAAGAAGACGTGAATCTGGAGGATCGTGAGCAAGGCCAAGAAAACACAGCGTGAGGGTGCCGAGCCGGAAACGATCTCATTCAAGAAAGACAGATCACCTGGATTTCCCATGAGGGCTCTCCGGCGTGTGCAGCAGGAGCTGTTGGGCTGTGTTCAACCTCGCCTGTTCGTGCGCGTTCCTTTAAAAAATTTTTCCAAACTACCTTTATTTAAAAAACAAGGCATATCTGGTATATGCCTCGGTTTCGTTTAACGATACGCGAATTTCGGAAGGGGTTATACGCTCGAATTAACCGTCCAGTCGTAGCGCATATAACGAACCTGGAAATCTCCGCTTCTGAGGACATTTAGAACTTCCTTGTCATGAATATGGCGCTGGACCAACTCCAAGACACCAGGTAACCCACCGAAGTCCGCAAGGTACCACTGGAAGATCTTAGAGATCCGGAGCGTATTCATCTCCGGCGAATAGTTAACCCCACCTCCGTTAATGAATGCGGCCGCGGCTTGGTCGAGCTGCTGGTCTAAGTGTTCGTGATCGTAAAAAGCGATTGGAGGGCAGGAACGGGCGCCGCAAACAAGGCTGAAATGGACTCGAGGATCAAGCTGTTCTACCATCAACGATAGACGGGGATCGCCCGCGGCGAATGATCGGAAATATGTAACAGGGTTGGGGCGATTTCTGCGCAGAATGCCATGCTCGATCTCATCAGCGGAGAACCGCATTCCGCCCACGTTGTAGGCAGCCTGGCGAAAGATTCCCGGTCGACTCATAATGGAGCCTTGAATTCCGAAGCGAACAACAGCGTCGATGATCAGCGCATTGTAGAGATTTATCCAAAAAGTCATCAGGGCATAACCATGGCCAAGGTCACTTGGTTTGCACGTTGAGAGTTGACGGGTGATCCCGCGGAACTGAGCATACACATCGCTCTCGCGCAAACTGACGTAGTCGACCAATCCCGTCTCTGGATTGACTGCATCAGCCAACAAAGATTTACTTGCCTTCATCATCGCCCGGGCCGGGTTGCTAGACTTCTCCGCGGGAGTTCCGGTGTTGAGGACCTCTCGGGGGTCTACGCGCAGGAAGAAATCGAGCGCGCGGTTACCCCCGCGGATAAGTGTGTTTGCTAGAGTCATGTGATCGACCCTCAAATGAGGTATTAGAAAATGTTTTCAAGATGATTGCTGTTGATGTTTTGTATCATCTCTTTGACGTGTCGTCTGACAAGAAACTTTCGTGCACGGGCTAGCCGGGAGAAGGTATTTATTAGACGAGAGCATCACGACTTCAGTTGGGAATAAGCGTTCGATTTGTTTGTAAAGAACATAAAGGTGGTCATGGATAGCGAGCCATGCTCGCGCGGTATCCTACCTATTTTCTACGAGCAGGGTCCACGAAAAGCGGGTAGAATCTATGGTAAGATACCGCCGCCTGCAGAACAGGTCGATGAGGAAGCTATGCCTGAGCCCGAGAAAATCACCATCATCGAAGGACCACCACCGACTTTTGAGCTAGTCGGTGATACCTGGCTGTTTGGTTTGACCGAGGGTCCAATCCCGTCGAGAGTCGCATTTTGCCGTGTAAGAACAGCGAATGGGCCAACACTAGTGGAGCGTTGCTATCGCGCTTGGCGGCAGAGACAATCTATCTTCCTCGAGTTCCGTTCACAGGATGGTCTCACCCAGGAAGCACCCATCGTAGCTGTCCGTTGGTTAGAGACCTCGGAAGGGCACGTACTTATGCTCTGGATCCGTCTGGAGGAAGAGGACATTGAAATTGAATTCGGTTTCGATTTCGGTGACATCGACGATGATGTTGATGATTTGGATGATAATTTAGATTTTGGCCTTTCTCTGTAAGAAAGCCAGCCGGGCGCAACAGCGCCCGGTTTTTTTCCTTAAAGTCACATCATTGCAGTGTCATTCCAGGGGATGGTAAAAGGGAGAGATCTCATGACGACGATGGGCATCTATACTGAACAGGGCGACGGTGTCCTGACCATTAAACTGGATCGACCGAAGGCGAACGCGTTCGACCTGCCAATGGTCGACAAATTACTGGCGGCATTAGCTGCTGCCGAAAAAGACGATTCTGTTCGCTGTGTTGTTCTTACGGGTTCCAAGAGATTCTTCAGCGCAGGTCAAGACATCAGCGATATCCAGCAGGCGGGGGAAGACATCCCATATCGAGATCACCTGGAGCGCACATACAACCAGGTGGTTCGTAAGTTACGAGCAATTGAAAAGCCAATTATCGGGGCGATCAACGGACCTGCTGCCGGGGCAGGTCTTGGTATTGCGTTGGCGACGGATATTCGCTGGGCGGCAGAAAGCGCAAGTTTTTCCTTCGTGTTTACCCGGATCGGACTTGCGGCCGACTCGGGCACTTCGGTCTTTCTGCCATTGATCCTCGGGCTTTCAATGGCAAGTGAATTTGCCTTTGGCGGCCGGATCCTCACTTCGGAAGAAGCATACAGACATGGTTTGGTCAGCCGGGTCTTTCCTGATTCCGAACTCCGTCAAGGGGTCCATGAATATGCCACAAAGCTCGCTGCAGGCCCGACGAGGGCAATGGGTTTCACAAAGCGGGCTTTCAATCGAACTGAGCTGAAATCCCTCGACGAGGCATTGGCGTATGAAGCCATCTTGCAGGAGATCGCAGGTCGAACGGCGGACCACAAAGAGGGGGTGGATGCCTTCCTTGAGAAACGTCCACCGGTCTTTCGCGGAGCCTGAGAGGACCTTCTTGCGATTGGTGAGCATGTTCTGAAGGAGCATCAACTAGTTATTAGACCTGCTCCTTCAGGTCATCCAGTGCGCCTAAAAAGAATCGGGCTTAGGATCGCATCTTGGCGCGTCTGGAAGGGAGGGCAAGAACCAGGCTAATCCGCGGGCACTGCAACCACTTCGCGCTAGATACAAGAGTCATAATTTTCGACGAAAGATCATCTTAAACTTACTACCTTTCATGCAAAACTACCTTAAGCAGCCGTTCTCACGCAGCAGAAAGAGGGTATATATTCGCGATCTTAAGCTCAGATTGGTTGTTGGATCCCGCTCTCTCTGCATCCAACCAGTCAATCCAAGCAACCTTGCTCACGGTGTCTCGGAGAGATACAACTGAGGTTGACGCCCGGCGAGAATGTCAAAATGATTATCTGGCTGCAACACAAGTTGCGACGGATCGGCTTCGGTCATCAGGATCGTCTCTTCCTCGCCGGCGATAGCAATAGTCTCCCCCCAAGGGCTAAAGAGAGCAGATCCGCCCCCGTAATTGACCTGGTTAATAGAGAGGATGAAGCAGCGGTTCTCATAGGCGCGTGTGCGCATCATAGCTGTATTTATACTAAGTGGATCAGGCTTGAACCACACGGTCGCTGTGGGGTGTAAGATGAGTTGTGCGCCTTGTAAAGCTAAGGAGCGCGCAACTTCTGGATAGTGACGGTCGAAACAGATCATCACTCCGATAGTCCAACCGTCGATCTCGGTTGTGCGTAAGCTAGATCCAGGCCGATAGACGTCGATTTCGCCAACCTCACGGCAGAGATGCGTCTTGCGGTAATGAAGCTTTAGTTTCCCCTGACGATCAAAGAGTAGCGCGCTGTTGTAGATCGATTCACCCAGTCGTTCAGCCATGCTCCAAAGCACACATACCTTATACTTGAGAGCTAGTCTTGCGACTTCGTCGCTTTCGAAACAAGGGATGGGGCGAGCGAGGTCTGGGAGCTCAGGTAGGCGGCAAGCATAACCGTCGAGCACACTCTCGGGGAAGCTAACTATATCCGCACCAGCCTGCACAGCCTCTTGCAGAAGGATGGAAGTGCGTTTCAGATTCACCTGCAGATCACCCACGCGCATCTTCATTTGGACTGCGGCGATTTGTAGCTTTGACATTGTCATGGTTGACTATTGTATGTCCGGAATCAATTTGGAGGAAGCGCTGAGGGATATAGCGGTGTCAGATAGCGTAATATTTAGAAAGAGCTAGGGCTGATACTCTGAATAAATGATTTCGCGCCGGTTTATTTACGAAGTAAGCCATAAGAAAATATCAACCAAATGTATGAGTAACCACATCGAGGCGGAATATCTTCTGCCCGTATAGAATCCTTTCAGGGATCAAAGACATCAAAAAGCCGCCAGATCGAGTTTTTAATGTGTGCGGGAGAAACTGTGTTTGGACTGCCCATATTCCGTCCAATGAACTTGGGCGGTTGTCTTCAGGCGCACATCCCCATTTGTGGTCCATGACAATTAGAACGGGGGCACACTAGTCAAAGGTCGTTGTCGGGGTGGCCTCAGGCGGGGTTGTAGGAAACCGCGAACCAGCGCGGTCTAGCCCGTAGAAAATATCGAGCCCATTTGTCAGACGTGCGGCGAAAGTGAAGCTCGTGTTATCCACATCGATTGGATCGCTCCCCCAGTTTCGTAGAGCTGCGATAATCGCGCCGTCATTGTAAACATAGGGCCCGGGCGAAATGATCGGGTTGTCTCCCCAATAAACACCGAAAGGTTCCCATGAGTTGTTTGCCGAGTTCCAGAGATAGAGCTCGACCGTCAAAGGCTGTTTGCGCTCAGAGCTAATCAGGTGAAAGGTCAACGTCGCTATAGTTTGAATATCCAATGTCTCTCTCGGTTCAAACCTGAAGACGCTGAAGGAGTCGGGGAACAGGGTCAGAAAGCCGGTGCCATCGTTTAGGACAACCGGTTGAGCATCGGAGATCGATGGAAGTTCAGATGGTGTGGGCGGAATCGGTGTCGGTGAGCCGGCCGGTTGGGGAGTGTAGGTCGGCGTCGGCGAGGGTGTTGCCGGAGGGGGCGTCGGTGAGGGAGTGGGGGTCCAGGTGGGAATGCTGGAGAGCGAGACGCCTTCGGTGGTCGCCGTCGCTGTAAGGGGCGGGAGAGGCGTAGTTTGAGATGCTTGGGGATTGACAAAGTTGAACAACTGATCGAGAGACCCGGATGTGTCGAAGAAGACATACGCAGCTCCGCCGACGAAAACCAGCAAGACGGCAAAGGCAAGAACAACTAGGATGACCGTTTGACGCGTGGTCCTCGCGCCTCGAGGGCGGGCGGTTTTCTTTTTAGGAGGCGACTGAGGGCGACTGCGGGTAGCAGTGGTGGTTTGGGCAGCACGTTTCTCGGGGGCTATCGCCGCCCGGGATGTTGTTTGCGGTGAACTCTCGGCGGTTCCTTGTAGCAACTCTCGCGCGCCCCTGTGCCGGGGGTTGATCTCGAGGAGCTTCTGTGCGCAGAACTCGCGCTGACGGGGATTATCAACGCTTTTTGCAAGCCACCACCAGGCTTCTTCGGAATCCGGCATTTCGAGTACGACCTTGCTGAGCAAGGAGCGGGCGCGCTCCTTGTCCCCATCTTTTGCCGCGGCGATGCCTTTTAATAACAGATCATTCGATGCCATAGAGAACTTCCATCGGAGAATCGTGATGCCCGAATGCAACGTCGAATGGATTAGAAAAGTCAATCGAGCGAAACGGTAAAGTGTTTTATCTTCTCCTTCGATATACCATTCTATGGTCCCTGACGGCTGTGGTCAATTCGCTCTCTGGTTCTACATCGAGAAATGAAGCAGGGCATGAGTTTAAAAGGAGTTTTGGGATAATAGCGTGGATAAAAGAGGAGATACACAGGAGAGTATGTGCGCAGCGTGTACCCTTCCCCAACTCTTTGATGCCGCCGTGTGGATCTCCCTATGTTATTCGCTTGGTTGGCCGAGTCGCTCGCGTTCTTCGTTAATCACCGATTCGTCTAATTTACGGTACATTGGTTTGGGTTTATTGAATCTATGGCCAGGCTCGAGGTCGCTGGGCGCCCACCGGCCAGTGGCTGATGACGAGTCGTAGATTAACGCTTCGTGGGAGCGCTCAGATTCATCGTAGGTTACGATTTTTTGTTCGCCGAATATCGGTTCATCATAACCGAGACTCTCGTGGAGTTGCTCGCTGCTGAAGGGCAGGAATGGGGCAAAGAGGATCTTGAGCGAGTCTATAGCGCGCAAGGCTGTATAGACCGTGGTGGCCGCAGCCTGGCGGTCTTCTTCAATTACCCCGAACCATGGCGCCCGGTCGAGGTATCCGTTCACCTGGCGTGCTAGACCGAGCGTCTCCTGCAGCGCAGCCCTGATTTTTACACCCTCGAGCAAGGAACCGACGCGATCGAAGCCGGTCTCGATCTGTTGGAGCAAATCGCGGTCTATGTCGCGCAATTCTCCAGGCTCGGGCACGAGTCCATCCCAATGCTTGTAAGCGAAGGAAAGAACCCGGTTGGCGAGGTTGCCCCAGGCGGCAACCAACTCGCCATTGTTGCGGCGCACGAAATCTGACCAGGAGAACTCAGAGTCGCGGTTCTCAGGCATGGCCGCAGTGATGTAAAAGCGAATAGCATCCGGATCGAACCGCTCAAGAATATCAGGCAGCCAGATGGCCCAATTGCGACTCTTGCTGAATTGAGATCCCTCGATGTTCATGAATTCGTTGGAAGGAACATCGTAAGGTAAGTTGAGAGGCCGGTTTTGGGGTTCGTCGTAGATACTCCCCACGCCGAGCAGTTCGGACTGCCAGAACACTGTGTGGAAGGGGATGTTATCCTTGCCGATGAAATTATAGATTTTCGCCTCCGGTTTGTACCACCATTCTTTCCAGGCTTCAGGCTGTTCGGTGTTGTGTGCCCACTCTATCGAAGCGGTGAAATAACCCATCACGGCTTCGAACCACACGTAGATACGCTTATTTTCCCAGCCGTCCAACGGGACAGGGATTCCCCATGAGATATCACGTGTGACAGCTCGCCCTTTAAGTCCACCTTCGATGAAATTGCGTGCAAAATTGATCACATTCGGGCGCCAGTGGCCGGCGTGTTGGGCAAGGTATTCCAGGAGTCGATCGGTGAAAGCGGGCAAATCCATGAAGAAGTGCTCCGTCTCGCGCACTACAGGTCGGCTGTTGTCGGTTTTACTGCGCGGGTTGATCAACTCCAGGGCGTCGAGCAGGTTGCCGCAGTTGTCACACTGATCTCCGCGCGCTTCTTCGTAACCGCAGATTGGACATGTACCTTCGACATAACGATCCGGAAGAAAGCGCCCCTCCTCTTCGGAATACAGCTGCTTTTGAATCTCCTGATACAGGTATTCGTTCTCGTGCAGCCGCAAGAAAAAATCACGGGCGATGCGGTGGTGGTTCTCGGTGTCGGTATGCGTGAAAAGGTCATAGCTGATGCCGATCTGTTTCTGTGTCTCCAGGAAACGGTGATGGTAATGTTCGAAAAGCTCGCGCGGTGTAATGCCTCGCTTATCCGCTTCGATTGTGATTGGCGTGCCATGAGAATCCGAGCCGGATACCATGAGCACCCGGTTGCCTTTCAGGCGATGGTAGCGGGCGAAGATATCAGCTGGCAAGTAAGCGCCGGCAATGTGGCCAACGTGCATGTCACCATTGGCGTAGGGCCAGGCGACGCTTACATGAATGGTCTCGGTCATGATATTCCTCTCGAAAGTGCGGTCTTGTTTAGGGTTAAACGATACCAGCGGGCGATTTCCCTGTAAAGGAAACCGCCAGCGCGAGGCTGGCGGAGGATACGCTGCCGGGGCAGGCGGCTGTTAGGCGCGACTGACCCACACCGATGGGCCTCGGTCCATCGGCAACGGCAGCGATTGCATGACCATTAATTGAGAAAAGCAAGCGTTTATCGTCATCTGATTCAACTACCTTGCCTTGATGTTTTGTATTCTACAACGAGGAAAACGAGAGTCAAGCATCTGTGATCGCGCTTGTGAAGTCGTTTTGCTGCTTCTCGTTTTCAATAAGCGTGATCTCGCCTGTGGATCCGTTTACCCGCAGCCTTTGACCAGTTTTGATCCGCTCGGTGGCCTGATGCACGCCTACTACAGCCGGAATGCCAAATTCCCTGGCAACCACCGATCCGTGGGTCATCATCCCGCCGACCTCCATAACGAGCCCGCTTGCGGTAAGAAAGAGCGGTGTCCAAGCTGGGTCGGTCCCGGGGCAGACCAGTATTTCGCCCGGGGCTAATTGGGAGCTGTGGGGGTCAAGGATTACCCGCGCAGTCCCCTCCACTTGGCCGGGAGAAACCGGGTCGCCTATGATGGCACCTTCTTGCCCCTCAGGGGCACGCACACCCTCATAATACGTCCTTCCGTCGCTGAGCAGCACGCGCGGAATCTGTTTTCGTAAATGCTCGCGCTGGTAGTTCGCCCGGCGTTCGGTGATGCGAAGTTGAAGCGCTCGCGTGAGTGGGTGCACGTTAGATTCGTGCAGTTCATCAAGTTCGCGGATGGTCAGAAAGAACAAATCGTCAGGCTGTTCCAGAAGACCTGATTCAACGAGTTCTTGGCCGCTCTGTAGCAACCCCTGGCGGATAATGTTCAGCATGCGGATGGCGAAGAATTTCGGAGCCTCGCGCATCCCCGCCAGCGCCCTATAGCGGCTAATCGCCCAACGCAATAGCCTGGATTTGATAAATCCACCATGCATCTGGCGGACGGCAGATTCCAGATGGGCTGCA
>SDBU01008675.1_pt1 | contig 11507 bp, 29 predicted proteins | sample 2277071 | NCBI WGS metagenome assembly SDBU01 (sample SAMN10397929, study PRJNA504765) | marine sediment metagenome | isolation source: marine sediment core GS08_GC12, 126 cmbsf | place: Arctic Ocean: Gakkel Ridge, Loki's castle | collected 2008 | reverse complement strand
GAAATTAAGTTCAACAATAATGTTAGTATTATTAGTAAGTTTTGTATTTGTAGCATGGGGATTATTAATACAAGATTTTGAAACAAATTATATAGATACAAATATCTCAAGTGCAACAACAATAAATGAAACTTTTTTACAAGACTTTGATAATTCTGCAGCACTAAATGAAACAATGCAACCAATCTTCGAGGGTTTCCAAGATCTTGCAACAGATAGAGGATTTTTTGATAAGATACAAGACTTAGCAGTTGTTGTTCCATTAGCAATAATAGCAATACCAGGAGTTATATTTAATCAATTAGTTTTCTTAATAAGTTTAGTATCAAGATTTTCAGAATTAATAGGAATCCCTATACAAATAATAGTAATTGCGGTTATTGGAGTATTCATGTTTATATTATTTAAATTAATAGCATTCTGGAGGAGGACACCAGTATAAAATGATATTTGATAACCCAACAAATTTAACATTAATACCACAACTTTTTGTAACAGCAGATGGATTTGTATCTGGATTGTTAGGATTGGCTATATTAATGGTAGTTGGATTTGGAACATTATTTTTAACATCTACATTTAATAGTTCAGATAGTCTAATTGCAACATCATTTATATTAATGATAGTATCAGTATTTCTAAAATATCTAAATTTATTATCTGATTTTTTTATGTTTTTATGTGTGGTTTTCTTTGTAGGATCATTAGTGATGTCTGCAATAAGAAAACCATTGGGGGCATAACATATAGAAAATTATTTAAATAACAAAAACCTATAAAAATATGGTAGATGATGAATTTACACCAGAAGAAGTTAAAGAAAAATTCAGAGAAGCTGAAAAGAAATTACAAGAAAGATTAAATCAACCAATTTTTCAAAAAGGGGGTGTTAAAACTGGCTTTGGTAAACAACCAAAAAAGAAGGGAGGAAAAGGAGGAAGAACAGTTAATATTGGAAGAGCAACCAAAGTCTTACAACAATTAATATAATGGGAAAAGAATTTTTTGATAAAGGAGAACAATTAATAAAAGATAATTTTGATAGTGCTGTTGAGGGTGTAGAGAAATCAAAGAGAATTGAAAAGGGAAAAAATAGGGGGAAAAAGAAATGAGTAATGGACAAGGATTTGGATTATTAGGATTATTAATTGCAGTACCATTAATTGGAAAGATAATAAAACAAACAGAGAGAATTGGAGAACAAGTAGGATTCAAAGAAAATAAAAAGAAGGGAGGTAAAAATGCCTAAACTAAAGTTTTTTGATGTTAGTGTTAAAAAGTCTTTCACTACTGATAATTTTAAAACAGAAATAAGAACTTCTAAAACTGGAAGAAAGACAAGATTTGCAATAGCAGTAAGTCCTTTTTCAGGAAATCAATCTTTTAGAATAATCTCAATGAATTTCAAAGCTTAAAGTCATGAACCCAACCCTAAAGGGATGGGCTTGTCTGTGACGAAAGACAACGCAAGTTATGACTACCATAAGTTGAGGAGAAAAAAGAAAAAATGCAAAAACAAACAACTACGAGAAACGAGCTACAAGAACCTATAGACACTTCACTAATCTGTAGCACTTCAGCAGAATCGTTTAATGCAACGAGTTTAGAAACCACTGAAAACATCAGTGAGAACTCTATGCTTGTTTCTCATTTGGGAAGTGAGTATAACTCAGAGCAATCTGAAGCCAGTATGTCTGGTAGAATATTTGTTTTGAGCAAGTTAGGAAAACCATTAACACCTTGTAAGCAAGGAAAAGCGAGAAAGATGTTAATAGGTGGAGTAGCAAGAGTTGTTTGGAATAAGTTTGGAGAGTTTGGAATACAGATGTTAATTCCAACAAGAGAGCATACACCAAAAGTAGTTTTAGGAATTGATACAGGAACAAAGTTTGAGGGTTTGAGTTTGATTGTAGGAAAAGAAAATCAGTTAAATATAATGTGGTTATTGCCTGATAAGAAAGTTTTAGTAAGAAAGTTAAAAGAAAGAAGAATTTTAAGAAGAGCAAGAAGACAAAGAAATTGTCGTCGGAGAGAAGCAAGATTTGATAACAGAAATAAAGATGGTTTCATAGCACCAAGTCAATTAATGATGGTTAATTCAAGATTGAAATGTATTGAAGAGTTTTTCAAATATTACCCTATTTCAAAAGTGGCGATTGAAGATATTAAATTTAATCACAGGGATAATAGATGGGGTAAGAATTTTAGCACTATTGAAATTGGAAAAACTATGATTAAGGCATTTATTATTGGAAAGGTTGGCAGGGATAATTATATTACTTTTGAAGGATTTGAAACAGAACAAATAAGGAATAAATTAGGATTAAAAAAGAGTTCAAACAAATCAGCAGAAAACTTTAATTCACATTGTGTTGATAGTTTTTCTATTGCTTCAGAAATATCTAATGCAGAACCAAATTTTAATATTAAAGTTGTTGATGATACTTACAGACCAACAAGAAGAAGGTTACACGATACTCAATTTTCTAAAGGTGGAAGAAGAGATAAATATTCAACTGGAAATTTTAAGGGAATTAAGAAAGGAAGTATTTGTGAGTTTGGACAGATTGTTGGAGGAACAAAGAAAACATATTTTATAAGAAATTCTGATAACAAAAGAATTGGCAGAAATAATATATCTTGGCTATCTCATAATTTTAAACTAAAATCGGAGGATGTTTCTCCTCCCAACCTTAAAAGGTCGGGTATCCGAAATGGGAGAGTTATATGAATAAAAAATTATATATTGCTGGATTTATATTTATATTCTTAATTAGTTTTGTATCTGCAGGATTAATAGTTGGTAAAACAAATGAAAATAATAAAATAGTAGAATTAGTTACTCCAAAGCCAGAAGAGATAACACAATTCCTGCCATTCAACTACACAGTCCAGGCAGGAATAGAAGATTGGGGAAATATCTCAAGTATTAATAAATCAAATGATGGTTTTTATTTAAATGTTTCAGAAGTTGGAGGAAGTCCTGCTATGACAATTATAATTAATTTTACAGGAGTAACTGGTTTTTCTAATATTATAATGAGGCACAAATATAGTGGAGGAGCAGGACACATTATTAGATTAGGATTGTTTAATTGTATTGGTGGAGATTATGAAGAAGAATATCCCCCAGACATAACAGACATGGAAATTTTTGCATTTGCTTTATATAATGTCTTAGATCCAGATGTTCATCTTTGTAATGGAAATGTTAGTCTTAGAATTAGACAAGTTGATAATGGAATTGCCATGCACGATTTCTTTTTAGATTTTATAACTTTACAATTAGGTGCAACAACGATTGTTGCACAAGAAGTTGATCCATTTGCATTGTATAAAGATGGGAGTGTTATTGCTACTGGAAATTTTGATTGGGGGGGATTTAATATAACTAATTTAGATGTTGTTATTGCAAATATTTTAACTGCAAATCTTGGAAGATTTGTTGATGCTGTTGGCATTGGAACAGACTCACCAGACTCTGTATTTCATATTAAAGCAGGTCTTCCTGGTGTTATTGGCTCAGATTTTGCAGGACAATTAATTATTCAAAATCCTGCTGATACTGTATTCTCTAATGCAGTTATTACAGGTTATGAATCAGATGGTGATGGAAATCCTGACCAGCAACTTTGGTATCTTGGAAGCTCGTCAAATGGCAATACAGATATTATTTTTTTGAATCGAAGAAATGCTAAACTTCAACTGGGAACAAGTGGCACTTCTCGTATAACAATTTTAGGTAATGGCAATGTTGGCATTGGAACGGTAACACCAAGTGAGAGATTGGATTTAGATAATGGAAGTTTAACAACAACAGGAAATGTAACAGCAGATAGATTTTTTGGGAAATTAACTTCAAACCAAGCAACAATCACAAGTGCATCAATTACGAGTGCAGGAATAGGGATTTTAGCTGTTGGAAGTTTGTTTACAGGTAGTATTTCAAACTCAGCAGGAACTACTGTAAATATTAATGATTTTTTAACAGCTACTAAAATAACTGTTGATGGGATAGTTATTGATAATAATAGAATTACGAGTTCAAGTGGTAATGATTTTTTTCTCGAAACTTTTGGAACGGAAAGCCCCATCGAAATAAGAACAAGTGAAAGTCAGATTAATATATTAGCACAAGGCGATAGTTTAAATCTTCAAAGTGATGGAGGGAGAATTTTGATTCAAGCAATAACTGATGAAACAGTTGAGATTTTTGGAGATAATGGAATTAATTTATTTGGAGATGTTGAAGCTGATGGAAATATTGATTTAGCTGGAAAACTAACTTCTACTGGTGGAAATGACCCTCCTTATGTTTTATATAATATTGAAACAAGAGAAAGTATTGTTGAAAGAATAAGACAAGAAGTTCCTGAAAGTAAAGCAGGGGGAATGGCTTTATTTTATCTTCCAGATATGAATAGATATGAAAGTTTTAATGCTTTAACTTGCACCTTTTATGTTCAAGCTATTGATGATAAAACATTTGAACCATATTTTAAACCTGTTTATATTTGGGATGATGGAGAAGTTTGTTACAATACAGATTCAATAATGAAATATTATTGGGATAAAATAACAGAAACAATTAAACAAAAGTTTTCTGCCAATTATGGAACTAAGATTCCTAGAAACTTTACATTAAATAGGACATCAGGAGAAGTTTTTGAAAAGGTTATAATAAATGTAAATTATAATGATGCTGTTGAAGTAGTTCAAATCCCTGAATTAGAAATGATAAATGTAACTTGTTCAGAATTAGATTCAACAACACTTCAAGTATTTAATTATGATTGCACAAAAGAAGTTGAAACAGGAAAGATGATTGACAAATATAAATTCAAAGAAGATTGTGGATGGGATAATGGATATTATTGTGAAGAAAGAGTTTTAAGAAATTTTGGAGTTGAACAATGACAACAGGACAAAAAATATATTATAAGTTTATAAGATTATTAGCAAGATTAAAGTTAATTGAAAATAAATATTAGTTCTTAATAAAGCTTTTAAAACAAGATTCATTTCTTAATTTGTGTATTTCACGAAGTCATCTAAATCTGGCTTGTGTTTGCACACTCTATTTCTCCATAGGAAACCTTAGTAACTACAATTACTACAAATACGAAAGATTTATAAGGTTTAGTTACTACAATATATTAAGAAAGGAGAGGACACTCTCCACAGCCAGGAGTCCGAAAAAGTAGGACAAGGAAAATAGAAGGTGAGATGTCGCCATTCTTTTTCTAATAATTCTTAATCTAAATTCGGTGAGCCGAAATTAAAATAGTAAAGTATTTAAAGAAAAGTGTATTATATATTTTGGAAAAGAGGTTACAAATGAAAAAGAGGAAAACAAAAATGAGGGCAACTTCTATTGAGGCATTCTTTTATATTTTAGAAAATTTAATAGGCAAGAGGCAAGAACAAGTGTTTAAAGTAATAAAAGGAATACAACCTTGCAGCAATTTAATGATTAGTAAAAAATCAAACTTACCAATAAATTGTATAACTGGGAGAGTAAAAGAACTTAGAGATTTTGGAATTGTAAGGTGTTATAAAAAAGATATTTGTCCTGAAACAAAGATGAGAGTAAATTATTGGATAATTCCTGCATGGATGAAGGATGTGTTAATGTGATCTGCCCCAAGTGTGGATTCTGGAAACTGAATGAATTTTTTGGAGGAAAAAAGTGTAAGAGATGTGGATATGAAAACAAACCAATGGAACAATTAAAAGATGAAAGTAGTAAAAAAATCAACTAAGAATCTAGTAAAAAAAAAGTTTTTACTTAACCTAAAGAACTTACTAAAATTAGGTAAGACACCAATGGAGATTTCTAAGGAATTAAATATTTCTAAACAAAGATTGAATTATTATATACGACAATTAAAAGAATCTGGAGAATTAAAAAAAATAGGTTATGGGGTTTGGGAAACAAAAGTAGTAAAAAAATCAACTAAGGACACTATTGAGAAAGAAGTTCGTGGACACGCTTGGATTTGGAAAATAAAGCTACCCAAAATAAAAAATTGGAATAATAGAAAATATATATTAGACAAACTAAAAATACCATATAAATTAATTGGATTAAAGAAAACACCAAGAATTATAATAAAAAATAGAAAAGTCTGGTTATGTAATAAATCATTAGTAATTTACGACATAAATAGTTTCATAGGGGTAAATGCCTTAGAATCAAGAAAGTTAGCTGTATGGGGCTTAAATGAATTATTAGAGGCATTGGAGAGTAAACTAAAGATTAATATAAAGATAAATGGGGTTTATGAGTTTAAGGTATCAAGAGAACATTATGCACTAATGAAAAACAATTTAGCAATCCAATGTAATAAGGATAAAGAAAAAGTATATGTGTATGATAAAGAAGGCCTATGGTTTTGTATTGATAATTCATATAATCTTGATGAAGCAGAAACATTAGGAAATAATGCAATGATTAACAATATGGGTGTTCAAGGATATTTTAATTCACACAAGGAAACAAAGTTTAAGGTTACTCCAGAGTTTATATTAAATACAATGAATGGGATACAACAGAATCAATTAGTATTTGCAGAGAATATGAAATCACATATTAGTGTAGTAAAAGAATTAGGAAGAGGAGTTAGACAATTAACAAAAGCAGTTCAAAAGAAAAATATAAAGGAAAACAATTTAGATCAAACAACACTAGGAGATTTCAAATGAAATATAATAACAATCCAGGAAGCAAAAACAAAAATATGGTTTCCAGAGAGTTCACCTCTTCGATTACCTCTTTTTTAAACCTGTAATGGGGGTAGTTAATATTCTGCCATGTTCTCCTGGTGAGATTAAAAATGAAAATAATAATCAAAATGACAAAAGGTTTTAAGCAATGCTTAAAAGTTCCTGCGAATCTACCAAAACATTTAAATACTTTAATATTTTAATATAATTACAATGATGAAAACAATAACAATCAGAGAAGAAACTTGGAAGAAGTTGATGATGATGAAGATGTATTCAAGTCAAACCTTTGATACAATAATCGATAATTTAATTGATAAAAAAAAGAATCTAAATAAAAAAGAGGTGAAAAAATGATAACAAAAGTTATTAATTGGTTCAAGTGGAAGTTTGGAAACAGCTACCAGGATTGGACTGTAAAATACTGGGTTGAATAAACCCAGTTCATACTCATTAAATCAAAATGGAAGGGGGAATGGAAAAAACAATGGATGGATATTGTATGATTGAAAAGAAAACAACTATCTGGAAAAAATTACCAAATGGAAAGTGGATTTGTATAAGTCCAAATTGTTCTGGGATAAGAGGCCAATATGAAACCCCACCTCAAAAACCAAAAATACCAAATCATCTAAAAGAAGCAAAATTTGATTATGTAATATGAAAACTAAAGATAAAGTAATAATAATAATGTTGGCAACAACTTTAGGACTTGTATTTATTTTGTTTGCAAAAACAATAGATGTGGATAGAAACATTTGTAATCAATTAGGAAATGAATCTTATTATGAAGGATTTGATAAGGGATATTTTAATGGATCAAGAGATTATCTAATTGCTATAAATCAAGAACAAATATTTCCATGTTTAAATTTTAAAACAGGAGAATATCATGAACAACCAATAGGAGGATTATGTAAAAATGGAAAATAAAATTATAAAATTTTATCAGAAGATTATTAAATCTTATAGAAATATGATGATCATTGGAAATATCCTCTGGTTCTGGATGGGATATTTTTATGGCATGAATAACTGGATTATTACTGCACTTATTGTTCAGATTATTATAACAATAATGTGGATATGGGGAGAATTACATTCAAAATGACAACTAAAAATATTGAAACAAAAGTTGAACCAACAGAAAATGCTTTAAGATTCTTCTGTGTTGAAAATGCAGAACAGATTGTTGCATGTGGTTGGTATGAATCAAAGTATTGTTTGAAGTCTTGTAAATTTTATGAGAATCAACAACAAGCACATGTTGAAAAAGTAAATCAAGCAAAGTTTTGGAATAGATAAAATGGAAGAAGAAAAAGAAATAAACAGAAAAGCAGTATTAATGATGTGTGGGATATTCATAATGGGAACATTATTTGGAATGATAATAGCTTTATACTTAATAAAATGATAAATAAATTAAATAATAAAAGTGCTGAGAACAGCACAAAAGCGTAATATGGGATTTAATGAAAAATTATGGATTGGGATTGGAATTATTTTATTCTTAATTCTTTTAGGTTATTTTTTAGCTTATGATTTTTTTGGGGTTAGAACAATAATTCAAAGAGGAGTTGAAGGAATAAAAGAAAAACAAAAACAAGCAGAAATTGAAGAAAATACAATTGAATGTCCTAAAGAAATAATCCCAAATAAAATGCCTATTGTTAATGGATATTGGTATGGGAGAGATGTATATTTACTTTATATCACTAAATGGAAAGATGAAACTAAAATAAATTATGATTTTAATGGTGTGGATGATGTAAATTATGGTGGTGCAAAATGTCCAAAGGGAGATAAAATTGGACAAAATTCTAATTATCATTATTGTAGTAGTTTATTGTATGAACCACAAGATAAGATAATTGATGAAAAAGGAAATATTATAAAAATTGAGGTAGATAAATATATTGTAAATCTAATTTTAACTCCTATCACTAATGAGAATTGGGAGATTTATAATAGTAATAAAGGTAAAACAAGTTGGGGGAATTATTCTGTTATTTCTGCAACTTGTATAAAGAAAAAATAAAATGAAAGAAAAGAAAATTAATTGGGAAAAGAAGTTTAAGGAACTTCAGATGGAATTTGATGAATACAAAATGACACAAGGAACTAAACAAGAATTAATAGAAGTTTTAGAAAGAGTTTTAGGAATAAAAAAGGAAAAAGATGAATATCAAAGTTGTTTCTATAAATTAGCTCATTATGATTTAGTTAAATTATTAAAGGCAATTAATAAATTAAGGACTTCGCAAAATAGAAGGAGGACGAAATGAAATTAAAATTAATAAACAAGGAATCTAGGTGTCCTGAATGTGGCAAATATACTTTACAATATTGGGAAGATTATCATGAGAGCATTAGTGTTTGTAAAGTAATAAAAATGGGTAGGCATAATAAAGATGCAGATTATAGATGCACTAGTTGTAAAGCTCTATTTAAGACTTCAGATTTGAAGGAGAAATCAAAATGACTTGGGATTGGTTTAGTTATGCTATGGGGGCAATCTCTTTTTTTGGATTATATGTAACATTAAAAATAATTAAATTATTTGTAGAAGATTGGATAGAAAGAACAATTACAAAAAAGAAGGAATCTAGGAAGTCTGGAGGGAAAGAATGAAACAAGAAGTAAAGATTATAATTGGTATGGTATTGGGAACAATAGCATTTACTTCTCTTATTGTTTTTCTAATTTGGTTTGGGTTTGATAATCATGATAAAGAATGTTTAACTAAGATAGCCACTAATTATTGTGAAAATAATAATTTAACTTATTTTTTAGCAGAAGGATTTTATCAAAATAAAAATAGGTTTATATGTAAAGAAAATATTGATTTAAGAAATAATCCTTATGGAAGTCAATTATATTTTTATTTTTTACCAGAAGAATCAAATAAATGTTTAATTAAATCTAAATGGAGTTTTAGATTAGATGAAATTTCCGAAAAAAAGGAGATGGCGAAATGAAATATATATTAAGAGGATTAGGAATAATAATGGCAAATTTTGTGGCTATGTTAATTATATCTGAATTTGTTTTAATGGATCAATTTTTAGGAATATTAATTGGGACTTTGTTTTTTTCAATATCCTCATACATTTCCTATAATGCACCAAAGGAGAAATCAAAATGAAATATGAAAATAAAATAACATTAACTCTAATCTTAATGATGATGGTAGTGGGAATTATGTGGTTAATAGTAGATAAGATTTTTACATGGCATTTTTATATAATGACTGGAATTTGGTTCTTTCAATTAAGTAGAATATTAACTTCAGATAAGAGGAGGAAAGTGAAATGATATTAGTAAAAGATACATTAAGTTTATTAATAAGATATTTAATAAAAAAAGAAATCATTAATGGAAAAGATTTTCAAAAAGAATTAGATAAATTAGATTCAGAAAAGACAACAAATGGAAAATAGAATAATAAATTGGATAGATAATAATACAATAAGAATAATTGCAATCTGTATGGCAATAACTTTAATTACAATTCCATTTTTCTTGTATTATTCAAAAGCCCCAGAATCAGAAATTTATTGTATTGAATGGGATGGGTTCATAAGTAGAGATGGCCTAAATTTAAGAGAAGCATTAACAGATAATATATTATTTCATGGATGGAAAGTATTTTTTACAATAGATTGGAATGGAGATTTATTAAGATGGAAATATAATGATTTTATAGATGATTCGTTAAGAGTAGACAAAACATTTGAATGTTCTAAATGGGTGGAAGTAATTTCAGATAAGAGGGGGAAGGCGAAATGAATGAAGAAAAGGAATATACTGAAAGGGATATGAGGCAATCAGAAATGATTACAGAATTAAGAGCAGAAAATAAATTATTGAAACAAATTTTAGAACAAAAATTAGATATTGAATTAATACCTAAATTAAGAATGGGGGGTTCTGATTAGACAGCAAATGGGAAATGAAAAAACTAAATTAACTTTAAGACAGATTGTAATAATATCTTTCATAATTGGAATTTTAATAGGTTTTGGGATTGGTGCAGGTATTCAACAGATTCTAATTATAAAGGCCATTGAAGGAGCAGGAGAAAGTTGGGAAGGAATTATATCAGAGATGAATATTGAAGTAGATATTAATGAAACTAAGTTAGTTCAAGAAACAGCCAAACTCTTTCCAGAATTAAATATTACAGATAAGGGGAATAAGACGCAATGACTAAATTATTTTATATAACTGCAGGAATTTTTACACTAAATGCTATTTTCAATTTAGCTACTGGAGAAGTTTATACAGGAGTTCAATTAGGGTTCGCTACATTAGTATTATGGATGTGGGCTTATTTATTAGAAACTGCAGAAAAGGATGATAAGACGAATCAAAAGGAGGTTAAGAAAGAATGAAAATAGAAAAACAAAGAGAATTTCAGCCAGTAATAATAACTTTAGAAACTACTGAAGAAGTTAAAATATTCCATCAAGTTGGAAATTATAGTTCACAAATATCAAAGTTATTAAGTGATGCAGTAGAAGATATTGATCAAGAGAAAACTGATAATGTTTTATTAGAATTATATCAAAAAGTATAAACTTCGTCTTAGAAACAAAATGGGAAATAAATTTATAATGGGATATGGAATTGGAATATTAGTTAGTTCAATAATCTGGCTATCATTAATCTGGTTCGTCTTGTAAGACAAAACTGAAATGGTAACTAAAACAACAATAAAGAAAATAGCTAAGATGATGGAAATGCCAAAGATAGATAATAAGTTTTGTGCAGATATGTTA